>ERZ795053.6379-NODE-6379-length-11767-cov-21.930926_pt1 | contig 11767 bp, 12 predicted proteins | sample MGYA00375137_ERZ795053 | MGnify/ENA primary metagenome ERZ795053 (study PRJEB30182, sample SAMN05720284) | activated sludge metagenome | isolation source: Anaerobic digester | place: Hong Kong | collected 2014-12-17 ... | reverse complement strand
GCGGCGGCCATCAGAAGTCGGGTGCTGCTGTTCATGGCAAATCCTTGAAAGATAATCGGGGTAAATCAGTTATAGGTCTGCGATACCGGGCATCCTGCCGCGGATCGCGTGAAAACGGTCGCGGGGTCGCCGCGCCTCGTTTTCGCATCCGGCAACACCTGCCGGATGCGTCGGCACATCCTGTACCGAAAGGCGCCGTGGATCACCATCAAGGCGATCCACATCGCCGGTGCATTTATCGCTGACGGTATGGCGACCAGGCCGGCTCGCGCACGTCACCGTCGGCAAGGACCAGTCGCTGCCGCACCCGCGCATCCGCGGACACCGCATACAGCACGCCGCGCGTCCCCTCGCGGGCGGCATACAGGACCATGCTTCCATTCGGCGCGAAGCTCGGCGACTCATCCAGGCTGCCGGGCGACAGATTGCTCCACAGCCCAGCCCCGCCGAGGCTCTGATCCAGCAGCGCAATACGATAAACGTTACCGTTTCCCTGCGCCATAGCGAACTTCTTGCCGTCGCAGCAGAGGGTGACGCGGGCGTTGTACTCACCCTCGAAGGTCACCCGGCTGGCGTCGCCGCCAGTGGCCGCAACGCGGTAGATCTGCGGCTTGCCGCCACGATCCGAGGTGAAATAGATGCTCTGCCCGTCCGCGCTCCAGGCCGGCTCGGTGTCGATGCCCCAGTGACGGGTGACCTGGGTCAGGGCGCGGCTGCCGAGGTCCATCACGTAGATGTCCGGATTGCCGCCCTTGGACAGGGTCAGCGCCAGCCGCTGGCCATCCGGCGAGAAGGCCGGCGCACCGTTGATGCCCTTGAACGCCGCCAGCACCTGGCGCTGGCCGGTAGCCAGCTCCTGCAGGTACACCGAGGAATTGCCGCGCTCGAAGCTGACATAGGCCAGCTGGCGGCCATCCGGGCTCCAGGCCGGCGACAGCAACGGCTCCTTGGAACGCACTACGGTAGTCGGGTTGAAGCCGTCGGCGTCGGCGATCATCAGCGCGTAGTTGATGTTGCGACCGGTACCGCTGGCGGTGACGTAGGCGATGCGGGTCCAGAACGCGCCACGGATGCCAAGGATCTTTTCATAGATCTGGTCGGCGATCTGGTGTGCGACGTCGCGCATGGCAGTCGGGCGGCCATTGAGCGCGAAACCGGCCAGGCGCTCCTGCTTGGCCACGTCGAACAGTTCGTATTCGACGCGATAGCCGCCGTCACCGCTGTCCAGCACGCGACCAACGACGAGGAAGTCCTGTTTCAGCAGGCGCCAAGTAGCGAAATTGACGTCGGCGCCGCGCGCCGGCTTTTCGATGATGTCCTGGTCAGGCAATCCGCGGAACTTGCCGGAACGGTTCAGATCGGCACGGATCACCGACGAGACATCGGTATCGGGACTGACCCCAACACCGGTGTACTCGAAAGGCACCACGGCAATGGGCAGGGCCGACGGGTTGCCGCCGACGATGTTGATCTCCAGCGCCTGCGACCAGGCATTGCCCAGTGGAAGCAGCAACAGCAGCAGCCAGATTCCGATCCGTTTCCTGTCGATCCCTATCGTCATGTTCAGTCCTGAGGCGTAAACAAGATGTTCAGTTGTGGGTTGAAGACCGATTCAAAGCCGCGATACGGCAATGGCTCCGCGCGCCGCACCGCGGCCTCGATGCTGCGCCGGCCCAGCTCATCGTACGGGCAGGACGACGAGACGGAAACGGCGACAACCGTACCGCCCGGAGCCTGAGTGATGCTTAACCGGCAACTAACGCCGATCGGCATGTTGTCAGGCCGGATCCAGTTGCGCTGGATCGCCTGGGTGATCGCCACCGCGTAGCGTCCCGCCAGGTCGTCATTGACGCCGTTGTTGCCGATCACTCTCTGCGGCGGCGCTTCTGGCTGGGTGCGTTCGGCCGGTCTGGGCGTGTCACGACGGTCTTCCAGCGCCTTCAGCGCCTTTTCGGCATCCTTGCGCTCGCGTTCGGCTTCCTCGCGCATGCGCCGGATGTCGGCCAGCTGCTTTTCGCGCTCCAGCTCCTGCTGGCGAAGGCGTTCCGTGCGTTCGGCCTCTTCCTGCTGCTTCTGGCGCTCGGTCAGGTCGATCTGTTCCTGCCGCTTGCGCTCTTCCTGCTCACGGCGCGCCTTTTCCTCCGCCTGCTGCTGGGCCAGCTTCTGGATACGCTCCTGCTCGCTGGTGTCCGGCTTTGGCGGTGGCTGCTGGGGCGTTGGCTGTGGTGGCGTCTCCGCCTGTTTCGGCTGTTCAACCGGCTTCGGCTGCGGTGGCGGCGCCTTGGGCGGCGCCGGGCGCGGACTGGTGCGCGGACGCGATGCCGACGCCGGCGCGGCGACCAGCACGGCCTCGATCACCTCACCGCGGATAGAGGGCGGCGGCCGCGTCGGCGCCCACATCATGCCGACGTAGAGCAGGCCGAACAGGCCGGCGTGCAGCAGCAGCGCCAGCCCGAAGGCGCGCGCACTGTCGCCCCAGCTTTCGCGTCCCTGCCATCGGCTGCGTCTTCGCGTCATGGGTGGCTGCCGTCCGTGTCAGCGAAAGCGGCGATCAGCCGCCCTCCTCCGGTCGCGGCTGGCTCATCAGGCCAACCTTGCCAACGCCGGCGGTCTGCAAAAGCACCATCACTTCGTAGACGGTGCCGTAATCGACTCGCGTATCGCCACCGACCAACACCGGCACGTTGGGGTTCTGGCGCACGAAGGCGGCCACCTTGCTGGTCAGGCCATCGGCGTCGATCGGCTCGCGCACGGCGCCCTCAAGGGTCAGGAAGTAGTTGCCGTCGGCATCCACGCTGATGATCACCGGATCCTTCACCTGCTCGATCGGCTTGGCGTTGGACTGCGGCAATTCGATGTCCACGCCGAGGTTCAGCAAGGGCGCGGTGACCATGAAGATGATCAGCAGCACGAGCATCACGTCGATATAGGGCACGACGTTGATCTCGGCTTTCAGCTTGCGTTTGCGGCGGCGGTAGGTGACTTGCATGGCGGTCTCGCTCGCGTCGTCTTTCAGTTCAACGCAGTGGTGCGTGAGCAGGGGTTAGCGCTGGTGAGGTGCGCTCAATCCTCGAGGTGCGACTGGCGCTGCAGGATGCTGGAGAACTCCTCGGTGAAGGTCTCGTAGCGCACGTTGATGCGCTCCACCTTGGTCGAGAAGCGGTTGTAGGCCCACACGGCCGGGATCGCGGCGAACAGGCCCATGGCGGTGGCGACCAGCGCCTCGGAAATGCCCGGCGCCACCGTGGCGATGGTGGCTTCCTTCATGGTGGCCAGGCCCTGGAAGGAAATCATGATGCCCCACACCGTGCCGAACAGGCCGACGTAGGGACTGATCGAACCGACGTTGGCGAGGAATTCCAGGTTGGTTTCCAGATGATCGATCTCGCGCGCCAGGCTGGTGCGCATGGCGCGCTGCGCGCCTTCCAGCTGGGTGCGGGAATCGACGCCACGACGCTGGCCCAGCCGGGCAAACTCGCGGAAGCCGTTCTCGAAGATCGCGGCGAGGCCGGTCTGGCTGTCGCGGTCCTGGTTGATTTCGCGATACAGGCCCGACAGTTCGGCACCAGCCCAGAAGCGCTCCTCGAAGTCATCGGCGCGACGGGCGGCGGCGTCAAGCACGCGCTTTTTCCGGAAGATGATCACCCAGCTCATCACCGAGCCGAGCAGCAGCAGCAGCATGACCAGCTGCACCGGCAGGCTGGCATGCAGCACCAGGCCCAGCAGGTCGAGTTCGCCGGCAGCGGGCGTCGGCAATCCGGGGATGCCATCCGCGGTCACGGCCGGCGTCGGCGTCGCGGCGATGCTCAGGGCGCTCAGGTTCATCTAGGTCTCTCCGGAAGAGGCTGTCGTTCGTCGGTTGGGCAGCAATCAACCACCGGACGGGCCGGTGGCGTTGAAAAGGTCATCGGGCAGCTGGCGCGGCCGGAAGCGGTCGGCGCTGACGCAGGCGGCGCGCACGCTCGCTTCAAGCAGCAAATCGCCGGCGCGAAGGATGCGCTGTTGAAACTGTAGGCTGGCTGAGCGGCATTGCGTCAACCAGGTTTCCACGACCAGCTCGTCATCGAGGACGGCCGGGGCGCGAAAGGCCAGCTGCATGTTACGGATCGGAAACAGGATGTTCTGCTCGTCGCGCAGGCGGATCTGTTCGATGCCGTAGCGCCTCAGCCACTCGGTGCGACCGCGTTCGAGGAAGCGCACGTAGCTGGCATGGTAGACCACGCCGCCGGCGTCGGTGTCTTCCCAGTAAACGCGAACCGGCCAGCTGAAGGGCTGCGCGAGGTGCGCCGGCAGGTCAACATCACTCATTCGCCGCCCTCGCCCGCAGCGAAGAGATCGGCGCGGTCGGCGCGAGGCTGGAAGCCGAAATGCCGATAGGCCTTGGCCGTGGCCATACGCCCGCGCGCAGTGCGCGTGAGGTAGCCCTGCTGGATCAGGTAGGGCTCGATCACGTCTTCCAGCGTGCCGCGCTCCTCGCTGAGCGCCGCCGCCAGCGACTCCACGCCCACCGGACCGCCGTCGAAACTCTCGATGATGGTGCTGAGCATGCGTCGATCCAGCGGATCGAAACCTTCGCCATCGACTTTCAACATCGCCATGGCGGCGTCCGCGACGGCGCGGGTGATGACGCCGTCGGCCTTTACTTCGGCGAAGTCGCGCACGCGACGCAGCAGGCGGTTGGCGATGCGCGGCGTGCCGCGCGAGCGACGTGCGATCTCGCCAGCGCCCTCGGCCTCGCATTCAATACCGAGGATATCGGCGGCACGGCGGACGATGGCGGTCAGTTCGGCCACGTCATAGAACTCCAGTCGCTGCACGATGCCGAAGCGGTCGCGCAGCGGGCTGGTCAGCAGCCCGGCGCGGGTGGTCGCGCCGATCAGCGTGAAGGGCGGCAGGTCGAGCTTGATCGAGCGCGCGGCCGGGCCCTCGCCGATCATGATGTCGATCTGGAAATCTTCCATCGCCGGGTACAGCACTTCCTCGACCACTGGCGACAGGCGATGGATCTCGTCCACGAACAGCACGTCATGCGGCTGCAGGTTGGTCAGCAGCGCGGCCAGGTCGCCGGCGCGCTCGATCACCGGACCCGAGGTCTGGCGCATCTGCACGCCCAGCTCGTTGGCGATGACGTGGCTCAGCGTGGTCTTGCCGAGACCGGGTGGCCCGAAGATCAGCACGTGATCCAGCGCCTCGCTGCGGCGTTTGGCCGCCTCGATGTAGATGCCCATCTGCTCGCGCACGGCTTCCTGGCCGAGATACTCGTCCAGACGTTTGGGGCGGATGCTGGCCTCGATGGCCTCGTCTTCGGGCGTGGCGGCGGGCGCCACGGTGCGCGCTTCAGTCATTTCGCGATTTTCGCATGGAACGCGGTCCTGCCGGGATCAGCGTATTCCACCAGCAGCCGGTCAGGTCTTCAGCGCCGACTTCAGCGCCTTGCGGATGATGGTTTCAGCGTCATCGCCATCCTCAGCCACCTTCTGCGCCATGCGGCTGGCTTCGGCCGGTTTGTAGCCCAGCTGCTGCAGGGCAGCGACCGCTTCGGACTTCGGATCGCCTGCGATGCTGCCGCCAGCCAGTCCCAGCGCGGCGCCGGCACCGAGGTCACTGACGCGATCACGCAGCTCGACCACGATGCGTTCGGCGGTCTTCTTGCCGATACCCGGAATGCGGGTGATCGCGGTAATGTCGCCGGCCTGCACCAGCCGCGAGAATTCATCCACGGACACACCCGACAGAATCGCCAGCGCAATCTTGGCGCCGATGCCGCTGACCTTCTGCACGCTGCGGAACAGCTCGCGTTCGCCCTGGCTGATGAAGCCATACAGCGAGACGCTGTCCTCCTTGGCGGCGTAGTGGGTCAGCAGCGTGACCTCACGCCCCAGCTCGGGCAGGTTGTAGATGGTCGACATCGGCGCTTCCAGCTCATAGCCGACGCCATTGACATCGATCAGCAGCCACGGCGGCTGCTTGCTGGCGAGGATGCCGCGAAGGCGTCCGATCATGCTTGCTGCTCCCTGCGTCGCGTCATCAGTATCTGATCGCCATCCTAACGCCTGCCGCGACGACGGCCGCGCCAATCGGGCGGCAGCTGTCGGGTGGTGGCGTGCGCATTGCCGTGGGCGTGGGTCAGCGCCACGGCCAGCGCGTCGGCGGCGTCCGCCTGGATGCGGCCCTCCAGCCGCAGCAGCGTGGCGACCATCATCTGCACTTGGGTCTTTTCCGCGGCACCGGTGCCAACCAGCGATTGCTTGATCAGCCGCGGCGCGTATTCGTGCACCGGCAGCCCGGCGCGAACCACCGTGGCCAGCGCGGCGCCGCGCGCCTGTCCCAGCTTCAGCGCCGACTGCGCGCCCTTGGCCATGAACACGGTTTCGACCGCCACCTGCTGCGGGCGGTGCTCGACAATGATCCGGTCCAGCGCCTCGGCCAGCAGGCCCATGCGCTCGGGAAAGCTTTCCGCCTTCAGCAGCGACAGGGTTTCGCAGTGAATGAAGTGGCTGGCGCCATTGCTGTCGGCATCGATGATCCCGATGCCGGTGCGCTGGCTGCCGGGGTCGATGCCGAGAATGCGGATCATGCGCCGACGGTCACGACTCAGTCGTAGGCGTCGGCCGGCAGGTCGGCGTTGTGGTAGACGTCCTGCACGTCGTCGAGGTCTTCGAGGAAGTCGAGCAGCTTGGCCACTGTCTTGGCCGGATCGCCTTCGACCGCGACGTCGTTCTCGGCGCGCATGGTGACTTCGGCGTCATCCGGCGTGAAGCCGGCTTCGGCCATGGCCTGCTTCACCGCCTCGTAGTTGTCCGGGCTGGTCAGCACTTCGATGGAACCGTCTTCCTCGAAGGTCACCACGTCCTCGGCACCAGCTTCCAGCGCGGCTTCCATCACCTGGTCCTCGTCCGAACCCGGTGCAAAGCTCAGCACGCCAAGCTTCTGGAACATGAAGGCCACCGAGCCGTCGGTGCCGAGATTGCCACCGAACTTGTTGAAGGCATGGCGGACTTCGGCCACGGTACGGTTGCGGTTGTCGGTCATGGTGTCGACGATCACCGCCACGCCGCCGGGCGCGTAGCCCTCGTAGCGGATTTCCTCGTAGTTCACACCCTCCAGCTCACCGGTCGCCTTCTTGATGGCGCGCTCGATGCTGTCCTTGGTCATGTTGGCGCTGAGCGCCTTGTCGACGGCCAGGCGCAGGCGCGGGTTGGTGTTGGGATCACCACCGCCGGCGCGTGCGGCCACCGAGATCTCGCGGATCATCTTGGTGAAGATCTTGCCGCGCTTGGCGTCCTGCGCGTTCTTGCGATGCTGGATGTTGGCCCATTTGGAATGACCGGCCATGGAACATGCTCTCTGTAATCAAAGCGGGCGATTATACCTTGCGGGCGGGGCAGCAACCCGCCGGTTGACCGCGATCAACCGCCGCCTGCAGGGGAGCGGCATACTGTCCCGGTGTCCAGCCACCCTACCGAACCGGTTTTCCATGCACGCGGCCTGACCAAGGTCTATGGCGTCGGCGAGGTGCAGGTGCATGCGCTGCGTGGCGTCGACCTCGACCTGTTCGCCGGTGAGTTCGTGGTTCTGCTGGGCGCTTCGGGCAGCGGCAAGTCAACGCTGCTGAACATCCTCGGCGGGCTGGACGTGCCGTCCACCGGCTCGGTGGAATGCCAGGGACACACGCTGACCGGCGCCGACGAGGCGGCACTGACACGTTTCCGTCGCGAGCATGTCGGCTTCGTGTTCCAGTTCTACAACCTGATTCCCAGCCTGACCGCCCGCGAGAACGTGGAGCTGGTGACCGAGATCGCCAATGCCCCGATGTCCGCCGACGAAGCGCTGACTCTGGTCGGGCTGGGTGAACGTGCCGACCATTTTCCGGCCCAGCTCTCCGGCGGCGAGCAGCAACGGGTCGCGATCGCCCGCGCCATCGCCAAGCGGCCGGCGGTGCTGCTCTGCGACGAGCCGACCGGCGCGCTGGATTCCAGCACCGGCATCCGCGTGCTGCAGGCGCTGGAAACCATCAACCGCGATACCGGCGCGCTGGTAGTGGTGATCACCCACAACGCCGCCATCGCCGACATGGCCGATCGCGTCATCCAGCTCAGCGACGGCCGCATCGTCGGCGAACGGCGCAACGCGCAACGCGCGCCGGCCGAGTCGATCCGCTGGTGACCGCGCTGCGCAAGAAGCTGTGGCGCGACCTCGGCCAGCTGCGCGGGCAAATCATCGCCATCGCACTGGTGATGGCCGGCGGCATCGGCATGGTGGTGATGGCCAACAGCAACCACGACACGCTGGCCGACACCCGCGCCCGCTACTATGCCGAATACCGTTTCGCCGACGTCTTCGCCAACGTCAAACGGGCGCCGCGAACACTGCTTCCCGCCATCAATGCCATTGAGGGCGTGGCCAGCGTGGACGTGCGCATCAAGGCCGAAGTCCGCCTGGAGCGCGACGGCTTTGACGACCCGATCAGCGGCCAGGTGGTGTCGCTGCCGCGCACCGGTCAGTCCGGGCTCAACGCGGTATTCCTGCGCAGCGGCCGCCTGCCCGAACGCGACGACGAGGTGCTGCTGGTCGAAGCCTTCGCTCAGGCCCAGCAGCTGGAGCCGGGCGACCGGCTCACCGCGGTGATCAACGGCCGTCGGCAACGCATCGAAGTCAGCGGCATCGCGCTGTCACCGGAATACATCTACCCGATCCGTCCCGGCGACGTGTTCCCCGACTTCGCCCACTACGGCGTGCTATGGATGCGACCCGAGCCGCTGGCGCGGGCCTATGGCATGGACGGCGCCTTCAACGACCTGTCGCTGCGCCTAGGCCGCGGCGCCGTCGAAGCCGACGTGATCGACGCACTCGACGACCTGCTCGCTCCGTATGGCGGCACCGGCGCCTATGGTCGCAACCTGCAGACCTCGCACCGTTTCCTCTCCGAGGAACTGGTGCAGCTCAACATCCTGAGTCGTCTTTTCGGCGCGATCTTCCTGGGCGTGGCCGCCTTCCTGCTGAACGTGGTGATTGGCCGGCTGGTGCACAGCCAGCGCGAGCAGATCGCCCTGCTCAAGGCCTTCGGCTACAGCGGACTACAGATCGCCCGCCACTACGTCGAGCTGGTACTGGTGATCGCCGTCACCGGCGCGTTGCCGGGCATCGCCCTGGGCGCCTGGATGGGACACGGGCTGGCCGGGATCTACCAGGACTTCTACCGTTTCCCCTATCTCGACTGGTCGCTGGCGCCGTCGCTGCTGCTGTGGTCGCTTCTGTTCGCGCTGCTGGCGGCCCTCACCGGCGCCGCGGCCTCGCTGCGTCGCAGCTATCGCTTGCCACCGGCCGAAGCCATGCGCCCGGAGGCACCGCCGCGCTACCGGCGCTCGCTGGCCGAATCGAGCGGCCTGCGCCGGCTACTCGACCCGCCGTCGCGGATGGTGCTGCGCTCGCTGGAACGCCGACCACTACGAACGCTGCTGTCGGTGCTGGGAATCGGTCTGTCCGCCGGCATCATGGTGATGACGCTGTTCCAGTCCATCGCCGTGGAATACATGGTCGATGTGCAGTTCGGCTTTGCCCAGCGCGATGACCTGTCGGTCAGCCTGATCGAACCCACCGACGCCCGCTTCGCGGAGGAGCTCGCTGCGATTCCCGGTGTCCAGGCCGTGGAAGCCTTTCGCGCCGTGCCGGTGCGGCTTCGTCATGGCCACCGCAGCTGGCGCGGCAGCCTGCTCGGACTCGCGCCGGAGCCCGACTTGAAGCGGGTGCTCGACAAGGACCTGATCGCACAGACGCTGCCGGGCGACGGCGTCCTGCTCACCGACTACCTAGCCGACGAGCTGCAGCTGCGCGTGGGCGACAAGCTGACGGTGGAAGTGCTGCAAGGGCGCCGCCAGCAGCTCGAACTGCCGGTTTCCGGAACCGTCAACGAATACCTCGGCGTGAATGCCTACGCGCGTCGCGACAGCCTCAACCGCTGGCTGGGCGACGGCGACGTCAGCAACGGCGCCTGGCTGCGGATCGACAGCGCGCAACGCCAGTCCGTGCTGGATGCCCTGCGCGCCCGTCCGCGCGTGGCCGGCGTCAGCGACCGCGAAGCGACCATCCAGGGCTTCCGCCAGACCATGGCCGAAGGCGTGCTCACCTTCACCCTGATCGCCACCCTGCTGGCAGCGAGCATAGCCGCCGGCGTGGTCTACAACGCCGCGCGCATCACCCTGTCCGAACGTGGCCGTGAGCTGGCATCGCTGCGCGTGCTGGGCTATACCCGTCGAGAAACCCGCGCCCTGCTGCAGGGCGAGCTGTTCAGCCTCGCGATCATGGCGCTGCTGCCGGGCATCGGACTGGGCTACGGTCTGACCGCGATGCTGGTGGCCGGCTTCCAGTCCGAGCTTTACCGTGTTCCGCTGCTGGGCACGCCCAGCAGCTATGGTTGGGCCGGCCTTACCGTGCTGGCGGCCACCCTGCTGTCGGCCTGGCTGGTGCGCCGCCGACTGGATCGCCTCGACCTCATCGCCGTGTTGAAGACCCGGGAGTAGAAGAAACCGTCATGAGCAGCGCGAAACGCATCCGCCACGGGCTGTTGATCCTGTTGCTGCTGGCACTGGCCGCGCTGGCGCTATGGCCGGAGCGGCGGCTGGTCGACAGTGCGGTCGCGGCGCACGGCAACGTGCGCGACACCGTGGAAGCCGAAGGCCGTACCCGCGTGCACGACCGCTATCGCATCGCCAGCCCGGTCAACGGCGTCGCCCGCCGCCTGTCGCGCGAGCCCGGCGAAAGCGTCGGCACCGGCGACATCCTCGTTGAAATCGACCCCCTGCCCAGCAGCGCGCTGGACCCGCGCAGCCGCGCCGAAGCCCAGGCCGGCCTGGACAGCGCCCGTGCCCGCGAGCGGGCTGCCGCCGCCACGCGCGATGCCAGCGTCGATGCGGCCGACCAGGCCAGGCGCGATGCCGAAAGGCTGCGCAAACTGGCCGACCAGGGGCTGGTTCCGGTCGAACAGGCCGAACAGGCCACCAGCCTGCAACGCCAGCGCGAGCGCGAGGCCGCCAGTGCGCGCTTCGAGGCCGCGGCGGCGGCACACGAGGCGGAACTTGCCGCCGCCACGCTCCAGGATGCCGGCAGCGACGGCGCGCGCGAGCCGCTGCCGCTGCGCTCGCCGGTGGACGGCCTGCTGCTGCGACGCTATTTCGAGAGCGAACAGCCGATTGGCGTGGGTGACCCGCTGGTCGAGGTTGGCGACCCGGCCTCCATGGAAGTCGAAGTCGACGTGCTCTCGGCCGACGCCGTGCGCATGCGTGAAGGCATGCCGGTGGAACTGCTGCGCTGGGGCGAGGACGAACCACTGGCCGGCAGCATCCGCCGCATCGAACCGGCCGGTTTCACCAAGGTCTCGGCGCTTGGCGTGGAGGAGCAGCGGGTGTGGGTACGCGTCGGCATCGACAGCCCGCGCGAGCAGTGGCTGCGACTCGGCGACGCCTACCGGGTTACCGCGCGTTTCATCCTGCAGCGTGCGGACGACGTGCTGCGCGTGCCATCCAGCGCGCTGTTCCGCCTCGATGGTGGCTGGGCCGTGTTCCGCATCGAAGCCGGTCACGCTCGGCAACAGGTGGTCGAAGCGGGAATCAGCGGCGAAGGCTGGACGGAAATCCGGCGCGGCCTGTCAGCCGGCGATACCGTCATCGTCCATCCCGAGCGCGAACTGGCCGATGACGAACGCGTGAAGCTGCGCGAATAAGGCTCAGGCCTCGGCGAATCGCCCGTGCTTGAGAAAGCGTGCCGTCGC
>ERZ795053.6372-NODE-6372-length-11772-cov-4.365111_pt1 | contig 11772 bp, 9 predicted proteins | sample MGYA00375137_ERZ795053 | MGnify/ENA primary metagenome ERZ795053 (study PRJEB30182, sample SAMN05720284) | activated sludge metagenome | isolation source: Anaerobic digester | place: Hong Kong | collected 2014-12-17 ... | reverse complement strand
GGTTGAGCAGGCGGTGCGCCTCGAAGAGCACGTTGTCCACGAGGATCTTGAGGCTCGCGTCCGCCGGGGCAGCCGCCAGGGCCTTGGTCATGGAATTACCCTTGCCGTGAGCCGCCACCTCGTCCGCCGCCGTCGCGTTTTCATATTTGCTGATGAGCTCGTCCAGCAGCTCGATGGCTCGGGCGATGCGTCCGGCACGCGCCTCGATCACCGCGAGCTTGTAGCGTCCCACGGCGGAAATGCTCGAATCGGGCGCGTTGTGGACGACCTTCTTCCAGATCAACTCCGCGCGCGGCGAGGAGACGGGGAAATCGTAGTAGGCGCGGAGCAGTTTCTTCTCGGAGAAGGCCTCGACGTCGATGCGGGCATCGAGCGCCTGGCCCTGCAGGTAGAGCACGTTGGGAGCGTAGCGGCTGTCGGGAAACGCCCGGACGAAGTCCTTGCAGGCCTGGATGAAATTCTCCTGCTGCTGGGCGAACGCGGAACGCATGTCCGAAGCGCTGTCGAGTTCGAGAGCGAGCCGCAGATCCACCTGGTCGCGGTATTTGTCCAGGGGCGGCTTGGGCTCCGGGCGCAGCTCCCACGATTCGCGGGTGATGCGGTCGAACCACATGCGCGCGTCCCGCTCGCCGAAGTCGTCGCTGAAGCGTTTTTCGAGCAGCCGGTAGTACAGCTCATCACGACCGACGTGCCACTCGAACACGAGCACGGGGGCTGCGAAGGCCACCACGACGAGCGGGGCGATCACGCCGGGGCGGTAGTTGACGACCTTCGCCAAGAAGAGGACGACGCCCATGATCAGGCAGGAGGCGAAGGTCGCGAGTATCCACGGCGACATGAACTTCAAGCGGTCCGCGGGGCTGTAGTGCTCCACCGGCGGCGTGGCCTGCCGCGAGGCGCCGTAGAAATAGAGCAGCACGAGCATCAGACCGAGCAGGGCCGAGGCGTAGCGGAAGCGGAAGCGAAACGGCCGCAGCGAAGCCAGAATGCACGCGCCCGTCACGTTGATCGCGAGCCATGGCATCACGGCGATCAGCGCGATGATCAGGATGAAGGGAATGCTGCATGGAAAGCGATAGAGGATTGCGATCAGGATCGGCACCGAGACGAGCGCGGCGAGCAGCAGGCCCACCACCACGCCATGCAGCGGCACGAGATCGATGCGGATCGGAAACAGGACGAAGTTGCCGAGGTTGACGTCACCGCGCGGGACGAACGTCTCCACCAGGATCTGCCAGTAGTTGTCCTGCGCGGGGGCGAAGTTGATCCCGGTGCGCAGCCAGAAGGCAAAACTGCCCAGGCCCGCGAACAGGATGATGTTCACGATAAGCAGCACGATGGCGCGCTTGCGGTACTTCGGCGAGGTGCGCGACCACACGTCGGAGATCGTCTGCTCGCCCGCGTCGTCCGCCAGGACCGTCGTGTCGGCGCTGGTCATCCGTTACCCTTTGTGCCCCGGTACACCGTGACCACCCCGAAAGTCAGCGGCGTGGCGGTGACCTGGTCAAAACCGGCTGCCCTCAGCCGGTCGGAAAGCTGCTGCGCGTCCAGAAAGGATACCACCGACTTGGGCAGATAGCGATAAGCGCCGCTGCGGTCGCGGGCCACGAGAGCGGCCCCCAGCGGCATGAGCCGGCCCGCGTAGAACTCGTGCACGACGCGGACCACCCGGTTGGCCGGCCGCGTGAATTCGAGGATCACCGTGCGGCCGCCGGGCCGCAGCACGCGGTGCATCTCGGCGAGGCCCCGGTCGAGATCCTGGAAATTCCGTACGCCGAATGCGCAGCTCGTCACGTCGAAGCTGGCGTCCGCGAAGGGCAGGCTCAAGCCATCGGCCTCGCACCAGCCAAGTCGGCCGGCGTCGCGCTCGGCGGCGCGGCGGAGCATCTCGTGGGCGAAGTCGGCGCCGACGTACGCGCCCGCCTGCGGCGCGTAGCGCGCAAACGCCCGCAGCAGGTCGCCCGTGCCGCAGGCAATGTCGAGCACCGCATCCCCCGGCTGAACTGCCGCGCGCGCGACGGTCCGCCTCCGCCAAGCGCGATCCCGTCCGCCGCTGAACAGCGCGTTGATCAGCTCGTAGGTCGGCGCAATCGCGTCGAACATCCGCCGCACGCGCGCGGCCTTGTCGGCCTGCGCATGCACGGACTGCAGACGCGGCTCGTCCCAGACAGTTCCGGTCGGTTCAGTCACAGCCAACGGACACCGTGCTCACGGAGATTCCCGGCAAGCGCCAAGGGTTTGCCCACAACGCGAGAGGGCGGACAGTATTCTATCGCCGGCGTCCCGGGTGGCCATGGCGAACGCGCATTGCCGTCAGGAGCCGCGAGGCCCTTGCAATGCCGCCGGTCGCCGTGTGCAATGGGCTGCCTTGCGTCCTGTACCCGAAGGGACCCGCGGTTTGGCGAAAGGTTTGCTCACGATCATGGAGGAACTGGTGGCGGCGGTGGAGCCCATGCGCTTCAAGGCCCCCGTGACGCACGTGTACAACCCGCTGGTCTATGCCCGCGATCCCCACGTCGCTTACCTGCGGCGCTATGGCCGGGAGCGGCGCGAGGTGCTGCTCTTGGGCATGAACCCCGGGCCGTTCGGCATGGCCCAGACCGGCGTGCCCTTCGGCGAGGTGAACCTCGTCCGCGACTGGCTCGGGATCGAGGCCGCGGTGGGCAGGCCGCGGCGCGAGCATCCCAAGCGGCCGATCCAGGGATTCGGGTGCACGCGCAGCGAGGTGAGCGGAGCACGGCTGTGGGGGTGGGCGCGGTCGCGATTCCGTGAGCCGCAGCGGTTTTTTGCACGGTTCTTCGTGGTGAACTACTGTCCCCTCGTGTTTCTGGAGGAGTCGGGACGGAACCGTACACCGGACCGGCTCCCCGCGAAGGAGCGCGATCGGCTGCTCGATGCGTGCGACGTGGCGTTGCAGCAGACGGTCGATGCGCTGTGTCCGCGGATCGTGGTGGGCGTCGGCAAGTTCGCCGAGAACCGGGCACGGGCGGCCCTCGCGGATCGCGACGTCGCGATCGGTGGGATGCTGCATCCGAGCCCGGCGAGTCCAGCCGCCAACCGCGGCTGGGAAAAGGTCGCGACGCGCCAACTCGCGGAACTTGGAATCGACGTGTAAGCCTGCACGCCGCGGGCAGGGAGGTGACGGGATGGCAATGAAGATCCAAGCAGCCGGGATCGACATGAGCGTGGCGCGGTCGGGTACCGGAATGCCGTTGGTGCTCGTTCATGGATTTCCCCTCGACGGACGCATGTGGGCCAACCAGTTGCAGGCGTTTGCGGGACTGCACGACGTGATCGTGCCCGACCTGCGCAGCGCCGGCGGATCGGGCGTCACGGCGGGCGAGGTGACGATGGAGCGGTACGCGGACGACCTGGCCGCGCTGCTCGATGCGCTGGAAGTCCGTGAGCCGATCGTGCTGTGCGGCCTGTCGATGGGCGGGTACATCGCGCTGGCGTTCTGGCACCGGCATCGCGCGCGGCTTAAGGGGCTCGTGCTGACCGATACACGGGCAACGGCGGATGCGCCCGAGGCGGCGGCTGGCCGGCGGGCGACCGCGGACAAGGTCGAGCGCGAGGGATCCGCGGAACTGGTCGAACAGATGCTCCCGAAGCTGCTGAGCACGACGACACAAGCCAAGCATCCCGACGTCGTGGACGAAGTGCGCAGCATGATGCTGGCCCAGCCAGCGGAGGGCGTCGCAGCCGCGGCCCGCGGGCTCGCGCGGCGCAACGACTGGACGCACGAGCTGAAGAACATCGAGCTGCCCACGCTGGTGATGGTCGGCGCGGAGGATGCGATCACGACGCCGGCGGATATGCAGGGCATGGCGTCGGCGATCGCCGGCAGCACGTACGTCGAACTGCCGGGAGCGGGGCATCTGCCCCCGATGGAGACGCCGCAGGCGTTCGACGCGGAACTGACGAAGTTCCTGCGGCGTTTTGAGTGAGCAGGTAAACGAGAATCTGTGCTGGTTGAGGCAAATCGGACCCCATGACCACCCATGATCAGGCACCGGCGGCCCGGGCGCTCGAAGAGATCGGCGCCGCCATCAGCGGAGAGGTCCGCACGGACCGTCTGGCCCGCGCCCTGTACGCGACCGACGCAAGCATTTACGAGATTCCCCCGGACGGCGTGGTCATTCCGCGCAGCGTGGCGGATGTGGCGGCGGCGGTGCGCATCTGCAGCCGGCACGGCGTGCCGATCACGGCCCGCGGCGGCGGCACGGGCCTCACCGGCGGGGCGGTGAATCGCGGCATTCAACTGGACTGCTCGCGATATCTCAATCGCATCCTCGACATCGATCCGGAGAAGCGCACGGCGCGCGTCGAGCCCGGCGTCGTGCTCGACGAACTGAACGCCGTGCTGGCCGAGCACCGCCTGCACTTCGCGCCGGACGTGGCGACGTCGAGCCGGGCGAACGTCGGCGGAATGATCGCCAACAACTCGTGCGGCGCGCATTCGGTCATCTTCGGCCGCACGTGCGATCACCTGCTGGGCCTCGACGTGGTGCTGGCCGACGGCTCGACGCACACGTGGGGGGCGAACGCCTCCACGCGCGACAACCCGCTCGCGCGGTCGTGCGAGGAAGTGCTGCGCGCGGTACGGACGGAACTCGCAGAAGACATTACTGCTCGATATCCCAAGGTCATGCGCCGCAACGGCGGCTACGCCTTCGACCGCCTGAACGCCGACGGGCCGGTCAACGTCGAGCAGGTGATCTGCGGCAGCGAGGGGACGCTGGCGGTGATCGTCGGGGCGACGATCGACCTGACGCCGCTGCCCGCGTGCAAAGGCATGGTCGTCGTCCATTTCGACGATCTGCTCGATGCGCTGGCGGCGACGCCGGTGATCCTGACCCACCACCCTGCGGCGGTCGAACTCTGCGACCGGATGATCCTCGACGCGACCAAGCAGAACTCGGCGATGGCCCGCCGGCGGCACTTCATCAACGATGCTCCGGCGGCCATCCTGATCTGCGAGATGTACGCGGAGGACGACAAGACGCTGTCCGAGCGGCTGCACGCGCTCGCAGCCCATCTCGCCCGCGAGTCGATCGGCTACGCGCACCCGGTTTTCCTCGACAAGGCGACGCAGGACGACGTGTGGTATATCCGCAAGGCGGGCCTGGGGCTGCTGACGTCGAAGCCGGGCGACCGGCAGACCTACCCGTTCGTCGAGGACACCGCGGTCGATCCGTCGCGGCTGCGCGACTATATCGCGCAGTTCGACCGGATTCTCGAGGAGGAGGGGGTCAAGGAGCGGGGCTACTACGCGCACGCGAGCGTGGGCTGCATCCACGCCCGGCCGGTGCTCAACCTGAAGCGCGGCGACGACGTGCAGCGCATGTTCCGCATCGCCGACCGGGTCAGCTCGCTGGCGATCGAGTTCGGCGGCACGATGACGGGCGAGCACGGCGACGGCATCATCCGCTCGCAGTGGCTGGAGAAGACCTACGGCCCGAAGATCATCGCCGGTTTCCGCCGGGTGAAGAGCGCGTTCGACCCCCAGGGAATTCTCAATCCCGGGAAGATCATCGATCCGCTGCCCATGACACAGAACCTGCGCTACGGCGCCGGGTTCGAGTCGCGCGATTACACCACCATCCTGGATTTCAGCGTGCACGGGGGCATGGCCGGGCTGGCGGGGATGTGCAGCGGCGTGGGCCAGTGCCGCCAGCGCCTGGTGGGCACGATGTGCCCGTCGTACATGGCGACGGGCAGCGAGGTGCACACCACGCGCGCCCGGGCGAACGCGTTGCGGCTCGCGCTGTCCAACCGGGACATGCTCGACGGGCTGAGCGACCCGGCGCTCGACGAGGTGTTTGACCTGTGCCTGAGCTGCAAGGCGTGCAAGACGGAGTGCCCGACGGGTACGGATATCGCCAAGCTCAAGGCGGAATGGCTCGCCTACAAGCACCGCCGCAGCGGCGTGCCGAGGCTCGCCCGGCTCGTCGCCGATTCCGTTGGCTGGGCGCCGTGGGGCAGCCGCTTCGCACCCTTGAGCAACTGGGTGATGCAGTCCGGCGTGGTTCGCGCGTTCCTCGAGCGGCGCTACGGGCTCGATCGCCGCGTGCCGCCGCCGCGCTTCGTGCGGCGGACGTTCCGCAAGTGGTTGGCGCACCATCAGAAGGGTGCCGCGCCCGCGCTGCGCGACGACAAGCCGAACGTGGTGCTCTTCGTCGACACCTGGACCAACCACTACGTGCCGCAGCAGGGCATCGCCGCGGTGCGCGTGCTGGAGGCGCTGGGGTACAACGTGCTCACCCCGCAGACGGTGTGCTGCGGGCGGCCGATGATCAGCAAGGGGCTGCTGCCCGAGGCGAAGCTGCTGGCCGAGCAGAACACGCGGAAGCTCGCGGGCTTCGCCGATCGTGGAATTCCCATCGTCGGGCTCGAGCCGTCCTGCGTCTCGGCGCTGACCGACGAGCTGCCGCAGTTCGTGCGGACCGCCGCCGCCCGGCGCGTGGCGGAGCAGTGCCGCATGGCGGAGTCGCTGGTGGCGGAGGTGCTCAAGGCCCGGCCCGACGCGTTGCCGGTCGATGCGGCGCAGGTCGGGGAAATCCTCTACCACGGGCATTGTCATCAGAAGGCGCTGTTCGGCACGGGCGAGGCGCTGAAGGTGTTGCAGCACGCGAGCTGTCAGCACGCCAGCGAGATCAACAGCGGCTGCTGCGGCATGGCCGGCTCGTTCGGGCACGAGCACGAGCACTACGACGTGGCCAAGGCGGTGGGGGAGCAGCGCCTGTTCCCCGCGGTCCGCGCGCGGGGCGACGCGCACATCGCGATCTCGGGCTTCAGTTGCCGGCACCAGCTCGAGCATCATACCGGCGTGCACGCCCGCCACGTGCTCGAATACCTGGCCGACGCACTGCACGATGGAATGTCCCAATCGGAGCCGCGTCCATAAGGGAGCGGACGGACGCAAACAGAGCCGCGACCGTAAGGGAGCGGACTGCCGTCTTCAGAGCCGCGACCGTAAGGGAGCGGAGCGACGACCGCACGCCCGGTATCGGTCGTTCGACCCGCGTTCAGCGCCCGTACAGTCCAACGAGCGCGGCTTCGGCGATGACGTGGCCGGCTGCGGCGTCGAGCAACTGCTGGCGGCGCAGGCCGGACGCCAGATCCAGATCGGCGTCGACCGCGAGCAGACGGAACCGGTAGCGGTGCAGTCCGCTGCCGGGTGGTGGCTGGGGACCGCGGTAGCCGACGCCGCTCCACGAGTTCAAGCCGGCGCGGGCGCCGTAGGCGTCGGGCGGGCAGGCCTCCGGCAGGCTCGTCGCGGATGGCGAAATACCGTACAGCAGCCAGTGCACCCAGGGATCCGCGGTATACGCGTCCGGATCCTCCATGAGCAGAACGAGCTGCCGACAGGCCGGCGGAACGTTGCCCCAGGCGAGCGGGACGGAGACGTTTTCCCCATCTGCCGTGTGCCGCGGCGGGATCGTCGCACCGTCGGCAAACGCAGGCGATTCCAGCCAGAATTGCCGGCGCGGACCGGGAAACCGGGAACGTGACGCGGAAGTCATGACTGCATCCTACCGAGCCCCCTATAATCTACCAGCCGGCCACGAAGGGTTACACCCGGGTGCCGGACCCGCGGGCTTCGTTCGACCGGCCTCACCGTGTGCTGCACGACCACTGCACCGCACGACAACAAGGGGAGGTGAGCCGTGGGATCTCTGAAGACCTTTCACATATTCTTCCTGATGGTCGTCATGGCCGGCGCCGATCTGTTCGGCATCTGGTCCGTCTGGGACTATCAGCACACGCAGAGCAGTTGGACGCTCGCGCTCGGAATGGTCGCGCTGCTCGGCGGACTCGCGCTGATCCCGTACACGATCTGGTTTATCCGCAAGCTGAACCGCGCCCAGATCGCCTGACGGAAACCACGACGTGCCGGAATTCGTAAGTGAAGCCATCGCGCCCGCGGGCGGTGCGTTCGACACGGCGGCGATGGCTGCCGGCGAACCCGGCCTGCCGGGCGTTTTCTCCTGGCGCGGCGCTGACTACCGCGTGCTGGGCGTCGCCGCGCGCTGGAAGGAGTCGTCGCCGGAGGGCGGCCGCGCCGGCAACGAGGTCTACCTGCGCCGCCACTACTTCAAGCTGATCATGGACGACCAGCAGCTCTGGACCGTGTACTTCGTCAGGCAGCGCCCGAAGTCAGGTCCACCGGCCGCACGTTGGTTTCTTTACCAGATCGATCAGTCCGCGCCAGCCTGAACGTCCTCGTCGGTGCGCGCCGAATCCGCCAGACGCCGTTCGACGCAGCGGGCCAGCGCTTCGCCCGCCTGCTGCTCATCCTGCACAATCTCGTGAGCCCCCGCCTGTTCGAATTCCGCCCGATGCAGGTCGTAGCGGCTGCGGGTGATCACGTACGCGTGCGGGGCGAGATGCCGGACCTGCGCGAGCGTGAGCAGGGCGGTGGCCCGATCCGGCACCGTGATCACGACCAGGCGAGCCTGATCGATGTGCGCGTGCTCGAGCACGTCCGCCTGCGTGGCATCGCCGACGTGGGCCACGAGTCCCAGCGCCTCGACCGCCGCGCGCGAACGCTCGTTCAGGTCGATTACCGTCGTCGCGACGCCGCCGCGCTGCAGAGCAGCTGCCACGTGGCGCCCGGCCGGTCCAAAACCAATCAGCACGACCTCGGCTGACGGCGGTGCAGACCCGGCAAAGTCGCCTGGTGCCACCGGCGTGCGGAAAAGACGCTGTTGCACGACGCGGCCCAGGCGTGGCCCGGCGGCCACCAGTGCGGGCGTCACCAGCAGCGTCACGATCGCGCAGGACACGACCAGCGCGTACGTATCCGCCGCGACGACTCCGCTCGCGACGCCCATCCCGCCGAGGACGAAGGCGAACTCGCCGATCTGGCCCAGGCTCAGGCCGGCGGCGATGGCGCCGGCATGCGTCAACCCCGCCAGTCGCCCGAGTCCCCAGATGATGCCGGCCTTGCCCGCCAGAATCGTCCCACTCAGTCCCAGGACGAGCAGCAGGTGCCGCCCGATCCACAGCGGGTCAGCCGCCATGCCCGCAGCGCCGAAGAACAGCGTCAGCAGCACCACCCGCAGCGAGGATACGTCGGCCCGGATCAGCGTCGCAAACGGCGAGCCACCCAGGAAGAGCCCCGCGCCGAACGCCCCCAGCGCCGGCGAAAGCCCCACGGCGTGCGCCGCCCAGGCTGAGGCCAGACCCGTCACTACCGCGAGCAGCACCGTCAGCTCCCGGTTGCGCTCGAGCGTTAACCGGCCCAGCGCCCGCACCGCCAGAATGTTCAGCAGCACGTAGAGCACCGCGACGAGGACAGCCGCCATCGCCACCGTCCGCCCGACCCCGGCGACGGTGTGCCACGGATCGCCCGAGGCGCTCAGCAGGTTCATCAGGATCGCGAGCGGCACCACCGCGAGATCCTGCACGAGCAGGACCGCGACCGCGGTCCGGCCGTGCACGCTGTCCACCTCCGCCCGGTCCATCAACACGCGGAGCACGCACGCGGTGCTGCTCAGCGCGAGCATCGCGCCGACCGCAATCGCTGACTTCGCGGACAAGCCGACCGCACCGGCGACTGCCGCCGCGAGCGTCGCCGTCACCACGACCTGCAGAGCACCCGCCGAGAGCAAGCGGGCTCCGAGCCCGCGCAGCCGGCGCCACGAGAACTCCAGGCCCAGGCTGAACAGCAGCAGCGACACGCCGAGTTCCGCGATGACTTCGACTTCTGGTTCGTGGCGCAGCAGGCGGGCGCTGCCCGGTCCGCCGATGAGCATGCCGGCGAGCAGGTAGCCAATGAGCGGACTCTGCTTGAGCCGGGCTGCAACCCCGCCGAAGAGCAGGCAAGCGGTCAGCAGGAGCACGATGTCGAGCAGCAGCTTCCAGAGATCCATCGTCCGCTTCCCAAACAGCAGATCGGATCAGACGTGTGCAACGCCGGCCACGAGCATCAACAGCCGCAGGCACAACAACCCGCAATACGTGCCCAGCACGTAGCCGAGCACGGCGAGCAACGCGCCCACCGGGGCCAGCGCCGGGTGGAACGCAGAGGCGACGATCGGCGCGCTCGCCGCCCCGCCGATGTTCGCCTGCGAGCCTACCGCGACGTAGAAGATAGGGGCGCGGATCAACCGCCCGACCAGCAGCAGCAGGCCGGCGTGGACCGCCATCCAGATGAAGCCCATACCGATCAGGGCCCGGTACTCCCACGCCTTCTCAAAGCTCGCGTGCGCCCCAATGCACGCGACCAGCAGGTAGAGAAACACCGAGCCCATCCGCGAGGCGCCCGCGCCCTCCAGGTTGCGTACCGGCGTGAAGGACAGCACGAGGCCGATCGTCGTCACGAGGATGTACTTCCACGTGCCGGCGGAGATGACACTGGTGACGGCGCTGAGCGCGTCGAACCGCGACAGCCACCCATCCAGTTGCTTGCCGAGGACGTAGCTCGCGTACGCGCCGCCGAATCCCAGCGCCAGGATCATCAGCAGGTCACCGATCGTGGACGGCCGCGTGGAGCGCTCCTGGAACTCCGCGAGCCGGTGCCGCAGGTCGTCGATGCCGCGGGTGTTCGCGCCGGTCCAGCGGTCGATCGCCTCCTGCTTGCCCGCGAAGAAGAGCAGCACCGCCATCCAGATGTTCGCGACGAGCACGTCGGGCACGACCATCAGGGCGATCATCGCGTCGGACGCGTTGGCGGCCTTGCCCATGGCGACGAAGTTCGCCCCGCCGCCGATCCAGCTTCCGGACAGCGCCGCCATGCCCCGCCAGGCGTCGGGCGGTAACCACCCGCGGCAGATCAGCAGAGCGAGCGGGCCACCAATGACCACCCCGGCGGTCCCGGTCAGCATCATCACGATGGCCTTCGGCCCGAGCCGGATGATCCCCGGCAGATCCACCGCGAGCACAAGCAGCAGCAGGCTCGCGGGCAGCACGAAGTCCTTGATCCAGTCGTAGAGCGGCGAATCGTGGGGGATGATCTTCGCGGTCGCCAGCGCGGTCGGCACGAAGTAGCAGAAGATCAGCGCGGGGATGACCTTGAAGATCCGGCCGAGGACCGGATGCTGCATCGCCCCGAAAATCAGCGCAAGAGCCACCAGCAGCACCGCCAGCACGCCGGCTGGGTCGGTCACCGTCACCTGTTGCGCGATTTGTTCCCCCGCAGTGGCCAGCATGCGGCCTTGATAATGGATGGCTGTGTCGCCGTCCACCTTCTCCGCCCGTACTAGGCGCCGATGTCCGTGCGGTACGTCTTGCCCTCGAAGCGAATCAGCTCCACCGCCCGGTAGGCCTGCGCCCGGGCGGCAGCCATATCTTCGCCCAAGGCGGTCACCGCCAGCACCCGTCCCCCGGCGGTCACGACATCGCTCCCGCGCAGCGCCGTGCCGGCGTGGTAGACGTGCACGTCCTCCAGGGCAGCCGCCTCCTTAAGGCCGGTGATGGCTTTGCCAACCTCGTAAGCACCCGGGTAGCCCGCGGACGCCAGCACGACCGTCACCGCCGGCCGCGGATCCCAGTCGATCGCGGCGTCGGCGAGGCGGCCATCGACGCACGCTTCCAGCACCTCGAGCACGTCGCAGCGCATCCGCGGCACCACGACCTGCGTCTCCGGATCGCCGAAGCGGCAGTTGAACTCGAGCACCTTGGGGCCCGCCGGTGTGAGCATCAGGCCGGTGTAGAGCAGGCCGCGGTAGGGGGCCTCGTCGCCGCGCAGGGCGTCGACGATCGGAACCAGCACGTCGCTCTGCACCTCGTCGAGCAGCGCGTCCGAGACGCGCGGCGATGGGCTGA
>ERZ795053.6371-NODE-6371-length-11772-cov-4.627635_pt1 | contig 11772 bp, 6 predicted proteins | sample MGYA00375137_ERZ795053 | MGnify/ENA primary metagenome ERZ795053 (study PRJEB30182, sample SAMN05720284) | activated sludge metagenome | isolation source: Anaerobic digester | place: Hong Kong | collected 2014-12-17 ... | reverse complement strand
ATCATCTCTTGCCACCCCGATATAATTATAATCAGTAAGATTTTCTTTAAGATAATCCAGCTGTACCTGCAGCACTTCCTGCATGCCAATAAAATCCGCTTCATAATAATTCATCAAATTGGTAACTTTATCTTTCCTGTTCTCCCACCAATTTTCCCCATCTGATTTTAAGCTCAGTCGAATGTTATAAGACATTACTTTAACCTGTCCCTGTGCATACAACATGCAAGGAAATAATAATAAAATGGCAAAAAGTCTACTGAATTTTTTCATTGCTTATTTTTATTAAACCACGGACTATTAAACCCAAGTTTTATTAACCCATTTTGTATATCAGGAATTCGCATAAATAATTTCCATAATAACCCTGTTCTATAATTCTCGATCATAACAATAATAGGACCCTGGTCAATAGCGATATGGCTTTTTGCATACCAGTTATGATGAATGCTGAAACCATCAACAAAACCATATTCTTTCCATATTTTCTTTCCCAGATCCTCGTAGAAAAACCGAAGCGCCTTCATGCTTTCCTTTGGTGTGAACGGCATTGAAGAAATTGCCGCGGTGGGTTGTATCACTCCCATATCAACTTCAGGGCAATGTGCCACATAGCCTTTATAACTGTCACCCGCCGTTAATCCCCAGCAGGATTCACTATACCCTTTATACTGTTTTGGGTTTTCAATACAATACGCCCTGTTGATCAAAGTATGATTGGTAGCTTGCTCCCAATAATCATTGCCAAGCGTATCCTGCAAGCCCTTTGGATCGATCCCCTGAAAAGTATATTGCTCAAAGAACAGGGGACCACCCTTATCAAAATTCCCTAACGGAAGTTTATGCCCATAATAAACATTTCCATTTTTGAACCCATTACTTCCAACCCAAGTACCATTATAAACATCTTTTGAAATGGAATGATAAGGAGAAGATGCTGCCATAATATATGTTATCAGGCATTCATTCCACCCCCACACCGGGAAGTTCATATCAAAACCATTATTCGGGCTCCAATGCCAGTATAATTTATTCTGGCCGTTTGTGTGCCAATTCCAGTTGGCAACATTCCACATTGTAGTTATTCGTTTCCGCAAATAGATCTCTCTTGGAATATCCTTATTAAAATACTCTCTTGCACATAAAAATCCCATTAAGAGATAAGAGGTCTCAACAATATCTGCTGCATCATCCAGCCTGTCAAACTTTATTGTTTTGCCTGTTCTTCCATTCATAAAGTGCGGATAGATGCCATGAAAGCAATCTGCATTCATTAAAAAGTCTGCGATCTTTATTAACCGCCGCACGGCAGTATCTCTTCCTATCCATCCTCTTTCCACCGCAACTATTGTACTCATGATTCCAAATCCTGTTCCTCCTACAGCACATGCATCAGGGCCAAACTCTGTTGTGCTAAAATTAGGCTGGTCCCATGCTTCATTAATATAATCCCAATAGTGTTCTGCAAGTACGGTGTCACTTCTTTCTAATGCCATCCCACTCACAGGATGAGCATTATGCCAGAAAAAACGAAAAGTCTGTTTTTGTACTGTTTCTAATAGTTGATCATTATTAAGGCCTTTAATAATCCCTTGAACGGGAATGCTGTCGGGCCCATCGCCGTAAGTTCCGTTCTTCTTAGGCTGACCCATCAATAATGCAGGACAACTCAGCAGAATGTAAATAATGGTTATTGATCTTAATTTTCTCATTCGGTCCTAAAATCATTTAAGCCATGGACTTTCAAAATCCAATTTTTTCAGTCCTGTTTTTATTTCCGGGCAACTCATGAACAGGTTCCATAATAAACCAGAACGATAGTTTTCCATCATTACAACAATTGGCCCCTGATCAATAGCAAGATATCTTGGTGTATACCAATCAGCGGTTTCGCTAAAAGCATCGTAAAATCCAAAAGGACCCCAGAGTTTATCTTTCATATCATTATACCAATGCTTCATTGCCGCCATTGATTCTTTGGGTGTGTAGGGGAATGATGATAATGCTGCGGTAGGTGAAATAACACCCAGATCTCTTTTTTCACCCGGGGCATGACCCGCATATCCTTTTATTGAATAACTTGAAGTTAGCCCCCAGCTATCAGGACCGTACCCTTTGTAATTATTTGGATTGTTGACACACCATTTATAATTGATCATAGTATGCCCCACATTATGCTCCCAATAATCAGCATACTTATCTTTTAATCCTCTTGGATCCAGACCCAGGTAAGAATAATGTGCCCAGAATAAGGGACCACTGCTACCTGCTTCTCCCTGGTGACTCATTTGTAAAGTAATTCCGTCATAACTAGCCGGATGGTTATTGATCTTGCCATTTTCCGCCCAACCTTCATGATACACTTCTGCAGGAACTCCATGAGTAGGTGATGAAGCCGCTAATACATACATGATCAGGCACTCATTGTATCCATGAACAGGAAAATTCATTTTCCATCCGTTGTTCGGACTCCAATGCCAGTACAAAACATTTTGTTTATTTCTATACCAGTCAAATTCGATCTCTTTCCAGAGTTTATCTATCCTAGTTGCTAGGGCCTTTTCTTTTTCATTCCCATTTTTAAAATACTGGCGAACACAAAGAAGCCCCTGTGCCATAAAAGATGTTTCCACAAGGTCGCCTCCATCATCATACCTGCTGAATGGTTTTACCTTACCGGTTTCACCATACCACCAATGAGGCCATGCTCCATGAAAACGATCTGCTGTTTCAAGAAAGTGAACAATTCTTTCCAACCTCTCTCTCCCTTGTTCTCTTGTAATAAAACCTCTTTCAATTCCCACCAATATTGCCATTATACCAAAACCTCCACCTCCGCTTGTTACGGTACTTTTGTCATTTTGCGGATAAATATTATCTGCATGGAATCTTTCTCTTGCCAAACCACTGTTCGGCTCAGCTCCATCCCAGAAATACTGGAACGTTTTTTCCTGCATTAGTCTGAATAATGCAGTATCCTGAGGTGAGATAGATACAGCGGAATCGGTCGCTATTTTTTTGCCCGAATCACAACCTGATATTGCAAGAACAGTAAAAGAGAATATGGCAAGTATGTTTTTTCTCATGGCAGTTCATTATTTCATAAATAAGGAGCAGTAAAACCCAAAGCCAGCATTCCTGTTTTTACTTCCGGGCTACTTGTAAAAAGATTCCACAACAATCCTGTTCTGTAATTTTCTATCATCCCTATAATAGGTCCCTGGTCAATGGCGATGTATGATGTGGCAAACCATAGATCATTTAGTTTAAATGCATCTACAAAGCCATATTCTTTCCATATCTTATCGCCAAGTACATAATAAAAATATTTGAGGGCCTTCATTGATTCCGATGGAGTAAAGGGTAGCGACGACAAAGCTGCAGTAGGTGCAATAACTCCTACATCATTCGTAGGTGAACTGGCTGTATAACCTCCGGGAATATCACTGGCCGTCAACCCCCAACAGCTATCTTTAAATCCAAACCAGTTTTTGGGATTGGCAACACAATAACTATAATTGATACGGGTGTGATTTTGTGCTTGTGTTGTATAATTTATGCCTCCTTCTGATAATCCATTTGGGTTGATACCCATAAAACTATAATGTTCAAAAAACAAAGGGCCTCCCTGATCAGGACCAAGCGGCAATACTGTTCCATAATAGGTATTTCCATTCAAAAAAATGGAACTATTCTTCCAGCCATTGTTATATACGGAAACAGGGATACTATGCGTGGGAGAAGAGGCAGCCAACACATATGTGATAAGACATTCATTCCATCCGCGGATTGGAAGATTCATGATCCACCCTTTGTCCGGGCTGTAATGCCAGTATAAAACATCCTGTCCACCATTGCGAAACCAATCCCACTCAACATCATTATACAATTGCGTAATATCATTTCTCAGGTTTGTTTCTGCAGTACCCGGATCATCAAAATATTGCCGGGCAGTTAATAAGCCCATCATAAGTAATGAGGTCTCCACCAGATCTGCTCCATTGTCATTGGCACTAAAGGGAACAATGGCTCCTGTTATCCCATTCAGCCAATGTGAAAAAGCACCTTTCACTTTCACTGCATTATTTTTTAAAAAGTCAGTTATTTTCTGCATTCGCATTAGCCCTTCCTGCCGGGTAATAAACCCCCTGTTGACACCAACAGGAATAGTCATAATACCCAAGCCAGATCCACCTGAGGTAACAATATCCCCGGAAGTATTTCTTTCCATGGCTAACCCGCTAACCGGATGACCAAAATCCCAGAAATATTTGAATGTCTGTTTCTGAACCAGTGTTAACAATGAATCATCCGAAATACTGGGAAACTTAAGTGTTGGATCTATACGGGTAATAAATGCTTTCGCCACAGGAATGTTCAACCTCGCTCCGCTTGCAGATTCCAATGTGGTGTTGACAGTAAAAATAAATTTAGCAAGGTACGATATACTACCTGTTGGCTGCACCTGTATCACGGAATCACTGTTTTGCAATGAAATATTTACAGGGATGAGCACACCACTTGCGTCAGAAAGTGCAATGGCTCCGGATGTGGTACTACTTTTTATTGGTTGAGTAAAAGAAATACGTATTATGGGTGAAGTACTTATATTGAATAACTGATTTGAGCCGGCATCCTGATTATCAATTATTATTGATTTTACAACAGGTACCTGAGGAGTCGGGGGAGGTGGAGTAGGGCTATTACCTCCTTTGGAACAGGCGGAGAAAATTACCATGCCCGATAACCCAAAAGAGAAAAAATAAAAAATCGTTCTTGTAGCTTTTTTAAAGAAAATCTTCATTTTACAATAAAATGGTTGCTATGGAATGTGGTAAAGCAGTTACTTCAGCCGCCTTCCCGTTTATCCAGATAAAATACGGTGTTATAATATTGCCCTGGTTCATTACTATAATAACAGTAGTGCCATCCGGGTTTTTAAAAGCAGTTGTTAATAACTGGCTACGGCTGGCAGTAGCTGCAATACGTTTTGCACCTGGCTGAATGAATTTTGAAAAATGTCCGATATAATAATAAGCGTTCGTATAAATCAGTTTCCCGTTTTTTGTATCAGCATGCACAGGTGCAAAACAGAAATTCTGTACATGATTGGGACCTCCGGTTTCATCCAGCAAAATATTCCAATCGGTAAATCCCACCATACCGTTGTTAAAATCATTTATCATGCTGCGGCCATATTCTTCACCCAGGGCCCACGCATTATAGCGGGTTGCATCAAAACTCTCCGCACAACCTTCAGTAAAGAAGATATGCTTATCCGGAAATGATTCATACACTCTTCTTAAATTTTCATACATCGGTGTGCCGCCGCTCCAATCTTCATACCAATGGAACCCGATTCCCCATGCATACTTTGCCGCTTCAGGGTCGTTAAAATAAGTTTGTGCCCGTTGATAGATCAGGTCACGGTTATGATCCCAAACGATTATTTTTTTATCTGCCAATCCTTCTTTGTGCATCACGGGTCCTAAATAGTTTTTCAAAAAGTCTCTTTCTTCTTCAGCAGTGTAGAGACAGCTTTCCCAGCGCTGCGTGGCCATTGGTTCGTTTTGTACAGTGATCCCCCATACAGGCACTCCTTCCTTTTCATACGCTTTAATAAATTTTGTATAGTATAATGCCCAGCTGCTATAAAACTCCGGTTTCAATTTTCCGCCATGAAGCATATCATTATTGGTTTTCATAAATGCGGGAGGGCTCCAGGGGCTGGCAAAAAGGTTTAAACTGCCTCCTGCAGCCTGCTGCGCTTCCTGAATAAAAGGGATTTTGAATTTTTTATCGTGGGTTATATCAAATGTTTGTAAAGAAGAATCTCCTTCTTTTATATAAGTGTACATATCACTGCTGAAATCGCAACTGTTGATATTGGTTCGGGCCACGGTATAACCTATTCCTTCCTTTTTATCAAAATGGGCTCTTAAAAATTCTTGCTGTGTTTCTTTCGGCAGTTTGTAAAATGTTTCAGCCGATGCGTCTGTCAATGCGGCGCCGATGCCAAGGTAAGTTTGAAAAGTTTTGCCAGGATCGATAAACACCGATATCTCACTTTCCAATGGTTGTGCTTTGGGTGTAAATGACAATGTATCGGTAGTTGTTAACCGGTATAAACTACTATCGGCAGTAGTATAAACAATCACTGTTTTCCCTTCCGTAGAATAAGCTGTTCCCGTTTGTACACTTGTTTTGTTTTCTTTACAGGCAAACAAAGCTATCGCTAAGGCAAGCGGAGATATTTTTTTTATTATTTTATTATTTTTCACTTTCATAACCGAATTATTAATTCCATGTATAAGTGGCTACCGCACCTGCAGCCAATGATGTTTGTACAGATTGTCCCTTATATTTCAGATTAAAGCTTTTTTGTGTTGAATTATCGTTTACAGCGATAAGCACTTTTTTACCTGTTGGTGTCACAAATGCCGCAGTATAAACTCCGCCGGCATTATTGCTTTCTATCCGGGTTGAACCAGGTGGTACAAATTTGGATGCATGTGCTATAATATAATAACTAACATTCCGAATAAATGAACTGGTATTCACTGTTAGCGCCCCTTTACATTCAGAACAACCTCCCGGGGTGTGTGGATTATAAAAAGGGTCGCTGGCAAGGTTCCACTCAAGCACCACCCTACCCCAATTTCTTACAGATCCTATTACCACATTTTTCATATGCCATTGCAGATCCCCTGAAAAACTTCCGTTAGCTCCCGTCCATTGTTCAGTAAAATATAAATTCTTATCCGGGTAAATACTATGAACCGATGACATTGCAGAAATATCTCCCGCATATAAATGAAACGCTGAGCCATCAATATATTTACGGGCATCTGCATCGTTCAAAACAGTGATAGGATAATCCGGATGATCACAGTTATGGTCCCATACAATAATCTTTGTGGTAATTCCCGCAGACTGGAATGCAGGACCTAAATGATTTTTTATAAAATCTGCCTGTTGTGTTGCACTCATCACCATACTCGGATTATTACCCCCGTGTTGTGGTTCGTTTTGCACCGTTATGGAATGAATTGTGATGCCAGCTGCCTTCATGGCTTGTATGTATTTGACAAAGTATTTTGCATATACATGATAATATTGCGGCTGAAGGCTTCCACCGATCGAACTGCCATTATCTTTCATCCATACTGGTGCACTCCACGGTGATCCCATTAATTGAATAGAGGGATTAATGGAAAGAATCTGTTTTAACAAAGGAATCACATCTACTGTATCTTTTGATAAACTGAAGTTTGCCAAAGCAGTATCTGTTTGTCCGGCTGGCATATCATCATAACTAAACACTTCGGCATTCAGGTCTGAGGCCCCGATACTCACCCGGAGATAGCTTATCCCGATAGAATTATCCGATTGCATAAATAATTCATTCAGCAAATTGGCCTTCTCGGCAATGGGTAACTGATTAATGACATATGCGCTGCCTCCTGTCAAAGAAAATCCAAAACCATCAACAGACTGATATTTTATTGATGAATCAATGGTGATAACGGGGTCAGCGTTGCTAGTGGTGCCAAATTGAAGAGGTATTGCCTGCTTCTCTAATAGTTTTATACGGTCACCAGTTGTAATCCAGTAGTCTGCCTGGTAAGTAGCAGAAGGTGGATTATTAGGCGGATTTCCCGTACCAGTACCATTCCCCTTACCGCAGTTAGAGTGAATAGATAACATCCCGATCAATAATATAATAGCAGTAGTAGTACCTCTTTTATTACTAAGCTTTCCTTTCATACTTAATTCTTGTTAGTAAGAAAAATCAATTTGTCATTATTCCTGGCCAAGATCAGCACAGGATTATTTTTTCGTAAGATCCATTTCATATCCCTCCATTCACCCTGGCTATCATTTATCGCTCCATCGATATGAAAATTATGACTGGCTGTATCAAACGTAAAAGCCGTCGGTCGTAAAGCATCATAGCGTCCTTCATAAGGTATTACACCAAAATAATTGCCCGCCGCCAAAAAAGTTTGCTTGCCTGATATTAAATCCTTGTTAAAGGACATAATTGGTGCCAGTTGTAATTCGTCAGGAAGTTCTACCCGCTTAAAGTTTCCTTTGCCATCGTTTATAAAACATGAGGAACTCAGCGTTTCTGCCTTTAATTCAGTATAGTCTTTAAAAAGGTCATAAAACATATACTGTACTGTTTTGCCGGCAACTTCTTTATAAGTTAGATATGCTTTTTTCAAAACAGGTAACTGCCGTTCAAGTTCATCCTTTGCTAAAAAAGTATACTCCTTACCATTAACGGTATATGCCATTACCTGGTCGATCGTATTATTATTGTCATAATCTTTTACATATAATTTTAACGGTCCATTCTTACCTGCCCAAAGTTTAGAGTTATGTCCCCAGTTTCCGGCCAAAATATCTGTAAACCCATCACCATTTATATCTGCAGGATATATACATTGCCATAAGCCTGTAGATGCGGGAACTGCTGTTTCTGTAAAATGTCCTTTATTATTGATAAAAATCTTTAAAGGCATCCACTCACCTGTAATCACAAGATCAGGCCAGGTGTCATTATTAATATCTGAAAACAAAGCTGATGTTACCATGCCTGTTTGCTGCAAGTAAATTGTACTTCTGTCAGCAAGGTCAAAATGACCATCTCCTTTATTGAGGTATAAAAATGAAGTTACCGGCAAGCCATAAGCAGACTGGTTAGCAAGATTGCCAACAAAGAAGTCATCGAATCCGTCTTTATTGACATCTGCAACAGCTACACATGATTTACTTTCAAACTGGTTTGGAAATGCCTCCTCGAGATATTTGAAATTTCCCTTACCATCATTAATGTAAATCCTATCAAGCCCCTGGATGCTACCTTCCAATACCTGGTTTCCGCCAGCTATTACAAGTAAGTCAGGATATTTATCGCCATTTGCATTAAAGAAAATAGCATCAACATCTTCGGCATTCTTAAACTCTTCAAATAATTGTTTATTGGTAGAAACAAATTTTCCTTCTTTAGATTGAACAAACAGAGAGCCAGGCTGTCCTAATGATCCGCAAACATAAAAATCATCGAGTCCATCGCCATTTACATCTGCAACCGCAATTTTCGGTCCCCGTTTACTTTCTTCATGAGGAATAAGATATTGTATATCAAAATCAAGGAAATCATTCTCCTTATGCTTCCAGTCATTATTGATTTCGGTTGTTATATCAGACAAACAGTTATTCTTAACAGGAAAATATCTTTCATAAACAAACCCGGGACCGGAATCTTTTAAAGTCACTTTTACCTGTTGGTTCGCATTTACATTCTTAAGGACCTGGTAGTTAAGATTCGGCCACACTATCAAAATGCTATCAATTGTTTTTGTATCATCAAGTCCAAAATGAAGTTTGGGTTCGGAAGAAGATTGAAATCCTCTTGTGAGCATTAATTGCTGAAACTGCATCCCCTTGTCAGTAAACAAGTATGCCTTTGCACCTATTCCATAAGTATTAAGGCTATCTCCTGTAAAAGAAAGAGAAATGTAGTTTTTTTGCGGTGCGTTATTTTTTAGAATAAATGACTCCCCGTTAAGAGTGTTAACTGCCACATCAATTTTACCATCGTTATCAAAATCTGCATACGCCGCACCATTAAAATATCCTTTCATATCTGCAAGTCCCCAGGTCTTGCTTTCGTCCGTAAATGTGTTTTGAGAATTCCCTTTGAAAATAAATGGGTGCGATGATCCATCGGGCATGGCTTCAATCGTTTCTTTATCATAAGCATCTGTAGTATTCAGCCCTTTTTTTATCTGAACATCCGAAACGTATCGGATATAATCCAGATCCACCGGTCTTCTTACTATACCACTTGTTACAAAAAGGTCCTTGCGGGAATCATTATCAAAATCTACAAAAAGCGGAGACCAGCTCCAGTCTGTTGCAGAAATCCCACTGATCAATCCAACATCGCTAAAAGAAGATCCGTTTCCGTTATTCCGCTGAAGGCAATTCCTGGAATACTGATCTTGATACCCTTGCATTTCCAGTTTTACCTTATAAATTTCCGGATTTTCGTCACTACCATAAGTTTTCAATTCTTTCTCCCCCGGTGGTAACATATCTACAGTAACAATATCCAATTGACCGTCATTATTATAATCAGCAGCGTCATTACCCATGCTAAACCGGCTATAGTGCCCAAAATGATCTGCACCGGATTCTTTAAAAGATCCATCCTGCTGATTAATATAGTAATAGTCATTTTCGTGAAAATCATTGCCGATATAAATATCTTCCCAGCCATCGTTATTAAAATCACCTACTGCCAAACCAAGTCCATACCCTATAGCACTTTGACGAATTCCGGCTTGTTTTGAAACATCATGAAAATAAATATGGCCATCTTTTTTATCATTTTTCAATAGCATGTCTCCGGCTAATGAATCATAACGAGAACGGATTGATGTATCAATGATCTTTTCATGCGGCTTCTTGGAGTGCCGAAGAAGATAGCAGTCAAGATCACCATCTTTGTCATAATCAAAAAAGGATGCCTGTGTAGAAAGACCTCTGAAGTTTAGACCATACTTTTCCCCTTGTTCACTAAAAGTACCATCCTGGTTATTAATAAATAGCTGGTTCTCCCCCTCCAGTTTGAAAACACCCGAAACCACACTAACATATATGTCAAGGTATCCGTCGTTATTAACATCTGCCATTGTAACACCACTACACCAGTCGGCATTCCCTGCCACCCCTGCTTTCGCAGTAATATCTTCAAATTCAAAATTTCCTTTATTCAGGTAAAGTTTATTATTCCCCTTACTGTTGGCTGTAAAATAAATATCAGTTAAACCATCATTATTAATATCACCTGTTGCTACACCACCGCCGTTATAGTAGTATAAATAGTAAAGAATATTAAAAAGCTTTTTTTCTTCTAATTGGTTCTTGAAGTTGATATGTGTGTGGGAAGAGCTAAGCCTGGTGAAATTTGTTTGCTGATCATTACGACAACCCCACAAACCTACGATACAAAATATGGAAAGTGCAATGGAACGTTTATTGAAATAATTTTTGAAAAAAAACATAATAGTTAATATTTCTCTGCTCATGAAGCTGATAAAAAAAGGGCTGAAAATGTCAGCCCTTTTACTGCTTATGCCTGCTTACTTAAAAAAACGACAACTTATAACCTGGCTGCATAAAGAGCTTGTACTTCTGATGCAGATAAGGTAGTGCTATACATTCTGAATTGATCAAGCGCCCCTTTCCAGGATGATGACAACCAGTCGTCACTTGTATAATTTGTACCCGGTCCATTACCGATCCTTACTTCACTGATATTGCTATTGCTCATGTTAAGACCTCCGTGTGTACCCCATGTACGCAAATTGGGATTAGCAACACCATCTACATACAATGTCATTGTACTACTTGCTGCGTTATAGGTTACCACTATATGATGCCAGTTGTTATCCATCAAACCGGGCATAGAACTTCCTCCTTCCCAGGTCATCCATCCATCTGCATTGTTTTTATCAACAAGCATGGTTTTAACAGCACAAGCTGTATTATTACCTTCAAGGAATACCAGCAGGCTGGATCCAGACCAGTGGCCATTGGTTGACTTAAAACTTACTGCATACTCCGGACCATTGGTGCCAGCATTATTCTTTGTTTGCCCATCATGTTTTTCCCAGAACGAAATAGAAAAATCTTGTGACAGAGTAGCCCAATCATTGGGTTTTGAATATTTGATAAATTTCTGATTCTCCCCCTGAA
>ERZ795053.6368-NODE-6368-length-11781-cov-6.658281_pt1 | contig 11781 bp, 7 predicted proteins | sample MGYA00375137_ERZ795053 | MGnify/ENA primary metagenome ERZ795053 (study PRJEB30182, sample SAMN05720284) | activated sludge metagenome | isolation source: Anaerobic digester | place: Hong Kong | collected 2014-12-17 ... | reverse complement strand
CGAGGACGGCGTTCATGTCCGCATTGAGCAGCGAGTTGGTGATGTAGAGGCCGAGGCCGGGCCAGGCGAAGATGATCTCGGTCAGGACCGAGCCCTCGAGCAGGTTGGCGTAGGACAGGGCGATCACGGTGACCAGCGGCACGGCGGTGTTGCCGAGCGCGTGCCGCCAGATGACGCGGAGCTCGGAGATGCCCTTCACCCGGGCGGTCAGGATATATTCCTGGCGGAGCTGCTCGAGCATCAGGCTCCTGGTCATGCGGCTGATATAGGCGAGGCTGAAATAACCCAGGATCGAGGCGGGCAGGACGAGGTGGGAGAGCGCATTGCGCCAGACCTGCCAGTCGCCGGCGAGGGCGGCGTCGATCAGGAGCACGCCGGTCACCGAGGGGACCAGGTCATCGTAGAAGACGTCGAGCCGGCCGGGTCCGGGGACCCATTCGAGCCGGGCATAGAAGACGAGGAGGCCGATCAGGCCGAGCCAGAAGATCGGCATCGAGTAGCCCACGAGGCCGAGGAGGCGGATCACCTGGTCCGGCCAGCGGCCCTGATGGACGGCGGCGATCACGCCCATCGGCACGCCGAGGAGCACGCCCAGGAGGGTCGCCACGGTGGCGAGCTCGAGGGTCGCCGGGAAGACGCGGAGAATGTCTGTCAGCACCGGCTGGGCGGTCAGCACGCTCTGGCCGAGATCGCCCTCGAGCACCCGCACGAGATAGTGCCAGAACTGCTGCCAGAGCGGCAGATCGAGGCCCATCTCGGCCCGCACCCGGGCGTAGACGGCGGGCGAGGCCCGGTCGCCAACGGCGGCCAGCGCGGGATCGACCGGCACGACCCGGCCGATCAGGAAGGTGACGACGAGCAGGCCGAGGAACGTGAGGGCCAGGGTCGCCAGCAGCCTGAGCAGGGTGCCGGCCGGCCTCAGCATGGCGGGCCGCCCGGCACCCGGAGCGCCTGCGCCACGCTCAGTTCTTGGTGATCTTCCAGTAGCGATTGTCGTCGAAGCTCGGGCCCCAGATGGTGCCCTCGACCTTCGAGCGCTCGGCGATCGTCTCGATGTCCTGGAACATGATGACGAAGGGCGACGTCTGCTGATGAATGCGCTGGATCTCGCGGTACATCTCGGCGCGCTTCGCCGGGTCGCGCTCGAGCACCGCGGCGTCGGCCATGGCGGTCATCTCCGGGATGTCCCAGGCATTGCGCCAGGCGAGCGGCTTGGACTGGGCGTCGTCGGCGTTGTCGGGATTCCTCGCGAAGGTGTCGGCGTTGGTGTGCGGGTCCTGATAGTCCGGGCCCCAGCGGCCGATATAGATGTCGTGGTTGCGCGCCCGGTACTTGGTCAGGGTCTGCGCCCCGTCGCCCGGGATCAGCTCGAGGTCGATGCCGGCCTCGGCCCAGACCGCCTGGATGGCCTGCGCCATCTCGGTGACGGGCGAGATGCTGCGCACGTCCATCGTGACCGAGAAGCCGTCCGGCAGCCCGGCCTCGGCGAGCAATTCCTTCGCCCGCTCGACGTCGAGCGAGTAGGGCTGGTCCTCGAGGACGCCGAGGAAGCCCTTGGGCAGGAAGGACTGGTGCACCACCATGTCGCCCTTGACCAGGGTGTCGACCATCTCCTGGTAGGGGATCAGCCACTTGAGCGCTTCGCGCACCTCGGGCTTGGCGAGGTTCTCGTTCTTCTGGTTCAGGCCGAGATAGTAGATCGCACCTTTCGGCACCGACTCGATGACGATGTCGGGGTTGGCCTCGAGGGCCGCCACCTGGTCCGGGCCGAGATTGCGGGCGACGTCGATGTCGCCCTTCTCGATCAGCAATTGCTGGGTCGCGGCCTCGGCGATATGGCGGGTGATCGCGCGGGTGACGCCGGGTGCGCCGAGCCAGTAGTCGGGGTTGGCATCCAGGGTCAGGCTCTCGTTCGGCTTCCAGGCGCGCAGCTTGAAGGGGCCGGAGCCGGCCGAGTTGACCTTCAGCCAGTTGTAGCCGAGATCGCCGTCCACCTCGTTGGCCAGCACCGTCTCCTTGTCGACGACCGAGCCGACGCCAGCGGTGAGGCTATAGAGGAAGAAGGTCGGGGCGTAAGCCTGGTCGACCTCGATGGTGACCTCCATCGGCCCGGTGGCACGGATCTTCTCCTCGACATTGTCGGCGGTGAAGCCGAACTGGGTCAGGATGAAGGCCGGCGACATGTCGAGCTTGACCACGCGCTGCAGCGAGAAGGCGACGTCCTCGGCGGTCAGCGGGTTGCCGGAATGGAAGGTGATGCCGTCCCGGATCTTGAAGACGTAGGTCTTGCCATCCTCGGAGACCTCCCAGCTCTCGGCGACGTGGCCCCTGATGTCCTCGACGTCGTCGACCGGATAGGTGATCAGCCGGTCGTAGACCTGGGCACCGTACTCGGCCCCGGAGAACTCGAAGATCTCGGCCGGGTCGAGGGTGATGATGTCGTCGATGGTCATCGCCTGGACGAACACGTCCGGCGGCGTGGCCGCCTCGCTCGCCGGGCCGGGCGCGGCCAGGACGAGGGCGGTGCCGAGCAGCAGGGACAGCGTCAGATGCTTCATGAAATGTACCTCCATTGACCGGGGCGTTCTTGCGCTTCGGGTCGACCGGCGCTCTCGCTCGCCCCGAAGGTGGAAGAATCCGCGTTCGAAGGCAATGTCGGCGAGCGCCGGGCCGAAGTTGTCAGTCCTCGACCAGGGCCCAATCGGCGGCGGGATCGAATGCCGTGATCGCCTCGGCGACGGCGTCGGTGCCCTCGCCGAGGTCGGCCTCGTAGACGTCGCCGAGCTGGTTGACGATGAAGCTCATGATGCCCGAATTGCCGTAGTCGGCGGGCCAGGCGAGCAGGCCGAAGCCGGCGAGCATCCGGCCGTTGATCAGGTATTCGTAGGCGCCACCCAGGGCATTCCCGGTCTGCGCCGTCAGAACCTTGAACCGGTAGCCGTAATAGGGCTCGCCGCTCTCGCGATATGCGAGGTAGTCGGCCTCGCTGCTGGCGAGCGGGGCCAGCGGGCTCGGCTCCTCGCCGGCCGCTGTCGGCCAGAAGAGGCCATCATGCTCGCCCGGCGTGCTGACGAGGCGCTGGGCGAACTCGGGCACGCCGTCGCCGTTGCGGTCGACCGAGCCGTAGAGAAGCTGTGCCTCGACATAGGCCCGGGCCGCGGCGATCGCGGCCAGCTCGTTCTCGCCGATCCGTCGGTCGATGATCTCCTCGAGCCCGGCCTCGGTGTCGAAGACCCAGCCCTCGGCCGTCTGGACCAGCGGGATCGGCATCGGCCAGCCGGCGCGGCCGAGCAGCACGTCGAAGGTGCCGGGCGCGTCGCCGGGAGCCAGCGCGATCGCTTCGGCGGCGGCGTTGCGCACGGCGGCCATGGTTTGCCTGGCGCTTGCCGGATCGGCACCGATCAGCTCGTCCCGGTGCTCGTCACCGAGGAGCTCGAGCAGCGCGCTGCCGTCGGGCGCCGCGAGCGCCACGCGGAAGGCCTCCAGCGCTGCCTCGGGCGCGGCGAAAGCCGGCTGCCCGGCCGAGGCCGAGCCGGCCAGGAGAAAACCGCCCGCAAGCCCGGCGACGAACGCAATGGTGCGAAACTCTTTCATGGATCTGCTCCTCAGCCCCTGCCGCGCTTCTTGCCGCCGCGGCTCTTCTTGCCCCGGTTCGATTTGGCCTTCGCTTTCTTCTTGCCACCCTTCTTGGGCGCCAGCGCCTGCTTCTTGCCGCCGCCGCGCTGCGCTGCCTGCGGTCGGGACTTGCCCGACCTGGCTGCCGATATTTGGCGGCTCTGCTTGCCGCGCTTCGCGTCCTTCTTGGTCTGGCTCGGCCGCTTGATGTCGGCGACGGCGCCCTTTCTCTGCTTCGGCGCCTTGACCGCCTTCGTGTCTCGCTGCTGCTTGCGCTCGACCTTGGCCGGGCGGTCCCGGTCGCGCTGCGGCAGGCTGATGTCGCGCTGCCGCTCGCGCTGCCGGCCGGTCGAATCGCGCCCGGGCAGGGCCGCGACCTGACGATTGCGGTCGCGGTCGCGTCGCGCCACCTGCTGGTTGCGATCGCGACGGTCGCGCAGCTCCGCGTTGACGCGATTTTTCTGATCGCGATCGAGGTTCAGGCGATCGCCGTCGCCGCCGACGACGATCGTGCTGTCCTCGATGTTGATGTCGTTGCGCCGGTTGTTGCCGCCGTCGTTGTCGTTGTCGTCATCGTCGAAGATGGCATAGCCGAGCAGGCCGCCGATCGCGGCCCCGCCGAGAAAGGTCGCCGTCGAGCCCCAGGCGGAGCTCGCCGGCGGCGCATAGGCGACGGGCGGCGGTGCCGCGGCATAGACGGGCGGCTGCGCGTAGGTCGGATCGACCGGTGCGGCGTAGCTCGACGCATAGGGGTCGGCCTCGGCGTAGCCGGTTTCCTCGGCATACTCGCCTTCCTCGATCGCCGCCGCTTCGGCGACCTCAGGCTCGGCAGCCGTCTCTGCCGGGGGCGCGTCCTCGACGACCCCGGCCTCGGCCTCCTCCGCCACCTCCGCCTCGTCCGCGACGGCCGGCTCGTCGGCCGGTGCCGCGTCGGCGGCCACCGTGGCGTCGGCGGCCTCCTCCGCGGCCGCCTCGCCCACCGTCTCGAGCGAGCCGAGGAGCGCGAAGCCGTCATACTGGGGGATCGAGATCCGGTCCGGCGAGGTCGGCCGGATCTCGATGATCCCCTCGGTGACGACGACCTCCTGCACCTCGTTGGAGGCGAGGACGCCCATGGCGTAGGCGCCCTGGCGCAGGTCCTGGATCGCCTCCTGGACGTCCTCGAGCTGGTCGTAGACGGCGTCGCCCATCGCCTGGGTCCAGTCGAGATGCTCGTTCATCTCGGCGAGCAGCGACGGGTAGCCCAGGAGCGCCGTGACCGCCGGGTCCCATTCCGCCGAGGGCTCGAGCGTCTGGTCGTCCTGGTAGCTCTGGATGAACCGGTCGGCCTGGACGACGTCGACCGGGAACATCGCCGCCTGCAGCACGACGGCGAGGAGCGGGTCGGGGTAGAGGGCGACGGGGGCGACGAGCGCCCTCACCTCGTCCTCGACGACCAGCGTGTCCGATGCCGCGGGATCGGCGGTCTCGGCCTCCTGTGCCAGCGCATCGACGGGTGCCGCGAGAAGCAGCGCCAGGAGCGCGCCCCGGCACAGCCTGAGCCAGCCATCCTGGCGCTTGGATCGGATTGTAGGCATGCTCACCTCTCTCACCGCATCAGGCCCTCGTCGGTCTCGCGCCACGTGCAGCGCTCGGCAATGACCGGCGCCACGTTCGGGTTGCCGGCGCCGCGCGCGATCAACGCACCGACCCGCTCGTCCGGCCCGTAGCCGGTGTGGGCGCCGAGCGGGTTGGCGACATCGCCCAGGCCCAGGAGGGAGTTCACCGCGGCCACATTGATCGTGACGTTGGTGACGCTCGGGCAGAGGCGCGACTCGATGTACCTGTCGGCGAACTGGTCCGGCACCGGGTAGCTCATCAGGTCATTGGGGTCGGAGAAGGCGATGATCTGGGTCTTGTTGAAGAATCGCCCCGGCTTCGTCGCGTTCGGCCCGCAATAGGCATCCACCTGCCCGACCACCTGCTGGCCCTCGCGGCCGGCCTCGAGCAGCGGCAACTGGTTCGACAGCATGAAGACCTGGATATCACGACGGGCGAAATCGTCGGCGAGCCGCTTGATCTCCGGGTCCGCCGTGACCGGGAGCTGGGTCAGCGCCTGCATGGCGTCGAGGGTCGCCCGGCTGCCCAGGCTGTGCGTGATGATCACGAAGTCGTCCTCGGTCACCCGGTCGCCGAAGCCGGGGAGGCCGGGGCCGCACCAGGTGTTCTCGGTGAGCTCGGGCAGGTCGCTCCAGCCGCGCGACACCATCCAGCAGATCGACTGGGTGACCGACATCAGGATCGGCTCGCGCTTCTTGCCGGCATAGGCCAGCGGGTCGGGGGCGATATCGTTGACGAAGGTGCGCATCGCCTGGTTCACGGCGGCCCGGCGCAGCACGTAGTCCTGCTCCTTGTCGAAGGCGAGCAGGTCCTTGTCGGGCTGCGTGATCGGCGACCAGGTCAGCTCGTAGAACAGGAGGTCGCGCCGACGGCTGGCGTCGGTGAGCCGGGTCACGTTGATCTCGCCCAGGTCCTGGTCGGGGAACTCCGGATGGGCGATGACGATGCGCTTCGGCCGGGGGGCCCGGATCTCCAGCCCGAGCGAGGTGGCGAGGTTCTGGCGCAGGGCCGTGCCGTGCCCGGGTGCGTGGGTCCCGATGCCGTGCACGTAGAGCACCTTGACCTCGGGCCGGTCCGTGTCGCCCTCCTCGAACGGCGGCAGGGCGTCCTGGGCCGCGAGGAAGGGCTCGATGCCGACGAACGGCCGACCTTCCACCTCGCAGGCCCGTGTGTCCTCGGCCGGCTCGCCGGTGCCTTCCAGCACGGCCTGCGTGACGCCCCGGCCGAAGCTCTCGCAGCCAGCGAGCGAGAGCACGGCGAGCAGGGTCAGGGCGATGCTGGTTCTGGTGCCTTCAGGCATTTCGTCTCCTTGCGACCTCGTCGCTGGATGGTCCGGCACGTTCGCTCAGCCTGCCCGATCGCGCAGCACGGTGCGGAAGCCGATATGGTTGGAGCTGAGGTCCGGCTCCTGCGGCTGCCGCGCCGCCGGGCGGTAGCGGAGGCAGAAATTGGGGGCGCAGAGCCAGGAGCCGCCCTTGACCACGACCTGCGGCATGCGGGTCGGGCTGTAGCGGGCGGAGAGCGACGCCTCGGGACCGGCCGGGTCTGTGGCCGGGTCGGGAAAATGGCCCGGCAGGTAGTAGTCCCTGGCGTATTCCCAGACGTTGCCGCCCATGTCGAAGAGACCGTAGCCATTGGCCTCGAAGCAGCCGACCGGGGCCGTGCCGTGATGGCCGTCGAGCGCCTGGTCGCTCACCGGAAAACTTCCCTGCCAGGAGTTGGCGAGCCAGCCCTGGACGGGATCGTAGCTGTCGCCCCAGGTGTAGGTGGCGCCCTCCAGGCCGCCGCGCGCCGCGAATTCCCATTCCGCCTCGGTCGGCAGGTCGCGCCCCAGCCATTGGGCGTAGGCCAGCGCGTCGGCGTGGGCCACCTGCACGACGGGGTGGTTGTCGAGGCCCTCGATCGAGCTCTCGGGGCCGGCCGGGTGACGCCAGCTCGCGCCCGGCACGTAGCGCCACCACTGGGCGACGCTGCCGCGCAGGTCGGCGGTCTCGGGCTCGTCGAAGACCATGCCGCCCGGCACCAGCAGCTCGGGCGGGAGCCCCGGATACTCTGCCGGGTCGAGTCCCGCCTCGGCCACGGTGACATAGCCCGTGGCCTCGACGAAGGCGCGGAACTGGGCGTTGGTCACCTCGTGGCGATCGATCATGAACGGCGAGAGCGTCACCTCGTGCGGCGTGCGCTCCTCCGGCCGCTCGTCGGCGTCGCCCATGATGAAGGTGCCGCCCGGGATGGCGACCATGCCGGCGGTCGCATCGTCGCCGGTCGGCAGCCCAGCATAACCTTCGCAGAGCTGGTCCGCGGCGGCGGGCCCGGCCGCCAGGAAGAGAAAGGTGAGCGCAAGTCGATACATGAGGTCCCTTGTCAAAGGAGGAGCAGCTTCTTGGCGATCTTCCAGAGCTCGGCGAACGGCAGCCGGGTCGAGCCCGCTGCCACGAGCGGCAGGATGGCGGCCGTGGCAACCGGCAGGAGCGCCTCGCGGCTGAAGGCGATGGTGCGCAGCTTCTTCGCCGCGGTGTAGGTGGCGGTCGGGTTCGGGATGTCGCCGACGGCCGTGGCGTCGGCGTCGGTGGCGGCCGCGAGGTTGCCACCCAGCGCCGCGCGCTCGGCGGCGCGGAAGTGGCGGGTCGCCGCCGCGGAGGAAGCCAGGAGCGCCTGCTGCTTGAGCCGGCCGAGCGGCCGCCTGAAGGCGAGCAGCGGCACGCCGAACAGCAGGAGCACGGTGATCAGCCAGGCGGCCATCATGTAGCCGTAGGCGGTCAGCTCGAGAGCATCCTGCTGGAACGCCTTGGCGATCGCCGCGGCAAGCACGCAGCTCATCGCCAGCACCATGGCGGAAAAGGCATTGGGGTACTGACCGATGAACGCGAGGCCGCCGACCCCGTCCGGATGGGTGACGACGAGCCGCAGCTCCAGCCTCGAGATCTCGTAGAGCAGGAGCGCCCAGACGAGATGGCGCCAAAGCCACCGGAGCAGCAGGAACCAGAAGAGCGGGCCGCTGACCAGGGCGACATACCAGCCGGCAACGCTGAGCTGCTCGGCACCGGGTGCGCCGGTGGAGAGCCAGGAGCTCCCCTGGGTGGTGGCTCCCGCATAGGCACCGACGAGCGTCGCCGCGTAGGCGAGCACGACGCAGACGATCTCGGCGACAGCGGAGTCGCGACGCCGCAGCGCACGCGCGAGCGCCTCGCCCGCGGCCGGCATGGCGCCGGGTGCCAGCAGAGGCGTTTCGACGAACTGCCGCAGATGGGCCTTCAGGCGCTCGGCGACCAGCCGCTCCATCAGGACGAGGATCGCGATCGCCACCACGAACCGTGCCCACACACCCCAGTCGAGCAGGAAGGGCCGCGTGACGAGCGGGCCCCAGGCCGTGCCGGTGAGGACAGTGACGAGGAGGGGGACGATGAACGCGATGGCGACGTACAGCGCTGCCCGCCGCGGCGCCGTGGCCGCCTTCTCCCGCAGGATAGCGAATCGCGCCTGCAGCTCCGCGAACGGCCCGCCCTGGGCGATGTCGAAGCGGTCGAACCGCTCGGCCAATGACCGTCCGGTGTCGGCGTCGGTCACGAGCGTCCCGCGCCGTGGCGCGGCCCGAGCGATGGCCAGCCCGCCGATCGCCAATGCGTCACCGTATCGCCCTCCCCGCACTTGTGCGCCGGCCGCCGGTCGTTGCCGACAGCGCCTTCCTCGTGTGTTTCCAATGACAGCATCATTCGCGATCCGAGACAATCGCCGCCGACCACCCGCCCGAGGCACCTGGGTTCAAGGGCGGCAGGGCGGCGAGCCTGTCGCGCGCAAGGGCGTCGCGGCGCGCCTCCGGCAGGGCGGCGGCGAGCGCGCGCCAGCCGGCCCCGGCGTCGCCCGAGGCCCCGCGGCCGTAGCGGGCGGCACCGATCGCCACCAGCGCATGACGAACGCCCGGGTGCTCGCGCGGGTCGTGCCCCTCCACCTTCGCCGCCCACGCATCGAGCGCAGGGCGCAAGGCCGGCTCGTCACGCCTCGCCACCGCTCGCTGGAGCTGCCCGAAGGCATGTCCCTCCGAGGCCAGACGTTCGGTACGGCGCTCGCGCAGCCAGCGGCCGAAGGGCGGCAGCAGCCGACGCAGGAGCCAGGCGACGACTGCCAGTGCCAGCAGGGCGGCCAGGCTGGCGAGCCCGATGGCGCGCCAGTCGCGCGGCTCCGCGCTCGACGCGGGCGGGCCGTCGACCTCGATCGGGAAGCCGTCGACGGATGCCGTCTCCACCTCGCCGGATTTCAGGTTGTACCAGTCGAGCGAGACCGCCGGCGCCTCGCCGCTGCCGCCGCCTTCCGCCACCAGCGTCACGCTTTCCGCCCGGGTGCCCTCGAGGACGCCACGATCATCGGACTCCTCGAGCACCGGCTCGTCGGGATAGGCAGCCACGCCCGCCACATCCGTAGGCGGCAGGAGTGCCGGGAGGAACATGGGCGAGGTGCCGCGGATGGTGGCCTTGATCGTCCGCGTGACGCTGTCGCCCGGCTGCATCGCCTCGGGCTCGCCTGCCACCTCCTGCTTCAGCTCGAGCGCCTCGGCGGCGATGAACGGGTCGAGGCCCTCCGCACCTTCCGGCAGCACGCCCGAGAACGTGAGGGGCTCGGTCGTCAGTGTCACCTTCCGGGGCTCGCTCGTCTCCGGATCGGCCCAGGTGACGATGACCTCCTGCGGCGGGATCGCGAACTCCCCCGGCACCATGGGCGAGATGCGGTAGTGCCGCGTGACGCCGGACCAGGTCTCGCCGCCCACTTCCTCGCTCGTCGGCCCGGTCGATCGCTCGGGCAGGCGGACCAGCAGGTTTGGCGCCTCGAGGCTCGGCCAGACGGGGGGATCGGGCATGAAGGTGGGGGCGAGCACGGTCAGGCGCAGGCTGAGCGGCTGGCCCGGAATGGCCTCGGTCTCCTCGAAGGTGACCTGCAGCACGGGCGCGTCGCTCGCCGACAGCGGCTCCTCGGCCGTCGCCTCCGTCGCAGCCTCCTTGCCGCCCTCACCCGTGGCCTCGGTAGCGCTCCCGGTCGTCGTGGCATCGCCCGGGCGCTCGGTGTTACGGGCAGGTGGCGCCGCCAAGGTCTGCAGCTCGAGCGGCACGAGCGGGTCGCCGGCGGATGGTCGATCGGCTTCTTGCGCCAGCGGCGACGATGCCAGCAAGAGCAGGATCGCGGCGTGCGGGGCGCGCCTCATTCGGCGGTGCCTCCTTCGCCCTCGGCGGGTGCCGCCGCCGGCGCCCCGGCGCCCGCGTCGGCAGCCGCCGGCGCCTGGCGCCGGGCCGCCTCGATCGCGAAACGCTGGCGGAGGAAGTCGCCGGTGCGGGTGTCGACCGTGCTCATCCACTGGTCGGTCGTGAGCAGGCCCCCGTCGCCGCCTTCCTCCGGCGCTTCCATCTCGGTCTCGGCGCCGCGCCCGGATTCGTTGTCGATGACCACGTCGTCGGCGCCGATGCCGGCTTCCTCGCCGGTGTCCGACTGCTCGCGCGCGCGCTCGACATAATCGACGATCTCCCGGGCGACCGCGAGGTTCGCCTCGGCGTTCGGGTAGTCGGGATCGCGCTCAAGCGCTGTCTCGAAGGCGCGCACACCGTCGCGGTAGGTCCGCGACTTGATGTGCGCCATGCCCTGGATGAAGGCCGCCTGGGCCGTCTCGACCCGGTCCAGGACCTCGACCGCCGTCTCGTACTGGCCGTCGCGATAGAGCGCGTAGCCGCGCCAGAGCGGATCGGTGAAGAGCTCGCCAGCGCGGCTGAAGTCGTTCTGCTGGAAGGCGAGCCGGCCCTGCTGGTCCGGGGTCAAGAACCAGTCGACGACGCCGTCGGCCCGCGCCGGCGCCGGTCCGGCGAAGGCGGCCGCGAGCAGGACGGCGGCGGCCCAGCGCATCGTCCAGCCGCGCCGGAACCAGATCAGCGTGAGCAGGGCCGCGGGCCAGCCGAGCCAGTGGCCGCGGTCCAGCCAGGGCTGGTCCGTGTTCTCCAGCATGGCCTGGCGGTAGGCGGCATTGAGCATCCCGTCGATCCGCCTGATGTCGCCATCGTCGGGGGTGACGGGGACCACCGTTTCCGCCGGCAGCCCGTCCAGCCCGCGATCGCTCGTGCCCTCGGGCAGCATCGCCAGCACCGCCAGCGCCGGCGCATCGGGCCCGGTCAGCGTCGCCACGTCTGCCGGGTCCACACCGTCGGCGACGAAGAGCACGCCGCCCGGCGACGACTCCTGCGCCAGGAGGTCGACGGCGAGCGCCAGGGCGTCGCCGGCCCGCTCGCCCTCGTTCGGCATCACGTCGGGGGCGAGCCCTGCGAGGTAGGGGGTCATCACGGCCGGGTCCTCGGTCATCGGCACGACGCCGTGGGCGCTGCCGGCATAGGCGACGAGGGCGGTGCGGGCGCCGGCGCGCAGCTCGAGGAGGTCGCGGATCTTCTGCTTGCCGCGCTCCAGCCGCGACGGGGCGATGTCCTTCGCCTCCATGGAAGGCGTGACCTCCAGGACGACGACGACGGGTGCCGACTGCGCCACGAACGGGTCCGGCATGCGCGACCAGGTGGGCCCGGCGGCGCCCAGCGCCAGCAG
>ERZ795053.6367-NODE-6367-length-11782-cov-5.009721_pt1 | contig 11782 bp, 14 predicted proteins | sample MGYA00375137_ERZ795053 | MGnify/ENA primary metagenome ERZ795053 (study PRJEB30182, sample SAMN05720284) | activated sludge metagenome | isolation source: Anaerobic digester | place: Hong Kong | collected 2014-12-17 ... | reverse complement strand
GTCGGCATTCGATCTTCTCGCCCGTCTGCTGATCGATCCCGGCGACACGGTTTGGATGGAGGAGCCCGGATATTATGGCGCCAGTGCCGCGTTCCGTTCGGCGGGTGCCAAGCTTGAACCACTGAGAGTGGGGCCCGAAGGCTGGACCCTCACGCCGCCCGCGCCGCCGCCGCGCCTCATCTTCGTGACGCCGAGCTGTCACCATCCACTGGGCGTCACCATGCCGATGGAACAGCGCCTCAACCTCATCCGCTTCGCCGAACAATGGAACGCCTGGATCGTCGAGGACGACTACGACAGCGAATACCGCTTCCAGGGACAGCCCATTCCGGCCCTGCAGGGCCTCGATGATTCAAGCCGCGTGGTGTTCGTCGGCACCTTCGCCAAGACGCTGTTTCCGGCCATGCGGCTGGGCTTCATGGTGGTGCCGCCCGAGATCGGCAGCCGCATGACGGCAGCACTCAGCGCCACAGGCCATTTCGCCCCACTGCTGACCCAGGCAGCACTCGCCGATTTCATGGCCGAGGGTCACTTGACCCGCCACTTGCGCCGCATGCGTCGGCTCTACGCGCAGCGCCGGCAATATTTCATCGAAAGCTGTGAAAAGCATCTGAAGGACTGGCTGACCCTTCGCCCGACCGGTTCCGGCATCCAGATCGTCGGCTATCTCAATGCTGGCCTAGACGAACGCGATGTCGTCATGCGGGCCCATGAAGTGGGTATCAGCCTGCAGCCACTGTCGATCCATTACCAGCACGGGAACGGCAAGACCGGCCTCGTCATGGGTTTTGCGTCCTCCGACGAGCGGACGACGCGAAAGGGCATGCTGGCATTGCGCCAGATTTTCGCCAGCCACTGATGCCGGCGCTGCATCCAAGAAGCACAAGAGCATCCAGTTGTATCCGAGGTCCGCTCCCCTTGCAGAGATTTGGAAGTTTGAGCGGCGAATGATTTCTGGTTCGTCGATGTGCCAGGTGGCAGTTCTTATGGTACACCCTCAGCCGCTTGCGGCTTTCTGAGCAGGCGTCACAGGACCCTTGAGCGTCCAATTGCTGCAACCGTCAGCTTGAGCTGCTCATTCAGCCCCCCGGCTGTCAATGGACGCTACTGGCTTCAGTCGGATCAAATATGTGGCAAGACACCCGGTCTTTCAGGGGGTTCGACTATTCTTGAAATTGTCTGGATGTGAACCTGGTGGAGCGAAGGGGGATCGAACCCCTGACCTCGGCATTGCGAACGCCGCGCTCTCCCAACTGAGCTACCGCCCCCAACACAGGTGGCGGAGCTATAGTCCAGGCGGCCGGGAAGCGTCAAGCTTGCTTGCGCGGCTCCAGCGCCCTACATGGGAGCAAATGACAAGGTGCGCGAGATGATGATGAATCCTTTTCTCTGGCTGATCCTGACGGTGCTCGATCTGTATTTCTACGTGATCCTCGCCACCGTCATCATGAGCTGGCTGGTGGCCTTCAACGTGATCAACGGCGCCAATCCCTTCGTGCGGCAGATCGGCTATGCCCTGAGGCGGCTGACAGAGCCATTGCTGGGGCCCATCCGGCGCATGTTGCCGGACCTGGGCGCCATTGATATTTCGCCCATCATCCTGCTGCTCGGCCTCCAGGTGGTCAAATATTTCGTCGCCTATTACGGTTCGCGGCTGTTGATGTGACCTCGCCGCTGCGGCCCGGCAGGGGCGGGCTCCTGCTCGCCGTCCGTGTTACCCCCAAGTCTTCGCGTGACGTTGTGGCTGGCCTCCACACGGATGCGGCCGGCCATGTGTCGCTTGCCGTGAGAGTGACGGCGCCGCCGGACAAGGGCAAGGCCAACAAGGCCGTTATCGAGACCATCGCCAAGGCGGCCGGCTTGCCCAAGTCGTCGCTCAGCCTCGTTGCCGGGGAAACGGATCGCAACAAGACGCTTCTTGTGACTGGAAATCCGGCAGGACTTGAGGCATTGATCGCCGGAATCGTGAATGCAGGGAAGGAAAATTGAACATGGCGAAACTGATCGACGGCAAAGCCTTTGCGGCGGGTCTCAGGGAACGGATTGCCAAGGCGGTGAATGGTCTGAAGGCCGGCCATGGCTTGACGCCCGGCCTGGCGGTGGTGCTGGTTGGCGAAGACCCGGCCTCCAAGGTCTATGTGGCCAACAAGGCCAAGCAGACGGTCGAAGTCGGCATGAACTCGTATGAGCACAAGCTGCCTGCCGAGACGCCGGAAGCCGACGTGCTGGCGCTTGTGGAGAAACTCAACAAGGACCCTGCGGTGCATGGCATTCTGGTGCAGCTGCCGCTGCCCAAGCACATCGATTCCACCAAGGTGCTCACCACCATCGACCCCGCCAAGGATGTCGATGGTTTCCACGTTGTGAATGTTGGCAAGCTGTCGACCGGACAGGATTCGCTGGTGCCCTGCACGCCAGTCGGTTCGGTCATGCTGGCCAAGGATGTGCTGGGCAAGCTCGACGGCCTTGAGGCGGTGGTCATCGGCCGCTCCAACATCGTCGGCAAGCCGGTGGCGCAATTGCTGCTGGCCGAGAACTGCACCGTCACCATCGCCCATTCGCGCACCAGGGACTTGCCCGGCGTGGTGCGCCGCGCCGATCTGGTGATTGCCGCCGTGGGGCGCCCGGAGATGGTCAAGGGTGACTGGCTGAAGCCTGGCGCCACGGTGATCGACGTCGGCATCAATCGCATCGAGCGTGACGGCAAGGGCAAGCTGGTCGGCGATTGCGACTTCGCCTCCTGCGAGGCGGTGGCGGGCGCCATCACGCCGGTGCCCGGCGGCGTCGGTCCCATGACGATCGCCTGCCTGCTTTACAACACGGTGAAGGCGGCCTGCGCGGCGAAGGGGATCCCGCAGCCGGAAATGTAGCCAACCGATCGGCGGTCAGTCGTTGTCGAACGGGCCGTCGATCACGCGTTGCAGGCAGAAATCCGTCAGCAGCTTTTCGCGGTGCCACTCGCTGGCCATGGGTGCTGCTGCATATTCATGAAAGCAGGGCGTGCCCAACGTCCAGTGCAGCAGCTTGGCGTCGGGATTGGCACCGAATTCGTCGGGCAGCCAATTCCAGACCTTCGGAATTTCGCCGATCAGGTTGTCGTCGAGCCAGGTGAAGCGGTGCAGCTGGGCGCCGGTGGCCTTCATCACGAAATCCGGCGTCACCACCCGGTTGGCGGGGTGGCCGCAATTCCACAGCACGACGCTCGACCAGTTCTTTCGGGGATAGTCGGCATTCTTCGATCCCAGATATTTGGTGGCGGCCCTGGTCTTGTAGTCGTGGTGCACGCACATCACGGCCTTGCTGTCGTCGCGCATGTCCCACAGTTCGGCGATGTCGGCGCGCACGAGCATGTCGCCGTCGATGAACAGCGCCCATCCGGTGTAGTCCATAAGATGCGGCAGCAGGAAGCGGCTGTAGATGAATTGATTTGATCCGTCGCTGTGGGTCTCGGCATATCCACCGAGATTGCGCAATGCCAACGGCACCAGTGACAACGGCCGCGACGATTGGCGGATCAGGCTGTTGGCGCAGACGTGATAGGCCACCGCCTCGCGCGGATCATAGCCGATGGCGATCGTGATCATGCTCATCCCCCCTCCCAATACCCAAGGTGCCGATCATGGCAGCCGGTCGTGGCTACTTCGCGGCCTTGGCGCGGGCGATCGAGTCCAGAATCATCTGCTCGGCCTCGGCGGCATCGCCCCAGCCGGTGACCTTCACCCATTTGCCCGGCTCCAGATCCTTGTAGTGCTCGAAGAAGTGTTCGATCTGCTGGCGGGTGATCTCGGGGAGGTCGGTGTAGTTGTGGACGTTTTCATAGCGCCGTGACAGTTTCGGCGTCGGGACTGCGATGATCTTCTCGTCGCCACCGGCTTCATCCTGCATCTTCAGCACGCCCACGGGGCGGCAGGCGACGACCGCGCCGGGAATGATGCCGCGCTGGTTGGCGATCAGCACGTCGCATGGATCGCCGTCTTCCGACAGCGTATGAGGAATGAAACCGTAGTTCCCCGGATAGCGCATGGACGTATAAAGGAAGCGGTCGACCACCAGCGTTCCCGCTTCCTTGTCGAGTTCGTATTTGATCGGCTCGCCGTGGACCGGCACCTCGACGATCACGTTCACTTCCTTCGGCGGGTTCTTGCCAATCGAGATGGCATCAATGCGCATGGGACTTCCTATCGGTTGGGCTTCGTGGCAGTCTCTCTGCCATGAAAAAGCTTGCCATTCTATCCGTCTTCTGCCTGTGGCCGATTGCCGCCTTCGCTGGCGGCAATACAAGCACTTATACCAAGTTCGATCTTGACCGGTGCCGGCAGGTCGAACCGGGCGATGAATACGTCTACGGTGGCACGTGGGCGTGCAAAGGCATCAAGGGCTACGACATCATCATCTCGAATGCCGACGACCGCGACTTGGTTGGGTTCGGCAGCATCGCGGACGACCAGTGCTCCCGGCACAAGACGTTCGGCCGCTTCAACACGGCGCTGTCGCCGGTGGAGTGGCGGATGAAGGGAGGCAAGCCCATCGCCGCCATCGAGCGCTGGCGGGTGACGACCGACGACGAAGGCGGGTCGGTGACCTGGCTGGTGGTCAGCGCGCTGCGGCCGAATGAATCGTGCCACGTCCATTTTGTGGCCGGCTCCTACCCGAACGCCAATGAAGCAGCGCGCCGCGCCGCGGACGATCTCGCAGAGGATTTCGACTGCGAGACCGATGTGCCCACGGTCGATTCGAAGGTCGGACCTCCGCCGATCAACATGGACGCCTGCAAGGATGTGGCGCGGGAGTAGCGCCGCCGGTTATGCGGCGTTCTCGGCTTCCTTGGCGCGGCTCACACGTTTGCGTTCATGCGGGTCGAGGATCGTCTTGCGCAGGCGGATCGACTTCGGCGTCACTTCCACCAACTCGTCTTCACCGACGTAGGCCAGGGCCTTTTCCAGCGTCATGCGAATGGGCGGCGTCAGGATCAGCGCTTCGTCCTTGCCCGAGGCTCGGACGTTCGACAGCTTCTTGCCCTTGATCACGTTGAGCTCGAGATCGTTGCCGCGCGTGTGCTCGCCGACGATCATGCCCGGATAGACCTTGGTGCCGTGTTCGATGAACATGGGTCCCCGGTCCTGCAGGTTGAAGATCGCGTAGGCCACCGCCTCACCATCGCTGTTGGAAATCAGGGCGCCTGTATGGCGGCCGGGAATTTCGCCGAAATGCGGGGCATAGCCGTGGAAGATGCGGTTGAAGATGGCGGTGCCACGGGTGTCCGACAGCAGTTCCGACTGATAGCCGATGAGGCCGCGGGTGGGCGCCAGGAAGACGAGGCGCTGGCGCCCCGCTCCGCTCGGGCGCATGTCGCGCAGTTCCGCCTTGCGTTCCGACAGTTTCTGCACGACGACACCGGAGTAGTCCTCGTCGACATCGATGATGACCTCTTCTACCGGCTCCAGCTTCTCGCCGGTGGCCTCGTCGATCTTGAATACGACGCGCGGGCGGCCCACGGTCAGCTCGAAGCCCTCGCGGCGCATGGTCTCGATCAGGATGCCGAGCTGCAGTTCGCCACGTCCCGCCACTTCAAAGGCGTCGGTTTCGGATTCGGACGGCGTGACCTTGAGCGCTACATTGCCTTCCGCCTCGCGCAACAGGCGTTCGCGGATGACGCGGGATTGCACCTTGTCGCCCTCCTTGCCGGCCAGCGGGCCGTCGTTGATGCGAAAGGTCATGGTCAATGTCGGGGGGTCGATCGGCTGGGCGGGGATGGCCTCGGTGACGGCGGGATCGCAGATGGTGTCGGCCACCGTCGCCGTGGTGAGGCCCGAGATGGCGATGATGTCGCCGGCCTCGGCTTCGTCGACCGGGGTGCGCTCGAGGCCGCGGAAGGCCAGCACCTTGGAGACGCGGCCGGTTTCGACGGTCTTGCCATCGCGCGACAGGGCCTTGACGTTCTGGTTGGCCTTGATGGTGCCGGAACGCACCCGGCCGGTGAGCACGCGGCCAAGGAACGAGTTCGATTCGATGGTGGTGACCAGCATGCGAAAGGGACCTTCCTCCACCGGCGGCGCGGTGAAGTGCTTGACGATCAGGTCGAACAGCGGCGCCATGCCGTCCTGCGGGCCGGTCGGGCTGTCGGCCATCCAGCCCTGCTTGGCCGAGCCGTAGATGATCGGGAAGTCGAGCTGTTCCTCGTTGGCGTCGAGATTGGCGAACAGGTCGAAGACCTCGTTCACCACCTCGTTGTGGCGCTCGTCGGGGCGGTCGATCTTGTTGATGCAGACGATGGGCCTGAGACCGATCTTGAGGGCCTTCTGCAGCACGAACTTGGTCTGCGGCATGGGGCCTTCAGCAGCATCCACCAGCAGCACCGCGCCATCCACCATGTTGAGGATGCGCTCCACTTCGCCGCCGAAGTCGGCGTGGCCGGGGGTGTCGACGATGTTGATGCGGGTGTCCTTCCAGTTGAGCGAGGTCACCTTGGCGAGGATCGTGATGCCGCGTTCGCGCTCGAGGTCGTTGGAATCCATGGCGCGCTCAGCGACCTTCTGGTTCTCACGAAACGAGCCGGATTGTGACAGGAGCCGGTCGATCAGCGTGGTCTTGCCGTGGTCGACGTGGGCAATGATGGCGATATTGCGCAAATTCATGAGGCGCGAAGACTTTCTTAACCGTGGGAGTTGGCGGGGCGCTTAGCACGGGCATTGTACAAAGGCAATTTAACGGTTGTTTGCAGGCCCAGGGGTTAAGACGGGAGCGAAAAGGGGAGGCCCCGCCATGTTCAACAACAGCAAGCAGGCTGGTGCGCGTGCACTGGTGGCGCTGACCTTCGCGGATGGCCGCACGGAGACCGTCACCGTGCGCCTGCCGCTGTCAGCCAAGCTGCATGACGCACTCAACAATGCCGACCAGTTTCTCGATGTCACCAACGCCGAGGAGAAGCAGTATTTCGTGGCGAAGAAGGACGTCGTGAGGGTTGAACTGGTGGAGGTTCCGAAGGCCAACCAGATGAACCTGCAGCGCCGGGCCACAGACCGTGAGCGTTTCGATCCGTACAAGGTTCTGGGGGTGGATCAGGGGGCAGATGGCGAAGCCATCCGGCAGGCCTACCACGCCATGGTCAAGACCTATCATCCCGACCGCTTCACCGGCATCGATCTACCCAGGGAAATGAAAGACTACGCGGCGGCGATGGTGGTGCGGATCAATCTCGCCTACGAGCAGATCGGAAGCTAAGCCTCAGGGGCGTGTGTGACGAACTCGTCGAAGGCAGCGAAGAACTGGCGGCGGATGTCGTCCCGCTCGGTGAGGATCTCGTGGGCTGCACCTGGAATGAAGGTGAGTGCGATGCCTGGCACTTTGCGGGCCAGACGCCGGGTGGCATCATTGTCCACCACCCGGTCGGCACCCGATGCGACGATGAGGGTGGGGCAGAGGGGGCGTCCCATGCGGGCCACGGAGGCCAGTGAGCGCCGTGCCGCCCGCAGCCATGAATAGGTGGGGCCACCGAGCCCGAGTTGGGGCGCCACTTCCAGCGTGCCGCTGTCGCGTGACCAGCGTTTGGCGTCTGACGTCAACGGGTTGCCGCGGAAATGTTCACGCCCCATGGGCTTTTTCATCTGTCCGGGCAGGAAGGCCCAGCCCAGCCCCAGAAGTGTGGCGGCATTGACCAGCAGGGCTGCCAAGGGGCGCGGCCACGGCCCGTAGCGAATGCCCACCAGGGGCGAGACCAGAACCACCTTGTTGAACCATCCGCGATTGCGGATCACCCGGAGCAGGATGTGCCCGCCGGTGGAATGACCGATGGCATAACGCGGTGCCGGGCAGCGGGGCACCACCACGGTTTCCATGAAGGCGCGCATATCCTCGTCGAAGGCCCGGAAGCTCCTGATATGGCCCCGATAGGGATTGCGAGACAGGCGCTGCGCGCCACCCTGGCCGCGCACATCGAGCGCTGCCACGGCGAATCCGCGGGCCATCAGCTCGTGCATGGTTTCGAAATAGCGTTCGATGAAGTCACCCCGCCCGCCAATCACCACTACAGTGCCGCGGGCGTGGGCCGGCACTGCGACCATGGCCCGCAGCGTGAGGCCGTCCCGGGTATGAACGGGAAGGCACTCGGCGCCGGGCGGCAGCGGGTTGTCGGGGGTTGGGTAGAGGTCCATGACCTCCACAAGTTACTGAAGTTTCTTGACTTCCGTCAATTCACCACTGGCCGGGTCGAGCTTGATCGAGAAGCTGCTGCCGTCGCGCGTGGCGGCAAATGCATAGGTCTTGCCCTTGCAGGCCGTGGGTTTTACGGACTGGAAACCATAGCCGCTGACAATATCCCCGGCCTTGTCGCATGACAGGGCGCCGGAGGTGGCCGTCTGCATGGCCGTGTCTGCCTTCTCAGGTTTGGACACCGAAGCGGTCGTCACGTCCTGAGACGGTTTCGAAACCTTCGCTGTCTTTTCTGTCTTGATCGCGGCCGGCTTCTCTGCCTTTGCCTGCTCTGGCTTGGCACGCGGCTTCTTGGTCACGGCGGCCTTGGATTTGGCCTTGGGCACGTAATAGTCCTCATCGAAGACCGCGTCGGGGCTGTCGTCCGTGCCGTAGAGGTCATCATATTCCTCTTCGGTGAGAGCATAATCGCCGAACAGCACACGAAGTCCCGGCACGCCATAGACGAAATCCGGCCCACGTGAGTATTGCTGGTTGATTCTCGCCTTGCGGTAGCGCTTGCGATGATCGGCGGCCGCCGGTTCCGCCAGAATGCCGAATGCAAACACGCCGGCCAACACGGCACACATTGTGCGGACGATCATTCCCCTCTCCCTCAAATCAATGGGCCGCACCCGCTCGAATGACCAGAGCGGGTGCAGCAAATCGCAACCGTCAGAGACGGCTGGCGCCAATGATCCGGCGCGCCACGGCGTTGACCTTGACGATATAATTGTGGCCTTTTTTGCGTGCCTTGAACGTATAGACCTTGCCCTGGCATTCGCGGGTCTTCACGCTGTTGAAGCCGCTGACATCGACCAGATGGCGGGCTGCGCCGCACGACATCTTGCTGCGGACACGACGGTAGTCGTCGTACCCGTAGTCGTCATAGTAGTAGAAAGCTGGCCGGTGACGGGGCTTATAGTAGAGATAGTGCGGCTTGTGGCGCCAGCCACAGCGATAGCCGTGATAGCCCCAGCACGGGTGACCTATTCCACCGATCGCGACACCAATCTTGACCTTGGTCTTGGCTTCCGCGGCACTTGGCGGCATGAGCAACAGGGTGAGAGCAGCGAAACCCGCTGCAAGGGTGGTTTTCAACGCCATTACGGCCTCCTTCGAAGACGGCCCCCAAGGCCGCATGAGACCATAATAGCATGATAGTCTGAACGGAATTCGACATCGCCGTTCATCTGGCGTTCAACATCACGGCTTTTCCGTGGCGGCCATGAGTTCGGGGCGCCCCGCAAGGCGCCCCGGCAGACCCATCGGTGAGAGATCAGGAGATCTTGTGGACGGAGTAGATGTTGCCGTAGCCGTTCACCTTCACGATATACTTGTGGCCCTTTTTCCAGGCGGTGTACTTGTAGCCGGGCAGCTTGCAGTCCACGGCGTGGACGTTGTGAAAGCCAGACCAGTCAACGATCTTGGCGCCCTTCCAGCAGCTGATGGCACCCCACTTCTTGTGCTTGTGGTGATGATAGCCATAGCCATAGCCGAAGCCGACATCGACGTTGATGACGGTCTTGGCCTCAGCCTGGGTGACGGGAAGTGCAAATGCCATCGAGGTGGCAACGGCGGCGGCGGCGACGAGGGACTTGCCAATCATTTCAAAGCTCCTTTTGGTTCCTGGTGCCGATGGCCTCAGTGGTCATCGTTGAGACGGAAACTAGCGGCGTCTCATTGAACGGAATCAGAACCACGCATTCATCTGGCGTTCACCCTGTTTGGCGCCGTCCGAGGGCTTGAACGGCCCCGGCGGCTTCCTATCTGATGTCTTGCGGACGCCGCCTGTGCGGGTTCGCTTTACAACCCAAGCCCGGCCAACTGGCGGGCCCCAATGTGACATTGCTCAAGGAGAATGTGACCATGTTCGATCTTTCCCCCCTCTATCGCTCTACCGTCGGCTTTGACCGTCTGGCTCGCATGCTGGATGAAGCATCGTCCTTCGATGCGCCGACCTATCCGCCCTACAACATCGAGCGCCTCAGCGAAGACGACTACCGCATCACCATGGCGGTTGCCGGGTTTGCGCCCGCCGATATCAACATCGAGGTCAAGGGCACTGCGCTGACCGTCTCCGGCAAGAAGGCCGAGAAAACTGACAGTGACAGCAAGGCCGAATTCCTGCACCAGGGTATCGCTGCCCGCTCGTTCGAGCGCCGCTTCCAGCTGGCCGACCACATGGAAGTCAAGGGCGCCGACATGGAGAACGGTCTGCTCCACGTCAGCGTGACGCGCGTAATTCCCGAAGCCATGAAGCCGCGCACCATTGCGGTGAATGGCGCCGTCACGGGGAACGTCATCGAAGCCAAGAAGGCCGCCTGACGCCGGCACATTGAAGTCTGGGGCGCTTCCTGATGGGAGGCGCCCATTTTGGTTCAGCGTTGACTGCCTGCGATCAGAGCAAGGAAGGCGTCGACGTCTTCTTCCGGTGTTGCAAACGATAGGACGAAGCGCGCATAGATCTCATCCTCGCTGATGCCGTCCTCCAGCCCGTCTGGCATCCAGTCATAGAATGTGGCGCCTGACGCCTGAAGGCGATCGTAGAGCGCCCTGGGCATGACGGCGAAGATTTCATTGGCCTGCACAGGATTAGGGATGCGAATGGTGTTGAACCGCGTCAGTCCATCCGCCAGTTTCCGTGCGAGCCCATTGGCCCGCTTGGCATTTTCAAGCCACAGGTCATCCTTGAGATAGGCCAGCATCTGGGCGCCGAGATAGCGGCTCTTGGACATGAGCTGGCCTCCCCGCATGCGGCGATAAAGGAAATCTTCCGCCAGTCCCAGGTCGAAGAAAATCACGGCCTCCAGCAACATGGCGCCGTTCTTGGTAGCACCGAAAGACATGACGTCCACGCCCGATTTCCAGGTGAGCTCTGCTGGTGAGCAGCCCAGCCCCGTCAGCGCATTGGCAAAACGTGCGCCATCCATGTGCAGCTTCATGCCGCGCGGGCGGATGAGATCCGAGATCGCCTTGACTTCGGCCGGCGCATAGACGGTCCCGAGTTCCGTCGCATTGGTGATCGAGACGCCCTTGGGCTTGGGATCGTGCTCGCCGCGGATGAAGCCCTTCAACGTCTTGTCGATCATCGCGGGCGTGATCTTGCCGCCTTGCCCGCGCAGGCCGAGGATCTTGGCGCCGCCGGTGAAGAATTCCGGCGAATTGCATTCGTCGACACAAATGTGCGCCTCACCGTGGCAGATGATGGCGCCGAAGCCTGGCGAGATCGCCGACAGGGCAAGGCCATTTGCCGCCGTTCCGCTGGTCACCAGGAAAGCGCGAAGATCGCAGCCGAAGATGCGCTGGAGTTCGGCCTCGGCGCGCTTCGTGAAATCATCGCCGCCATAGGACGGCGCCGTGCCGGCGTTGGCGTCGTTGAGCGCCTGCAGGATGGCGGGATGGACACCGTAGACATTGTCGGATGCGAAATTCATGAGACCCTCGATGTTGTGATGCCGTCATAGCGAATGACACCCCCGAAAACAAAGGGGCCGCGCCAACCCCTGAGCGCGGCCCCAGTTCCCCTTTACCGTGCTGTCGCCGGTCCCGCCGGCCGTCGCGGCCGTCCGTTGGCGGGCTGACACCGGCGTGC
>ERZ795053.6365-NODE-6365-length-11783-cov-6.883186_pt1 | contig 11783 bp, 7 predicted proteins | sample MGYA00375137_ERZ795053 | MGnify/ENA primary metagenome ERZ795053 (study PRJEB30182, sample SAMN05720284) | activated sludge metagenome | isolation source: Anaerobic digester | place: Hong Kong | collected 2014-12-17 ... | reverse complement strand
TCCTCCATACTTTGATGCGGGTCCTGTATCCAATAATGATAAGCGAAAAATATCGCGGCACACTGAGACTCTCACGAAAAAAGACCTGATAAAATCGGTCAAAGCACTACTAGAAAGTGGCGGATATTTTTCTGTGATTTTGCCGCATATCATGGCACAAGAGTTTATTGAAGATGCTTATTCAGAAGGTTTATTTCTGAATGAGAGGTTAGATGTTTACTCTTCTGTGCAAGATGGCGAGGCGATTCGGTCATTGTTATTGTTGAGACGTAACTCGAACTTAACCAAAAGAGAAAAAATTTATATCAGAGAAGATACCGTCGAAAGCAAGTACACCAAAAAATTCATTTCGTTAACAAAGGCATTTTACGAAAATTTTTAATCCTTCTACAATTTTTCTGTCACTAAGTAGAGGAAAATGGGTATAGAGTATAAAGTGGATTTCTTTGAATGGTAAAGTAATGCAAAAAGTCCCAAGCATTGGTAAAACTTAGGACTTTTTTAATCTTTCTGAACTCTTTATTTATTCGCAGCCCATTTCATTTTTAGATACTGCATCACCATTTGGAAAACACAATCCAGAAGGTAATAAATCCGGTACATATCTCTCTAAATCATCGTCATATAATGCAAATTTCACAAATTGTGTTAATTTATTGATTTCATCATTTGACAGACCTAATGGTACAAATTCAGGTGAAAGTTTACCAGCTGGTACTCTAGAATTTTCTGCTATTGCATCATTTTTGTAACGTATGATGTCTTCTACAGATTTAAACGTGGCACCATGACCCAGGTATTTTAAATCTCGCAAATTATAGATTTGAGGTACTTTAAATTTATACTCATCGGAGGCGAGATTTGTGAAACTTGCTCTACCTCTGTTTTCTTTGTCATTGATTGAAGTTCGCAATGTAGGTTCAATGCAATCAACCATATCTCCAACACCCAATGCATAAAATTCCATGCTGCTAAGTGCTGGTCCGGAGTGGCAACTTACACAATTTGCTTTTCCAAAAAATAGGATGGCACCTTCTTTTTGTTCATCACTCATGGCAGTTTCATTTCCGTCAAGGTATTGCTGCCAAGGGGATTTGTATGGTAATAGTGTTCTTTCATAAGCGGCAATGGCTAGTCCAGCATTGACTGCTGAATATCTATCTTCTTGCGGTACACTCGGGAAAGCCTCATCAAACATGTTTTTATAAGCTTTCATATTGAGTAACTCGGGGGTAATGTTTAATCTGTGAACATCTTGGCCTGCAATCGCCTGTGTTTCTGCTCCATCGTAGTTTAATCTGTTTTTTTCTAATGGAGTGCCTGTTTTCCATAAGTGTGAAGTGTTGATGTTTTTATCTTTACTACCAAACTGTCCATTCCACAAAATATTTTTTTGATAAGCAATATTCATAGCACTTGGAGTGCGGATGGACTGAACATCAGGAAGCGGATGATTTGGGTCTGGAATTCGGCTTTCGCCAATCAATCCAAATCCTAGACCTCCTTCTCCAATGGCTTGAAAAGTTCCAGATTGAAACCCTGCACTTGCATTATGACAAGTGGCACAAGAGTAAGTATATTGATAATCTTCGTCATTAGGATGAGAAGAAAGTCCAGTCTCATGAAACAAATATGCCCCTAAAGCCACTTTTTCGGCGGTCAAAACATTGTTAGGGTCTTGAGGTATTTTGCTCAATTCCGACGATTTCGGAAGTTTAAAATAATTTTTGTTTCCGGAAGGTGATGCATCGCTCAAGGTAGTTTTTAAAGTTTCGTCCAAAGGATCAATGGTAATAGGTGCATCTGACGAACAGGAGTAAGTACTGAAAATTATAATAGAAAGAAACAAGGTTTGGCCTATAATATTATTATATAATCTCATACATATTAAATTAAATCGTAATATGTATTTCAAATTTTATGCCAAATTTCCAATCTTATTGTTTTTGAGAGGATAAGCATAAATATAATACACGATTGAATCAATACTTTATATGAAAATATTTTATATATATAAATTTATATTATATCTTTACCGCTTGATATTAAAGCATTGAATCGTAGTATGAGGCATATAATTTTATCAATCACTGCATTTTGTTGTCTATTTAGTCAACAAGTATTTTCCCAAGGAGGACTAAAATTTGGTTTCAATGCTGGGGTTTCCATGCCTATGGGAACTTTTAAAAACACCTATAATTTTGCAAATAGAGGTTTCAATTTTAATAGTGATGTAGATTATTTTTTTGGAAATATCGGTTTTGGTCTAAGTGGTGGAATAATAAATAATAATGTAAAGTCTCCGTTTCTAGACATGATGTCTTCTAGGTTTAATTATCGAGAATATGTAATGACCTATGACAATTGGTTTTCTAAATACATTTTACTAGGGCCTGTTGTAAATTTTGAAAAGGGAAAATTTGGGCTGATGGGACGGTTAAAAATTGGTTTTCTTGATATTGATATGCCTGATGTGTTTGTGAATGCCACTTTTTTTAATCAACATTTTCCTGCCATTCACTATAGTGGGAATACCGATGGACTCATGGGAGTTTGGAAAAGTGGTATGTCTGGGTATTATCGTTTTTCTAAAAACATGAGCTTTCAGCTTTCAGGCGATTTGCTTACGACTAAATTCTTCTCTGGTATATCTAATACGATGGATTATCGCGATGTCAGCGATTCTAATAACAATGGTTTTATTGATGGTACTGAATATTTTGCCGCTTCAGACCACTCTATAAGCAATGATGTGATTTACAGTAATTTATTAATCTCAGCCGGAATTCTCATCAATGTTTCTTCTGAATCTCCTCAAGAAATCGAAGAAAGGAAAATGAGTGAGGCCTATCTTCCTCAGGACAGTATTATGATGGTTGACGCTATTGAATTGGAAGAAATGATCGATGTAGATACCAGTCAAGTTACTGAAAAAGAAATCGTATATATTGAAAGACCAAGTATTCGTATCGATACAGTTTTAGTTATTGAGTCGATGAATAAGGAGACGGCTGATTTGATTTTCAATGCAGGAAAGCTCTATCTTGAAAACAACGATTATCCTAATGCCTTGAAGTGCTTCCAATCTGTTAACCAAAATTCTGAATATCCCATTTCATGGTATTACGAATCATTGACGTTATTGAAACTCGGACGCTGTCAAGAAGGACTTAAAAAGTATAATGATTTTAGTTACCAATACCCCAAAGAAAATAAACCAAGTTTAGCAGAATTGTTTCAAATTGTCATGAAATCTTGCAAGCAGATTCAAGTGATTGAACATCCCCAAAATACGGAATCAAACCAGGAACTTCAGGATGAGGCGATTATTGCAACAGAAACAGAGGTTACGGAATCCAAAAAAGACGTAGCTGAAAACAATATCCCAGAAAAGGTCACAGAACAAGAAAAACCAATTATATCCGAAGCGAAAATAATTGAGGACTCTAATGACAGCGAATTAGAGGTGATTGTACATGAAAATGAGGAGAAACAAGATATTGTAGAACAAGCTATGGAAAAAGAATTACCTAAAGCTGTAACCAAAGAAGAGCTTGCAATCGATGAATCTACAATTAAGAAAGATGAAGAAATGATAGTGCAAGCGAAAGAGGATAATCAACCTCAAATCAAAGAAATAGATTCGGTTTCAACAGAAATTGCGACCGAAAATGAAAAAACAAAGATTGAAACTAAAACTGCAAAGGTTGAGACTGAATTTCCAAGTTCAAAACCCGTAGAAGTCACCTATATGGTTCAGTTTTTAGCAGCCAAAGAAGGTAATTTGAATCTTAAAAAAGCAAAGTCTATTGCTCCGATTCAAAAGGAATACTTCAGCGACATGAAAATGTATCGATACATGTTCGGTTCTTATTCAGATTTGGAAGATGCAAAAAGTGTATTGATGAAAATCCGAAAAGCTGGTTATAAAGATGCCTTTATTGCAATCTATCATGAAGGGAAAAGGGTAGTAACCTTCTATCACCCTGAGTAACTCTAGGTGAAATTTGTTTAGACTAGTGGCTTAACCTATAATCCATATAGTTAGCTTTCGATGAGAATTGAGGGAATCGCTGAAAATTATTATTTGTACCTGAAAGCAATTTTCAACTATTCATTTCATTTCCTACCAATAACTTATATTCGTACTTCGAATTTGTCCAACTCGTTTTTGTAAATTAAAGCATTAAGTTATGTTGCGAAATTTCTTGATTTTGATTGTAGGATTGTATGCCAATGCCCTTATGAGTCAATTAAAATCACCCTATGAATACTATAATTATAACTATGGCGAAAATTTTATTTATCACCATGATGTCATTGATTATATGAATTATTTGGCAGAAAATTCTCCTTATATAAAGCTTGAAAATTATGGATACTCGGAGGAGCATAGACCGCTTGTGTTGTTGTACATCAGTACTCCAGAAAACTTGCAAAAACTCGAAGAGATAAGAACCAAGCATTTTTCAAATATTGAAAATGGTAAGTTGGCTGATGCCGACGTTCCAGCCATAGTATGGTTTAGTTTTGGAGTGCATGGAAATGAGGCAGGTGCTACAAATAGTGCCATCGAGGTCAGCTATTTATATGCTCAACCGGACGAATCACGTAAGCAAGATTTGACCAATACAATTTTGATACTTGACCCATGCCTCAATCCAGATGGTTACTCCCGTTACGTCAATTGGACTAATCAAGTACAAGGAGAGGAAATTCATCCCGGACTCAATGATATAGAACATCAAGAACCATGGCCATACGGACGGGTCAATCACTACCTTTTTGATCTCAACAGAGATTGGGCATGGTTAACCCAGGTAGAATCTCGCCAAAGGATCAAGGTTTATAACCAATGGATGCCCGAAGTACACGTCGATTTTCACGAAATGTATCCCAATGACCATTACTACTTTGCACCAGCCGCCGAACCATACCACAGCGTCATCATGGATTATCAACGAAAATTCCAAGAAACAATTGGCATGGGGAATGCTGAGGCATTTGATCGTGAAGGTTGGTTGTATTTTACACGAGAAGTTTTCGATTTGTTGTACCCTAGTTATGGCGATACTTACCCCCTGATGAATGGAAGTATCGGGATGACTTACGAAAAGGCGGGGCATGGCATGTCAGGCAGAGCTATTTTATTGGACAATAAGGATACTCTTTTTCTAAAAGATAGAATTGAGCAACACACGACGGCTGCACTGGCAACTTTGCATACTACAGCTCAAAATAGTGATTTTTTAAAGTCTCAATTCTATAGATTTTTTGATTCGAAGCAATCATCAGATAAAACCATTTTTAATGGATACCTTATTAAAAATGGACCTAATCTAGAGTCACTTGCTAAGTTGATGGATTTGCAAGGCATTAAAACTTATGCGGTGAATGCTAGCGAAAACCTTTCAGGATACTCGTATTTCAATGATAGAAATCAAAGTTTCAAAACGGAACCAGGAGATATGTTCATTCCTAGTGGACAGCGTAAGTCTAAACTTTTGCAGGCACTTATGGATATCAATCCTAAGCTGTCGGATAGTCTGACTTACGATATCACGGCATGGTCATTGCCTTTGGCTTATGGTCTAGAGGCTTATGGTATTGCGGGAAGTCTGAATTACGGTTCGGAATGGCAAAGCCAGCATCACGAAAATCAATCTATTCAAGAGGATGTGTATGCCGTGACCTTTGAATGGGGCAGTGAGGAATCTTATCGAGTATTGGCTGAGTTGCTAAGCCAAGGATTCCAAGCTAGATATGCACAAAAATCCGTTAAGTATGATGTGGATATAGACAGAGGAGACATTCTAATAACTCGCTGGGATAATCGCAGTGTTGAAGATTTTGCTAAGAGATTACAATTCATCCTCCGAGATGTAAATTATAAAACTCTTAAAAGTGGCTGGTCAAATGAAGGTAAAGATATGGGAGGTAGCGCTTTTAAGCTGATAAAGAAGCCAGAGGTTCTTTTGGCAGTAGGTGATGGTACATCTAACAATGAAGTGGGACAGGTGTGGTATTACTTCGAAAAGATATTGAACTATAAACTTTCGAGGATGGATTTTAAAAATATTGATGGATCCGTTCTATCCAATTTTAACACACTCATACTGGCAGAGGGCAGCTATGATTTATCTAATGGGAAAATGGATGAAATCGAAAAATGGATTTCAAATGGTGGTAAATTAATTGTGATAGGCAGTGCAATTCGACCATTTGCTAATGCAGAGAAAATATTTGGAATAAGAAAAAAAGAATTTCCCTCAGGAAAAGACAGTGTTTCGGTCAAGGAACTGGAAAAAAACAGATTCGAAGATGCTGAGAGAAACTCTATCGCCTCCTCTATGCCTGGTGCAATTATAGGAAATGTGGTTGATAATTCTAATCCCATGTCACTTGGATTGGGTGACTACTATTTCAGTCTGAAAACGGATAAAGATTCCTATAAATTTTTAAATGAAGGTTGGAATGCCATTTACACCAATGAAAATTTGAATGTAAAGGGTTTTATTGGAAGTAAGTTATTGCCAACTTTTAAAAATTCACTGACCTACGGATTTCAAAATAAAGGCAATGGCAGTGTGATTTATATGGTGGATAACCCACTATATAGAGGATTTTGGAAACAAGGAGAGTTGATTTTTAGTAATTCCTTGTTTTTTGTCCAATAGCGGCCAAAATATTGTAGTAAAATCTCATTTTCCAACGATGGTTTTTTAAAAAATCGAATTATCTTTGCATTTTAATTGTAAATCTTTTAATAATTTTAATTTTATTTGGAATGAAGTCTAGAAAATTATTTGTTTTAATGTTCGCCTTTTTCTTAGGAACTCTACTTGTAACCTCTTGCAAGCAATCGACTGAGAACACCACCGTCAATGAGAATGAACACCCAATGGAAAATGTCACTGACAACTTAAAAGAAGCCGCCAATGATGCTGGTGATGTTGCCAAAGATGCAGTTAATGACGTGAAAGAAGCCGGAAAGGAGGCAATGGATGCGGCAGGTGATGCTATGGATGATATGATGGATGCAACCGATAATATTGTGAAATCAGGAAAAGAATATACGTCTGCATTTATTTGCCCGATGCACTGCAAGGATAGCGGAAGTGATAAAGCTGGAAAATGTCCAAAATGTGGAATGGATTATGTTAAAAATGAAGATGAGCACGCGGGTCACAACCATTAATTGACATACGAGCTATAAATTAGATATTGAGGTGCATTTCATTTTTTTCGATTGTTTAATTTCATTATTTGATGAGTAAAAGGTATAAAATTGAAAAAATGAAATGCATTTTCTTTTTAGGACGACATAAAACTTAATTTTATTTTCAAGACAAACTCACGTTTCTCATTTACCAAATAGTTTTCGCTTACACGATAAGGGATTACGGCACATATTTCTTTATCATTACATAGCAGGAGAATTTGCGTTTTTTCAATTCTATCCAGTTTCAATCCATTCATGAATTTTTTTAATGACTGGGACTTTCCTTGCATACCTGATGGCCTGAAGGAATCGCCATCTTCTTTATTTCTGATTTTCAATGGAAAAGGAAAACGGTCGAAAGCCACATAAATCGAACCATCAGACTCAAGGTTTTCTTTTTTATCTAATAGTCTGATATCCAATATTTTATTATCAATAATATAGCGGCCATCAAGTGGAATCTGTTGGTTGATTTTTTCAACATGAGACGAGGAATGCAATGTGAGTTGTCCATCCTTCATGACAGCCATATAATTTTCACTTTTCCAAAAAGCGCCAATCTGTATGCTGTTTAACATTTCTTCACATTGAGTCGAATTAAACCCAAAATCAAATAAAACACTGTACAAGATATAGTCATGTTGCGATTCGAGTTTGAGATCCTTAAGATTAATGGTGGTGCTAGCACTTGTCTCTAGTGAATACTTACTTTTCCATTCTTGTTTTAATTTATCGAGGATAGTTGCCTCTTTCCGCAATATTTCTAAGGAATGGTAGAGACCCTTGACCGACCGTTCTTCGACTTGATGCATGAGTGGTATCAGGAGATTTCTTACCTTATTTCTTTCATAGTCGTTTTGGAGGTTACTTGAATCTTCACGATATGGCACATTGTATAATCTTGCATAGTCGACTATTTCTTGTTTATCAAAACAAAGTAAGGGCCTTCTGATATCGAGGTTTTTGGCTTTGAGTGATAGGAGTCCATGTAATCCAGAGCCTCGCATTTGGTTCATGAGCATGGTTTCTAATACGTCGTCCAGATGATGAGCTGTTAAGATATATCTATAGTTATTTTCCTTGGCGACGGTTCTGAGCCATTCGTACCTTTGAGTGCGGGCATATTTTTGAAAATTTCCTTTTTTCTCGGGTATTGGCAATGAATATTGATAAAATGGGAGTCCATGTTCTTTACAATAAGCGGATACGAGTACTTCATCGAGGTCACTTTCTTTTCCCCGTTTGTGGTGATTAATGTGAGCTACCCCGATGTTAAAATGATGGTGAGTTAGTAAATGTAAAAGCACCATAGAATCGATGCCCCCACTGACGGCACATAGAAGTTTATCTTCCAGTCCAAAAAGATTTTCTTGTTTTATATATGATAAAAATCTTTCTTGCATTTATCTTTGTGCCTCAATCATATTGGTTGATGCTAATTTAATTTATAAATTATGAACGTAGCAAAATTAATACTATTCGTTTTATTTTTTGGAATGATGGCAAGCTCATGTAAGGAAAATGCTGAGAAACCAAGCACAACACAAGATGAAAAGTCAACAGATATCGTGGACGAGTTGAAAAAAGAAGGTTACAAGGAAGCCATCGACCCGGAACAAGTCAACCCTGCGGAGATCATCAACATGAGAAAATTTGCTGAAGAAGCTCTAAAGTTTAGACAAAGTGAGGAAGGTGCTCAACCATGGGCAATCCTAGATGTAGGAATATGGGAATATCAATTCAAATTTGAGAATTCCAAAGTGACTGCTGAGGGAGAGACCAAAGGGCAGTGGATAGATTTTGATAAAGATTATACTTACAAATACGGATATTACGACAAGGTGGAAGGATCGGGTAAATATTACTTTAATATTGAAACTAAGCAATTACTTATACTGGACGATGACCCGATGAAAAAACCTTATGAATACATTGCAAAATTACACAATGGTCACATGGTTCTTATGGGCACAAAAACCTATAAGGACAATGCCTATCAAGCAAAGCTAATTAATGTTCCTCATATTCCGGCAAAGGGGTAAGTGTAGATGATTAAGGCCAAAAAGAAAGGGATTTGATAGCACATCAAATCCTTTTCTTTTTACTCATTCCTTTACCAATCTACTGATATACCGTAATCTACCCGTATCGTCATACGACATGAGCTGGTATAAACCTGTACCCAAGTCGCTGATGTCTATCTGTGTTGCGAAGTCAATGTCGCTTTTGATCAATCTTCCATGGATATCATATATCTCAAAGTGTTCAATTCCTCTTCCCTCTGTGATATTCAGGGTATGGCTTGCAGGATTAGGATATATCTTGAGATATGGAGTGGAAGTATTGACATTGTCCGTATTGCTTATGAGGTTTATTTGGTCTGGGGAAAATCGCAATAATTCAAGGAATCTAGTTCCAAATATTCCATTAGCTGATCCTTCCTGAAGTTTAGAAAAATGAGCCAAAACTATTAAATCTCCATTTTCTAATTGTTCTAGATACCTAATGGCCATAGCATGTCTATTTTCTATTTTATTTTCGCTTATTAGAGATACATTGCCTTGTCCGTCTGATTGGAAAAACTGTAATAAACAATACGGCGTGTCGCCACCAATTGCAATTGCTCTTGCAAACAATGAGCCGGGTTGATCTTTAAATTTGTATGACTTAAAACCATAAAATGTAAATTGCGGAAAACTGTAAGATTCTACCAACTCGGCGTTAGAATCAAAATAATAAACACTTATTCCTAGACTATTTGAAGTAAATACATCATGCTTACCTATCAATTCGAACCCATTATTATCAAATTTTGTCATATCTAATACTTGCTCATAGTCAATGCCTGCAGAAATATTGTGAGTGTTGATTGGTTCAAAATTATTATTTAACTCATGGACTTTCACTTCTTGAGTGAGATTATCAATATTTATAAATTGTGTCAATACAGAAAATTTATCATCATGCCGGAAAATACTCTCATTATAATGTGTAAATTTTGATGTATCCCATTGAAATGACTGATGCAAGGTGTCTATTCGTAGCCCATTTTTTTCAAGTTCTAATCCGTAAATGCCTATAGAATCTGCAAAATAAGTACCATTATTATAGTACATAAGGGAATTGTTACGTGGGACTAGCTTTGTACGTTCGAAAAAAAAGTGTAGAAGAGGAATACTCTCATCATCTTGGTCTGCTATGATTTCATTGGCTTGTTCACCTGTTTCTATATCAAAAAACCGTATCGATGGTTTTCCCTGGTTCCAGAAGCTCTCTCCAAATTGATATATACCATTACTTCTAAAATTAATAATTTCAAGTTGGTTTTCCTCGTTTATGTACATATAGCTGGGAAATTCATACTCTCCCGTGGTTCGTTTGTCATAGACTGCTTGCCAGATTTTATCACCTGTCGATAAATTTATGCGTTCAACCATTGCTCCCATGCCTGCATGTATTCCATTGACTAAAACGACGTACATGTCGTTATTTCGGATTAATATATGATCATCATTGGTGTTGAAAAAATCAAATTGATTTTTTCCATCACTATCAATTTGGTACCCTATGAAACTACTGTCTATGAATAAGTGACTCCACTTTATGTCAATGCCCTCAATGGCTATGTCAGAGACTTGGGCTGAGGAAAGATGATAGCATAACAAGATAAATAGTAATATTTTAAGTTTCATGATTTTAATTTCTAAAATGAAAAAACCGGGTGGTTAGTCCGATTTATATATTAAATTATTAATTACAAGACTTGTCGCAATCTCGACTAATATCGAAATATCCTATGGGGCAAGAATTACTACTTGCTAATTCTGAACACGAACCAATTTGTTGCGATGTAGTTGGAGATATTTGAACCATTTGTGTGGTTGTATTATAACAATAATATGTTGTACTTCTACAGCATGCTTGTCCACAAGGTGACATAATATACCTAACTGAGGGATAACCATTTTTGTTAACAAATTTAACACAAGTATTAAAACAACTACTGAAATAAAAATGGGCATTTAGCACAAGATTGTTTCCTCCACATTGGAAAAAAGTCATATTATCCTCGGCGAATTCAATAGAAATATCATTTTGTAATATTTGTTGCGCTACTTTATTAAAGTCTATTATATCCGCCTCTAGTTGATCTAATTGATGTGTATTAAATAGATTATGCCAAGAGGTTTCTACAGAATCGCATGCACCGTGTAATGGATATGCTGTGAAATCGCTGAAAACTATGCTATACAAATTAGGATCAGAATAACAAAAATACTGAGACCACATTACTACCGCTTGACAAGTACCATAACCAATCATGTCTATGGTATCGGTAAATGAACCATCGAAAGTACATCCTACTACGTTCTGAAAACATGATATTGAATCTCTATTGGAAGAATTAATTGACTTTGTTGCTGTATATTTTTTCAGCATGAAGTTTTTAAAATTGTTGTTAAGTAAGGTTACTTTTTCTGAATTGTCTTTCAAGTCCTCACTATGCGTTGCCTCCTTTTGGCAGGAATAAACTGAGAAAATTATTATTGAAAGAAAGAAA
>ERZ795053.6364-NODE-6364-length-11784-cov-5.502430_pt1 | contig 11784 bp, 7 predicted proteins | sample MGYA00375137_ERZ795053 | MGnify/ENA primary metagenome ERZ795053 (study PRJEB30182, sample SAMN05720284) | activated sludge metagenome | isolation source: Anaerobic digester | place: Hong Kong | collected 2014-12-17 ... | reverse complement strand
CGCCGTATGCATGTTTCTGTTTGCTTGATTCGTCGTTGACGGCGATGGCGCTACTCTCAAGAAACATGCCGTAGCAGCGGGATCCCTCCGGGCGCACCGCACTGCATCGTTTCTTACAGCCTGATTTGGCGCTTGCGGCGATGGCGCTACTCACAAGCGACGCAAATGTCCATGTGCGTATCTTATCGAGGCGCAGCAGTGAATTACATGAAGGAGCCAGCAGTGACAACTTACACTCCCTATGCCCCCTACAAAGTACGTGCGGTCGAGTGCCACTACCGTTCCAACGAAGAAGGCATCTATCAGGCCCTCAAGCGTGCCACCGAGCCGTTAACGGAGACTTGGGATCGGCTGCGCAAGGCCAAACGCATCGGTATCAAGTTTAACCACGACAAAGAGATTAAAAACCGGATCTACTTTGAAGGCCACCTGCAACAGCTCGTCACCCACAAGACGGCCCGCGCCTTTTTGCGGCTGTTGCGGGAAAAGACGGACGCCGACCTGGTCGCTCCCGATGTCAGCTTCTACACGATGTATCACGAAGGAACAACCCTCGAACAGACCGTGACCTTTGCCGATATTTTCAAAGAATTTGGTGTCGAATATATCAATGGCATCGAACCACCCCACAAAACGGTGAGCGTTCCCGGCGGCGGTCGCATGTTCAAAGAATATGTGTTGCCCGAAGGCGCAGTCGATGTTGATGAGTTTATCTCGGTGGCCAAGCTCAAGAACCATGCCTTTATGGGTGTCACCCTCTCCCTGAAAAATCTCTTCGGTCTTATGGTCGGTGAGCCGGGCGGCAAGACTCGCACCTACTATCACCACCTCGTGCGCATGCCCTACATGCTCGCCGACTTGGGACGCATCTTCGATCCGGCGCTCTGTATCATCGATGGGCTGATCGGTCAGGCCGGCATGGAGTGGGGTCGCGGCCGTGGCGATGGGCCAGGGCGGATTTGCAACACATTGATTGCCGGCAACCACACGATTGCCACCGACGCCTGCGCGGCCTACCTCATGGGCCATGATCCACAGAGTGACTGGTTGACGCAACCCTTTGTCCGCGATCGCAATTCTCTGCTGGTGGCGGCCGAAGGCGGCTTTGGCACCGTCAACCTCGACGAGATCGACTTCCAGAGCGAAGTCACGGCGCCGGTCGGCCACTTCTATTCAGTGCAGACTGACCCCACGGAAATCAACATTAGTTGGCGCAAGACCACGGCTGAGCAAGCGCTCTACTATGTCGATCACCAGAAAACGCTGCTCGACCAATACGCCGGTGAATACATTCTGTTGCAAGAGGGTGAAGTCAAGTGGCATGACCCGGTGAGCGACTTACGAGTCAGCCGCCGCATTCTCTCCGGCGATAAGCCCGAACAGGCGATGTGGATGAAATATGTCGATCCCGAAGAACGAGAAGGGGAACATTTTGAGGTGTACGATGTGGCGTTGCAACAAGCACAGGCCGCTGTAGCGTAACTCGCGCACGGCTTACGCTATGCGTACGCGTTGAGAACAAGCTACCAGGGAGAAACAGGCATCCAAAGTGTCACATTCTCGGGTGGTTGTATATGTCCCCCCCCACGAAGTCTTGTCAATCGTTAGGAAAAGCGGAATTCAGATAACCAGAGAGCAGAGAGAGAAACAGTGACCATGACCAACACAGCTAATGTTACGTTTGATCAGGGGAAGTTAACTGGCCTGATCGATCACATTAAAGGCAAACCAGAGGCGGGTCAGACCGTCTGGAAAGCAAAGACGCAGTGGTTGGGCGGCTTTCGCAGTCAAGCCCACATCCGTGACTTCACCGTTGCCATGGACGAACCGGATGCCCTGGGCGGATCCGATACCAGCCCAAACATGGTCGAAATGGTGCTGGGTGCCTATGGCTGTTGCCTGACCACCGGCTACGCGATGAATGCCGGTCTACGCGGGATTGAGCTGGAAGATATCCAAATCGAATTGGAGGGTGATCTCGATCTCAACGGCTTCTTTGGGCTGCATGATCCCAATGAAACCTGGCCCGGCTACACCAACGTGCGTGCCAAAGTGTCCTTGAAAGCACCCAATGCGACACCAGAGCAGTTGCAGGCACTTCATGACGCCGTCGTTCGGACTTCACCGGTTGGCTCAATTCTCAAGCAGCCGTTGCATGTCTCGACGGAGTTGCACACCGACGAGTAATTACCGGTCTGCGAATGGACAACCCATTTATACGGAGCTGCGCCATAAATTAACATTTTATACACGAGTAAAAATGTTAATTTGTGCTGCGGCGGAGTATAAACGTCGCGCGCACACGGAATAAATCTTTCACGAGAGTGACTGTGCGACGTTTAAGGGGGTTTTCTATAAGAAACAAGGCGCAGCAACATATCGCCGCGACAGTCTGTACCCAGTGGTCTGCGTTGCGGCTAAGCGCTACGACTAAACCCATCCAAAAAGGAGCTTACCAATGAAACTCGAACACGTTGCCATTAATGTTCCAGAACCGGCGGCCATGGCCAAGTGGTATGCCGAACATCTGGGCATGCGGATCGTTGTGCAGAGCACCGAGTCACCTTACATGCATTTCATTGCTGACGATGCCGGCAGCATGATCGAGCTGTATAACAACCCCGCGGCAGAGCTACCGGATTATGCCAACATGAGTCCGTTCAACTATCATGCGGCCTTTGCCACCGACAACATTGAAGCGGAACGAGAACGCCTGATTGCAGCCGGCGCAACGGCCGGGGACATCACCAGCACACCGCGTGGCGATAAATTGCTCTTCCTGCGCGATCCGTGGCAGATTCCCTTCCAATTTGTGCAGCGTAGTTCCCCACTGATTTAAGGGAGCGCATCAACGCTATCCGAACATTCTCTGCGCTCGTTGGAGCACAACCGAATGTTCGGATAGACAGTGAATCTGTGTTGTCAGGCACTGAAGGTTCAGCCCTGACCCGCCAATTCCCGTTCAAGCCGCGCAATTTCTTCCTCTTCAGCATCGATCTGATTGAGCAGGCGCAGCGGCTCTTCCCCAGCCCCGAAGTTCGCCTTTTGCTGCAAAAGGCGCTGCAGATTGCGCTTGTGTTGCGCAAGCAGCGATTCTAAAAACGTACTCTCCTCGCTTGCCGCCGATGAATGCACGTTTGCAGTGACGGTCGGTGGCGCCGGATCAACCGACGATGCGCTCAATCCACGCGGTTGGCCGGCAAAGACAAAACGCTCCGCCTCATTCGTCCGCTTTAACAGGTGGAACGCTTCGGCCTCGCCCAGCCCGGCCAACGCAACCTGCACCTTGCCCAGTTGGAAGGCATCGCCAATTGACCGTTCGTACCCCAGCGCGCGGTAGAAGGCGGTGGCAAATTGCTGCGCAGCCTCGTCACTGATCAGATTCTCAATGCCCACCACGCAATCGATGACCTGGGCCAGCGCGGTTGCCTGCGCCTCGCTGTAGCAGGCGTTGAGCACCATGCAGCGAATGTTGCCCTTGAGAATTGCAAAGAGATCCCGCAACGCGCGGTCGCTCACCCGCACAGTGCCGCCGCCGGCACTCGTTAGGATCAATTCACTTTCCGCCGAACCGTGACCGCTAAAGTGCACAATATCGGGGTCGTAGCGCAGGAGCAACTCCTGCAAGTCATCGATGCGCACAGCTTGATGGACATGGATGGCAAAGTTGCGATTGGCGGCAATCTGCAACGCGGCATCGATGGCCCGCGCCTCTTCATCTATGCGCCGGCGAACGGTATCGAGAGGATTGGCCGCCAAGAAGAGAATCTTAATCGGACGGCTGCTGTCCCCGGTGGAAGACGCCGTTGGCAAAGGACTATCCTGCGGCAAGGCAATCGGATCACTGCTGTGCAATTGCACCTGCACCCGCCCCACCTCCTGCTCGCCCACATTGGTGAAGGCCAGCGCGCTGCCGAGCAGGTCTTCCTCTTGGTAAAGGCGGACGATGATATTCAGCCGGCCCATTGCCCTGGGGATCAACGAAAAGTAAAAGACCTCCGAATCGAGGTTGTGGTACAGTTTGAAGGAATAGAGCGCGTCACCGACCACATCGCACTCCGGCGCATCGATCTGCACCCGCAACCGGACAAACGGTTCCGCGGCGGGCCAGTGCAACTGGGCCTGACCACTCCGTTGTTCCGGTAAAGTGTCGACGGCCAGCGGTGGTGAGAGCAGTTGGCGCACAGCAACCGCAATGGAAAAAGCACGGCCCAATGTGGCAACATCCGGGGCGGCAATATCGAGACGCCGCTGGACGGGTGCCAACGCCGCGCCATCAGTAGCCGTCGACTCGCCTGGCGTGGCCGATTCCAGGGTCGGTGGCTCATCTACGATTCCCAAGCTACCATCACCTGATGCGGGGGGCGTCAACCCTTTGGAGAAGGTTGCGCGCAATTTGTCCTGTGTCAGATCACGCTGCGTGAGATTGACAAAACGCCAATCAATGGTTTGTGCAAGCGCAGCGGTACGCTGGGGGGTTTGCAGCAGATCCAGGATGGCGGCTGCACCCCAAAAGGCAAGAGCAATCGGTTTGTGACCCGCTGTTGGTTGTTGTAGATCGGAGAACTTGAGGGCGCCAATGAGATGAATGACCAGGCCGGTGTAATAGCTCTCCCACTGATTGGGTGTGGACAGAAAGGTGCGTGCCGTTTGGCGCAACGTGGCGAGCATCACAAAGGGTTTGACCAGCGCGTGATGCAGATCGGCGGGCACGGCCAGTTCGCCATTGGGATGGGCTGGGCCCAGCAGCGCACAGTGCAATTGGCGGTAGAAGTGCACAATCGCCGTCACCGGCAATTGGTCGCGGAAACAGATCGCCGGCAGCAGATCGGTCACCGTGTCGCGCTCCATGCGCAACAGGTCGTGCAGCACGTGGTCATGGCGGGCATTGGCGCAATCGATGATGTGAGCCGTGCGCGCCCCCGTTTCGACCAAAATATTGCGCAGGTTGAGGTCACCGTGAATTGTGGCAAACCAGCCTTCCGCCTCGCGGGCCAATAGATCCGGCAGCGCCAACAGCGGATTGGGCAATATATCATCTGCTTGTTCCGGCAGGGGAAGCGCCGGCGCATCCAGAGCGACGGACGCACCTACTTGTGACTGCGCCTGTTGTTGCAATGTCGCGAGACGTGTGGTGGCCACATGTGCAACGGTCGCCGGATACAGTGAGTCCACACCCACCGGTGGGCTTGCCGCCTCACGCTGCAGGCGAATCCGATACCCACCGCCGGTCGCCGGCGCTAAATCCAGCGTGAGCGTTTTGCCATCGGCGGCACTTTCGGTGACGACGAAGTTACGCAAGTGGACCAGCGTACCTTGTTGTAGTTGAGCAACCTGGGTCATGTCAATCTCCTGGGCGCCATCGAGACGGGGCACATTGGAGACGGCTGCCGCGTCGAGCGGCAACGGTACCATCACGAGGTTGACCGGTAGAATCGCATCGTAGCTTTGCTGGATACGGAAGCGCTGCCACGCTTGGGTTGATTGCCAAAAGTCGCGCAACTGGCGCAGGAGGCGTTCTTCCAAGACGTACCAGATATCGCCGACCGTGGCGTTGACACTATACTGCGCCAGGCTCGTCACCGGATAGAGGCTGTCCCCCACCTGCTGATAGCGCAGCGCCCCCCACCGCTCACCGTGGTTCGGGTCGGCGAGATAGACCGGCTCCCCCTGCACTGCGGCAAAACCCGAGAGCCGATTCAACACATGTTGCGCAGCTGCCTGCCACTCCTTCTCGATCAGCGCTGCCGGCCCCACCTTGGCTACGGCCGGCAGCTCGGCCCGTCCTTCTCCATCGCTGGGGCGCAGCAAAAAGACGCGCGTCGCCGTGCGCCCATCGGAAAATTCACTTTTCAGCGCCAGCTTATCGGCTCTGGCAAAGAGCGTACTTAAGAGTTGTTGCTCCAAACGCGTTAGTAGGATGTGCCGGGGTCCATCGATTGGGATAGATCGCGCGGTTGCAGTTGTGGGCGAGCCGGCAGGACGACCAGGCTTTTCATCCATCGTCGCAGTGGTGTTAGGCTGCGTGGTCGGCTGGTTGTCAGCAGCACGGCTCTCACGAGCAGCGGCATTGGTCACCGACGGCGAGTGAGGTGTGTCAACGGGTGTCGATGGCGCAAGCGCGGACAATGCCTGTAAGTACTGTTGCATCTCACTGCTACGATTGGGATACTCAAAGGAGGCCACCTGCACCAACAGAGCAAGTTGATCAGTCTTTTGGGCCTCGGTCAAGACGGCAGCCCAAATATCGACGACGCTGCCGCGCAGGGGAATACGCTCTGTGGCAATCCCGGCGTCGGTCGCCACCCGCTGAATCGTCTGCGGATCGTCAAAGAGTTGGATTAAGACACGACGCAGGTTGATCAATGCTTCGCGGTTCATACGTCCTTCTTGTGATCTTTGCGGAAAATAGAAAAATTTATACTGATCAATGAGACGGTGGAACCAATCAGTTCACGCAAAGGCGCAAAGCTCGCCAAGCACTCGTCAACCTTACTTCGCGTCTTCACACATCTCTTAGCGCGGTCGCCCCTCGGGGTAAAACAGATAGCCCCCCTCAGGTTTTCCTCGCCAGTTGACAATGTACACCGGCTGCGATGGGTTTGGTTCGATCTTTAGGCGCAGGGTGCGCACCAACTGATACAGGCTATCATTGGAGACACCGTGGTAGCGTTCCTCTTCATTCCACACGGCGACAATGAGGTCCGTGTAGCTATGCTGCAGGTACGGTAGCTCCACCAAAAATTGAAGCAATGCTGACTCTTTGGGTGTTAGGCCGGTGAGCGGTTCTTCCCCATGATAGAGCGTTTTGGCCGTTGCGTCAAAAGTGATCTTTCCCCGACTGCGCCCCCCGACCTGACCAACGTGGGCGGCAAAGAGATCGCTAAAGATACGCCATGTGCCGTCACGGTAAAGACAGAGTCTGCGTTCAGCCAGGTGTGCCAAAACCTGCTCATAGCGCTGCCCCACACCGTTTTGGGTGCGTGCTGCGCCCCTTATGCTCTTCTGAATCTCTGCCATCACCAGTTGTTCCTCTTGGGTCAACCCTGCCCAAATATCTTCCAGCCGATGGCGTACACTCGCCTGTGCCAACAGCTGTTCCTGCCACTGGTCCGGTGCGGGGCGTGTCGACTGGGCAAGCCACCAGCGGCAGATGGCCATCACCAAAGAGGGATAGCCGCCACTGAGTTGCCACATCTGTGCCAATTCTGAATCCGTGGGACGGTCCGGCGCCATGTCAATGCGTCGTAAAATTGTCTCGCGGGTATCGGGCTCATTCATTGGCCCAACGTAACAGACATGCTGATCGATGAGCCGATGGAGATCGCCCAGCAGTTCAGGCTCAGGGAGATACGATAAACCCAGACGCATGGAGGCGATGTAAGAAAGGGTATCTTTGAAGCTGTCACGGAGACCACGCAGAGCATCACCCATTTCGGGGGTGACCATACTGCAGAAGAGGTCGAAGCGATCAAGCGCAAAGACAACCCGGTGCCGACGCTGTTGCAGATAGAGCAGTAGCTCTCGCAGGGCGCTTTGCGACAGAAAGGGGTCCGTCGCCGCGCGATTTTCCACATAGAGGTGGGTAATGAGCCACTGCGTCTCCACATCAAAGCGGTGCTGATGTTCATAGAAGGTCCGCAAGATCACCCGGAAGAGGGCGGCCAACGAATTGTCGGGCAGCGAGTTGAGGTCCATCAGCAACAAAGTGACCTGCTGCGCTTCCGGTGGCAGATAGCGCTGCAAAATGTCAGTACGGTGGCAGAGAAAGCCAATGAGATCGGATTTCCCCGAGCCATTGAGCCCGATAATGGAACCGCTTGCACCGGTTCGAATCCACTGTAACACCAACTGAACTTCCTGCTCGCGATAGGTTGACGGATAGGCCAACCAGGGATGACGATTTTCTGCGAGGCTCATAGCGGTCTCCGAGTGAAACCGGGTAGATTCTCGGTGAGAATGGCAACGACTTCACTGCTTCGCCCACATGAGCGTTCTGCGGGACGACGTGCCTGGGGCAATACACGTGGAACAGCATCATTCATGATCTATAGTCCTCGATGTAGTGGTTGATGGGATGATCAGTAAAACTTCAGTAAATTTCAGCAAAAGCCCAGCCGCCCGGCATATCCTTATAACAGCAGATGTGATCACAGAGCTGCCAACGATTGAGAAAGAGTGGTATCGCACCAACTGGAGAAATTGCAGGAAGCCACAAGTTTCTCCAGTGCACTTGTTGCGCACAGCAAGTTTCAGTGCAGCTACCTCTGAATAGCTATCTAAGGAGAATCCACATGAACATGCGTCTTTTGCACAATACACGTCGTCATCTGGTTGTGTTGGCCGTTGCCGCCTTTATCGCCCTCACGGCGGCTTATGCACCGGTTGTACTCGATGAGATGGCATCCACCACGTTGACCCCAGCCGCTTTTGCTTGTGGGCACACTGGTGGCGGCTGCTAGTAACCACCAAAGTGAAATTGTCGGATGTGAGAAGTGAGCATCCCCTGATGCCCACTTCTCACATCTGGAAATGCAAAGGACAGCCACAGGCTCATGTACTGTCGGGGGTTGCGTCCTCCTTACCACGGCGGGCAGCGGCGAGTTGAGCGCTGATCTTATCGGGGTGCAACATTTGATAGAAAGCCGACGCCGGATCAATCGTCGCCAGACCATTCATCACCTGTACAAAAATTCCCTCTGCTTCTGTGTAGCGGCCTTGCTCCAAAAACGTCATGCCCAAGCCATCCATCGCATTGAGGTACTCATTGCGATCCTCCAGCGAATCAAATAATTCGCTCCCGACTGTGAATGCATGTTCGGCCTGCACGAGATCTGGTAGTGCCAGGTACTCAATCCCTTTGTTCACATGCAGTTTTGCCAGATTAAAGGTATCCCCGATGGCACGAAAGGTCTTTTCTGCAGCCCAATAGGCCGTTAAGGCCGCGGTTGACTCGCCCTGTAGCGAATAGACAATCCCCAAATTCATTTGCGCAACAGCCCAATGGAGCGGATCGCGAACAGCATCCAACAACTGAATGGCTTGTTCATAATAGTGAACGGCCTCGTCGTATCGTCCTTGCCCACGAATCGCGTAAGCTAAGTTCTGTAGACTCCACGCAATTTGGCGCTGACTCTTGTGTTGCAAGCGGATGTCCAGTGCTTGACGATGGTAGCTTTCGGCATCTGACCACTGCAAGCGGTCGATGGCAGCAAGACCCAATGCCGAAAGACTCATTGCTCGCTCCATGCTTGCTGCGGGGGAGAGTTCCAGCGCATGTGTAGCCAGCGCAATGGTTTCATCATCATCATGTTGGCGCCACGCCAGATAGGCAAGTTGATTGAGAGCACGTGCCAACCCCAGCTGATCGCCATGTCGTGTAAATTGGGTAATACTGCGGTTTAGCCAGTCGCGCGCGGCAGCATAATTGCTCTGCAAGCGATAAAGTTCGCCAATGGCGAGTGCCAGCGTCGCCTCGGTATGATCGTCACCAGTGATTTGACTGAGCGCCACTCCTCGTTCCAAATAAGGAATCCACTGATCGCGTTGCCCCGCACGCTCCATGCTGGGAATCAACGCACGAAAAAGCGCAATCGTTGAGGGCCAAAGGGTGGGTTGCAGCAATGCATAGCTCAGGAGATTCAGGGACCGCTCGCGAATGGTTTCATGCAACAAATCATTGTGTTCATCAGCGACTTGCTTGCACACAAGCCCCAACCCGCGGTCCAATGCCTCCTTAAAGTAGCGCTGATAGGGATCCCCCTCTGCCGGGTCAAAGGTCTGTCCCACAATCTTTTCACGTAGGAACGTACGCGTGAGGCTGTGGATACGATAGGTATGCTGACTGCCATCTCCGCTGACGTCAACAAGGTTGATGGCCACCAGGTGTGCGATGACCTCTTCGACAGCAGAGATCGGCAGATCACTCACGGCGGTTAAAATTGCCAGATCGTCCCCATTGGGGTTGACAAGCGGCATCATTAACAGCAACCGGCGGGCTTCTTCCCCCAGCCGATCCCAGCTCTGTTGATAGATATAGAGAAATAGGTTTCCAGCAGGTTTGCCACCAATTCCGCTGAGCTGTTTTAGGATCAAATCAAAGTCATAGACGTGTGCTTGCCCAACGACAAGGCGAATGGCCAGCGGGTTGCCACCGGTGACAGATGTGATCGTTTTGAGCTTCTCCTCATCCCAGTCGGCAAGAGCGGTGAGATTGCGATTGCTGATCTCACTCCGGATAAAGGTCAGCGCATCCGGCAGCTTTAACTCCGGCACACGGAAATGGAAGATGTCGCTTGCTGAATAGAGCGCCATACGCGAGGTTAATAGAAACTTCGACGGATTGACCAGAGCGTTTAGCGTGGGAAGCAACGATTCGAGATCGACAACGGTTTCCAAGTTGTCGATAACGATGAGGTGGGGCCATTGCCTCAACTGTCGGCTTAGTTGCACCAAGAGCTGGTCGTAAGAGAGGTTATACTCCCGTGCGCTTTGGGGGATCAACTGCGCGGCCAGCGCTTCGATGAGTTCAACAGCAGAGAGCGTTGTATGGGGACGCGAGACGATTATGCCACCGGCATTCAGCCGTTCCTGGCGTGCTGTTACCCAAGCCAGATCAATAAAAAGATGCTCGGCAATCGCTCTGCGCACCGTGGCATCCGCTAACGATGTTTTGCCGATGCCGCCAATGCCCTCGATGGCAATAATCCAGTGTTCACTGGTTGAGCGCAAAAGTTCGAGCAATCGTTCAATATGAACATCGACCCCAATCAACTCTTTGCTGACCGTCGCATCGAGGCGTAGCAACATCCGCTGCATGTGGTCATGCCATGCAGTTTCTTCCAGATGATTTAGCGTGAGCGTTAGATACCTAACGGCCTCGCGCTGGATATTGTGCAAGCGACTACTTGACACACTATAAGCCGCGGCGACCTCGTCAACGGTTTCACCGTTGCGAAATCGGCGAGTTAGCAGCTGCGCTTCTTCGGCATTGGAGTGCGCCAAGAGAGCCAATCCACGCTCCAAAACCGCAATAATGGCATGATGCAACATTTGCTGCGTTTCGCGCAGCAAGTGACAAACCAGATGCAGTTCCGCAAACCTTGATTCTACGAAAGATAAATTGCGCCAGTTGCGCAATGCCAGCAAGACGTCATCAGTTGTCAACTGAATTGGAGGGGTAAACTTCTCTTGGGGTGACATCGGTGACACACAGTTACTTCCTTTCCCGCGCAGAACAGCTAGTAAATCCCGGCGTAAATAGGCCCCATAGCGAATCTACCCTATCCACTCGAGCAGCTTGGGCTCATTTACTGCCGTGGTATTTACGCCATCATGTACTAGGGTACAAGCGATTCGAGCCAACACCGTATCACTGGCCGGCTCCGCATAGACGGTACAAGCCACGTTCTTATCTTGGACAATGCCCAAAGGGGATGGCATTGGAGTTTATACGGCAACGGTGCACACGACAAACCACGACTGAAAATACAGAGACACAGAGGGCACAGAGCGTTGTTATCAACGTACTCAGCACAACGCAATTCGGTACAGACAGCCTCATAGAGGCCAGTAGAGAACTCACCAAGATACTGGTCTCGCTGAGCACCAACTTCTCACAATAGATCACCCTAGAATAGCACAATTTATTGGCACAATACAGTAGTTTTGTAGAAAGTCAAGAGGTTTTGTAGAGATTGTTGGAGCGATCTCTACTTGTAATCGGGACGCTGGGCAAGGCCATTGCAAGTAGGAAAATCCGCCACCTGCTGGGATAGAATTCGC
>ERZ795053.6363-NODE-6363-length-11787-cov-4.684197_pt1 | contig 11787 bp, 15 predicted proteins | sample MGYA00375137_ERZ795053 | MGnify/ENA primary metagenome ERZ795053 (study PRJEB30182, sample SAMN05720284) | activated sludge metagenome | isolation source: Anaerobic digester | place: Hong Kong | collected 2014-12-17 ... | reverse complement strand
AGAACAGGCAGTTCTTGGTGTCTTTGTGCCCTTGTGTCTTCGTGGTTCAATTCCCAATACGGGCCTTCCAGTACTTGTCCGGAGCGTGCACACACTTTCAGGCGAGCGGTTCGAAGCGGTCGCCGGGGCGGACGTGGCGGCCGTTGACGAAGTCCTGGAAGGTCATCAAGCGGGCGCCGTCGGGCTTGATCTCGAGGATTTCCAGGTAGCCGTCGCGCGTCGCGACGTAGCGGCGGTAGTCGATCGTGCCCGGCAACTCGCCCGGCAGCTCACCCGCCTGGGCTCGGTCGCCGACGCGGGCCAGGGCCAGCGTGACCGTTTCGCCGCGCTCCGGGGTCTCCGCCGGGACGTAGCGGCACTTGGCCCCCGGCCAGTCCCAAAGACCGTGGACGCGCCGCACGAGGGCGGCGGCTGGCTGATCGAAGTGCAGGGGGCTGTCCTGGCGCGAGAGCTTCGGCGCCTTGGTCGCCTGGGAGTCGTCCTGCGGGGTTGGGTCCGCGGGGGGCTTCTGCCCGAGCAGGTCGAGCGTGGCGCGGACCGCGTCCACGCCGATCATCGCGAGGCGGTCGTGCAGCTCGCACGCCCGCTCGTCCTCGCGCAGCCCGGTGCGCCGGATCACGTAGACCGGCCCGGCGTCCATGCGGTCGACCAGGCGGAACACGGTGACGCCGGCCTCCGCGTCGCCGTTGAGCACGGTCCACTGGAACGGGGCTGCCCCGCGGTACTTCGGCAGGATGGACGCGTGCAGGTTCACGCACTGGTGCGGGAAGAGCTCGCGGACCTCGGCGCCGATCTTCTGTCCGAACGCGATGACGAGTCCCAGCTCGGCGCGGAGCGCGCGCAGGTGCGCGCGGGCCTCGGGCGCGTTGACATTCTCGCAGGGTACAACCGGCAGGCCGAGCTGCTCCGCCATCCGCCGGACGGGGGTGGGCTGGGACTTGCGGCCCCGGCCGCTGCCGCGGTCTGGCTGGGTGATGACGCCAGCGATCTCGTGGCCGGGCCGCGCCGGGTCGGCGAGCGAGCGGAGGGTGGGGATGGCGAATTCGCCGGCGGCGAAGAGGACGATGCGCACGGTTGCTCCTCAGGTCGGGAAATCCAGGATGATGCCGCCGGGCGGCTGGGGCACTTGAGCGGGCGCCTCATGCCGCCTGCGGCGCGACGGATCGGACGCTCGGACTCAGCGTCCGGCGCGTTTCTTCGCGCGGCGGGCAGCCCCCTTGTGCTGCGCCTTGTACTTCGCCTCGAGGTCCTTCACCGCGCGGCGATTGGCGATCTCGTCCGCCGCGGACATGTAGTCGAGGATCAGCCGGCCGTTCAGGTGGTCGGTCTCGTGCTGCCAGATCCGCGCGACGAGACCCTCGCCGCGGAGCTTGACGGTCGAACCGTCCGGCAGGTGCGCGTCGACATCCGCCGTGACCGCACGCTGCACGTTGACGTTCACGCCCTCGATCGACAGGCAGCCCTCCTCCGCGACGGCCTGGCCTGAGAGGCGGCTGAGCTCCGGGTTGATGAACACGTGGTCATCTTCTTCCTGCCCGGTGGGGTTCCACACGAAGATCCGCCAGGGCAGTCCGACCTGCGGGCCCGCGAGCCCCACGCCGCGGTGGGCGTGCATCAGGTCGAGCATGCGCTCCGCGATTTGCTGCCACTGCGGGCCGAACGTCTCGATCGGCGCGCAGACCTTGCGCAGGATCGGGTCCGGGTAGGACACGACGCGGAGTTTTGCGATCTGCTCAGTCGAAATCATCAACCGCTCGATTTCCTCTCGACCCAGCCGTTCGCCGGGTGGGCGTCGCCAACCGGCACTAGCCTAGTCGCCAGTGGGCCAGGAGCAAGGCGGTCAGCAGGGTCAGGATTGCGCCGGAAGCCATCAACCCGGCGAGGGGCAGGGGCTGACCACGCCGCCAGCCGCGCCACCATCCGATGCTGGGTTTCTCGGGTCGCAGGGCGCGCATCTTGACAACCTCAGCCCGCATGCTACCATCTAGGGTCCGTTGCTGTAAAGACCGTATTGACAATGACTAAGGTAGTTCGGTAGCAGCCGCGATCGGCCTCGGACACTGGCTGATCAAGGCGTGGCTGCTCCGCGCCGGACACCGACCAGCCAGTGCATTGAGTCGAACCGCCTCCATGGCCAACGAATCGGCGCCACAGCCACCGGACGAGAACGCACGCTTCGAGGTGTCCGAGTCCAAGCGCAAGAGTGCGCGCAAGTGGTTTGAGCAGGCCCGCAAGCTCGTCGATCAGCGCAACTACGACTACGCCATCAAGTCCTTCGTGGAAGGCCTCCAACTCGACCCCGACGCGGTGGACGAGGGTTGGCAGCCACTGCGTGGGTGTGCGGTGGCCCGCTGGCAGACCGGCGGGAAGAAAGCCGGCCGCATGGACACGGTGAAGTACTCGATGACCACGAAGGACGCGGTCAAGGGGCTCACCAACGCCGCGTGGTTGTTCGGGCAAGATCCCAGCAACGCGGACTACGCCGGCGGCATCTTCCGCAACGCGGTCAAGGGGCACTGCGACGACACCGCCATGTGGTCGGGTCCGATCTACCGCGACCTGCTGGCGGCTGAGAAGAAGCCGAACATCAAACGCGTCATTCAGCTCAAGGAGCTGTACGAGGAGCTCGGCGATCGCTTTCAGGCCCGGCGGGAGATGGAATCCGCGGCGAAGGCCTACGAGCAGGCGATCGAGGCGCTGGCGTTTCAGAAGAAGCTCGATCCGAAGAATCGCGAGCTGGACAACGTCATTCGCAACCTCTCGACCAAGCTGACGATCCTGAAGGGCAACTACCAGACGGCGGACTCGTTCAAGGACAGCATGAGCGATGCGGACGAGCAGGCCCGGCGGCACGACGAAGATCGCCTCGTGCAGAGTGCGGACCGCATGACCGAGCTGATCGCGAAGGCCCGCCAGGACATGGAGGCGAACCCGACGGTCGAGGCGAAGGTCATCCATTACGTCGACATGCTCTGCAAGGATGAGACGGACGACCACGAGAAGCAGGCGATCCAGATCCTCATCGAGCGGTACAAGGCGACGGACAACTATCGCTTCAAGCTGCGGGCGGACGAGATTGCGATGCGCCAGATCCGGCGCCACGTCCGCGACGCCAAGGCCTCGGGTGACGCCGAGCGGTTCAAGGAGCTCCTGCGGCGGCAGCTCGGTTTCGAGCTGAGCGTCTTCAAGGAACGGGTGGCGAAGTACCCGACCGACCTGCGGCTCAAGTACGACTACGGCATCCGGCTCTTCAAGGGCCGGCGTTTCGACGACGCGATCCCCTACCTGCAGCAGGGCCGGGGTGACCCCAAGGTGCGGTTCGCCTGCTCGCTCTACCTGGGGCGATGCTTCTACGAGAAGGGGTTCCACGCCCAGGCGGCGAGCATTCTGCGGGAGGCGATCAGCCAGTACGAGCTGACCGAGGATGAGACCGCCAAGGACCTTAACTACTGGCTGGGCAGGGCTTTAGCGGAAGACGGGAAGCCCGACGAGGCCAAGGAGGTCTTCGGCAAGCTGCTGCAGATCGACTACAACTACCGCGACGTGCGTGACAGGATGCAGAAGTTGTAGTAGACTGAGGGGCTCAGCGTTGCTGCAACGAGCCGGAAGGGCCGGAGCGGCACGGCGGACGAAGCAGGCAGAACGGTACGGAGAAGACGCGCGTGGCACACTCGCTATCAGCCAAGAAACGGGATCGACAGAATCAGGCCGCCCGGGCTCGGAACGTGGCGCGGAAGTCGGCGTTGAAGACGCGGATCCGCAAGTTCGAGGACGCCCTGCGTCACAACGACGTGGCCGGCGCCGAGGAGCAGTTTCGCCTGGTGACCAAGCAGATCGACCAGACGGCGACCACGAGCGTGCTGCACAAGAACGCCGCGGCGCGTAAGAAGTCGCGGTTGGCGCGGATGCTCAACGCAGCCCGTGCCCAGAAGGCGTAACGTGCTGCGGCCCGGATTGGGCGGCGCGTGCGGACAAGACAGTGAATACACGGGTGGCCCGCGGGCTGCCCGTTTTTTGTGCGCCGGTGCGGAGCGGCCCCGAGAGGTCTGGCTGGGGTACGACGGCCCATTGAGAAATCGCAATAGACGTTTCTGAGCGTTTTGGGGAGGTGCTCGTGGCGGAGACGCCGTTCGTTTCACGCGGAGGAGAGAAGCTGGCAGCCGCCCTCGACGCGTTCGGCGTCGAGCCGAGGGGGTGGGTGTGCGCGGACCTGGGCTGCAATGTCGGCGGCTTCACCGATTGCCTGCTCAGCCGCGAGGCGGCGCGGGTCTACGCCGTGGATACGGGGTACGGGGCGCTGGCGTGGCGGCTGCGCAAGGATCCGCGCGTCGTGGTGATGGAACGGACCAACGCGCTGCACGTGAAGCTGCCGGAGCCGGTGGGGCTCGTGGCGATCGACGTGGCGTGGACGCGGCAGCACCTGATTCTTCCGGTATCCTTGGGCCTGCTGGCGCCGGGCGGAATCGTGATCACGCTGATCAAGCCGCACTACGAGGCGGAGCGGAGCGATTTGCGGGGCGGTGTGCTGCCTGCGGAGCGGCTGGCGGGGGTGATGGCGGTGATGCGCGACCGCGTCCGGGCGGCCGGCATCGAACTCGCCGAGGTGATCGAGAGCCCGCTGCTGGGCGGCAAGGGCAACCGCGAGTTGCTGGGGCTGATCCGTACGTGAAGGGCGCCGGACGGCGCGCAACTCGGCGGTTGGATCAAGCGTCTTTTCCCGAAGCGGGACAAAAAAAGCCGGGCGTGCCGTGTTCGCGGCACGCCCGTTGGTTTGTTGGGAAAAACTTAATACGACTGGGCGGCTCAACCCATGAACTTCTCGGCGACGCCGACGAGTTCCTTCACGTGGGCCACGCTGTTGTCGAAGAGCTTGCGTTCGCCTTCGTCGAGGTCGATCTCGATCACCTTCTCCACGCCGCCGGACCCGAGCATGCAGGGGACGCCGACGAAGTAGCCGCCGACGCCGAACTCCTGGTCGCAGTACGCGGCGCAGGGGAAGATGCGGCGCTTGTCGCGGACGATGGCCTCGGCCATGTCGACGCTGCCGGCTGCGGGCGCGTAGTAGGCGCTGGTGCCCATCAGCTTGACGATCTCGCCGCCGCCGACCTTGGCGCGATCGATGATCTCGGTGAGGCGTTTTTCGGGGATGAGCTGGGTCACCGGGATGCCGGCGACCGAGGTGTAGCGCGGCAGCGGCACCATGTCGTCGCCGTGGCCGCCGAGCAGCAGGGCGGTGATGTCCTCCACGCTGCAGTCGAGCTCCATGGCGATGAACGTGCGGTAGCGGGCGATGTCGAGGCAGCCCGCCTGGCCGACGACGCGGTTGGTGGGAAAGCCGCTTTTCTTCCACGCGGTGTAGACCATCGCGTCGAGCGGGTTGGAGACGACGATGAGCACCGCCTCGGGCGCGACGCGGGCGATCTGCTCGCTGACGCTGCCGACGATCTTGACGTTGGTCTGGATGAGGTCATCGCGGCTCATGCCCGGCTTGCGGGGGATGCCGGCGGTGACGATGACGACGTCGCTGCCGGCGGCCGCCACGTAGTCGGACCCGCCGGTGATCCGGCAGTCGAAGCGGGCGACGGGCCCGCACTGGAGCAGATCCAGCGCCTTGCCCTTTGTCTTGTCGGCCATCTCCGGGATATCGATCAGCACGATGTCGCCGACTTCCTTGACGGCGAGCCAGAATGCGCAGCTCGCGCCGACGTTGCCAGCGCCGATGACCGTGATCTTCGGGCGTCTCATGATGTGCCTCTCCTTCGTGGGTGCCGGATTGAAACGCGATCGACCGCGACGATCGCGGGTGCATGGTACTCGCAGTTCGGCTCAGCGTTCAAGCTCGGGCTCCGGGCTCAGCGGAAAAGCGGCGTCGGCGTCGACTGCGCTGAGCAGGTAGCAGTGCTTGAACTGTTCGTTGGCCGCGCGCTGCCGCGCGGCGATCGTGCGGTTCCGCTCGGCGAGGAAGCCGCGGGGAAGCACGTTGACCACGACGCCGCCGAGGCGGCCCGAATCGCGCTTCGAGGCGTACTCGATGTTGATGGCCTGGAGCCGGGCGTCGTAGGTTGCCGCCAGCGCGGCCTGATTGCAGCCGGACGGAAGTTCCTCCTCGACGTGCAGGCGATAGTGCGGCGGGTTGCCCCACTGCGGCGCGAGCACGAAGGTGCGTGCCACGCCGCTGGCATCCGGGCCGAGCGCGCCGAACGCGAGGACGGCCTGCTGCTCGGTGAGCTTTTCGCCGGTGAGCGAGGACGCGTGCACGCCCTTGTGCAGGAATTCGATGAGCGGGGTTTCGCCCAGGTGGTCGGTGACGCGGACGCGGTCGCCGATGTCGTAGCGGTAGAGGCCGGCGGAGGTGGTGAGGAGGATGAAGTACTCCGCGCCGGCGGTGAGTTCGTGGGCGCGCAGGACGGTGGGGCGGTCGGCCCCGTACTCGCCGGCGGGGATGAACTCGTAGAAGTTGTCGGGCACGTTGAGCAGGCCGGAGGCGGTGCCGTCGGCGATGGGGATCGACATGCGCCCCTCGCTGGCGATGAGGCCGACGTCGCGCACCGGCGTGTCGCCGAAGTACTCGGGGAAGTCGCGCAGGTAGAGGCCCATCGTGCCGCCCGTCCAGTTGGCGAGAAACCCAAGGTGCCAGACGTCGCGCGGCAGCAGCCGGTCGGTGCGCGTGCGGATGGACTCGAGGCGGGCTGCGCAGGCGGCGTCGGGGGCGAGCCGCGCGGTGAGCGCGGCGCGCGTTTCATCGGGAAGGTCGAGGTTCGCGGCGAGCGTGCCATCGCGCACGTCGCGGATCAGCGACTCCGCACAGCCGTCCAGCGTGCGCGCGAGACGGAGCTGGGTCGCGGGGCTGGCGGTGATGAAAAACGCCGGGTCGCAGGTCACGGCGAAGCGCACGACGCAGTAGTAGCGGGCGTCGGCGTCGGGGATGTAGGCGACCTCCGGAGGAACCACGTAGTAGCGGCGCACGAGGCGTTTCTGCGTGGCGGCCATCAGACCGGTGATCGCGCCGCAGGGGATCTTCGCCGCGGTGAACTCCTCGTCCATGGGGCTCGCGACCTGGACGATGGGTCGCAGGAAGCTGCCGGGATGATCGCCGATGGCCTTGACGCCGAAGGCGTTCCAACCGCGGCGGTACTCGGCCAGAAACGCGTCGGTGACCGGGATGTACTTGGGCTGGTCGGTCGTGCCACTGGTTTTCGCAAACATGCGGACCGACTGGTTGCGGCCGAACATCGCGCCGAAGTCGCCGTCCTTGACCCGCTCGACGTAGGGGGCGAGATCCTCGTAGTGGAGGATGGGCACCTGGCGGACGAATTCGGCGTAGGTGCGGATTTGCGAAAACCCGTAAGCGCGGCCGAAGTCGCTCAGCGCGTTGCGACGGAGCTTGGCGAAGAGCACCTCGTCTTGGACGCGGCGGCCGGCGCGGACGGCGCGCATGAAGCGCTGCAGCGTGCGCTGGGAGTGGGCGCGGGCGAGCTGGAGCATGATCCAGTCGGCGACGGGCCGGCGCGTGCGGAACGAGCTGTCGGAGGTGGCGGCCATGGCGCTGGCGGCGCGGCGGTGCGCGCCGGTCAAGCTGCGGGTTTCGGCGGGATCGCGCCGCGCTGATCCTCGATCAGCGGCAACGCCTCCGCCAGCGGCAGTATAAACGCTTCGGGCGGTGCCGTCGTCATGCGTTCCAGCGACCACGCGTCACGCTGCTGAAACGGGCCGACCGCGGTCCGCGTGAGCGCGGTGAGGCAGCCACCGCAGCCCAGACGCGTGCCCAGGTCGCGAATCAACGCCCGCACGTACGTGCCCCGGCCCACGGCGACCTCGAAGTCGATTTCGGGCCAGGCGTAGGCGTGGACGTGCGTCCAGTAGATGTTGACGGGCCGGGCGGCCAGCGTCGGCGCCTTACCCTGGCGGGTAAGCTTGTAGGCGGGCACGCCGCCGACCTTGAGCGCGCTGACGGCTGGCGGCACCTGCTCGATCGTGCCCTCGAAAGAAGCCAGTGCGGCTGACACTTCGGCGAGGTCGGGCACGCGCGCCACGGACACGGGCTGATGCGGCCGATCGCTGTCGAAGCTCTCGCTGGTGACGTCGAGGCGGGCGCGGGCGCGGTAGCACTTGGCGAGATCCATGACGCGTTCGACGAGTTTGGTGGCCTTGCCGACGCAGAGGACGAGGACGCCGTCGGCGCCGGGATCGAGCGTGCCGGTGTGTCCGCTTTTCTTCATGCGGGTGATGGCGCGGACGCGGTAGAGCGCCTTGGCCGACGTGAGTCCGGTCGGCTTGTCGAGATTGATGATGCCGTCGATCGTGGACATCGCGGGGACGCCTGATGGGACCGGACTGCGCGTTCGACCGCGCGAAAAACGCCTCGAATTGCAGTATCGACGCGAGCGCGGCGAAGTCAATGCGGACGCGGGCGGGGAATCCGCCGTGCTTGCGGCAGGGGGGAGGCGTTTCTATACTCAGCCGGTCCGGTGCGGAGACGCCGGGCGGCGTCGAGGGGGCGGCGACCAGGAAGACAGACGATGCCGATCTACGAATACCATTGCAACGGCTGCGGGCACGAGTTCGAGGAGATGACCTCGATGGCCCGGCGCGACGCGAAGCTCGCCTGCCCCGCGTGCGGGGCGAAGCAGGTGGAGCGGAAGTTCAGCGTCTTTGCAGCCGGCAAGGCCGAGGCGCCGGCGCCGAGCCCGCAGGGTGGCTGCGGACGTTGTGGCGGCGCGGGGCCGTGTTCAGCCGGCAACTGGTAGAGCGCGGAGGGGTTCATGGCGAAACCGACGGGCGAGCCATCGCTGGGACGCGTGCTGGCAACCGGCGTGGTGTCGTGGTTGGTGCCGGGTCTGGGGCACGTGATCAACGGCGACCGCAAGCGCGGGCTCGTGTTGATCATCGTGACGACGGCGACGTTCTGGGGCGGCGTGGCTGTCGCGGGCGCCCAGTCGACGTTCAAGCCGCGGGAGCGGACGCTGTGGTTCGTCGCGCAGGTTTGCGCGGGCGGGCACACGATCGTGGGGATCTCGTGGGGGCAGGCGCTGGCGGCCCAGCCCGGCGTGAAGTACGCCGGGTTCGTGGCTGAGGACGTCGCGGTGATCTACACCAGCGTCGTGGGCCTGCTCAACGTGCTGATCATTATCGACGCGCTGCTGGCGACCGATCCGAAATACGTACGGGTGGGGGTGCGTCCGCCGCCGCAAACGCGGGTGAGCGAGGCGGCGTCGTGATGGACGGACTGGCCCCGATTCTGGCGATTTTCACCACGCCCGTCCCGCTGACGGGCGTGCAGCATCTCCTGCTGCTGGCGCCGCTGTGCGTGGCGATCAGCATCGTCTACAAGACCCTGCGCTGCGAGGACATGAGCGATGTGCCGCGCGCGGCGCTGGGGCAGTCCGTTACGGTGATCCTGGCGATGGTCGGGGTGGGCGTAGCGGTCTGGCTGCTCTATCTGCTGATGAAATAGAGCGAGCTCAATTCAGGTGCAGCCGGCGTGCCCCGGTTTTCTTCGAGCACGGGCCCGGACTTTGACGCTACAGGTGGATTGGGGACGCGCTCGAGGGTGGGCGTGCCGAGGCGCATAAAAACGCGCCGCGCTCCGGTCACGGAGCACGGCGCGATGGTCTGCGTGCGGTTGCGTCGCGCACAGTTTCGTCGGGCTTAGGCGCTGGTGTAGGGCAGGAGGGCCATGAAGCGGGCCTGCTTGACGGCCTGCTTGAGGGCTTTCTGCTCCTGGGCGCTGGTGCCGGCGCGTTTGCGCGACATGAGCTTGGCGCTGGTGGTGAGGAACTTGCGGAGAAGCTCGATCTCCTTGTAGTCGACGACCGGGCCGGCCCACTCCTTGCCACTGCGATCGGGGAAACGGGTTGCGGTGTAGAAGCCGCGTTTCTTGCCACTGTCTCGCTTCATGATTTCGTCCGTCGTTGGGGCGTCGAACCGCGAGGTCCGCTACGCCGCACCTGCTGCCGCCATCACGCGGCTGTGTTCTTCCTCGCTGACCACTTCCGACTCGTCGACGAGCATGATGGGGATGCCGTCGCGGATCGGGTAGCGGCGGCGCGTGGCTGGGTCCCGCGAGTACAGCCAGTCCTCGTGCTGCACGAGCGGGGCGTGGGACTCGGGGCAGACCAGCACGTCGAGGAGGGTCTTGTCGAGTTCCGCCATGCGTCGCCTCCCTGCCGCCAGCCGGGCCCAGCCCGGCTGCGAAGCTCCGCAGTGTACCCTGAGCGGGAGAACGTGACAAGGCAGGCAGCGGGGGCAGCGCGCGGTGGCTGGCGGCGTGGGGTGCTGCGGTTCAGGGCAGGGGAGTGGGGGGTGACCGAGTTTTCGGCGTTTCGGCGCGTAATTGCTGGTCTGACAGGGATTTACGGGTCGAGGGGGGCTGTCGAAGGTCGCAGGTCGAAGGTCGCAGGTCAAAGGTCAAAGGTCGAAGGTCGCAGGTCGGGGAAACGGCGGAACCGCGGAGCGGCTGAGGACGCGGAGGCGGCAACGGCGGGTTTGGGTTGTGGGAACGGCGGTCCGGAATCTCGTGGGGCGGGCTGTGGCCGCCGCGACTCGTCGGAGGCATGGTGCGGCCCACGCGCGCCGAGGGAGGCGTGCATGGCACGCCCTACGGATTGCGGCCTGTGTTGAAATAACGTGCCGCGGGGTACGAATACGGCTATAAGGGTCGAGGCTGGTTCATCACGTCGTGGGCCGGGCGTCACTTGTACTTCAGCGGAGGGTCTTTGCGTTGCTGGCAGATATTGTGTGGTCGCGGATGTTCGAGATGCCGCAGATTGCGGTCGTGATGGGATGCATGATACCGATCGTGGGGGTGATCACGGTCTTCTGGTTCCGGGTGCAGAAGGTGCGGGCGGAGACCGAGTTGAAGCGGCAGTTGGTGGAGCGGGGCCTGTCGGCTGACGAGATCGAGCGGATCGTCACGGCGACCGCGTTGCACGAGGGGGATAAATAGGGCGCCGGCGGCGCAGGTCGAAGGTCGCAGGTCGCAGGTCGAGAAACGGCGGAACCGCGGAGGCGCCGAGAACGCGGAGACGGCAACGGCGGGTTTTGAACAGGAGCTAACGGAGGGTACGGCGAACGGCGCCGGCGGGTGAGTTGGTTTTCGGCAACCGCGAAGGACGCGAATAGCGCGAATGTCGGCCGGGGGGTCTCGTAGGGCGGGCTGTGCCCGCCGCGGATCGGCTCAATTTGACGATTCCCCACTGCCGGTTGGCCCGAGGGCATCGATGATCGTCTGGCAGGCATCCAGTACATCGGATCGGGACGCCTGTATGTACGCCTCCAACTGCTTGTCCATCCGAGCCAGCAGCGACTTGCTGTACAACGCACGGCTCGGATTCGTCGGGTAATAATCCGTATCCGATTCGAAAACGATGATCGGAAACAGGATTGTCCTGTCCAGAGTTCGAATCTTCCCGCGCAGACTGCAGATTTTCCGACAACCGCTGACGAGATCGATGTCGCCAGATTGCATGGCGCGTGCCGTATCGATGATCGCCTGTCTCGCTTCGTCCTCAGTCATCAATCATTCCCGGTGAATTTCGTCTTGTGTTCACATCGAACCCCGTCAGCGCAGGGCGGGCCGTGCCCGCCGCGACTCGTCAGACGAACGATACACCCAGGGCGCGGCGCTGGGGGGGGGGGAAGGCGCACTTGGCATAAAGCAGTACAGCCATGGATATCACGTCGCTCTTGACAACCACTCAATACGAAAGATCAGCTTGGTGAAGTTTGTTTCGAAGCCGATGTCGTTGCAGCGATAACGCCTTCCGTTGGGCAGATCCTCCACCAGCA
>ERZ795053.6357-NODE-6357-length-11797-cov-15.511071_pt1 | contig 11797 bp, 9 predicted proteins | sample MGYA00375137_ERZ795053 | MGnify/ENA primary metagenome ERZ795053 (study PRJEB30182, sample SAMN05720284) | activated sludge metagenome | isolation source: Anaerobic digester | place: Hong Kong | collected 2014-12-17 ... | reverse complement strand
ACGAGGACTGCGCGACGCCGAACGGCAGGGGGATCGCGGCGGCGAAGCCAACTGCCTACAAGCGCTGGGCGATCTGGCGCTGCGGCAGGCCGACCTGGCCGCCGCCGACCGGCACTACCAAGCCGCTCTGCCCCTCTACCGCGCCATCCAGGACCACCTGGGCGAAGCCAACTGCCAGAAAGCGCTGGGCGATCTGGCGCTGCGGCAGGCCGACCTGGCCGCCGCCGACCGGCACTACCAAGCCGCTCTGCCCCTCTTCCGCGCCATCCAGGCCCGCCTGGGCGAAGCCAACTGCCTGCAAAGTCTGGGGCGGCTGCTGCTGGCCCGAAACGAGCCGGCGGCTGCGTTCGGCCGGTTTCTGGATGTCCTCGCAGTTTTCCAGGAAATTCGGAGTAGCCTGGGCGAACAGGCCGCGTTCGGCTATCTGGCCCGCACCGTGGCGACGGCGGGCCATGTCGATCAGGCGCTGGCGCTTGCCGAACGGTCGCGGCAAATCGGTCGCGCCATCGACGACCGCTTCGGGCAATTGATCAACCTGGAACTGCAAACCTCATTGCTAGGGAACGCAGAGGAAATGGAGGCGGCGCTGGCGGCGGCGTTGCTGCACCAGCAATTGGCGGTAGCCATCCAGGATCAGAACAAAATCGAGCGTTATCGCCCTTGGCTGGAGCAGGTCCGGCAGGAAATTCCGGCTGATGTCTGGGAGCAGTTCGAGCAGAATGCGGAAGCCCTTCTCGCGCAAGCGGCCGCGGCGGCCGAACAGCGGTTGGGCGGGCGCGATCCGCTAGTGTGGGTGGAGTCGATCATTCCCCAGTGAAATGTTGTTGAACTCAACGCAGGATGAAACCTTCGATAATCTTAGGTAACTGCAAGAATTTACGTAAAAAAACGTAATAGACCCTGACATAAATCCAATCTTGGCGTCTTTCTTGTATGACTTGCCCTGACTGGGTCTCAACAGGAATCGCTAAAATGCAGACTGATCTTACTGCAATCATTTCTCACCTTGATGTTGCTCTATCGGCGACCCGCGCCGCACTGGATACGCTATCTGACGATGAGAATGCCCATCACAACGACCGCGCCTTGGCGGCGGTGGTGATCCGGCTTCAAGAGTGTGTTAGTACGCTATCGGTCGAAGAAATGCGTGCGCAGCAGTCGCGAGGCGCCCTTAGAACAATGTCGCTTGAACGCCGGCGGCGCTTTATCCTCTGGCTGGAAGCCGGCGCAAAAGAGATTTTGGGGCTGAATGATGCACAGCTCGCGCAAATTTTTAGTACCGAGAAAGGCCCCCCCTTTAATAGCTTGAACTGGCTTGAGTCGTGTGGTCATCATAATCGCTATGCCCTGCCCGATGGCGAAAGCTCGCTTTGGATTTGCGATGAATGCAATCAATTGCATGACCCTGATGATGACGATTGTCCTCAGTGTTTCTCATCCAAAACGACGTCACAACCTGCAATCGGCGCTTATGTTGAATGACGCTGTTGTGGAACCTCCCCCCTTTGAAAAAGGCAGGGCTGTTAAATTCTGTGTAGGGCGGATTAGGGCTAGGACTTACGCAGTTGCTGGTAACGTGTAAAGCGGATTGGCTAGATAGGCGCGTACTGCCGGTCGGATGATGGCTATTTTGACTTCGAACCAACTGATACCCGCGTGATAACAATACCGTTCCAGGCGAAGAAACGCGCGCAAGCACAAGCCGATGTGGTTGCGCTGGGCACGGGCGGCGCGCACTTGCGCCCGCTCGACGCCGCAGAATTGTTTGATCCCCCAGTGATAGTGCTCGATGGTCCAGGCATAACCGGCCATCCGCACCCGCATCAACCCCGTCAGGTTCAAATCGTGGGTGGCCCACCATTCTCTGCCGCCGTCTGGGGCGGCGATCGTAAACAGGCGAATCAGCCCAGAGCCTTTCAGATGCACGATAGTCCCCTGGGCATCGGTAACGACCCGCGCCACCGGGCACCAGCCATTGCGGTCGGGGTTGACCCAGCGATTAGCCTTCAGCCGGGTCAGCCACACCCATCCCAGCTTATTGATCAACTTAAAATTCTCCAATCTACCGTACCAACTATCAAAGACAATACATTCCGGCATGAACCCACGCGCCTGCGCCGTCTTGATATGGAACGCGAGGCGACGGTGGCGGTGCCGCCCCGAGAGAATGCCGTGCCGTGGGAAGCCGATCATCCTCGCACCCAAGCGCTGGCCGCCATCACCGAGCAGGGGTTGTCCACCTGGAAACAAGCCGTCGGCTATCATCGCCGCAGTCTCGCCGAACATGGCATCTACCGCTTTAAACAACGGTTCGGTGAGCGCCTGGCCTCCCGCCTTTTCGAAACCCAGGTCACGGAGGTGCATGTCCGAGTGGCCGCCTTGAATGTCATGACCTACCTCGGCATGCCCGTTTCCGTCCCCTGCAGGGCTATTCTGTCTTGAAAAAACAGAGAGAGGGGAAAATATCGCCCTCAGTTTATTTATGCACCAACGCCCCTCCCTGGTGCTGATTATTGGCCTGTTCGACCTGATAAACACTGGCCACAAGCGTTAGGAATTTCTCCCAATGAACGCATCAACAACCTCTACTGTTCTTACTACCCCGCCGCTATCTGATCAAGTGATGATTCAAATGGAAAGCGTCCACAAATGGTACGGCGCTTTTCACGTTCTCAAAGACATCAACCTGACGGCCCAGTTTTTGAGTCAGATTTTGCACAATTGACTCAACCTATCCGAATTTCTCTACTCTAAATAAGGGAATTTTATCGACGGTACGCTCACTATGACTCACAAGAGGTCTCACTATGTTGCCTCATATCCTGAGTATCAGAGTTATTCTGCTCCTGTTATTGGCGCTAAGCGCGATCTGCATTCCCGCCAACGCCACGAACCGGCTGACTACTAACGACTTTACCTACCTCGGCGCATTCCGCCTGCCCGGCGATGAAACCCCGCCGCAAACCTTCGCTTATGGCGGCAACGCTATGACCTTCAATCCGGACGGTGATCCCGAAAATACCGACGCCTACCCCGGCTCGCTGTTCGTCATGGGTCACGACCGCATCGCCTACGGAGCCCTCCCCAATGGCAATCAAGTCGCCGAGATCAGCATTCCCGAACCGGTTATTTCCCGCAACCTGACCGATCTGCCCTACGCCAGCTTTATCCAGAACTTTCATGAAGTCGTCGCCAATTACTTTCACGACATGGAGGAAATCCCCAAGGTGGGCCTGGCCTACCTGAATCATCCCACCACCGGCCCCAAGATCCATTTGACTTGGGGCCAGCATCTGCAACCGGAAAACACCCCATCCCAAGGCTGGTTCAATCCTACTTTAACCAACCCGGATTTTCAGGGCGTTTGGTTCATCGGCAATCAGAACTTGTACAGCGTCAACGCCTATTTGTTCGAAATCCCCGCTACCTGGGCGGATGCCTATGCCCATGGTCGTTATCTAGGTACTGGACGGATGCGCGATGGCGGCCAAGGCGGCATGGGGCCGACGCTATTCGCCTATCGCCCTTGGCGGGATGATGGCACAGCGCCGCCTTCCGGGACCGTGCTGACCGAAACACCCTTGCTGCTCTACGAAAACGCCTACAACACCGATCAGATCGTGCGCGCCATGAACGGCTACCAACATCCCGACGAATGGGAAGGCGGCGCGTGGATCACGACGACCTCGGGCCAATCCGCGGTGCTGTTCGCCGGCGCCAAGAGCACGGGCGCCAAGTACTGGTATGGTTATATCAATGCGCGCGGCTCGGAATACCCTTGCGTGGATCACCACGTCACAGACTTCGTGACCTGCCGCCTGGCGAATGGAGACGCCTGTCCTGCCGAGGATTTCGCCGGTTGTTGCGATGAAGCCGAGGGCAACTGCGCCAGTTATCGCGGTTGGTGGAGCACCCGCTTCGACGCTCAGTTCATTCTTTTTGATCCAGCGGATCTGGCACGGGTCGTGTCGGGAGAACTGGAATCGTGGCAACCCCAACCTTACGCCTCGCTGGACATCGACCAGCACCTTTACTTAAATCCCCCCGTTTGGGATGAAATCAGCGTGGGAACAGGCAACCAGCGCCGTTATCGCATTGGTGACGTCGCCTATGACCGCGCACACGATTTGCTGTACGTCCTGGAGTATCTGGCCGATGGCGGCAAACCGGTGGTCCATGTCTGGCGGGTGGGCAGCGACCATGACGCGGCTACCACACTCATCATCCACTACTACGAGTCCATTCTCGAACGCCCTCCGGAAGCGGAAGGACTGACCTATTGGCAAGATTTGATCGCGGAGAGTCAGACGCAGCCCATCGACGTTAAGCCAATCTTCCGGGAAATGGCCAACTTTTTCTTTAACAGCGACGAATATCTGGCGCGCAATACAACTGACCAGCAATTCATCACGAACCTGTATCTCACCTTCTTTCAGCGCGAACCGGATGAAGCAGGCTATGCATTCTGGCTGGAGCAGTTGGCCGGCGGTGCGCGACGCAATGACGTGATGACATTCTTCTTGTATTCACAGGAATTTCTGGACTTCATGCTGAATCTCGGATTCTGAAGAAGCAGGTGTATGGGTACGCAGTGCGTACCCTACCAGCTCATCGGATGGGTTCCTCTGGAAAAAGCATCTATCCGACTAATTTTAACCCCGGTGGCAGCGTCTCGCCGAAGATCCGGCCTGTATCGGCTTCATCAAGCTCCACAACGTTCTCGATCATTTGCAGCCACGCCGTCGGCGCTTTCGTTGACCGTAATTGCTGGATTACACGCAGTCGCAACACCTCGTTCAAATCCCGTTCCCGGTCGCCGCTGAGCCTGGCAAGCAGGGTCGCGGCGAACGCGGCGGGAGTCACGGTCTTCCAGTCCAGCGCCATCACCCGCTCCAGCCACTCCTCGGCTACCGTGACGGGTACAACGTCGTGAGCGCTGCCATAGGCGGGAATGCGGGTTCCCAACCGACCGACCGCCCACCAGAGATGCGGCGACTCGCCCTTGCGCGCCAAGCGCTTGAGCAACAGTTGCCCCAATTCAACCTTGCGCGCGGCGGGCAACCGTTCCAGCACCGCCGCCAGTCGCGCCATGTCCTCTACGCCGGGTTGCTTATCCTTAACCGCCTTGCCGGTTAGGGGGCGCAAGCTGATCAACAGCTCTTCGCCCAGTCGCGCCTGCGCCGCCGCATCCAGTCCACCGGCCACTCGTCGCCACAGGGTCCACCACTCCAACATGTTTTGCGCATCGCGGGTGAATTGCACTCCCACGTCATAGATGGTCCATAATTGTCCTACCTGCCATTCGTCGAGGGGAAATCCAAAGCCCGGCCGTAAACAATAGCCGGCCAGGCTAAACCAGAGCCGTTCATGATCGGTCGAACGCCGCCGCCGCCGCGCCCCGGCCCACAACACGTTAAACAGTTCGCGCAACAAGGGCGTCTCCCATGTCTCGCGTTTGCCGAGCAGTCGCTCCAGTTCGCCGCGCAATCCCTTGATTTCCTTCTGCTCCACATCGGGTGCGCGGGCGCCGTAGAATCGCTCCAGCCGCGCCGCCGCTTCGGAAAAGTTTGGATGCAACCGCGCCAAGGTGGCCATATCACTACCGCGCAGTTGAAAGGCCAGCCGCCAGCGCTTCTGGGCGCTTCCTTCTGCCGGCAGGAGAGAAGTTGGGGGTAAGGGTGCGATAGCAACGCAATCCACCTCCAGCGTTCCGACTTCGGTCAACTGTGCAATCAGTTGCACAGGAACCTCGCCGGCGCTTTCGCTTTCAATGACGGTAGCCACCGGCGGCAGGGGAACCAGCGCCTCAGCGTCCAGCGTTACAACCTCGCCGGGATGGCGCAAAGCATCGCCGGTGGAAGACAGGAGATTGAATTGCACCGGCGCCCCTAACCGTAAGGAAAAGGTTTGCTCCAGACGGATTTCCCGCCCCTCCTCCGTCCCTCTCGGCAACAAACAGACGCCCTGCTTCCGGTTGCGTCCGCTGTCCACCGCCAGAAAGTAGCTGCGCGCCGAACCACCGCCAATTCTCAGTCCTCGTCCCCGGCGTGCTAATCCATAAGCCACTGCGCCGCGCGCCACCGCCAGATCCGGTTCAGGATTGTCCAACCGCAACAGGGGTTTGCCGCGCCAATGGTGGAGAATCTCCAGCAGCCGTTCGACCAGGACAGCGCCATGGAAAACGCCGCCATTGAGCAACACGGCGTCCGGCATTAGCGGACCTTCAACCAGCGCTCGTTCCCCCAGCGCGCGCCGCGCCGCTGCAACATGACCGGTTAAAAACGCCGCCAGATGACGACTGATCGCCGCATCCGCCGCATAAGGCAAGCCAAATTCGATGACCGCCGCCCGTCGACCTTGCGGTCGCTCGTTCAGACCGACCAGCGGCATGAAACCGTCCACCAGGAGCGTCCGCACTTCATCACGGCTCAATTCCGCAGAACGCGCGCCGCCGATCAAGCGCGCGCCGCCACCCAACAGGGTCACCGTCACTCGCTCGGGCGCATCCACGGTCAGCAATCGTTCCTTGGCGTTCCGGCATTGTTGCAGGAGTTGGGAGAGTTCGCCGGCGCTCAATCGCCCGCCGCCCAGCCGCGTTTCGACCAGGCGTGCTAGAGTCAGATCCATGTTATCTCCGCCCAGCATCAAATGGTCGCCGACCCCAATGCGGGTCAGTTGCAGGCCAGCTTCTTCCTGTTCGATTTGAATCAGCGTCAGGTCCGTCGTGCCACCGCCGACGTCGCACACCAGCAATAATCGCGATTGGCCCAGCGCCGTCTTCATTTCATGTTGATGGCGGTGCAGCCAGTCATAACAAGCAGCCAGCGGCTCTTCCAGCAGGCGCAGTTGCGGTAAACCCGCCAGTCGCGCGGCCTCCACGGTCAGCGCGCGCGCCGCCTCGTCAAAGGAAGCGGGCACGGTGAGCACGACTTCCTGCCGCTCCAGTAGCTGGCGAGGGAAACGCTGATTCCACGCTGCGCGGACATGGGCAAGAAAACTGGCGCTGGCGGCCAGAGGGGAAACTTTGGCGATCTCCGCCGCCGCACCCCAAGGCAAAATTGAGGCGGCGCGGTCGACGCCAGCATGGGACAGCCAGCTTTTGGCGCTGACCACCAGTCGGCCTGGCGTCCGTGAACCTCGCTCCCGCGCTAGTTCACCGATGATGAGAGGGGCGACTGCGCCGGGATCAGTGAACGTCCACGGCAGTTGCGTGTCCGCGGCCAGCAGTTCGCTCTCAGCCGGATGATAGCGCATGGACGGCAACAGGGGCCGGGCCGCCACTGCGCCAGGAGCGATCAATTGATCGATGGCAAAGGGATGAATCCGGGCGGGGCTGCGCAGGTCGGCATAGGCAACCACGGTATGGGTTGTGCCCAGATCAATGCCGACTAGATAACGGGGGGCGTTCGAGCGAGCGATGGTTCAGACCCTTTTCGTAATATCCGTGAGTGCATTTGATTTGAAGTTTTTCAGAATCGCCTGTGTCTCCGCAGCCGGGATGCGCGGCCCCAGGCTCGTGACCAGCTTCGCTGATGCCGCCGCCGCCAAATCCCCCGCATGCCGATGTTCCCAACCCTGAGTCAACCCATACAGAAAAGCCCCAGCGAACATATCGCCCGCGCCGACAGTATCCACCGCCTCCACTTTAACGGGATCAATATCAATCAGCCTGTTGCCATCCCAAATTAGCGCGCCCTGAGGACCACGGGTGATCACGAACTCTTTGCTCAAGGTTCTCAAGTAATCCACTACGCTGTCCAGCTCATCGGTCCCCGCCATGCCCCTGGCCTCCTCCTCGTTGGCGAACAGCAGATCAACACCGGAACCGATCATGTCCAGCAACCCGGTCTTGAAGAACCTGACCATATTGGGATCGGACAGCGAGATCGCCGTCTTGACGCCAGCCGCTTCAGCAATGCGCTTGGCCTCGATGGAAGCGCGGCGGGCGTTTTCTGAAGTGACCAGATAGCCTTCGGTGTAGAAGTAATCGGAGTTGCACAGGGCATCCTCGACCAGTTCCTTGCTGGACAATTCGCCGCTGATGCCCAGGAAAGTGCAGAGGGTGCGATCGCTGTCGGGGGTCACCAACACCACGCAACGGCCGGTATGACCTTGCTCCTTCTCAGTGTGATGGTTGGTGTCCACGCCGCCATCGAGCAAGTCCTTCATATAGAAATGCCCTAGTTCATCCTCCGCAACCTTGCAGGAGTAGAAAGCGGTTCCGCCAAACTGACTGACAGCAATAATCGAGTTAGCCGCCGATCCACCGGAGCCGCGCTGATGGCGCCGTTCGGCCAAGTGATTCATGATCTTCAATTGATGCTCTTCACTGACCAGGGTCATCACTCCCTTGTCGATACTTAGTGTTTCCAAGTCGGAAATTTCTACTTCATATTCCATGTCCACCAAGGCATTACCGATGCCGTAAACGTGATACTTCGCCATTCATATCTCCTGTTCGAGTCATCATAAGGGGGATTTGCTACCTATATCTTGCGCCCCTGGGCGGCAGCATTGCCGGTATAGTGCGCTGGAGTAAGATTCAGCAGATGTTGCTTCGCTTCCTCGGGAATCGCCAGATCGGCGATAAATTTGCGCAACGTCTCCCGCTCCACCCGCTGGCCGCGCGTCAGCGCTTTAAGTTTTTCATAGGGCTGGTCGATGCCATAACGGCGCATCACCGTTTGAATGGGTTCGGCCAGCACTTCCCAATTCGCATCCAGATCCGCCTCCAACATCGCTGTGTCGACTTCCAGCTTGCCCAGGCCCTTCAATGTCGACTGATACGCCACGAGGGTATGCGCCAGCCCCACGCCTAGCGTCCGCAACACGGTGGAATCGGTCAGATCCCGCTGCCAGCGCGACACCGGCAACTTATTCGCCAGATGATCCAGCAGCGCGTTCGCGACGCCCAGATTGCCCTCGGCGTTCTCGAAGTCGATGGGATTGACCTTGTGCGGCATGGTTGAAGAGCCGATTTCGCCGGCGACCGTCCTTTGCCGAAAATAGCCGATGGCGATATAGCTCCAGATATCCCGACAAAAATCCAGCAGCACCGTATTAGCCCGCATCACAATATGGAAAAACTCCGCCATATAATCATGCGGTTCGATCTGCGTAGTGTAAGGATTCCAGTCCAGCTCCAGGTCGTCGGCGACAAAGCAGCGGGCGAAATCTTCCCAGTCGATCTCCGGGTAAGCAGCCAGATGGGCGTTATAGTTGCCGACCGCACCATTGATCTTGCCCAGCAAGGGCGTCGCCGCCAAATGCGCCCGCTGCCGCTTCAAGCGATAAGCGACATTGGCCATTTCCTTGCCCAGCGTGGTCGGCGAGGCCGGTTGCCCGTGGGTGCGCGCCAGCATCGGTTGATCGGCATATTGACGCGCCAGCCGACTAATGGCGTCGACGAGTTCATCCAGCCCCGGCAACAGCGCCTGAGTCCGTGCTTCGCGCAGCATCAGCGCGTAAGCCAGATTATTGATGTCCTCGGAGGTGCAGGCGAAGTGGATAAACTCGCTGACCGCTTCCAGTTCGGCATGACCAGCGATCCGCTCCTTGAGCCAGTACTCCACAGCTTTGACATCATGATTGGTCGTGCGCTCGATGTTCTTGATGCGCTGGGCGTCGGGTAAGGCGAAGTTTTCCACCAGTCCGTCGAGCAAGCGCAGCGCGGATATGCTGAGCGGCGGGACTTCGGGGATGCCTGGGTAACGGGCCAGCGCCTGCAACCAGCGCACTTCAACCTGCACCCGATGGCGGATCAGGCCATATTCGCTGAAAATCGGTCGCAGGTCGGCAGTTTTGTCGGCATAGCGGCCGTCGATGGGGGAAATCGCGGTGAGTGTGGTGAGTTCCATAAAAACCCTTTTTAATATATACGTCACGAAAATAGGGTTATCGTTAAACTGGATGAGTAGAATATCATCCTCTTCGTAAGGTAATTTGCATTATCCATCCTCCAACCGCTCATTGAATCGTTGCCGCGTCAGGGAGTTCGCTTTTCATGTCCTTGGCAGGTCGCCCGGTACATCACGGTACCCAGAATGATTGCGCCGCCGAGCAAGGCCCAGGCGCCGGGCTTCTCACCCAACAAGAGAAGCACCCAGACCGGATTCAGCACCGGCTCGATCATAGGAATCAAAATGCCTTCGACGGCGCGGACATGGCGCAAGGCCAGCGCGAACAGAATATAGGGCAAGCCCAGTTGCACCACGCCCAACAAGCCCAGACCAATCCAGCTCGATAGATCCGGCATAGACTGAAACATAAAGGGCAAACCAATCGCCACGGCGATCAGATTGCCCAACAACAGCGAGGACAGCGCGGAACCATCCTTCTGCCGGCGCATGAACAGCGCCATCCAGCCGAAACAAAATCCATCGATCAGGGCAATAATGTTGCCCCAGTACCCGGTCAGAGTCAGCTCATCCAGGAAAAACAGCACCATGCCGCCCATCATGACCAACAGGATCAGCCAGTCGCGGCCATGCGTCCGTTCCCCGAGAAACCAGGGGCTAAACAAAGTCACATAAATCGGCGCAGTATATTGCAACAGAATCGCATTCGCCGCCGTAGTCATTTTGTTAGCGACGACAAACAGTACGACCGTACCCGCGTAAGCCAACGCCCCGCCGATCTGATTGAACGACCTGTCGATATGCAGTTCGCGGCGAAACACGATCCAGATCAGAGCCGCGCCGATCAGGCTGCGCATCCCGGCGATAGCGACCGGATTCCAGTCGATCCATTTGATCAACAACCCGCCCAGGCTCCAGAACAGCGCGGCCCCGAGCAACATCAGCACCGCGCGGCGATGGATAGCCGCCGGTTCCGGGGACGCCGTTTCGGGCAACGCTACTGCAGTAAGTTCTTCATCGGGAATGACCGGGGGAGCGGCGACCGGCGGCGGTTCAACCGCGAGAATTTCATCAGCCAATGAAGGCGTAACGGCACTGTCGCCGGTAGACGGCAACGAAGGTTCGTGCAAAGGTTTATTCTCCCGCTGTCTGACCGCCCAAATACGCCTCACGCACCTGGGGATTGGCCAGCAAGGCCTCGGCGCGGTCCTCCAGCACGATGCGCCCGACTTCCATGACATAGCCGCGATGCGCCAGTTTCAGGGCGGCGCGGGCGTTCTGCTCGACCAGAACAATGGTCACGCCTGCCTCGTTGATTTCCCACAGCGTCTGGAAAATCGCCTTGACCAGCAGCGGTGCCAGTCCCAGGCTCGGCTCATCGAGTAACAGGATGCGCGGCTGTGCCATCAACGCCCGGCCAATGGCCAGCATTTGTTGCTCGCCGCCACTCAGCGTGCCGGCCAGTTGTTCGCGACGGTTCGCCAGCACCGGGAACAGTTCGTGAATCCAGCGCCGGTTTTTGGCGATGCGCGTCGGGTCGGTCTGGGTGAATGCACCCAGGTTCAGGTTTTCCTCTACGGTTAATGTACCGAATATGCGACGACCTTCCGGGGCTTGAGCAATGCCGAGCGCGACTAATTGATGAGCGGGCGTTTTGTGAATCGGACGGCCCTCGAAACGAATTTCCCCCGCTGATGGACGCAAAAGGCCGCTGATCACGCTCAGGGTGGTGGTTTTGCCTGCGCCATTCGCGCCCAGAAGAGTAACGATTTCACCCTGACGAACAGATAGATTAACGCCATGTAGCGCATCGACGTTGCCGTAGCGAACATGCAGGTTTTCGACCTCAAGGAGCATTTTTAGAATTATCCTTTTTTAACATGTACCAAAAAAATTGGTCCTGTAAATTTTCCTGTGATAGACAAACCATAGGGTATACT
>ERZ795053.6355-NODE-6355-length-11801-cov-3.951558_pt1 | contig 11801 bp, 9 predicted proteins | sample MGYA00375137_ERZ795053 | MGnify/ENA primary metagenome ERZ795053 (study PRJEB30182, sample SAMN05720284) | activated sludge metagenome | isolation source: Anaerobic digester | place: Hong Kong | collected 2014-12-17 ... | reverse complement strand
TGGATATAGCCTCAAGACCAATAGGAAGACTTGACCGCAACACGTCAGGCATCGTTGTTTTTGCCAGAAACTCACATGTCATGGCAAGGTTTTCCGAAGCATTTCATCGTCCGGATACCCGGAAGATTTATCACGGAATAGTCCATGGTAAACCCAGGGAAGACCAAGGTTTGATTGATCTGCCGATAAAACGCTCTCCCGATTCAATAATATCCAGGATAACTGCCTCTGACGGCAAACCTTCCCGTACTGAATACAGGGTACTGGAAACTTTCAGGGATACCAGTCTTATAGAATACAGGCTGCTGACAGGCAGAACCCATCAGATAAGACTTCACAGCAGCGAGATAGGATGCCCTTTGGTGGGTGACGGAATATATGGTGATGACTCAAAAACAGCCCATATCATAAACCGGCATGCACTGCATTGCAGGTATATCAGTTTTATAAATCCATTCAATGACAAGGAAGTTGAGCTGGTCGCTCCATACCCTGAGGATTTTGAACGAGCATTGATTCAGCTTAGGGAACAATGACTCAATATATCTTTACATCAAATATCCTTGCCTTTGAAAGACCGTTAGTCTCCCTGACTGAAATTCTGACTGAATCCGCTTCTTGCATATTGAAGCAATGCACATTGAGTCTTTGATAATTATCATTGACAGAGACAGTGCTGATATCCCTGCCGTCTTTTCTTAGAATCACATCATAGGCTCTGACCAGTTCTGCCGGCACTCCTCTGATCTGACGTCTGTTTGCGCCATAATCCATCGAAGGCCTTATTTCACGGGTCAGGTTCGAATCAAACAGTATTCTGATTTCCTTTACTGGTACAGGTTTGTCAAATCCGAACTCAATGTATTCCGGGTCTGACAAAGTATCGGATTCCCAGTAATTGATTGAATCCCCTATGTTTCTTGTGTGCCCGTTTATTACATTGATGCAAGGCTGCTTTTCAGATGAACAGGATATTTTTGAGTCCTTTGCCATATCATCAGGGTCAATATATCTGTATCCATGTATGTAGCAGTCATCCTTCATCAGTTCAAGCTGCAGTTCTCCAATATAATCCATGACTTCTTCAGGAGAAACACCTTTTTCACATGCCTTGGCGGCAGCAGTACCGACAGCCTGGCCGATAACCCCTGTTGTACCCATCACACGGATTGATCCGAATGCCAGCTTGGATGCACTTATTGCTCTTCCTGCAAGAAAAAGATTACGTATGTCTTCTGAATAAAGGCTTCTGTACGGTATCGTGTACATATCTTCAAGATGGAAATATTTTGTTGGCTCATCCCCTGCTGCTTTTAGTCCACCCGGGATATGCATATCCATGGGCCAGCCCCCGTAAGCCACGGCATCCTTGAAAACCATGCCTTCAAGCAGGTCCTGTGCCTTCAGTACATATGCCCCCCTGAGCCTCCTGCTTTCCCTTTTACCGGGAAGAGACCCTACCCATACAAGATCGTAGTTTCCGGCACCATGGTCGCCCTTGTTCTTTATATGGTCCCATATTCCATAGGCCCATTTCATGAGCTCATCCTTGATTTCCTCGTTGTCCTTGATGGTATCTTGTTCCATTCCGCCCAGTTCAATCCACCAGTACCCGTAACTTATCTGTGAATGATCCCTGGTGGCAAGCATTTCATCAGTTACTTCATATGCCCAATCCGGTTTTATGAAACCGACCTTTCTGCCTGTGTCCCGGGCCTTGAAAAGGATGGTATTGCCCATTGTATAATCATCACGTCCGGCAGGAGCAATTGTTTCCCCAAAGTCATCCGATGATTCAGACCCTTTCATATATCCGGCACCTGCATAAGCCCCAAGTGTACCGTCACCGGTTGCATCAATGAAGTAATCTGCTTCTATCCTGATATCTGTTTCAGTGGTGAGCTGTGTGCAATTTACTGTAACAATGCTGTCACCGGAGGTTTCAACATCATACATATGTGTATTCATGAAAAGAGTAAGGTTGTCCTGGAAACGTGCTTTTTCCCACATTATCATGTCGAAAATGGAAAACTCATCGTAATAATTGCGTTTTCTATTCTCCAGCAGAATTTCCTCGAGTATTCCGGTTTCCCTTGCGTTGTCCCTCATTCCGGAAACCGCCGCTCCGCATATATGCATCCTAATCTCACCGGAGGCATTCCCACCGAGTACCGGTCTGTTCTGGACCAGGGCGGTCCGAGCCCCATGTCTTGCGGAGGCAATGGCTGCAACCAGTCCTGATATTCCCCCGCCGATGACAGCTACATCGAATCTGGCTGCAACTGATTTCTTCTCACTTATTTCCATTTCCTTATCCTTTTTACTACTTCATCAGCAGTTTCATGGTCGTTTATTCCCGATATACTGCTCAGCCAGATACCCTGTGGCTCAAGGTTTTCAAAAAGCAGATCAAGGTCATTGATATTCAGTATTACCTGAGCCGCCTTTCCTGCTTTCTGGATTTTCTTATATACAGGAAGCCATCTTTCAAACCCTTCATTGCCGGCTCCGCAGACCCATTGTATGGCATTCAATTCCCTGATATCCAGAAGGGAATCAAGGTGTCTCAGTGCTCCGGGGCCGTCCAGATGATAGATGCTTCTGTCAAGGTAACTGCACTCCCTGATGATTCCGGGCAGGAACAGGTCATCGAAGGTGTCCTTTGAAACCATGCATGAAAAGTCATTGCTTGGAATATAGAATTTACTGTTGGAAACAATCGGTGTCCATGACGTGATCGGCATTCCGGCTGCCCTCAGCTTGTCATAGAACATATCATATGTTTTGAAATACTCGGGGTACGATTCATCAAGTTTTGCCCTGACATACTCAACATTCTCAATCATGTCAATGCAAAGCTCCTGGGGGTCCCTGAGAGCCGCTATGTGATCCCCTCCCGGATGAAAGTCCGTAAGACCGACAATGAATTTCCCTTCTGACGCATCAATCAGCTTGTCAGTGAACTCAATCATTTTTTTCAAAAGAGGATGATCTTCATTGAGTCTGCCCTTTTCTGAATCTGTTTCCCAGTCGTGAATGCATGGTTCGCTCCAGGTGGTGCTCTCCCCGAAATTGTAACCGCAGCCGCACCATGCACTGTAAATTTCAGGTCCGAGATTCGGCCATGCTATGGGCATTGCATCCTCAAGGAAGATTATATTTTCATTCCTCTTTTTCTGTTCTTCAATCCTGTAGTCGAAATCCAGCCACTTTTCCTCAAGACTCTCATAGGTTTTCGGAGAGGATGAATATCCACCATTTTTCCAAAGGGTTATATTCACAGGAGGCATGTCTGCAACATCAAAGGCAAAGAATGCCTCAAATCTTTCCAGTGTCTTTTCCAATCTGTCTTCAAATTCAAACATATCGAACCTTCCCATTATGTAAAATCACAGTTTAAGAAAACAAGTGCCGATGGAAATCACCGGCACCTGTTTATTTCATGCCAAAGGTCTTTTCCTTGAGGTCAAGATAATAGATATAATCCTCCGGATTTACGTCAGGCGGACATCTGTGGTCACAGAACGGAATATACCCGCCTCTCTCAACAAGTGGTTCCAGTGTCTTCATGTATGCCTTGATTGCTTCCTTGCCGGCAATAAGCTGCATCTTGTCAAAGCCCCCCATCAATCTCAGGTCCTTGCCGTATTCAGCGAACAATTCACCCGGATGACAGCATGAGTTGACCTCATATGGGAACATGCAGTTGATTCCGCCCTCCATGAAATACTTTAAAATTGGCCTTATGTCACCGTCACAGTCTGTGTACCAAATGTCTATGCCATACTTTTTCAGTTTATTGTCAATTCTCTTGTATCTGGGCATGACCACTTCCTTGAAAAAATCCACACTTACAATCGGGCCATAGTTGAAACATATGTCTTCCCATCCGGCTGCATACTCAAATGTGAAATGCGGCAGTACCTGGTCGAGGAAGTCCTCAACAAGCACACAGGAAGTCTCCACCATGTCCTCAACCATATCAGGATAATCATAGCAGGCATATGCAAGGCCTTCGAATGTAAGCGTATCCCTGACCCTTCCTATCATTGAGCCTGTATGTACACCAAGGGGATAATCCCTGTCTTCGGGATGCTCTGCCTTTGCCTTTTCAATGTCAACTATCCTGGAAGGATCGTCCCTTCTGAAATGTTCTTCTTTAATTCTTTTCCAGTCGTCGGGTGTTTCAATGGATGACTTCATGAAGTGAGGTATGGTTGAATGGCTGTCCTTGCTGACTTCTGCCATAAGACCCTGCGAATTTATGATTATCTTTTTTGTATCAGTCTCACTTATTGTCTTTTCCTCAAAACCCGGACTCATGAAAACATTCCCTGACAGAACTTCTATCTTATCAAGATTGAAAAGCTGATGTCCGTCTTCATGGGTTTTTACATTGTTCTTCACAAAAATGTCCCACTGGGTGAAATTTTCATCCCAGTAACCGAACTCCATGTTCACTGTCCTGTCAAAAGGCTGATAATGCATCTGTGCCGTGAAACGTTCCCTGGAAGTCATTGTACCCTTCCATGCAGGTCTGATAGGTTTAATGGTCATTGGTCCCTCCCGAAAGTAAATATCAGATTTGATTATAGAGTAAAAAGCAGTTGTTCACAATATAAACAACCGCCTCACTTCATACATATCCTAAGTAATTTAGCTCATTGCCTTGAGGTGCATGTGTCACCGCTCCAGAATGAATAAAGGGCGCCTTCCTTGACGGTGAATTCTATCTTGTATGGGACTCCGCTTCTCAGCTGCGGATGACATATAGCAAGGTCCATCCTGTTGCCGCCCCATTCAAAATCAGTAAGTGTATTACCTTCCAGATCATCGATCCTGATGTTTATTATTCCTTCTGCATTGATATGCAGTTTGCCGTTTTCAAGATATATTGGCCTTGTTATGACAGTTCCCCCGGTTATCGCGAAGAAGCCGTCAAGTCTGTTCCATGCCCTTCCTATTGAAAATGTGTCTTCAGGCCGAACAGGATCGTCATGGGTTCTGCTTATTGCTCCGAAATACAGGCTGAGTCTGTCATCCACCTGAAGGATATCACCGAATCCAAGGACCATTCCACTGTCAAAGTGACCCGGCTCCCCTCTTGTTATCATAGGATCATCAGTAACCAGATTGAATCTCACTCCATCTGCAGATGCTGCAATTCCTGTTTCCATTGTTCCCTTTATTCCGTCATAAAGCAGTGGAAAACCTATGTATTGGTTCTGATACTGTATTACATGCATTCCATAGAACTGTTCCGATACCTTTCCCTCACCCGGAACAAGGGCTGGGCCAAGATATTCCCACTTTGAAAAATCAATGCTTCTTGCTGAAGATACTACCCTATGCATGAAGAATGACTCCCCAAGAGGATATTTGTTTGGTCCTTCAAAATCCATCCCAAGGCCTTCATATGACAGTTTTAACTCGACATGCTTTCTTTCCGGCCAGAAAACATTGCCCTCAATGTAGTATGTTTTGTTCTTCTCATCGTGCTCGAACCTTGAAAAATATGAAAAAAGATAGTCAAAATCCTGCTCTTCATTCTTGTAACGAATACGCCACTGTTTGAAATATGCCCTGAAGCATCCATCCTTCTCATCCCAAAGCAATGCTATTACATCACTGGGACCCTCGAACCAGGAATTGTTCCAGTCCCCGTTTATTGGCTCAAACTTCAATCCATCCCTGGATTTTGACAGAAGCACTCTGCCGGGCAGCTCTGCAGATGGTCTTGCATATTGCATGCAGAACATCCTGTATTCATCTGAATCCATACCTGGTTTAACGACAACAGAACCGGGCTGGGCGTCCTCAGGCATTTCCAGAGGTTTTTCGCTTTTAGTCCAGTTGAGTCCATCTTCAGAGCAGGCTACTCCACACACATATTTTGCTAGGCTGCCATCCACACCGGTACATGTATACCACATTTTCCAGTTATGCTCAGCTTCATCCCTGTGGAGTCCCATGAAACCATATGGTCCCCAGGCTTCCCAGTCAAGGGTCTTTGAAATTGCCGGATGTGAAAGCTTTATCCAATGTCCCGCTTCCCTTTTTACGTCAATTTCTTCTTCAAACAAGTCGCTTGCAAACATCAGCCTTCTTGTTTCATCAATCTTCAATATATCCATAACCAAATCAACTTCCTTTGTTTGGGTAAAATCAAATACTCAATAATTTACTATATTCTACACCAACAGCCGGTAAAATAACAGTTCGTCTTGCCCATAGGGTATTGACATTATATACTTAAACTGTACTTATTCATATGAGGGGTGAAGAATGAAAAAAATTATATGTACTGACAAGGCTCCGGGAGCCATAGGTCCATATTCACAGGCAGTCGAATGCAACGGGTTCGTCTATACATCCGGTATGATTGCCATTGACCCGGCGAGTGGAACTCTTTCAAACGGCGGAATTGAAGAACAGACAACACTGGTATTGGAAAATCTTACTGCCCTGTTCGACAGCATGGGATTGACCCTTGGAAACGTTGTAAAAACGACGGTTTTCCTCAAGGATATGTCCCAGTTCGCCAAAATGAATGAAATATATGCAGAGTATTTCAGCAAGGATGCCCCTGCCCGGTCAACCGTTGAGGTGACAAGGCTGCCAAAGGATGTGCTTGTTGAAATTGAGTGTATAGCATACAAGGGTTGAATTTAAAGGAGGAACCATGAAAGTATTGATAGCCTACTCCAGCAAATATGGAACTACCCACGATTGTGCAAATAAGCTTGCAGACAAACTTGACTGCATGACCGAGGTCATTGATGTTCAGAAAAGCAAACCCGACCCAAGGGTATATGATGCGGTCATAATCGGCGGACCCGTATATATGGGCAAACTATACAAGCCTACCGCATTCTATTGTGAACTATACAAAGAGCTTCTTTTATCCAAACCACTGGGCTTGTTTATATGCCACATGGACAGGGATCGTGATACCGACCAGCAGATAGCTTCCATGTACCCCCCTGAACTCACCGAACATTCACAGGTCAGCAAGGGTTTCGGCGGAGCTTACATTGTCTCAAAGATGAACTTTTTCTATAAGGCCATCATCAAGAAGGCTGCCGGGGTTACAGAAAACAAAAAAGATATCTTCGATGTTGAAATAACCAGTTTTGCAAAACATTTCAACTCAATCATCAACTGCAAGCCTGAATAACACTCCAAATGACATAACAAAAGGCACCTTTCGGTGCCTTTGGCAGGGGAGACAGGACTCGAACCTGCAACTTACGGTTTTGGAGACCGTTGCTCTGCCAGTTGAACTACTCCCCTACAGACTCCAGATGATTATACACAACACTATTTTTGCTGTCAATAAGTTGATGCCCCTTCATTTTCTGTATACAATATTACATATTCAATTTTTGGGGGGATTCAAGATGATATTTGCACAGGCCCGCGAACTTATTACACCGACTATACTTACCACTATGTCCGGATATGCCAATCGAACCGATAATTTCCTTGGAGTTCATGACGATTTATATGTAAAGGTTATTTACATGGAGAACAATGGAACCAGTCTTATGTTCATTACCTTTGACCTTTGTCACTATCTCTATGACCTCAATGACATGGTTATGAAATATGCCTCTTCGGTTTTTAAAATTCCCTATGACAACATTATAGTCAATTACTCACATACCCATGCAGGACCAAAGATTACATCTGCTACGGAACGGGATGATCTGTCCCCTCTCCATGATTTTTTCATTGAAAGGGCAAAGGCCTGCATTGACAGGGCACATCTCAATTCATTTGAAGGCACACTGCAATTTGCCCGGACAACCGGTCGCTGGAATGTTAACAGAAGACTTTCAACACCAGAAGGTATGGTAATGCGTCCCAACCATGATGCTCCTACTGATGATGAGATGAACCTGTTGCTTGTAAGGGACATGGAGAACAATATAAGGACAGTCATTGTAAATTACTCCTGTCATCCTGTTACTCTGTCATCCACACTATTTCTTTCTGCTGAGTTTCCAGGCAGACTGTGTCAGCTGATTGAAGCTGAATATTATGGTTCCATGGCATTCTTTTTGCAAGGTGCCGCAGGCAATCTGAGACCCTTGGTTACTGCTGACAAGGGACGTTTCAAGGCATGCAGTTTCAGGGAACTTGATGCATTCGCATCATCTCTGGCACTGGAAATAAAAAGAGTCATACATTCAGAGCCATTTGAAATCATTGAACCGGAATTCAAGTCAGTGAAATTCATTCTGAAGCTTCCCATCGAACCCCTTGATAAATCAGCCTATGGGCTGCAATTACAAAAATTCGAAGGCTATCTCAGACGAAGGATGGAAACGGTTCTTGCGAACTGGGAAAAGATCCCTGATTTTTGTAATATCCACTGTGGCATTGCAAGACTGACCGATGATTTATACATCCCATATATGGGCGGTGAGATACTTTATGAAGTCAAACAGATTGTCAATGATGTTTTCAGTCCGGCTACTGCCATTTTTCTCGGCTATCAGGAAGCAATGACCTATATACCGACGGACAAAATAATTGATGAAGGCGGTTATGAAGGATTCAATGCACCTGTTTTCACGGGTTTCAGGGGACCTTTCAAGAAAGGAATTGATAAGATCATAAAAAACATGTTTGAGGAAAATTTGGAAAGATTATAATTGAAAGCCCCGGTTAATCGGGGCTTTTTGTTATGTTCTTCTGTATACTGTTCCTGTAAGTTTTGCTACAAGGTCTTCTCCTGACCGCACCTCAATTTCGTACACTCCGAGTCTTTTATGCAGCGAAATCTCCTTTGCTTCAGCAACAAGCCGTTCCCCTTCACACACAGCCTTAAGAAAAGAAACAGAAATATTGATGGAGACAGCAACGGGTCCATGGGAGTTTGAGGCACAGGCAAAAGCAAGGTCAGCAAGGGTGAAGATTGCACCTCCCTGGGCTATATCCACACCATTGAGATGTCTGTCCTCCACGAGCATGGAAGTCCGGGCATACCCTTCTGATATCTCCTCGATCTCCATACCGCACATTTTAGCAAATCTGTCCTTGCTGAACCTGTTATAAATTTCTTCCATACCGGCTCCTTTATCTAAGGATTGCTCCTGTCTTTTCCGCCAGTGCCTTCAGTACCTTGTCAAAGCTCGCGTTGACCTCTTCCTCGGTAAGTGTTCTGTCAGCAGACCTGTATGTCATTGAGAATGCAAGACTTTTCTTACCTTCACCAATCTGTGATCCCTTGTACATGTCAAAGAATTCAACTTCCTCAAGGTTGTTTCCTGCGCTTTCCCTGATGATACTGATAAGACGGGCTGAAGTTATATCCTCATCAACCACAACTGCTATATCCCTTGAGACAGCAGGATACCTTGGAAGTTCCCTGTATTTTCTATCAAGGTCTGCAAGCTTATAAACCATGTCAATGTTCATCTCCAATAGCAGTGTATCACCCGGCACTTCGAAGTTTTCCGCTGTTTCAGGATGAACCTGACCGAAGACTGCAACTGTATTTCCATCGACAACCACTGCTGCGCATCTGCCGGGATGGAATGTCGGATTGTCTGTTACCGGTACATACTCCGTCCTTCCAATCCCAAGAGTTTCGAAGATATTCATTGCAATCCCCTTCATGTCGAAGAAGTCAAGTGAACCGTATAAACCCATGGTCAGGACTGTTCTTTGTTCAGGAAGCTCTTCTCCCTCAATGGGATGGTATGTGAAAGACATTTCATAGAAACCTCCGCCGCTTATGCTCCTGTTGCTGTTATGGGATATGACCTTCATCATTTCGGGCAGTGTCGTGGTCCTCATGACACTATAATCTTCCCCCAGGGGTCTTCTTATGACCACGGTCTTTCGAAGCGGACTGTCAGGAGGCAACCTAAGTTTGTCAAAGACCGACGGGCTTGTGAATGAATATGTATAGACCTCATATAGTCCTGCTGAAAGGCATACATTTTCAACCATGTCCCGGAGTCCTTGTTCATATGACCTTTTTCCCTGGGTTGAACCATCGCCTGCAGGCATTGTTGCTGCAATATTGTTATAGCCGTAGAAACGTGCCACTTCCTCAGCAAGGTCTGCCTCGGAAACAAGATCAGGTCTGAAGGAAGGTACCACCGCATAATCTCCGTCCATTTCTATTTCAAGGGGCCTGAAGATTTCAACCATCTCATCTCTGGAAATATCAGTACCCAGGAAAGCGTTTATTTTGTCCGGTCTAAGTAAAATGCGTTTTTTCTCAGGTATTTCCGAATGAACGTCGATAATTCCAGGTACTACCCTGCCTGCTCCCAGCTCCTCGACAAGCTCACATGCCCGGTTTATTGCCGGAAGTGTATTTTTCATATCAAGACCCTTCTCGAACCTGCCTGAAGATTCAGTACGCATTGAAAGCTTCTGGGCGGTAAGCCTGATGCTGGTCATATTGAAGTTTGCGGATTCGAAAAGAATCCTCTTGGTTGTTCCGGTGACTTCACTGTCAGCACCTCCCATGACACCTGCAACGGCAACAGGACGTTCTTCATCGGCTATTACAAGCATTGCCGGATCCAGTTTCCTTGGCTGGTCATCAAGGGTTTCTATCTCCTCACCATCCATAGCTCTTCTTACAATTATTTTACCGCCCCTGAGATTGTCCAGGTCAAATGCATGCATCGGCTGACCGTATTCAAGCAGAACATAGTTGGTTATATCAACTATGTTGTTGATCGGTCTTATTCCTGCGTCCCTGAGTCTCTTCCTGAGCCATTCAGGTGATGGTTCAATCACAACATCAGTAATGACCCTGCCTGTATAACGCGGACAAAGTTCCTTGTCTGCTATTTCTATGGACACCATATCAGCTGCATTACCATTTCCGGTTTCTGCAGGCATGGGTTCCTTTACAGTGAACTCCCTTTTGAAAGTTGCAGCAGCCTCCCTGGCAAGTCCTATGACCGAGAAGCAATCAGGCCTGTTTGAAGTAATCTCAAATTCTATTATATTTTCATCAAGTCCAAGTTCATGGACCATGTCTGTTCCCGGCTCAATGTATCTGTCAAGGATGAATATTCCATCTTCTATGGCATTGGGATAATCATTCACTGTAAGATTCAGTTCCCTAAGCGAACACAGCATGCCATCGGAAACAACGCCCCTAAGCTTCCCTTTCTTGATTTTAACTCCGCCGGGCAGTGAGGCTCCATGCAGTGCCACGGGAACAAGATCACCTTCACTGACATTGGTTGCCCCTGTTACAATTTGAATTTCCCCGTTTCCAACATCAACCTTGCAAACCACCAGCTTGTCAGCATCCGGATGTTTTTCAATGGAAAGTATTTTACCCGCCACAACATTCGAAATATCCCCACCGATGACCTTCCACTCCTCGACCTTGGAACCTGACATTGTCATTTCGTCACAGAAACTTTTAATATCTGCATCTATATCCGTATAATCCTTGATCCAACTGTATGATACTTTCATCTCTACCTCCTAGAACTGCCTCAGGAATCTAAGGTCATTTTCAAATAACAGCCTCAGGTCACTGATGTTGTGTCTGCCCATGGCAGCTCTTTCCACGCCCATTCCAAACGCGAAACCACTGTATACCTCCGGATCTATGCCGCAAGCCTTCATGACATTTGGATGCACCATACCTGCTCCGAGGATTTCTATCCAGCCTTCTCCTCCGCATACCCTGCATCCCTTTCCACCGCAGACCCAGCATGACACATCGACCTCTGCACTGGGTTCAGTGAATGGGAAATGATGCGGCCTAAGTCTTATATCAGTGGTTTCACCGAAGAGATTCTTTGCGAATA
>ERZ795053.6353-NODE-6353-length-11804-cov-6.789344_pt1 | contig 11804 bp, 11 predicted proteins | sample MGYA00375137_ERZ795053 | MGnify/ENA primary metagenome ERZ795053 (study PRJEB30182, sample SAMN05720284) | activated sludge metagenome | isolation source: Anaerobic digester | place: Hong Kong | collected 2014-12-17 ... | reverse complement strand
TTACACTTGCTATAGTGCAGCACCAGTCTGCTATGGCCACTGCTATGCCCGTGCTGTGCGAAAGGATAAGCATTCTTTTTTGCTGGCCAGTAAAACCGCAACCAGGGAGACCACGATGGCCAAGCGCGACGGGCGGGGGGAGAAATGAATACTCGACATACACATTTAGGTTTTCCCACTTTTGACCATGTTCTATATCGTGTAGTGATTCTCTAACTGATCGTGTAATTATATCAGGGCATAATAAGTCCCCCCATGGTGGGAGGACTGTGTAGCGAAAGACCTTGCGTGATAAGGTCGGGGGTAAAGTGTCGCCGTATTCATTAAGGAGCAGGTCATTCTGTCTCTCCATCGGGCGTGTCCATATGACGGGGGTGTATGGGTTCTAGTGGTTGCCATACAAAGAAATGGTTGTGGAGCCTACTCTCAGGCTGTCACCCCTTTTGCAAAGCGGGTTGAGGTTACCATATAAATGCAACAACCATTCTTTCACGATCAGTGTTTTTTCAAGATGTCCTTAGGTGCTTTTTCTCGCTGTTGCCTCTTCTCTTTTTCAAGGCTCCGTCCCAAGGGCTACATCATCGACCAAGTAATGAAACTTGTTTGTTCGGCTATTAACCACCGAACGCCTGATAGAACATCGTGTATGTGAAGTTCCCAATCAGATTATGGATTCCCTTAATCTGTGTGAAATATAGTATGAGTGATGTTAACTTGTCAACATTAAATATAAATATTTTTACAGTGGCAATATGTCCTCATTGGAAATGTTAACCGTTGTAGCTTTCGCACGTCTGTCAGGGTTGTCTTGGTGCATGTGCAGGTGGAATGTTTGTGTGGATGCAGGCTTCTTCGCTAACAACTTGGTATGAATATCAGCAACCTTGTTCAGAGCGTTTACAAGCACATCTACGTCCTTTGCGGTTTCAACATTGTCTGTCATATCTTCCAGTTTGGATATGAGCTTCTTGAGCACGTCTGCTTGTGTTTTGATGATCTTTGATTCATCGGCGGCAATTTCACACCTGACAGCTTCCAGTTGAGCTTCGTTGTGCATGATGATCATGCGTTCGCGTTCTTCCTTCCACTGATATGTGCTGACTAGATTCTGAATAGCTTCTTCGTCAACATTAGCTTTATCGGCTAGACATTTAACTGTAGCACCATCCATGTACAGTTCTTTCAATTCTTTGTTACTTATTAGCATTATAAGCCTCTTCGATTCGGGTCTTAGCTATGGAGAAATATTTGGCATCTCTTTCTATTCCAACGAACTTTCTGTTTGTGTTCGCGCAAGCTACTCCTGTTGTGCCAGAGCCGAAAGTAAAGTCGAGGACAGTTTCACCTTCGTTGGTGTAGGTCTTGATTAGGTATTCCATCAGTGCAACTGGTTTTTGTGTTGGGTGGATTGTTTTTCCTTCCGATTTAATAGATAATATTGTATCAGGGAAATTAGTATATTTCTGTATGTATCCATCGTTGTTTCTTGACGGTCTGCTTCCCCAAGCGTCATTTTCATCATTTTTTGTTTTAACAATCCTTCCAGATTCAACAATTCCCTGCGGAAAATACTCCATTCTATTTTTTGATTTATTTGCGGTAGTTCCTAGTGAAAAAACAACAACATCTTCATGTTTTCTCAGGGGTGCATTTTTGGCATTTATAAAACCAGTTGGCTTTGATTTCTCCCACACCCAACAGTATTTAAACATCTTCATATTAGAAGCTATTAGTGTGGTAGTAAATGGTTGGCTTGCGGTCATAACAATCGCTCCGTTAGGCTTAATGACTCGCTTCAATTGTTCCCACATAGGCTCAAGTAGAATGATAGAATCCCACTTGCATGCGGTAGTTCCATATAGCTATGGAGGGTCTGTCAGCACCATATCAACCGAATGATCGGCGATACGTTTCATTTCTTCCAGACAGTCACCCTGCCATAGACGAAAATCAGATGCTGACAAACCCAAGTCTCCTTTAGTTGTCATATCATGTAGTCCTTTATGTATTATTTCTTGACAAATGTTTGTAATGCATAAATAACACTAGCTACAAGTCGTGTCAATAATAAACGAAAGGTCAAGATGAGCAATCAGATCAAAGCAAAATTCAAAGCACCAGAAAAACCTGTTGATGCTAGAGAACGAATTACAGAGTTGTGCGAGGAATTACATGAGTTAGTTCTAAGCAACTGTGGTAATCGTCCATTCACTGTGCATCTAGGTTTCCAGATCTTGCAGGTTCAGGGAACAGCTATGGCGCTAATTGGTCAATACGAAGCAATCAAAAAGTTCCATTCCGAACAGGAAGCGCAGAACGAGAAGGGAAAGACCGTAACTGGTGGTGAATCCGAATAGATGAAAGCATACGGTATTAACTGGCCTGATTCATTGTCCGAATTGGATATTGAGAAGTATTGTTATCGTCATCAAGACAAGATAAAGGCAAATGGTGGCATTGTTAAAGGCCAGTATTACCATGCTGAAAAAGGGATGAAGATGATGTGGCCACCAGACCTGCTTGATTGGCATTACTGGTGCTACGAGATGTTGGACTTGTGGGTTAAAAACAGGTTCATGATCGTGTGGGGTGCGGCGGCTACTGGTAAATCCAACTTCTTCGGAGCATTGTGTAGCTGGCATTATATGTGTGCGCCAAATAAGACAGGCATATTTCTCACGTCAACATCATTGGAATCATTGCAGAACCGTATCTGGGAGTCTGTCGAACGCTACATGAACTATGCCATTAACAAGCACAAAGCTCCATTTGCAATGACACATCGACCATTGTTGGTAATGAACAAAGCTGATTTCAGAGGGGAAGAAATTGATTACAAGAATACTAAAACTACTATTCATGGAATGGGCGTTTGTGGTGGTAATAGCAAACTTATTGGTGGTCATCTACCTTATATTGTCGTAGTGATGGATGAAATGCAGGAAACACCGCCAAGCGTGCTATCCGATGCTCATAACTTATCCAAGGGTTGCCAAGAGTTCAAGTTCTGTGGCATAGGTAATCCTCCAAATTGGTCAAATATTCTAGTCACAAATGGCCTGCCAGAGAGTGGTAAAGAAGTTCTCACTCCAGATACTCATCGATGGAGAAATAAAAAAGGTGAAACAATCCATTTGAACGGAATGAAATCACCAGCAATCATCGAAGATAATGGTGCCAAACGTTATCACTACCTTATCAAGCAGTCTGAAATAGAAAACGATTATCCTACAGCAGAAGATAGACGTACATTGGAATATTATCAGTACGTACTTGGATGGCCTGCGCCAAGTGATATATCGAATACTATCTTGGATATGCCAACGATAATGATGCACAATGCTAACCATCCAGCAGAATTTGAAGGACGAGTTGTGAAAGTAGCAGGACTTGACCCAGCATTTACATCTGGAGGTGATGCTTGCGCTTTGTCAATTTGTTCCATAGGTAAACTTGCTAGTGGTAATGTGGCAATAGCTTTGGATGAAATGATTCGTATTCCAATCGTGTTGGATAGTGATGATCCTGTTATTTACCATATCGTCAAGAAGGTTAAGCTAGCACTAGATTCGCATGGCGTTGAGTTAGAAGATCTTGCAATAGATGATAGTGGCACGCAGAGTGTTGCGGATGTATTTGATCGTGAGTATGGTGTCAAAACTCATCGTGTTAATTTTGGTGGTGCGGCTACAAATCGTTTAATAAGTGCTGATAGATCAGTAAAAGCTTCGGATCGTTATAATAGCAAGGTCACGGAGTTGTGGTACGTCGTGCGTGATCTTGTTAAAAGTGGAAACGTGCGCGGATTACGTGGAGCATGTTGCGAACAGTTCTGCATTCGTGAAGTAAAGAATACAGGACGAAAGAAACAGGTGGAATCGAAAGGTGATATGAAGTCCAGAACCAGCGGTAAATCTCCTGATGAAGCTGACAGCTTCGTATGTGCTGTAGATTTGGCTAGAAGTAGGTATGGACTGATGCCATTTGGTAGTTCTGTGAATATTTTAAAGAATATATTTGACAACAAATCGTTTTCGCCTGTAAAACAACTATACAACTTGGCTAATAGATATACAAGCGGAAGGATTATGCGGTGATAGATTTATTCGATACTGATATAAAGCCAAATAGTGGATGGCAATATAAGATTCCAGAAAACAATATGCATTTGCGTAAAGGAACGTATAAATCGCTTGTTCAGGCTGTAAAGAATCAGTATAGACTTTCTGGATTGGTTCTTCCTTCCGACATTGAGTACAAGATTCAGAAATATATTTGTAGTATCAGTTCTGTTAAATGCAATGAAGACATCAAAAAAGCTGTTCCTTCATTAAAAGCTGTAGTTGCTGGAACTTCTGCTATTATAGACATGTTGCGAAAAGGACTAGTAGAACAAAGTGTTGCTGATGGTCGTGCTGAAATATGTGCATCTTGTTCCAAGAATGTATCGGTATACGCATGTATATGGTGCAGTGCTGTGATGTCGTCGTTCAAGCATCTATTCGGCAACAAGAAGTCGAAAGCTGACATAGCACTCAAAGCATGTGGTGTGTGCAAGTGTTTCAACGCGGCTCAAGTATGGGCAAAAACAGATGCGCTAAAACTTTCAAGTGAAATTCAAAATATAACCGCAGATAAATATCCAGAGCATTGCTGGAAACGCAAAGAATTGGAGAAGACAGATGTTTAAAAACGAGCAAGAGAATTTAGAAGAGAACTTGCAAACGGTAACAGATGAAGGAAAACCTGTTCCAGATCGTATTGCAACAGCAAGTGTAGCCCATTCGATATACAAGCGTATGCTGGATGACAACTTCGCATTGGCATATCAACGATTACAAGTACAACGACAGATCGATGGTAATCCTGCAATCAATCAAGACGAATTGGAACGACTAGGATTAGGGTGGGAATCCAATATCAATTCACGTTCATCTGAGAAGACCATAGATACTACTGTTAATAGTCTGTGGGACATGTTTACATCTACCGATACGTTGACCGAGACTACTGTTAATGACATCATGGAGAAGCTTTCCGATGCTGAGAATGTAGACTATGGACACATTATAGACAAAAACTTCGACAGGATGGTGCGCGACTGGTGCGGATTCAATTATCTGCTTAAATACCGTCTATATCAGATGGTTGCTCATGGTAATGGGCCAGTAATATGGAATGACAAGTTGAGTTGGAAAAGTGAAGCATTGGACATTAACAATGTTCTGCTTCCATTCGACAGCAAGAGTTCGATTGATGGTTTCGAGATTATCTGCGTTATCCAAGACATTGATCCAGCTTCATTCTTCAAGATGATTAACAGTGGAAATGATGGATGGAATAAGAATGAGTGCAGGAAATATTTGATAGAATACTACAAAGATGGAAGTGGACGATCTACTGACAAGAAGTATTCCGAGCAGGAATGCATTGATCTTGAACATCGTATTCGTAATCACGACATTTCATTGGATTCAGATTTCCAGTCCATTCGTGTTGTGAATGTTATGTACAAAGAGGTTGATACGTGCAAGATTTCGCACTGTATTATTCGTCCAGACAATTATGAAAAAGATACAGAGTTCCTTTATAAGCGCAAGAATAAGTACGAAAAGATGCAACATGCCATTAACTTCATGCTGTTCGATATTGGTGACGGTTATATTAATGGAATTAAAAGCCTTGGACTTCGCATATTCAGCATCAATGACATCAATGACCGTCTGATGAACGAAACAATCACAGGTGCATACATCAGTTCCGGATTGCTTATCAAGATGATGGACAATAGTTCACAAAATGTGCTGTCCGAAATATATCATGGTGGTGGTGTAACAACTGTTCCTGCTAATGTTGAGATTGCACAGCAGACATTTGCTCCACCGTTGCAGAATCTTGTGCAAGTTATGCAGATGTTGAATAACAAACTTAATCAGAACGTTGGAATCTATGAATCTTCACCGTCATTAAATGCTACTGGTTCAGCACGTACCGCAACGGAAGTTGATGCACAGTTGCAGAATGAAGCACGATTTGAGGCAAATCAATCAGCGTGGTACTACGTCCAACATGAAGAGTGGTTGCGTGAAACTATGCGTAGAGCATTGTCCAAAACATGCATTGATGAAGATGCAAAGTTATTCAGGAAGCGTTGTATCGAGGATGGCGTCCCAGAAGAGCTTTTAAGCTACGACAAGCTCATCGTGCGTGCAAAACGATCTATAGGCTTTGGAAGTCCGTACATGCGTCAGAGGATAGCTACAACTATGCTACAAGCGATTCCGCTGTTAGAGCTTGATCAGGCTGGCAAGAATCGTGTTCAGCGCGAGTTTATATCTGCACAGTTAGGATGGAAGGATACAGATGAGATCAAGCCAAGTATGAATAGAAACCTCATTCCTAGTACAGCTACTCATATAGCAATATGCGAAACCAATGACATGCTCAATGGTCAGGATGCAGTTGTAAGTCCGAATGATGATCAGAAGTTACACTTGGAAACCCATCTGCGTATTGCGTTGCAGAAGATTGAAGCATTCCGCTCATCTGGACAACAAGACCCTTCAAGTATTGCTATGGGATTGCAGAAGATTATTGAGCATGGTGCTATGCACAACAACTACTTCAAACAGAATCCGCAGAATAAAGCAGAAGCACAGCGTTATACTGACTCGTTGATAAAGTTGACCGAAGTATACAAGCAGTTTGCACAGGTTGCACAGCAGTTAGCACAGCAACGTCAGAAGATGATTGAAGAACAGCAGAAGCAACAGCAGGAACAACAGGACATTAACTACAAGTTCGAGTTGGATAAGTTCAAGATCATGACAGAAGCCCGCGAAATGGCTAATGTTAAACTTGAAGAAGCAAGGATGTTGAATGAATCTCGCGAGACAAAGACGCAGACAAGTGCCAATGCTACTAATGCTAAGACGCAACAGTCAATGGCACTACAACGCTTAACTACAGAAAATGCAGAAATGCGCGAGAACATTAAGTTGTCGAATGAACTAGCAAGAATGAATGCAAAAACAAGAAAGGGAAATTAATGATAGGATTAGAAAGATTAGCAAAGAGATGTCCATCCAAATTGAAAGCATGGGCATTGAGCAAAATGACAGAGGATGTACTTATTGCATTACGCGAAGAGATTCGTCCTAACATCATTCAGCAATCGGATCATATGGGAGATTCAGCACTCTTTGCTCATGGTATGATGGTTGGTATGACATATATATGCGACAGAATTGCAATGCTTGAAAACATTGACGGAACTAAACCACAGGATAGAAGAAGTCTTGTTGATGATAAAGACATTCGTGACGCAATGAACAAGTATGGTTACGACGATGATATGATCGAGAAAAAACTAAAGAAAGGCAAAGGTTAATAACATGACAGAAACGAAGACAGACGGCAGTGAGGTGATGAAGAATATGCTTGAAACAATTATTCCGCCAAAAACTGAAAAGCCAGATAAAGAACCAAAGAAAGAAGATGCGAAGATCGAGGTTGATGATGATCTTCTAGACTCTGCTGGTGTGGAATCAACTGTTCAAAGCGACACAGATGAGTCTATTGGTTCTGGAGAAAAGGATTGGACAGAAGATGTTACTCATAAAAGCGAAGGTGCTAGACAGAACTTCGACAAGATCGTAAGAGAGCGTGACGAAGCCAGAGCCGAACTTGCGCGTATGAAGTCTGAGTTGGAAAAAGCTGGTGGTTCTGAGTGGAAGGAAAAGTATGAACAGGCTCAGAAGATTGTCGAAGAAGTTGAGTTTACAAAAAGCGACTACTTCAAAAAGAATCATGTTGATCCACTGGTAAAAGCTGGAAATGAAATAGAGACAATTGGCAAAGAATATGGACTCAAACAGGATGTGCTGGTAAAATTGGCAACAGCAACACCAGAAGGTCGTTTGGCCATTCTTGATAATGATGTTGAAAGTTCAACCCTTCGTAGCATCTTGGCGAACAAGTTTGTTGAAATTGACTCATTACGGAGAAGTGCAAAGAATGCAATCGATGATCATGAATCTCGCGTTAAGGCGAAGATTGTAGACGCAAACACGCAAATACATGCAGATAAAGACCTAGTAAAAACTGCAATCGATACATACTTCGAGAAGAACTCAGGCAATCTACTGTTCGACGCCAACACAAAGAATGAAGATTGGAACAGGATGAGTGCTAGTCGCAAAGAGTCGGTAATCAAGATGGCTGAAAAGCTTGATCCAGAAACGATTGCTAATGGAATTGTAGCATATGCTCAGATTGAAACGTTGCAGAAGATGTTTGAAAACGAACGAAAGAAGCGTAAACTGTTGGAAGATCAGTTGTCCGAGTTGCGTGGTGGTGAACCAAGGGTTTCGTCGAGCAAGTCAAGATCATCTGGTGGAGCAAAGAAGGATATTGATTTCCGAAATGGAAAATCTGTAATGAATATATTCAAATCTTAACTATCAAATTCTTTGAGACAGGCGTAAAACCTGTCTTTTTTTTTATTTTTTATTAACTTTGTGCTTGACAAGATTGCAAACATAGATTTATTAATACATACAGATGTAAAGCAGTTTCATCTCCTGTACCTCTCGATGTAACGGATTCATCCCCGATGTTGTGACACTATACGTGTCTGTCTTATTTTATAAATAGATAAAGGTAAAAGGAGTCTAAAATGACTGTTATTCCTACCCAGCAACCTCTCGGAGTAGAGGATTATTGGAACAATATGTGGATGGCTGAAGAGCACATGCAACAGGCTATCCGTCACTATGAAAATCTTCATCCTCACGTATGGCACAAGATGATGAAGAAAGAATCTTACGAATTTTATAATGGCTATGAACAGTCTGTTCTGACGTGGTTTGATGATCCAGGAACACAGATTGGTCTTGATAAATGGTCAGACGTACAGGCATCTCGTAATGCAGAAGATGGCGATCTTGGTTATGATAACTGTGCTATTGATGCAGAAGTATTCAACAACGGCATTAAAGAAATTGCATACACTGGTATCAAAAAAGCTCGTCGCTCGCATACGCTGTGTCGTCGTGATTTGATGCATCAGGACAAGGGGCCTCAGCAGTTCAAATTGATGTTCCAGAATATGGCTAACATCTCCATGCGTGAATGGGATACGCTTGGTCGTGAATACTACATGAGTCTGTGTTCCAAGGCTGGTCGTGCATACGTTCTTTGTGGTGGTAACCCTACCGCAGTCACGTTTACTTACGATCCTCGCACGCCTGATGCAGATGGTGACATTATTGCAGTTGCCAATATTGGCAGTGCTGATAATGAAGTATCCACGCTGAACTTCAATGCAATGCAGAAATATCGTCGCATGATCGAAAAAGATTGTCCGATGGCGGCTCTTGCATACTCTGATGGTAAAGCAATCATTGGTGCTGTATTCGATACGGAAGATTACTGGGAAGCTGTTAACAATGACGAAGCAATGGTTCAGCGTTATGAGTTCCTTGGTGATCGTAAAGTATTGATTGACCAGTGGGGCATGAGCACAGAAGTCCGTGGTTACGCATTCATGCATGACCGTGAACCTGCTCGTTTTCAGATCAAAAAGTATGCAACGAACTCTACGACATTCAAACGTATTGCTCCTTATACCTTCACCGACGAAACCACGATTGGTTTTGAACGTAAATTGTCCGAGGATTACATCGATGCCGAATACGCAATTCTAGTTGGTTTGATCAACGAAGTTGTTACGTATGAAGTACCGACGAATCTTCCTACAAATCCCGGTGGTGGACTTGAGTTTGGTAATGCAAGCTTGGATGGAACGTTTAGCTGGATCAATAACAAGGATAACATTAACAACCCGAAAGGTGATAAAGGTTATTTCCTTGCTGAGTACGAAGCTTATACTCGTCCTGAATTGTACTACAATAAACCTTTCATGGTTATGTACAAACGTTGTTTGCAGAATCCGATTACTTCATGTGATCTTGGCACAACTGCTGTATCAAGTGCTGAAATTGGTTTGGCATCTAATGCTGTAGCCGCAGACGTTGATGCTACGAACTACACTATTACTCTTACTCTGACTGATAAGTTGGCGAAAGATACTGGTAATGTAACGATCTCTGATGACGATGCCGCAACTGATGTTGGCATTATCGCAGATGCATCAAATGCACCTACCTACACGTTTGCTTTGGCAACTGCACCTTCTGCATTTGGTAAGTACACTGCGGCTGGCGCGGCGTTTGTAAAACTTAGCTAACTTAATGGGGGTGGCAATACCCCCTTCTTAACAATAAGAGGTAAATATTATGGCTACTATGGCTGAACATATGGCGAGTATTGTTGCTAACACGAATCGTGTAACCGACTTTGCTCTTGGCGAAAGTGATAAAAATAAATACGGCAATCAGAATGCTCGGGAATGCTTCTTTCAGTGTGCATATGATTTCGCAGATGATGGCGGTGCAGTTGGAACTGTTGATCTTGGATTGACCATTCCTGCTGGAACGATCATTACTGGTGGTGTTATCGATGTTATCACTGCTGGAACTACTAGTGCTAGCGGGACAATCGAGGTTGGTTATACTGGAGCAACTGCGGCTATTATGGCTCAAACAGCGGCGGCTTCGGTAACTGGTCTGCTAGATACTGTTCCTACGGCAAAAACTGGTGCATCTACGTTTATTAAGTTCACCGAAGATACCGATATCTTTGCTACGATTGCTACTGGCGCATTGACTGCTGGTGCATTCTGCATCTATCTGACTGGTATTCAGGGCAACGTTGAATCTTAACAGAGGTTAATTATGAAAAAGCTGATTGCATGCTTAGTTCTTATTGCTAGTGCATCAGCTTCTTTTGCGGTTATCGATTACGATGCTAGAAGCACAATCGAAGATATTCGCAATGGAGCTGAAACACAGAATGCTATTACTACTCTGTACGTTTCTGGAAACGGAAGCATTGATGGTTCATTAACAGTTGATGGTAGTATTACTTCTGGTACTACTGCTAACGATGGTGAATTATTTTTAACAACTTCATCAAACAGGGCTAATGTCAAATTATCTTCAAATGGTTCTTCTTATTTAAATGGTGGCAACGTCGGAATAGGAACAACAGATCCATCCAGCAAGCTCGAAGTAGCAGGCACACTCCAAGCGGCAGACACGACGATCAACGGCACGCTGGATGTCAGCGATACCATAACCCTCGGCGTTGCAGATTTAACCGCAACAGTCGCAGCCGGATTGCTTGTCAACGGTCAACCCGTCAGTGCTCCTTGGTACGGCGTAGAGTGGGATCTGGCAAACACGTCCCCAGATTGCACGCGCATAGGCAACATGGAATTGCATCGGCTCCTACCTGTACAGAGTGGCATGTATGGATGTTTGCTAAAGGATGATGGTACCGAGAACTACAGGCTATGCGCAACCGATTGGGCCTATAAAGAGGACGGCGCAGTACCCTCCGTACTCGACGGGACAGACGGTCAGGTGATGGTCTATATCCCCGAGTTCTATTTTAAAGCAGAATCAGAGGGTACTATTCGTCGCTGGAAAATCAGTGCCGTTCCTCTCGATGGATTCTCGCACGAACCGGCGCAATATGTGTCGGCATACGAAGCTGCCCTGAATCGTACTTCTGGTGCGTTGTCATCCGTGGTCAATACGAATGCAGACTATCGCGGCGGCAACAACACAGCGGCATGGGATAACGACGGCTTGAATCGTAGTCTTCTTGGTCGTCCCGTCTCGAATCTTACACGCACACAGTTTCGCACAGCGGCACGTGTTCGCGGTGATCGCTGGAAT
>ERZ795053.6350-NODE-6350-length-11805-cov-3.325447_pt1 | contig 11805 bp, 7 predicted proteins | sample MGYA00375137_ERZ795053 | MGnify/ENA primary metagenome ERZ795053 (study PRJEB30182, sample SAMN05720284) | activated sludge metagenome | isolation source: Anaerobic digester | place: Hong Kong | collected 2014-12-17 ... | reverse complement strand
CGCGGAGGATGCCGCGTCCAGAGGCCGGATGGCCCAGCAACTCGCCCAGCGCCAGCAACAGCATGAAGAAGCCCGTGCCGGAATGACCTGTTTGGCATCTTTCGAGAACGGGAAACCAGCGGGGTGGACCTCCACCGGTGAGGCCTTTACGCAGGGCCCCCTGGTGACGACAGGATGGGCCGGTGGCACCTCGGGCGGCCTGCTGGCCCCCGGTGGAACCTGGTCGGGAGGGCGGAATGGTTCGAAATTTCAGGGAGTGCTCTATTCCCCGACCTTCGAACTCACGGCACCCTTTCTGCACCTCCGGCTGAGATCCCGCAATGTGGAGGTCCGTCTCGTCATCGATGGCCATTACATGAACCATTTCAGCCAACTGCTGCTGGGGGGCACCCTGATCAAAAAAGACCGCACCGACACCCAGGGCAAGTTCACCTGGCTGACCATGTCAGGAAACCTCGACAAGTATGTCGGCCACCGGGTCTGGCTGGAAATCAGTGACCTTGGCGAGGGGGAAGTGACGCTCGATGAGGTGCTGATGTCCGGCTCCGCACTGCCTCCGGAAGGAGGAGGCGCCTTCACCCGGAAGGTTCTCTCCGCCGCTTCGGGGGGCGGAACCGAAGCGCTCGCCGAAGCCTACGGCAAGCTCTGGGAGCAGGCCTGCGCCGGGCTCGCCGACGGAAAGGTGGATGAGGCCGGGAGTGAACTTCTCAACGCGGTGTGGCAGGCGGGGCTGTGGCCGGAAGCGTCGTCCGCGCTGCAGGCCCTGGCCCAAGACGCGGCGGCACTCGACGCGTCGGTCCCTGCTCCCCAGTACGCGACGGCTCTGCTGGAGGGCAATCCGGAGAATGAACCGATCCATCTCCGGGGCAGCATCAAAAAGACCGGGGAGACGGTGCCCCGGAGGAATCTCACCGCGCTGGGCGCTGAGGCCGCCCCGGAAGAGCGGAGCGGACGTCTGGAACTTGCCCGCTCCCTGACCGCTCCGGACAATCCTCTCGTGGCCCGGGTTTTGGTCAACCGACTTTGGCACCACCTTTTTGGCCGGGGTCTGGTTCCCACGGTGGACGATTTTGGCGCCATGGGACTGCCCCCGAGTCATCCTGAACTGTTGGACTGGCTGGCGTGGCGGTTCCGGGAGCGCGGTTGGTCGGTCAAGACCGCCCTGCGGGAGATGGTGTTGAGCCGCACCTACCGCATGAGCACGGTTCCCAACGCGGGCAACGACCCGGCCCGACTCGCGGAGGTCGATCCCGACAATCTGCTGCGACACCGTGCTTCGGTGCGCCGACTCGAAGGGGAGGTCATTCGCGACGCCATGCTCGCCATCTCCGGCAGGCTTAAGCCAGACATCGGCGGGCCGAGTGTTCCGGTGAATCTGAGCGATTTCATGGACGGGCGGGGACGTCCGGGGCGCAGCGGGCCGGTCGACGGCGAGGGTCGGCGGAGTCTTTACACCGAAGTGAGGAGGAACTTTCTGCCACCCTTCCTGCTGGCCTTCGACACCCCGATTCCCTTCAATGCGATGGGGCGTCGGGCCGTTTCCAACGTGCCGGCCCAGAGTCTGGTGTTGCTGAATGACCCGCTGGTGCAGGATCTCGCCCGGTCTTGGGCGGCGCGCTCGGCCTCGCAACATCCCGACCACCCGGAAGCGCGGTTGAGGGCTCTCTTTCTCGAAGCCTTTGGCCGCCCCGCCCGCGATGAAGAGGTGGCACGGGCCCGGTCCTTCCTCGCGGCTTCCGGTGGTGACCAGGCGGCCACGGCCTGGGAGGATCTCTGTCACGCGTTGCTCAACAAAAAGGAATTCATCTTTCTCAACTGAATCCGTTTCCCTTCCCCTCGTCATGCACTGTCGAAATTTTCTGCCTCATCCCCTGAGCCGCCGTGAGATGCTGCTGCGGGCCGCCAACGGATTTGGCGCGTTCGCGTTCTCCTCGCTGCTCCAGGAGGAGCTGCGGGCCAATGCGCCGGCCGGCGCTCCTTTGACGCTGCGCCGGCCGGGGGAACCTCCCCTGGCACTGCGGCAACCCCACTTTCCGGCCCGGGCCCGCAACATTATTTTCCTCTACATGGACGGGGGGCCGTCCCAGGTGGATACCTTCGATCCGAAGCCGATGCTGGAGAAATACCACGGGCAGGATCCCCGGGAAGCCATCGGAAAGCTCGAGCCGACCCAGTTCGACAATGTGGGAAAGGTGCTCAAGTCACCCTGGGCTTTCAAACAATATGGGGAGAGCGGGCTATGGGTGAGCGATCTCTTTCCTCACGTGGCCAAAATGGCCGACGAGTTGTGCCTGGTCCGCAGCATGACCTCCAAGTTCCCTGAGCACACCTTCGCGAACTACTTCCTCCACACCGGTTCCGGACTCCAGGGCCGTCCCAGCATGGGTGCCTGGTTCGGCTACGGATTGGGGAGCGAGAACCAGGATCTGCCGGGGTTCATCGTGCTCAACGGGGGCCTCATTCCTCCCGGAGGGCTCGACAATTTCAACTCGGGCTTCCTGCCTGCCTCTTACCAAGGATCGGTGTTCAAGCCGAGCGCCATCCCGGTGGCCAACATCCAGCCTTTGGAGGACTCGGCCCGGCAGCGCCGCAAGCTGGATCTGATCAAGTCCTTCGACGACGATGCGATGGATCTTTACGGAGACCATGGCGCCGTTGAAACCGCCATTCAGAACTACGAAACCGCCTACCGCATGCAGAGTGCGGTGCCGGAATTGATGAGTATCGAAGGCGAAAGTGAGGCGACCCGGAAGCTTTATGGGCTCGATTCAGATTTCACCCAGACTCAGACCTTCGGGCGGCAATGCCTGGTTGCCCGGCGGCTTGTCGAACGGGGCGTCCGTTTCATCGAGCTGACCTGCCCGGGCGGCAGCGGGGATCGCTGGGATCAGCACAGCCGTTTGGTCGAGGGGCACACCAAGAACTGCCGCGCCGTCGACCAGCCGATCGCGGGCTTGCTGACCGACTTGAAAAAGCGGGGGCTGCTGGAATCCACCCTGGTGGTCTGGGGGGGCGAATTTGGTCGGACCCCGTTCGCCCAAGGCAACGACGGGCGGGATCACAATCCTTTCGGCTTCACCATGTGGATGGCCGGCGGCGGGGTCAAAGGCGGCATGACCTACGGGGAAACTGATGATTGGGGGTACAAGGTGGTGGACCGCAAGGTGGAGATGCACGATCTCCATGCCACCATGATGCATCTCATGGGGCTGGACCACACCAAGATCACGTTCCGATATTCGGGGCGTGACATGAGGCTGACGGATGTCTTTGGCAATGTGATCAAAGACATTCTTGCCTGAGCGCGGCGCCCGCCTTTGAACCCGGCGCCCACCCGGCCTGACAGGACAGGGAAGGGGTGTCTCCTGGGCTCAGATTTCGGTGGAGCGTGACTTGACCCGCAGGCTCATGGCCCACTCCCGCGCGAAATCGCGCTGATACCTGAGATTGACCGCCAGCGTGATGAGGAGGGCGATCAGGGCGCCGGTCATGGCCAAAGCCATGTCTTTCTGCGCATCCCAGAAATCCCCCTGCGCTCCGACATAGGCCACTCCGATGTCTCCCGCGAAAATTTCGGCCGCGGCCCACTCAAACAGTTCGTAGAGAGCGGAAGAGGACAGGACGAGATCCAGAGGCAGGAAATACCCCCAAAAACCCCGGGCCCGTGCCAGGGACAGAAAGATCTCCCGCACCGGATAGGCCAGCAGCAACCCATAGAGAAAATGGACCAACCGATCAAAGTGGTTCCGTTCCCAGCCCATCATTACATTGAGTGACCTGCCGAAAAGGCTCTGCCACCAGACGTCATAAGGGACATTGGAGTAGGTGTAGTGCGCGCCCAGTTCGTGAAGGTAGTAAAAAAGAAACACCAGCGTCCAGGAAAGCCGGGAAAAAGGGAGTTTCCGGTAGATGGCCCAGAGGACCGGGAGGGCGGCGAGAACCAACACATTCTCCAACAGCCAGTCCTGGGGAAAGTGGCATCCCCACGCCGAGAGGAGGATCGCGATGATCAGACCCAGCGACAAGACCCGGACATGGAGCCGGTGCGCGGCATTGCGGGGTTGGCGCACAGGAACTCGGTCGCGCTGGTTTGGGGAAGGCATCGTCTCTCCTTATCGTGCCCGTGGTCAATCGGACGCGTCAAGGCTTTTCCGCCGCAGACTGCGGTTCTCAGGCCGTGGCAGGTTTGTCCTCGGGGGCTTCCGGATGAGGGGCCGGTTGCTCGGGACGGTTCTCTGCGTCCCCGGACGGTCCCAGTTGACGCTCCCAGATGTATCGACGGAAGAGGACTTTCAACGCGGCCGTAAGCGGCACCGCCAGCAGGGCGCCGAGGAGACCTCCGAGAATGAGCGACCAAAACAGCACCGAAAAGATCACCGTCAACGGGTGGAGGCCGACGGAATCCCCCACAATGCGAGGCGCGGTGACCAGTCCGTTGATTTGTTGGACGATCAGAAACAGCCCGAGCACGATCAGGGGATACGCCCAGACCTGGGTTGGCAGGACGCTCCAGGTGTGAAGGTAAACTTCATAGGTGGAAGTGCCATCTGGAAGGGTATGGGTGATGAGCTTGGCGGCATCGTAGGAGGCGAGATCAGCGGCGGGAATGGACTGCTTGGCGCCGAAATGCCAGAGCGCGATCAGGACCGCCGGGACGAGGCAGAGGAGGCTGCCGATATAGGGGAGCAGCCCCAGCAGTCCCACAAAGACGCCGATGAGGAGACCATAGGGAAGTCCGATCACGGTGAGGGCGATGCCCACGAGGGCGCCATCGATCATGCTGACGAGCATCTGGCCGCGGAAGAAGGAAATCAGGTAGCCGTTGATCTCCTGCATCGTTTCCACCACCTCATCCTTGAACTCCGATGCCCGCAGCGGGAGATAGTCCGACCAGGAACGGGCAATCATTGGCCCCTCCTTCATGAAGTAATAGAGGTAGACGGGCACCAGGGCGAACCCGATGACATACCCGATCAGGCCCAATCCGGTGGAGATCCAGCCGGTCAATTTGGAGACCAGCTGGGTACCCCATTTCGGGGCTTCGGTGGAGATCCAGTCGATCCCCTTGTCATAGTATTGCTGGGCAACGGGTGATCCCAGGCGGTCCCGTACGGTGGCATAGGAGCTCTTCACGGTTTCCCCGATCCGGGTCTGGATGTCTCCCCATTTCCCGGCCAGTTCCGATGCCTGGCCGAACGTGGGGACAAACACCGCCACCGCCAGCAGCATCAGCGCGAGCAAAAAGCCACAGAACACCAGCATCGTGGCCCGGGGGCGCTTCCACCCTTTGTTGACCAGCAGAGCCACCAGGGGTTCCAGGAGGTAGGCAATGATGCCTGCCGCCGCGATGGGGACGAGGACCGGTTGGAGAAAGCTCAGGACCCAACTGAAGAGGGCGATCCCCCCGACCGCGATGACCCCGATGATCACCGCTGACAAGGCCGTCACCGCGGCCCAGAGCGTTTTTCTCTGGGAGCGCGAGGGAATCTCGGCAGGCGCGGGCGTCTCGGGAACCGTCACGGACATGGTCGGACTGTAGCGGGAGTCCGAGCCTTCTGCCAGAGGAAATGCGTCCGTTCTGGCGTCTCCTGATCCGCTGCTCCGGTGCGGCCTTCCCCGTGCCTGAGGGCGGCATTGGGAAAGCAGTGAAGCACTGCTTCCGGGGGCGGTTGGGTGTTGTTACCCATGCTCCCGGGATGCGAAACAGGATCGTCCGTCCGGAAAATCACTTTCCGCGTCGGCGGTACCATTCCTGGAAACTCTCCTTCGGAGGCGGAGGGAGGTCCCGGGTTTTGGTCCAGGGATCAAGATGGATCCGGTTGGCGAGGGGGAGGAATTTCCGCGCCCACCAGCCGGCCATGCGGAACACCCGGGGATGGCGGAAAACAAAGGCGGCGGCGCGCATCGCGAGGCGTTTCATCCATCCGGTATGGCCCTCGGCAACAATTTCCTGCCGCCATTTCAGGAGCTGGGTATGGATGTCGATCTTGACCGGACAGACCGCACTGCAGGAGCCGCACAGCGTCGAGGCAAAGGGCAGGCTGGCATGCTGTTTCCGGTCGATGTTTGGTGCCAGGATGGAGCCGATGGGGCCGGCGATGAAGTAGCTGTAGCTGAAGCCGCCGCTGCGCCGGTAGACCGGACAGGTGTTGAAGCAGGCGGCGCACCGGATGCAGGCGAGGCTTTTGCGGAAATCGGGCCGGGCGAGCTGGCGGGAGCGGCCGTTGTCGACGATGACGACATGCATTTCCTGTCCGCGGCGGGGTTTGAGGAAATGCGAGGAAAACGAGGTGATCGGCTGGCCCGTGGCACTGCGGGCCAGGAGCCGGAGAAAGACCCCGAGGTGCTCCTGCCGGGGGATGATTTTCTCGAGGCCCATGCAGGCGATGTGGACGGGGGCGAGATGGGCCCCCATGTCGGCATTGCCTTCATTCGTGCAGACGACAAAGCCCCCGGTTTCGGCCACGGCGAAATTGATGCCGGTGAGGGCGGCGTCGGCCGCGAAATAGCGCTTCCTCAGATCCTGCCGGGCCACCTCGGTGAGGGCCTGGGCATCATCGAGACCTTCGGGGGTTCCCATGGTCCGGTGAAACAACTCTCCGACTTCGCTCCGCTTCAAGTGGATCGCCGGCATCACGATATGGCTCGGAGCCCCTTTTTCCAACTGGACGATGCGTTCTCCGAGATCGGTGTCGATGACTTCAATGCCGTGTTCGGCCAGGCAGGGATTGAGGTGGCATTCCTCGGTCAGCATGGACTTGCTTTTGACGAGGCGCTTCGCCCCGTGACGCTGGAGGATGCCGAGGACGATCCGGTTGTGCTCCTCCCCGTCCCGCGCCCAGTGGACGGTGATGCCGTTGGCTTCGGCCCGGTCGGCGAACTCCTCCAGATACCCGGAAAGTTGGGACAGGGTGTGCTCCTTGATCTGCGAGGCGGTCTCGCGCAGCAATTCCCACTCCGGAACCCGGGAGGCCATCCGGTCCCGTTTGGTCCGCACCATCCAGAGCGTCTCGTCATGCCAGGCGCTGCGCTCCGGGTCCTGGAGAAAGTCATGGGCGGCGCGGGGATGGGAGTCGGTGGTCGGCAGCATGGTCTCAGAGGGCGTTGCCGGCGAGGATTTCGGCAATGTGAAGGACTTTCACCGTTGAACCGGCGCGTGAGGCCAGCCCTCCGAGATGCATCAGGCAAGACATGTCGGCGCTGGTGATGAACTCGGCCCCGTGACGCTCATGGTCCGCCAGCCGGTCATTGCCCATGGCCGCGGAGACGTCGCCTTCCTGGACAGAAAAAGTTCCCCCGAAACCACAGCATTCATCAGCGCGATCCAGTGGCACGAGCTCCAGTCCCCGGACCATTCCGAGCAGGCGGGCCGGCTTGGAGAACGCGGGGATCTGGCATTCGCTGGGACGTCCCAGCCCCAGGCCGCGCAGCCCATGGCAGCTCTGATGCAGCCCGACCCGGTGGGGAAAGGTGGCCTCCAGTCTTTCCACCCGGGCGATGTCATGCAGGAACTCGCAGAGTTCATGGATCCGGTGGGACAGGGGATCGCCGCGCTGCTCGAGGTGCTCTTTCAGATGCAGCACGCAGCTCCCGGAGGGGCCGACGACGGCGTCATACCGGCCGAAGAGCCGGGAAAATCCAGTGACGCAGGGCTCTCCCTGCGCGGCATGACCGCTGTTGGCGAGGGGCTGGCCACAGCAGGTTTGGCCTTCCGGGCTTTCCACGGTGTGACCGAGACCGGTCAGCAACTCCCAGCTGGCGCGGGCCACCCGGGGGTAGAGTTGGTCAATGTAGCAGGGGACAAAAAGGCCGATAAACATGGGCTGGACCAAGCTTGGTGCGGGATCGCAGGGGGAGCAAGATCAAATCAGGGGATGTCCCCAGCGGCGAACGATCACACCTGGTTCGCCGCCAGAACCCGCATCACATTCCCTCCAAGGACCTTGCGGATGACGTCGTCGGAATGCCCCCGCATCACCATCCCCAGGGTGTAGAATGGCCAGTTGGTCCAGGCGATGCTTTTTTCCGCGGCGGCGGAGGTCTGGTAGTCGTCCTTGGGCCAGAGGTGCTCCCAGCGTCCACTGGAGGCGCCGAGCGGGGACGTGCCATCCGGACGCTTCTGGATTTTGAGGCGCTCTTCCTTGTCGTAGCGCGACACATACGCCACATCCGTGCCGATCGCGGCGTGGTCGGGACCGAAGGTTTTGATGACATGGTCGAGGTGGTCCAGCAGGGCATTGAGGTCGCCCCGGCCCCCCAGAAAGCGCGGGATGCAGCACATCCCGACATAGCCGCCGGTGTCGCAGATCGCTTTGATGGTGGCGTCGGGTTTGCCCCGGAAATGCTCGTAGACGGTCGCGCAGGTGGTGTGGCTGGCGACCATGGGCTTCGCCGAGGCCCGCGCCGCGTCGGCGGCGGTCTCCCAGCCGCTGTGGGCCACATCGACGATGACCCCGGCGCGGTTCATTTCCGCCACCGCGGCCTTCCCGAAATCGCTCAGTCCTCCGTCATGAGGTTCGCCCGCGCCGTCCCCGATCGGATTGCGCCGGTTGTAGGTCAGGTGCATCATGCGGATGCCGAGTTCGTGAAATAGTGGGATCAGCCGCAATTCGTCGCGCACGCTGTTCCATTCCTGACGGAGGGGCACGCCGTTGCCGGTGAAGCACAGGGAAACCTGTCCGGCTTGTTTCACCGCTTCGACGTCGCCCGGACGCAGCACTTTGGTGAGCTGCGGTTTCAGCAGGTCCGTCGCCCGGGTGAAATGCGCGAGCCGTTTGAGGAGGCGGAGCGGATCGTTCCCTTCCTCGCCCGCGTTCTGGAAAATGCAGGTCACCCCGGCGGCGTGGAAGGCCTCGAAGAACTCCTTCCTCTCCCGCTCGTTCGTGGCTCCCCGGTTCATCATCATGGATTCCCGGAGGTCGGAGAGTTCCTCCGCCGAGGCCCCGGCCTCGGCGGCCTGATTGAGGGCCTCCGCATCCATCGCGAACCGGGGGGCGAAGCCGTAGGATTCGAAGACCAACGACCCGAAATGAAGTTCCCAGGCATGCTCCAGCTGGGCCTGAGACGGCTTGAGGAGATCCAGGGCGATTTCCCGCGGCCCGTCAATCGCGGGATTGCCGGTGATCCAGAGTTTTTTGGATTCCTCGGACCGGACGAGGAGATGGCACGATCCTGCCACGGCGGCGATGGGCAGGGCGCGCAGCAGGGAACGGCGGGTCAGTGGGGTGGCAGGCATTGGGGCATCCAGTGGCGTGGAGTCCCCAGCCTAGCGACTTTTTAACGGCGCGTCTCGCAAAAACTGAGGGACTGGATCATCGTCGGAAAAGGGGAGCATTATTTCCTGTTTGGTGCTTGGATTTGTTGGTTGGGAAACTGTTTTTCGACGGTTGAAATTGATTCGCTCCTAGCGTCCTCAAAACATTCCATGATAGATCGCTCTAATCCCATTCTGTGTAGCGACGCAGGATCTCTGCTACTCCGACCGGGCCTTCCGTAGAGGAAATGAAATGCGCGATATTTTGAACATCAACGGATGCATTTGCTGGACCGGTTGGAACACCAACCACTTTCAAAAATGGAAGGTCGCCGAGCGTATCACCGATGCCGAGCATCGCTGTTACCGGGATTGCGGTTTTTTGGGACAAAAATCGCAATCCCGAAGCCTTGTCTATCCCATTAGGGGTGATATCGACTGCACTCGCGGAATGAGTAATGTTTATTTCTTCTGCAAAGTCCTCCAATTCACAGCCAATTTCCTTGTAAAACGCAGAGATCGAGCAGCCTGCAGGGGGATTGAGACTGATGCAAACTTCTTTGCCATATTCTTTTCGTGCGCCCGAGATGGCAATGAACTCGTCGGTCCGCTTTTTGACGGCATTGAGTATCCCGCGAGATCGGTCAGTTATCCTTGGATTTATGAACACTTCGTTTCGAGCCACGTCATAAAGAAAGGAACCATTCTCCGCAATTGACGGAAAACCTGGAAAAAATGCGTTCATCAGTTGTGCGACACATTCTAAATATGGGATCTGGCGACCTGTGCAAAAAACAAGTGGCGGCAATCTGTTGTCCACAAGGGCTTGTCGACAGTAATCAACAATCGGACTCATATCTCCCGGATTTATCATTCCTCGATGTGCGGGCAGAATTACGCCTTCGATATCCGCGACGATAAGTTGAATTCGCATTATCTCAGAAAGTGGTATTAAGTTTGAAAAGACGATACAAAGGCAATTCAGCTTTTAGATTCAAGCTTGTACAAGCTTTAAGGTGATTCAATTCCTAACATTCATTTTTTGAACCGCTCAGACTGAAAAACTCTGGAAGCTGTTTCAAAAATCGTACAAAGTATTATTGCACATGCTAGTTAGACAAAATTGAAAAAATTTACGTGGTGATTCTCTCAACGAACCGCAAATCTGAAGAAGTTGTGAAGCCAAGTGAAGCATTTTCCAATTTCGTCGCTAGCGACGCTGATGTGCCCCCAATTTTCGAAGGAACTAAAGTCCCATCGATGAAGCACTCTTCCAGGTTGATTTGACCACGGTCTTGTAGATCCTAGGCAAACTTGACCAACAGATCTTCGAAGAGTCCTTGCTGGCGCCATTGTTGAGATCATCGGTGAGCCGTTTTGTAGTTCCCGCAGCGTTCCGTATGACTCGCCCATTTGGCTCCGGTGTCTAATTCAGAAGATTCAGTTGAGATCGCTCCTCCGATCATTACAGGGACGCTCTCGAGTGTCGCGTTGAACTCGGTCTTTAGGTATAAGGGTGTACATGATGTTTTATCGCTTGTCGGTCAAATACATCACGAATCATTAAACACCATATAAATAGCGCGAATTGAATTTGTTGGATGGGAGCTGGCAGTTATTAAATCGCTTTCATCGCTCCTCGGAAAATTGGGTTTCGGTGCATTGATCGAAAAGCGCAGCACGAAAACAATAAAAGGAAAACTAATTGATTGCTGCTGTGTTTGATGGTAGTTCTGGAGGATGATACTCGCGCGAAAATTCAATTAGTTTGTTCAATTGATTGCAATATATGTTCCCGAGAGGGGAATCCTTTGGTTCGATAAGAAATGTGGGCGAACCGGTGCCTCTGGTTCGGAATAAATAAGAAGTCAAAAGTATATTTTGATCGGTGATTACTAAGTTTCCAAATATACAATCTGCCGGAACGAGATAAACTCGGATCTGACATCCTTCTCCGGATAAATTTTCCGCGCAAAAATCTTGTTTCAGTTTATTTAGATACTTCAAAGATTCTTCGACCGCGCCTATAAGTCGATCTGGTATTCCTTGAGGTCCGTCTTCAATTTCTACTCGGCGTCTTAATGGTTCTTTTCTATCTGGGTCGGCGAGAACTACTCTGAGAAAAAATTGTTTGTCATGGCTTAGTTTTTTGCGAATGATTTCATCGAATTTGCTGTCCGGCTTCAAATACCGATTTTTCATTGTAAAACCTAAAAGATCGACCTGTCTGGAATTTTCCACATTTGTAGTTGCTTCTTCCGTCGTAATGGATTCTCGGTTACTCCATACCTTGAGAAGGCCGCCGAAATTGCCATTCGATTTGTCAACTTTTGGAAGGTTTAAAATCAAGTTTTTATAATATCTTTCTCTTGAGTAAATAATCCCAATAGAGCTAACGATAGTTACTGCTATAATTATCGGGTAAGTGTGATTCTTTACTAAGGCGAAGGCCTCTGGATAGGCTATTATTGTAACGACTGCTGCAACTACGCCAAGGGCCGTCAGCCAAAACTTAGTTATATAATTAATAGTGCTAAACATTGTCGATTTTG
>ERZ795053.6349-NODE-6349-length-11805-cov-4.943149_pt1 | contig 11805 bp, 10 predicted proteins | sample MGYA00375137_ERZ795053 | MGnify/ENA primary metagenome ERZ795053 (study PRJEB30182, sample SAMN05720284) | activated sludge metagenome | isolation source: Anaerobic digester | place: Hong Kong | collected 2014-12-17 ... | reverse complement strand
CGCAACGATCCGATCGACGACAAGCGCAAGGAAAACTTCTTCAACCCATCGGCCAACCTGCAGTGGGATGTCAACGATCGGTGGATGCTGTTCGCGAGCTATGCCAATGGCTCGAAGAGCGGTGGCTACAATGGTCCGACGAGTTCGGACCCACCCGCCACGTACGAATACGAGGACGAAAGTTCATCGTCCATCGAAGTCGGCGCCAAGGGCAGATTCGACAAAGGCTTCCTGAGCATCGTTCTGTTCGACACCGATTACGAGGATCTGCAGAAGTCGGTGCTCAATATCCTGACGCAGAGTTTTACAACGGGTAATGCTGCCAAGGCCAACAGCCGTGGCGTCGAAGTGGAGGCCGCGTGGCAGCCGCTCGACGCGCTGCGCTTCAACACGTCGTTCGCGTATCTCGATGCCAAGTTCGATGATTACCCAGGCGCAATCTGCCCATTCGGTGCACCCATGGCACCATCGTGCAACCTGGCCGGCTATCCATTGACTTCCGCACCGGAATTGAGCGGCAATGTGGCAGCCAATCTCGAGTTGCCTGTTTCTGCTGGGCTGCTATTCCGCAGCAATCTGACGGCGACCTATCGCAGCAAGATATTCTTTCAGCCCAGTTACAACCCGCTGGAAGCACAAGATGGCTTCTGGAAGCTCGATCTTCGGGCGGGGATCGCTGCTGCGGACGATCGCTGGGATGCCTCGGTGGTGGTGCGGAATCTCACCGACAAACAGACTGCCAACCTGATCTTTGAGACCTTCCCGTTCTTCATCAATCCGGCCGTCGACCGCGTGTATCTGCCGGATCTACCGCGCACCTACGCGCTGCAGATGCGCTACCGTTTCGACTGATCTGCCAAGGGAGTTGTTATATGAAAGCGATCGATAAGCTGCGTCGCAGTCTGTTGTCCGGACTTGGTTTCGGGCTGGGTGCCACCGCCCTCGCGTCCAGTGCCGCAGCGGCAGACAAGACCTCCAAACCCGGCATGATCAAACTGACGATCGACGTTGCAGTGCTCGGGCACACGAATTACGACAACGAGTACGCGGCGGTCAATCGGGATGCCGCCTACGCCAGCCGCGCCAAGGAAGGTTTCCGCGAGAGTTTCGGCAAGAGCGACTTGCGCGGCAGCAGCTTCTATCATGAAGGCCTGATCTATCCGGGCGGCACGTTTTCACAGCCGAAAGATTCGCGCGAGGTCAATTGGAACTTCGAGCAGGAGCCCATCGGCACGTTCTTCGATCGCGGCTGGGTCGTGATCAACAACAAGTCCGATGGCCCTTACGTGCCACGGCCAAATCCGCATCTCCTCTCGCATACTGACTACTATCTGGGTGGCGTTGTCCGCGAAGAAGACCTGACGCCGACGGACATGATCGCGACCGTCGGGTTGCAGCACGACAACTCTGGCAAGGGTGTCTTTCTGCGCGCCGTCGTCGGTGGTACCGGCAAGTACGCCACCGTTCGCGGCCAGATGCGGCAGTACGCAATGGGTCACAACACTTCGAATCTGCGGGGCGATTTCATTCCAGCGGGCGCCAAAGTGCCGTCGCCGAACTTCCGTATCGACTTCGAGCTTTACGTCTAGCCGCCGATGAGGTACGCGCTGACAGCCGCCCGTCTGCTGTTCGGACTCGCGTACCTGGTGTTCGGGCTCAATTCCTATCTGCATATCCTGCCGATGGGGGAGGCGCGCAATCCGCCGTTCATCGCGATGATGGTGGACAGCGGCTATTTCCATCTCGTCAAGGGCACGCAGATCGTGGGTGGCGCGCTGCTGGTACTGAATCAGTTCGTGGTGCTGGCACTCGTGCTGTTGACCGCAATGACTGTCAACATCGTCGTGTTCTATCTCACGATGTATCGCGCCGAGTACGAAGTCGCCGCGGTTTTCGGGGCGCTGAATGTTCTTCTGCTGTGGGCATACCGGCGGCCGCTGGCGGCGCTGTTTCAGCGCCGCGCGCCGCTCTGAGCGGCATGCGGCCTTCGCTGGAACAGCTGACTCAGCTCAATCAGCTGGGCCAGGAATTGAGTCTATGCCAGGGCGCCCGCTCCGGCTATCCACAGGTGATCGAGCGCCTGCGCGTGACCCTGCCTTTCGACGGTGCGCACTCGCATGCGAGCTGTTGCGCGTCGACGAGCAGCTCACCCGCTGGCAGCTCGAGAGCCGCAGCCATCATTGCGTTGCACGCGCTGCACCGAGTCCGAGGCGCATCGGCAGCTGCAGGACCTCAGCATAAAGCGCAATCTTACCGTCCGCAAAATCGCCGAGACCATTCTTTCCAGGAATGACTGACGGCACGACGCGCCATTGACGCTCGTGCGGTTCGCGCGCAACGATGGACCCTGGCAAGGTCGCCCTGAGCGCTGTGAGGCGGTCGGGGCGTTTTCGTTCAGGCGCTAGCCTGAGGAGACGACATGACGCCCGATGATATCGACTGGCAGGGCCGCAGGCGCGAAATGCACGAGGCGATGATGGATTCGGCGCCACCGTTCGTGAAGAAGACGGTCGAAGATACATTCATGGGCCGGGTCGAGCCCCAGAGCAAGACGGTCACCGAAGACATGATGCTGCGGCACGTGCGGGAGACATTGCCGGATCCATTTCGCGGCACGCTGCTGAAGCGACTCGAGCAGGTGCAGGCGGGCGGCACATGATCGACTTCGAGCTGAGCGAGGAACAGCGGCTGCTGCAGGAGACCGAGCGCAGCTCCGCCCGTGACAAACTCGGACCACTCGCCGAGCAGATTCGCGCGCGCGCGCCGGCTACGTCCACCTGGGACCTGGCCCAGGAGGTGTACGGCGAGGCCTGCGATCTCGGCTTCACCCGTGTGCTGATACCCGAGTCCTGCGGCGGAGTCGGTGGCACCTGTGTCGACAATGTGCTCGCGATGGGGGAGTTCGGTGCGGTCGACGTTGACCTCGCAGCCTCATTCCTCGGTGTCAGCACGACGGCACCGATACTAATTCTGAAAGGTGGCACCGATGCACAACGCCAGCGCTGGCTGGGCGAGCTCTGCAGTACGCGCGACACGGTGCTAGCGAGCGCGAGTAGTGGGCCCAATGTGACTGGTGCCGACACATTCTCGCCGGACACGAGTCCCGGCATCGGTCTCAAGACCACTGCTCGTCGCGACGGCAAAGATTGGGTATTGAACGGCACGAAGGCCGGGGTTCTCTACCGATGCCGGCGCGGCCAAGTACCACTTCATCATGCCGCGCACCGATATCAGGAAGCCTGCTTACGAAAGCACCGCCATGTTCTACGTGCCCGGCCTCAAGGTGGGCCGCAAGACCGAGTTGATCGGCTGGAAAACAGCGATGCACTGCGAGGTGATCCTCGACAACGTGCGCGTCAGCAAATGACAACCGCATCGGCAGCGACGACGACAACATCGGCCTGTTGTTCGTGCAGTTCCTGCCGTTCCTGGCGTCCGGTCTGGCTGCCGCGTACGTCGGGCCCGCCCGGACGGCTTTCCAGTACGCCTTCGACTATGCACACGAGCGGGTCAGCTGGGGCAAGCCCATCATCGAGGATCAGGCCGTGTCGCTGAAGCTCGCCGATAAGGCGGCGGACATCGAGGCCGCAAAGCCGATGGTCTGGAAGCTCGTCTGGGCCGCCGACCGTGGCGATGCCGAAGCAGCCGGCGTGCTGTCGCCTGCAGCCAAGACGATGCCCGGGTCGGCGATTCCTGCGACGGCACCCACGACCTACTGCGGCTCGCGATCATCAATTTCCTGCGCATGATGCGCGCTTATTCAAGTCCCTGAGGAAGCAATGCGATTGACCAACAAGCTGAGCCTTTTCATCGCAGTATTGCTGGCGGTGAGCCATGCCGTGGCAGCGGCTGCAGCGGCGCCAGCCGCGCGTCCCAACATCCTGCTGATCGTCGCCGACGATCTGGGCTTCTCCGATCTGGGCAGTTACGGCAGTGAAATCGACACGCCGAATCTCGATCGGCTCGCGCAGCGTGGATTGAAGTTCTCGCACTTCTATACCGCTGCGGCTTGCTCGCCCACGCGGGCTATGCTGATGACCGGCGTGGATCACCATCAGACCGGGTTCGGCGCGCTGGCCGAAACCCGCCAAGGTCATCAGATGCATGCGCCTGGTTACGAAGGCTACCTGCGCGCGGACGTCGCGACGCTACCCGAGCGGCTGCGCGCGCGCGGCTACCGCACGATGATGGCGGGAAAGTGGCACCTGGGTCTGATACCGGAATCCGGTCCGAAGGCGCGTGGGTTCGATCGATCCTATGCTCTGTCACATGGGGTCAGCGGCCATTACAGTGACAAAGGTTATATGCCGCAGACTCCCAAGGTCGACTACTTCGACGAAGGCGAGCTGGTGCGGCCGCCGGCGGACTTCTATTCGAGTGACTACTTCACGACGAAACTGCTGGAGTACCTGGCCGAGTCGCGCGCTGCTGGCCAGCCGTTCTTCGCCTATTTGCCGTATACGGCACCGCACTATCCGTTGCAGGCGCCGCAGGAGCTGATAAAGAAGTACCTGCCGCGCTATGAGCGTGGCTGGGACGAAATCCGCGCGATGCGCATTGCCAAACTGCGTCGGCTGGGGCTGTTGGGAGCGAAGACACCGGCGGCGCCACGTCCAGATGGTATACCCGCGTGGGACACTCTCAGCGATCAGCAGCGCCAATTCGAAACCAAACGTATGGCTGTGTATGCCGCCATGATCGAGCGCATGGACGACAACGTGGGTCGACTGCTTGCTGCGCTCGATTCTGCCGGTGTTGCCAACGATACACTGATCGTCGTCATGTCCGACAACGGGGCGGAAGCGACCGAGCTCGAAACATTGCCGCCTTTGGCGCCCTGGTACGACAAGAACTTCGACATGTCTTATGAGGCGCTCGGTGGACCGCAGTCCTACGTCTCGCAGGGCCCGGGCTGGGCCAGCGTCTCGTCCACGCCCGTCAGTTGGTACAAGGGCCTGGTGGCCGAAGGCGGTGTGCGTGCCCCGTTGATCATCGCGGGACCGACGGTACGTCGCGGGCTGCGCGGCGACACCGTGACCGTGATGGATCTCGCTGTTACCGTGCTCGATGCCGCGGGTGTCGCCGCGCTGGATGAGGCGTTGCAGTCGCGCGGTGTTCGTGAGCCGCAGGGCAAGTCGTTCCTGCCATTGCTCCGTCAGGCACATGTGCCGCATGTCGGCGAGCCTGTCTTCATGGAATCCGCCGGCAGTGTCGCCGCGATCGAAGATGGCCGCTGGAAGGCCTTGCGCGTTGGAGCGCCCTGGGGCGACGGTGTCTGGCGCTTGTTCGATCTGCGCTCCGATCCGGCTGAGTTGGTCGATCTTGGCGCGAGCCAGCCTGCGCGCCTCGAGCGTTTGCGCGCCGGTTATCAGGCCTACGCCCAGCGGGTTGGCGTGCAGGATCCGAACGGCCCGCCCGTGCCGTGGGGTTTCAGTGCGAAATTCCCTGCGACCGCAGTCAGCAAGAGCGTGCTGGAGAACATGCGGCGCGGAGGCGCTGCATTGCCGGCCGGCGGGCCGCCAGGGGCGGCGGAACTGCCTGAGGCGGACGAACCAGTAATTAGCGAGGCGCAGCTGCCGCCAAAACCCGAATCACGGTAACCCGCCTACCAGCCAGTGGTGGTGGCTCTTGCGTGGGTACCACATCGCTCGAAGTTGTGAGGGACCGCTGCGAGGATAAGTGCCAGATATTGACACTTGTTAGCCGGCAGACGCAGTTTGTGGCCATTTGGTAACGAAGCCCGCTCCGGCGTGGAGCCGGAGAGGGCTTTTTTTGGGGCAGTTTCATGGCGGCCGGCAACTACTCGCGACGCGATCTCATCCGCATCCAGTGCGGCATGCGCGGGCTCATCTTGCCGGGCATCCTGTCGGCCGTCGGTCGGCGTGTTGGCGCCCCGATTGCTGCCGCGGGTGGCTGCTCCTAAGTTGTCGGAATTCCTCGCGCGTCAGCATGCAGCCAACAAGGTCCGGATCATCTGCGGTGTCAACGTCGTCGCGATTGACGACTCGTGCGTCGTGCGTGAGACACAGCTGGCGCGAGGTGCCTTGATAGAATGCCAGGATCGCATCGTCGTCGATCGGTCGGCGCGCACGTCCGATGCGCGCATTGGGGCCGTCGGCGACTGTGCCCGTCACGCTAACGACCTGCTCGGACGACCCCTGCGGCTCGAGACGGTGCACAACGCGCTCGAGCAGGCGAAGGTGGCCGCGCGCGCGGTATGCGGCGAGTCGACGACGTATCGTCAAGCACCCTGGGTCTGGTCGGATCAGTATGCTTTTCGTCTGCAGATCGTCGGTCTCATCGACGGTTACGACCGGCACGTCGTCAGAGGCGATCCCGCGAGCGGACGCTTCTCGGTGGCCTACTTCCAGGGTGACCGGTTCCTCGCCTTGCAGGCGGTCAATCGACCGGCGGAGTTCGCCGCAGCGCGCCGGATACTCAATGGCGGCGTCGCATTGTCCGTGAACCAGGCGGCCGACCCGGCGTTCGATCCAGCGGGCATGGCGCGGCCTCAACGTCGCCTGCAGTTCTCGCAGCCGTGGACGAAACGCGTGCGGGCGGCGCTATGAATGTGGTGCTCGCACAGCGCAGCGCGGTTATGAGGCGCGGCCAGAAAGCTGTTTGACGACTCGACGAAGGCGGGCCGAACATTCCGCCCGGCGCGACTGGGTGGTCCACCAGGGCCGCGACCATGAGCACGACAACGAACGGGAGATCGATATGACGGCAGTAGTTACGCGGTACCACCCGCTGTGGGTGGCGGCACACTGGCTGACCGCGATCCTGATCGCGATCTCGCTGTTCGGCGGGATCACTGTGTTGCGCAACATGCCGAACACCGATCCGGAGAAGATTCCGATGCCGGCGGCCCATGCGATCTCGGGCATCGTCATTCTACTTCTGCTCCTCACGCGATTGCTCATGCGTTGGGGCTCGGATAAACCACCGCCGGTGGCAGAGAGCAATCCGTGGCTCAGGCGTCTGCGCAAGACGGTGCACGTGCTGCTCTACGTGATCGCCATTGCGATGGTTTCCACTGGCCTCGGGATGGTGGGGCCGACGGGCGTGCTGCCGGTCCTGTTCGGCGCGCCCGGCCAGCTGCCGGCGGACTTCTGGGAGTTCGCACCACGCCAAGGGCACTTTTTCTTTTCGCGCCTGCTGTTAAGCCTGGTGCTGCTGCACATTGCTGCAGCGCTCTATCACCAGTTCGTCAGGCGGGACAGCCTGCTGCGCCGCATGTGGTTCGGGCGGCGCCGGGCGGGGTGACAGCCCATAAGCGCAGTTCATGCATAGGGCCGAATCATTTATGTGGTGCTCATGTCCGCCACATGTGACGATCGCACGGCGCGCCAAGACGCAACCAATGGGGGTTGCGTGCCGGGCAGCGCTCGCTCGTTTGGGGGAAACCATGAAGCCGGAACCTGTTGCTCGCCTGTGCCGCGCGGTGGTCAGTGCGGTAATCGCCAGTGGCGTTACCGTCGTCAGCATGGCGCAGAGCGCGCCGCAGTCGGGCGCTCTCGACGAAGTCGTCGTCACCTCACGGCGCGTGGCGGAACGCTTGCAGGACACACCAATATCGGTGTCGGCCTTCCGTGCCGCGGACATCGAGAAGCTCAGCATTCGCAATGTTGGCGATGCGGCGTCTTTCACGCCGAACTTCATTTCGAACCCGGGGCCTACCGGTGGCAACGATGGCTTCTTCTTTATTCGGGGTGTCGGTCAGACTGATCTCAATCCTGCGACCGATCCCGGCGTCGGCACCTACGTCGACGGCGTGTACCTGGGTCGTGTGATGGGCGCGTCGATGGATTCCGCCGATGTGGCGCGCATCGAAGTGCTGCGCGGACCACAGGGCACGCTGTTTGGCCGCAACACGATCGGCGGCGCCGTGAACATCACGACGCGTGACCCCGGCGAGGAGTTCGCGGCCGATCTGATGGTCGGGGCGGGCAGTCGCAGTCTCGTCACTGCGCGTGCCTCGGTCGATATTCCCGTCAGCGACAATGCGGGCCTGATCGTGTCGGCCGCATACCGCGATCAGGATGGCTGGGGTAAACGACCCGATGGGGTGCGCATGGACAGCAACAAATCGACCAGCGGGCGTGCCAAGTTTCGCTGGGCACCGACCGATGACTTCACGCTCACGTTGGCGGCCGACGTCACGCAGCTCACTGGCACGAGCCAGCACACGATCTTGACGCGCTTCAATTCCAATATCATCTCGCCGCTGGGCGTACCGCTGGCGCCCGGAATAGGCGCATTCGCAAATCCCGCCGATCCGTATCTCAATCAGTCGTCGATCACACCGGACAAGGACTACGACGTCAAGGGTGCCGGCCTGATCCTCGACTGGAATCTAGGTTGGGGCAACCTCAAGTCGATCACCTCCTATCGTGAGTTGCAGCAGTTCATCACCACGGACTACGACTCGACGCCGTTCTCGTTCTACGAGGGTGGTTTCGACACCGACCAGGATCAACTCAGTCAGGAGCTGCAGATCTCCGGCGAGACGGGGCGCTTCAAGTGGTTGTTAGGCGGCTTCTACTATGATGAGACTGATGACCATGTAAATATCGTGTCGTTGGGTGGTAACAACGGCTGCAATCCGCTGCCGTTCGGTCCGCCGCCGGCCTGCAATTTCGCGGCCGGCCAGCAATACGCCACGCCGGGCGTCGATCGGCGCATCATCAACAACCAGGCGTTCAAACTCGACATCAAGGCGTATGCGTTGTTCGCGCACACGACGATCGCTCTCACGGACACGGTGTCGGGATCGGTGGGCGTGCGCTGGACCGATGAAGAGAAGACCCAGGACTACGACTTCTTCATCGACAATCGCGCCAATGTCTTCAACCTCGCCGGGCTGCCGCCCGCGATATTCCCAACCCTGTCGCGCAACAACCCGTTCCTGCCGCCAACCACGCCGACGGTCTACAACAAGAGCTGGAGTCAGGTGACGCCGAAGTTCGGCCTGGAGTGGAAGCCGCAGGCCGAACAGCTCTACTATCTGTCGTTCTCGCGCGGCTTCAAGAGCGGTGGCTTCAATGGCCGCCCCAATCCGGTCGATGTCGACGGGCCGGGGCCGCTGCCGCCGGGCTTCCTGCCGATCGAGCCGTATGATCCGGAGGAAATCGACACTTACGAGATCGGCGCGAAGACGCAGCTCGCGGACAATCGCGTGCGGTTCAACGTGGCGGCATTCCAGTCGGATTATCAGGGCATCCAGTTGCTGGGTCTTGGCGCTTCCGGCTTCTTCGAAACGATCAATGCCGCCGAAGCGCGCATCCGGGGTGCCGAGCTCGAGCTGTTGGCGCGGCCGACGCCCGAGTTCGAGCTGCAGCTCGGGCTCGGCTACACCGAGAGTGAGTACCAGAAACTGAACCCTGGCACGGTGCTGGCGGGCATCAACTTTGGCATGCAGTTGCCGCTGACGCCGAAGTGGAACGGCAGTCTCGGCGCACAGTACGAGTGGGCTCTGCCGCGTGGCAGCTTCACGTTGCGCGGCGATTACAGTTTCCGCTCCGAGCTCTACTTCGAAGCCGCGAATGGGATCGGCAATCGTCAGGGTGGCTACGGCGTGTTCAATGCGCGCGCGACGTACGAGCTCGACAACGGCCTGCAGATCTCAGCCTATGGGCTGAATCTGGGCGATCAGTTCTATCTCACGAATGCACAGGACGTCGTCGGCATACTGGGCGTCTCCTTCGCGAGTATCAGCTCGCCGCGGGAATTCGGGTTGGAGGTTCGCTACAAGTTCGGCAAGTAACGCAGCCGGGACCTGGTCGTGAGGAAGCCCGAGGCTGTTGATGTCGTCATCGTCGGCGCCGGGGCCGCGGGCGGCGTGTATGCCGATCGGCTGTCGCGTGCCGGGCGCAAGGTGGTACTGCTCGAAGCCGGGCCGCCGCGCGAGCTGAGTGATCTGGTTAGTTCCAGTCTCTGGTCGCGCCGGCTGAAATGGAGCGGCGCACCCGTATTGCTCGAGGGTGAGCACCCGATCGCCCACAACGCGTCGGTGGGCGACGGCACCGGCGGCTCGGCATTGCACCACTACGCCACCTGGCCGCGTTTCACGCCGGATACCTTCCGGATGCAGTCGATCCACGGCAAGGGTCTGGACTGGGGGCTGGATTACGAGGATCTCCGTCCTTGGTACGACGAAGTGCAGCGCGACGTCGGTCTGTCGGGTGACGCCGCGGCTGAGCCATGGCGCAGCAGTGGCGAGCCCTATCCGATGGGTCCGCTCAAGACCTTCCGTCACGGTGACTTGCTCGCCGAGGGCTTTCGCAAGCTCGGCCTGCCGGTCGCGCCGATGCCGCTCGCGATCAACTCGGAACCTTACAAAGGCCGTGCAGCCTGCATCTACGACAGCTGGTGCGACGCGGGTTGTCCGATCGGCGCGCTGGCGAATCCGCTGTTCACGTACCTGGGCTGGGCGCTCGAGCGAGGCGTCGAGCTGCGCAACGGTGCTGCGGTCACACATGTGCTGACGGATCGCAAGGGACGCGCCAGCGGCGTGCGCTATGTGCAAGACGGCGCGGTGCGCGAGCAATACGCCTCGGTCGTCGTGCTGGCCGGATCGTTCATACAGAATCCACGCATCCTGCTCAATTCTGGGCTCGCCAATTCGAGCGGCTTGTTAGGCCAGTATCTGACCGCTGAAGCGATGGGTTTCGCCTATGGGCTGTTCGAGCAGGAGACCGAGATCTGGATGGGCGTGAACTCCGGGCAGTACTACAGCCGGGCGGGTTTCACCTACGAGGATCGTCCGGATCTGTTCGGCGGCCTGCAGTGGCAGATCGCGCCGGCCGCGAAGCCCAACGATCTGTTCGGTGTGGCGATCACCCGGCCGGACATATACGGCGCCGCCTTGCATGAGTTCATCCGCGCGGCGACGCACGAGATGGCCTACATGGTCGGGTTTGCGAGCACCGCGCCTGAGCGCGCGAATCGGATCGAGCTCGACGGCACGCGGCGCGACCGCAACGGCGTACCGTTGGCGCGCACCGTCCATACGAACTCCGCGGCGACGATGGCGCTGTGGCAGTACATGAATGCGCGCGGACTCGAAATCGTGCGCGCGGCGGGCGCTCGCGAAGCCTGGAATGGTCCGCTCACGGGCGGGCACATCAGCGGTGGGACGATCATGGGCGCTGATCCGGCCAAGTCCGTCTGCGACACCTATGGCCGCACACACGACATCCCGAACCTGCTGGTCGCTGGTGCAGGTTTGTTCCCGCAGTCAGGCGGCACCAGTCCTACCTACACGCTGCACGCGGTCGCGTTGCGCTCGGCCGATCACCTGGCGCGCAACTGGCGCGACTATAGCCGTTAATGCTTCACGAGTTCGGCAGCGGCGCGGTCGGCGAGCGCGTACAGCGTGAACGTCGGGCTGCCACCGCCGGCAGTCGGGAACAGGCTGCCGCCGGCAATCACGAGATTGCTGACCTCATGGGTGCGACCGTACGTGTCGCAGACGGACTTGGCGGGATCCGTGCCCATCACGGTGCCGCCCAGCGCATGCGTCGTGGCCATGATGCCGTTCCAGGTGGCACTGGCCCCGGCGGCACGCAGGATCGCGAGTCCTTCTTGATTCGTATGCTCGTACAGGCCGATCGCGTCGCGATCGAAGCTGTTGACCGTGCGGGCCAGCGGAACACCGTGGGCGTCGCGCATGGGTGCGAGTTCGATGCGACGCTCGGCGCTCGGCAGCGTTTCGCACACGGCACTCAACGTACCGATGCGGGGTCCGTCGTGCCGCAGGAATCGATGCAGATCTTCGCCGAAGATGTCCGGCCGTGTATTCGC
>ERZ795053.6348-NODE-6348-length-11805-cov-5.302043_pt1 | contig 11805 bp, 7 predicted proteins | sample MGYA00375137_ERZ795053 | MGnify/ENA primary metagenome ERZ795053 (study PRJEB30182, sample SAMN05720284) | activated sludge metagenome | isolation source: Anaerobic digester | place: Hong Kong | collected 2014-12-17 ... | reverse complement strand
TCTACACAACCGAACACACTCTTTCCCTACACGACGCTCTTCCGATCTGGAGAGATCGCGCAGGATCGGGCGGGCGCCGTAGTACTGGGTGACGTTCGCGAGTCGGATCATGGGCGTGGGCATGGTGTGCATCCTGGAACGGTTCGTCGGTTGTCTGCGCACATTTTCGGCGGGACGGCACGCGGACGAAACTATAAACGCCGCGATCGATTATAGCGTGGGCAAGGGTTTCCCCAGATTGCCAAAGGCGGGAGCGCGTTCGCGCGGTGCGAAGGAGGGAAATGCGGGTGGTTGCTCGATCGTATCACGGCGCCGGGTGGCGTTCCTCCGCCCCATGCGGGGCGGGTGATTCGTTGGGGCGTCGGCGACCACGGGTGAAACACGGCGGGCTGCGCCCGCCGTGTTCAACCCGCGGCAACAATCCTGCGCCCCCTTGGGGCGATGCGTGTCGCACGCCGTCTCAAAGCACATGGCGGTTCGAAGCGCTCAGGGGCTCTCCTTGGGCGGAACCTCAATACGGACGGCGTGGGAGACAGATCGCTGGGGAGACAGATCGCTGGGGAGAGCGCCTGGCGCCTCGGCGTCCGTCCCGAAGGGACGACAGAATGTAGCCACGGGTGGAGCGAGACGGCAACGCGGTCGAGCGCAACCCGTGGGCAGGTCCAGCGCGTCGGGTATCCGCCCCGGAGGGGCGGAGGAACGCTTGCACGCGCGGGGCGCGACCGTACGATGGCTGCTCACGGTCTTGCGGAGACATCGGGCCTGGGCACGGCGCAAATGCCGTGGCGGGAATGCGCGTACCGCCGCCGCATGGCGGAGGGGGTGCACATGCCCGGAACCCACACGCAGTTGTTGTTCCATTGTGTATTTTCCACGAAGAGCCGCCAAGCGCTGATCACGCCGGAGATCGCTGAGCGGCTGTATCCGTACATGGGTGGAATTGTGCGCACGCTGAAGGGCGTGCTGTACGCGATCGGCGGAATGCCAGACCACGTGCATCTGTACCTGCGCTGGCGCCCGAACTCCGCGCTCGCGAACCTGATGCGCACGGTGAAAGCGCGTTCGTCCGCGTGGGTGCATGGAAGTTTTCCAGATCTCCGACGGTTTGCGTGGCAGGACGGATATGGTGCGTTCACGGTCAGCAAGTCACGCGAGGAGGCGCTCAAGGCGTACATCGCGAATCAGGCTGCCCATCACGGGCGCGAGGATTTCAAGAGCGAGTATCTGCGGTTGTTGCGCGCGCACGGCGTGGAGTTTGACGAGCGATACGTGTTTGATTGACGTGGGCGTTCCTCCGCCCCATGCGGGGCGGGGATTCTGGGGTGTTCGGCAACCACGGGTTGTACACGACGGGCTGCGCCCGTCGTGTTTCACCCGTGGCTACAATCCTGCGCCCCTCCGGGGCGAATGGGGCATGCGGACAAATGTCCCCTCCGTGGCGGGTGACGATACAAATCTGCGGCCCCCTTGGGGCGATGTGTGTCGTGACCCGTCGATTGGGATTCCGGTTCAGCCCAGGTCGAGGGCGACGATTTGTTTGCTGTCGCGGAGGTAGAGCGTTTTGCCGACGAGGGTCGGGCAGGTCCAGGCGCGTTCGCCGAGCACCTGAGCCTTGGCGAGGACCTCGAACTTCTCCGGCGTGGCGGTGGCCAGCGCGAGCATACCGTTCTCGTCGAGGATGATGAACTTGCCGTCGGCGTGGAGGCAGGTGGCCTTGCCGAAGCCGCGCTCGCGCCAGGCGATGTCCCCGGTCTTGATGTTCAGGGCGGCAAAGAAGTTGGGATCGCCCTGGCCGGTCGAGCCGTAGATCCACTCGCCGAGGCGGATGGCGTTGACGTGGTAGAACTGGATCTTGCGGGTCTTCCACAATTCCTCGAGTTCGGTCTTGTCCCCCTGGCGGGTGAGCCGGCACCCGCGCGAGCCCGCCTGCGGTGTCGAGAAAAACAGAATGTCGCTCTGCGGCTCGAGCACGGGCATGCAGATGTTCTGGTCGAAGGGGTTGCCGATTTCATACGACCACTTGAGGTCGCCGTTGGCGGGATCGAGGCCGATGATCTCCTGGGCCATGAAGAGGGCGAGCTGGTCCTCGCCGTCGACCGAGATGAGGCGAGGGGAGCTGTAACTGTTCTTGAAATCGTGCCGCTGCCAGACGATCTCGCCGGTCTTCTGGTCGAAGGCCATGACCGCGTGACCGGCGCCGCCGACGGGCATGATGATCGTGCTCTTGTACGCGATGGGGCTGTTGGCGTAGCCGTGGTTGAGGACGCTGCCGGCGTAGTCCTTCCAGAGGTCGTGCTGCCAGAGCACCTTGCCGGTGGCGGCGTCGAAGGCGTGCATCATGCCGTTGACGCTCGCGGCGAAGAGCCGCCCGTCGACGAGCAGCGGCGTGGAGCGCGGACCGGCTGTGAACATCATCTCGTGCCCGGGCGCCGGCGGCGCCGCGTACTTGTATTCCCAGATTGTCTTGCCGGTGGCGGCATCGAGGGCACAGACGACGTCCTCCTCGCCCGAGCGGTAGAGCGTGTAGAGTTTGCCGGCATCGGCGAGGATGCCGGAGTAGCCCTCGCCGAGTTCGCGGCTCCAGAGCTTCGGCGGGCCGTCGTCGGGCCAGGAGGTGGCGAGGCCCGCGCTCGGCACGATGAAGTCCTGGTGCGGGCCGCCCCACTGCGTCCACTGCGCCTGCGCCGGTGCGGCGAGAAGGACAACCGTCACCGCGCCCATCAGCGCAGCGCCACCCATCCGAACGGCTCGCGAGTTCGTCATCATGGTTTCACCTGTCTGCCCGGCTTTGGAAAGTAGTCATGCAGGCCGCGTCCGAGATGGGGACGGGCTGCCACCCGAATCGAGTCCAAGCCTAGCGATCCGCGCGCGGCGGTTCAAAGGCGACGCTGTGTGAAGTTGTCGGCGCAGCACTGGGAGGCGGGAAACCGCAGAACAATCAAGTCAAACCGCGCAAGCGTCGATGAGAATTGTTGCGCCCCGCCGGTCGTGCACGCGACGGGCCAGTCCGGGCGCCAGGGAATCTGCGATGCTGCACACCAAGCCCCCAGCGGACATGCTGACCACGACACCCGCTCTGCCGGATCTGAAAGGCGGCGGCGCACCACGGACGTGGCGGACGTGGCCGGTGTGGGAACTGGTGGCGGCGCGCGACGGCCGCGTGCTGGCCATGCTGGCGGTGATCTGGGTGCTGAGTTTCTTCGACTACGTGCACACCGTGCACGGCGTGCGGACGGGTCTCGTCGAGGAGTGCAATCCGCTGGCGGTGTGGTTCGTGGGGCACGGGCCGCTCGCCCTGCTGGCGTTCAAGGGCACGCTGGTGGTGACGGCCAGCGCGGGCATGTTCCACTGCCGACGGCACCCGCTGACGGAGATCATGCTGGCTGTCGTGCTCATCGTGCTGGTGCTGGTGATGCTGCGCTGGAGCGCGGCGTACGCGTTGTACGAGTACTCCGTGCGGCTGGCACCGCCGGGGTATAACCTGCCTTGACGAATGATGAATTATGAATGCGGAATGATGAATGGGCCCCGCCGGCACGCGGTTTGCGCGCGTACCGGTGGTGGCACGGCGTTTTAATCGGCACTTCTGGTCGATGCGACATGGCGCAGCACGTCACTCGACTAAATTGATTTCCCTATCGATGACTATTGCATCAGTACCATGCCGCTGTGCGCGGGGAGCTGGACGGTGCCCGCGGTCTTGATGAGCACGCTGGTTCCCGCGCGGAAGGCGTCCGCATAGACCGACCATTCGCCCGCGGGGAGCGTGAAGGTGACCGGGTCGGTGGCGCCGTTGAGCAGCACGAGGATTTCCGCGGCGGACTCGCCGGGCAGGTCGCGGCTGTTGATGCGGTAGATGACGCAGCGGCCGTCGGGCGGCGTCTCGAAGTGGACGCGTTGCTCGACGTCGCCGCGGGTGCGCAGGCGGAAGGCGGGATGGGCCATGCGCAGGGCGATCATGCCGGCGTAGTAGGCGAACTCGTCGGCGCTTTGCTTCTTCAGGAACCAGTCGATCTGGTTGATCTCGTCGGGGGCGTTGTAGCTGTTGGAGTTTCCCTGCTTGGAGCGGCACAGCTCCTGGCCGCTGTGGATGAAGACCATGCCCTGGGCGGTGAAGAGCGTCGTGGCGGCGAAGCGCATCATGCGGCGGCGCACCTCGTCGCTGCCGTAGGGCACGCTCTGGAGCAGCTTGTCCCAGGTGGTGAGGTTGTCGTGCGCCTCGCAGTAGGCGATGGCGTCGACCGGATCCTGGGACCAGTCGTGGATCGCGCCCATCAGGCCCTTGACGATGTCGCCGGCGCGCGAGCCGTTCTGGATGAAGCCGCCGGAGCCGCCGTCGCGATCGCCCTTGATCGCGTCGCGAAAGTGATCGTTGAACGCCCCGATGCCGGTGCCGCGGGTGTGCTCCTTGTCGGTGATGGGCCGCAGCGGCGTCGCGCCGCCGGTCCACGGCTCGCCGTAGACGAGCACGCCCGGATGGATCGCAGCCAGCTCGGCCTTGAGCTGCTTCATCGTCTCGAGGTCGATGAGCCCCATGAGGTCGAAGCGGAAACCGTCGACGCGGTACTCCTCGACCCAGTACTTCACCGAATCGAGGATGAACTTGCGGGCCATGGGGTGGGCGCTGGCGAACTCGTTGCCGCAGCCGGAGCCGTTCGAGAAGTTGCCGGCGTCGGTCATGCGGTGGTAGTAGCCGGGCACGAGCTTCTCGAACGAGGCCCAGGACGCGGTGTGGTTGTAGACCACGTCCATGATCACGCCGATGCCGTGGGCGTGCAGCGCCTGGATCGCGGTCTTGAGCTCGGTGATCTTGCCGGCGCCCATCGGGTCCTGAGCGTACCAGCCGTCCGGCGCGTTGAAGTGCACCGGCATGTAGCCCCAGTTGTAGCCGTCGTCCGCGGTCTCGTTGTTGTCGAAATCCTGCACGGGCAGCAGTTGCACGTGCGTCACGCCGAGCTCGACGAGGTGGTCGAGGCCGGTCTTGATCGACGGGTCGGAAGGCAGCGTCGTGCCGGACTCCGCGAGGCCGAGGTACTTGCCCTTGTGCGCCACGCCCGAGTCCGGGGCGATGGTGAAATCCCGCACGTGCAGCTCGTAAACCACCGCGTCCGCGGGCGACGCGGGCAGCGTGTACTGCTGCGCGCGGAAGCCAGGCGGATCGGTCGCGCGGAGGTTGACGATCAGGGAGCGGGCGTTGCGCGCCTGCGTGCACGTCGCGTAGGGATCGGTGATTTCGACCTCGGGATCGAAGCCGAGCCCGCCGACGGCGTAGGCGTAGTACTTGCCCGCCAGGTCGCCGGGTACCTGAAGTTCCCACAGACCCTTGTCCGCCGAGTTCATCTCCTGCCGCACGACGCCGGCGTCCCCGGAGGCGGCGTCGGCGATGACCACCCAGACCGCGAGCGCCCCGGGGACGAACACGCGGAAGGTGGTGTGCTCGGGCGTCCAGGTCGCGCCCAGTTGCGCATCGGGGGCATAGAAGCGGTCGGCGTCGAGGACGATGTGGCCGACCTCGACGTTGAAGGTGCCGAAGCCGTCCACGTCGAGCGCGTAGGCCTTCTGCGGATACTCGAAGGGTGTCGCCACCTCGAGGGAGTAGAGCGAGCAACTGTCGCCGCGATGCTTGAAGGGGTAAACAGCCTTCACGGGCAGCGTCTCGCCGCTCGAGGTGGACACCTTGAACTTCTCCGGCGTCCATTCGGCCACGGGCAGGCGGTTGGAGAAACGAACGGTCAGATGGCGGTCCGCGTCGAGCGTAACGCGGCGGACTTTCGGACTCACGTCGGGTTTCTCCACATAGAGGCGCTGGTCGTTCTGCAGCAGGTAAACCGTGGCGCCGAGGCTCGGCTGCCAGATCCGGTCCGGCCCGTCCTTGAGGTTCCAGTCCGCGTTGCGGCGCGGCAGCAGGCCGATCCCGCCGGGCGGCGTTCCCGACGGTGCGTTACCCTCGGGTCCGTAGAGCCCCGTGTCAATCTGAAAGACGAGGCCGAAGGGGTCGCGGCCCACCGGGCGCGCTTCGTTCTGCTCGGGTTGACGCCCGTGCCGCTCGTCCCAGGTCCAGAGGGACAGGCCCTGATATTCCTCGTCCGCGCGGTGGTAGTGCACGGTGAGCAGGTGATCGGGCGCGGTGAGCGTCCAGCGCTGCCAGGGCGCGCCGACGACAGCGTGCCAGCCATCCTCACCGCGGCGGATGCTGGTGCGGCAGTAGTACTCACCCACGCTCGGCACGTAGCTGTCCAGGTCGTCCTGGTTCACGCAGAACCAGAGCTCGACTTCGTCGTCCGCGTCGAGCGGCAGGCGGATGCTCGCATGCGTCTTCGTGCCCTCGCACGGCGCGAATCGGCCAAGGTTGCTGGATTTGATTTCCACGCCGTTGCGCAGGGCCCCCCACATCAGTGCGTGGTCGCGCATCTCCGGCAGCGTGTTGATTTCGAGTTGCACTTCCGGCTCGCGCGCCGACGCGGTCGGCAAGGTCACGCCGAGCACGAGGGCGGTGATGAACAGGCTGGTGAATCGGGGCAGTGAGAACGTAGTGAAATTCATCGGGCTACCTGGCTGTGCACGCCTCGAACTGCTGCGGCGGGCGCGGCTGGAAAGCAGCGTTGCGACGCTCGCCTCAGCGGGACTGGACGTTATCATACCCGCGACCCCTGATCGCGAAACCACAGGATGGAGACGCAGCCCATGGCGAAGACGACCCGACGGCAGCCGGCGAAGGCGAACCGCTCCGATTTTGATCTGCTGGCGGAGATCGCCGGCAACCTCTGGTGGTCGTGGAATCCACGGGCCACGGCGCTGCTCGCGTCGGTGTACCCGCCAGCCTACGCGGCCTCGGATCAGAACCCGGTGACTGCGCTGCGCAAGCTGCCGGCGCGCCGGCGGCGGCAGTTGGCGGCTGACGCGGATTTTAGCCGCGAGGTCCGGGCTGTGCATGCCGAGTTGCGTAAGTACTTGCGCAGCCAGCCGTGGTACGCGCAGAAGCACGGCAAGAGCGCCCGCGGCGTGACCGCGTACTTCTGCATGGAGTACGCGGTGCACGAGTCGCTGCCGCTGTACGCGGGGGGGCTGGGCGTGCTCGCGGGCGACCACCTGAAGTCGGCGAGCGATCTGGGTCTGCCGTTCGTGGCGATCGGGATCTATTGGAAGAAGGGCTATACGCGCCAGCGGATCGACAAGCACGGCCGACAGACGGATCGGTTTCCGACGCTGGCCCCGCGGGACACGCCGCTGGTGGAGTTGAAGGGAAAGAGCGGCCGGCCGTTGCGGCTGACGGTCGTGATGGGCAAGGACAAGGTGAAGGCGCGGGCGTGGCGGATGGACGTTGGCCGCGTGCCGCTTTACCTGCTGGACACCGACATTCCGGAGAACAAGGCGCGGGACCGGCGGCTTACGCACGTGCTGTATTCCGGCGATCGCGACACGCGGATCCGCCAGGAGATTCTGCTGGGGATCGGTGGGTGGCAGTTGTTGCGGGCGTTGGGGACGAAGGTGGCGTGCTGCCATCTCAACGAGGGGCACGCGGCGTTTCTTTCGCTCGAGCGGATCGCGGAGCGGATGACGCAGAAGCGCGAGTCGCTCGGCGCGGCGACGCGGTACGTGACCAACACGAGCGTCTTCACGACGCACACGCCGGTGCCCGCGGGCAACGAGGAGTTTGATCCGGCGCTGGTGGACCGGTACTTCGCGGCGTGGCCGAAGCGGGTCGGGCTGACCCGCGAGGAGTTCCACGATCTGGCGCGGGTGAAGGCCGGCAACGCCGAGGAGAATTTCGGCATGACGCCGCTAGCGCTGCGCACCTCGAAGTACGCGAACGGCGTCGCCGCGCTGCACGGGAAAATCGCCCGGGAAATGTGGAAGCCGCTGTGGCCGGGCCGGCCCGTCACCAAGGTGCCCATCGGCCACGTGACCAACGGCGTGCACACGCTGACCTGGATGCACCCGCGGATGGTCGAGCTGCTCGACGAGTTTCTCGGTGACGACTGGGCCGACGCGCAGGACCAGGCGGCCACGTGGGCACACTGCAAGTACATTCCCGACGACGTGCTCTGGGACCTGCACCAGCAGTTCAAGGAGGAGCTGATCGCGTTCTGCCGCAAGCGCGTGCGGGCGCAGATCACGCGGTCGAAGCTGACCGGGATGAAGCCGGCGGACGCGGACCGGATCCTCGATCCGGACGCGCTGACCATCGGCTTTGCGCGGCGTTTTGCCCCGTACAAGCGGGCGACGCTGTGTTTCCGCGACGCGGCGCGGCTCGCGAAGATCCTCAACGATCGGCACCGGCCGGTGCAGATCATCTTCGCGGGCAAGGCCCACCCCGCGGACGCCGGCGGCAAGGCGATCATCGAGGAGCTGATGCGGCAGGCGCGGGCGCCGCGTTTCCGGCGGCGGATCGTGTTTCTCGAGGACTACGAGATGGACGTCGCGCGGCACATGGTCGCCGGGGTGGACGTGTGGTTGAACAATCCCGAACGGCCGCGGGAGGCGAGCGGCACGAGCGGGATGAAGCCGGCACTGCACGGCGGTCTGAACCTGAGCATCCTGGACGGCTGGTGGCCGGAGGGTTGCAATGGCCGCAACGGCTGGGCCATCGGCAAGGGCCGCGACCACGACGGCACCAAGGCGGCGGATGACCGCGATGCAGCCGATCTCTACCGGTTGCTCGAAAAGGAGGTCGTGCCGGCGTACTACTCCCGCGACCGGCATGGTCTGCCGGGTGCGTGGCTCGCACGGATGAAGAACGCGCTGATGACGATTCCGCCGGTGTTCAACACGCACCGGCAGGTCAAGGAATACCTGGCGAAGTACTACGCCCCGGCGATGCGCAACGCGTAGCCGAGGCCCCCTTGGCTTGGGGTTGCCCCTACGCGTAGAATGGCGGCCATGCTGCCGGTCGCCCTGATCATCCTGCTTGCGGTGGCGCTGAGTCTCACCCTCGCGCCGCTGGCTTCGCTCTTCATCGCCTGGCGCCGCTTCGGATCCTGCGCCCGGCGGCGGGGCGCCTGGATCGTCGTGTACTATGGCGTCTTCGCCGCGGCGCTGGTTGTGCACTTCTGGGCGATCGCTGCGAACATTGCGGTCACCGATCCGAACGTGTTCACGGGTCTCTTGGCGGCGCAGGCCGTCGTGTCGCTGCTCGGGCCGCTGCTGGGCGCTGAGGTCATCCGGGCAGCCGGGGCGGCGAGCCCGCTGTGCGAACGCTGCCGCTACGACCTCACGGGGAATACCAGCGGCGTATGCTCCGAGTGCGGTCGCGAGATCACCAAGGGCAGGGCCGCGACCGAGGGTTGGTGGCGAAGCTGGCGCCGCGAGGCGTGGCCGCGGGTGCGCATCCCATGGTCCATCGCGCTGCTGCTGGTGTTTCTGTGCCTCGGCGTGCGCGAGCGTATCGAGTGCCGCTACTGCCCCATCTGCGCGAGCAGTCAGTACACCCACGGCTACGCCCTCGCCATACCCAAGACCGGCGTGCAGATCTTCGCGTTGCCGACGCACGTCGCCCCGCAATGGGGCGGCCCCTCCGCACTTACGTCGATCGTCGACCCCGCCGGGACGTGCCGCCACGAGTGGATTGACCTGGGTGCGGACGTCATCGGGATCGGCTACGGCGACCTGTCGCAGCGGGACGATCCGCTGTATGCGCTCGATCAACTCGGGGGGAGCGTGTTGCGCCAATATGCGAACACGCGGCCCGAACTGATCGAGCAATGCCGGCAGGATCTGCGCGCCGGCGATGCGTGCGCAGCGCTGGTTGCCGCAGTGCGACAGGACTCCCATGCGTCGTGGATGAGCCAGCCCTGGGTGCAGGACAAGCTCGCTGAATGGTATGGCGAAGTGGGGACGGATGGGGAATTCACGATCCTGTTCGACGCCTCCGGCGTCAGCACGGAGCGACCCTGACGCGCGGACGGCCCCGGCGGAGTCCCTCCGCCCCTGCGGGGCGGGCGTTGCTGGATTGTTTGCATCCACGGGTTCCGGCCTTCGCCCCCTTCGGGCGACAGTCAGCGTTGCTGCCAGAGTTACCGTCCGAGTGGACTGTGATCGGAGTGGAAGCGGTCAGAGCGTGGTGCGCGCCGGGGTGGCGGGGGTGCATCGGGTGGCGGGTTCGACAACTTATTACCGCAGGTGGCGCCGAGCGGTGCGGGATTCGTCCGTAGGATTGAGGTTGGAGGGAGGCAGGACAATCTTGCTCTGCCCTTGCGGGGGTGGTAGACTAAAACTGTTAGTAGTCTAGGCCCGCCTCACAGAAGGTCACCCACCGGTCGGACTATGTGCCCATACCGGGTTCGCCCGTCGCTGGGCGGCATACCGTGTGGTAGGCTGCCCCTCACGTCGCGACCATGCGCCGCGGCGGATCCGTCGTAGGGATGTGGCCAGGAAGAGGAACGCACCAGCATGAAGCCGACACGTCGTTCGACGGCACGCCGAGGAACCTGTGTTTTGATCGTTGGGGCTCTGTGGGCGGCGGCGGTCTGTCCGCCGGTCGCCGTGGCCGCCCCCAACCTGGTCGCCAACGGCGACCTGGAGCGTCCGCCGCAGCGGGCGGAGGCGCGGTTGAGCCCGACGGAGAGCGAGGTGATCTTCGAGATTCCCGGCGAGGCGGGATTCGGGCGGGTGATCGCGCGCGGGCAGGACATGGGCGCAGCGTTGAAGCGGGACATGCGCGTGGGCTACGCGCGGACGTCCGCGCCGGGCCTGCTCATCGACGCCAAGGAGGTGGAGGCGAAGAACCCGTACGACATTTCGATCTGGTTCGACCTGCGCGGGCAGATCCGTCCGAACCGGCGGTACGCGTACTCGGTATTCTGCCTGCCGACGGAGCAGAATTCGGGCATTCCCGATCTGGACATGGTGGCGCCGGCGATCTGGGCGGACGGCAATCTGATCGGCAGCACGGCGCACCTCTCGTGGCCCACACAGAAGCGCGTGACCTACGACGACCTGACGCTGAGCGGCGTGGTGAAGACGCCGGACTTCAAGCATCAGACGGGCGGCCAGTGGTTCGTGCTGAAGCTGCCGCGGAGTTTCAAGGGGCAGTTGTTCGTCAAGCGGGTCAGCCTGCGTGAGCTCGACGACGCGTTGCTCTCCGGCGCGGAGAAGGCGATGCCGACGCCGACGCGGTACGTACCGGTCGACGACATCCTCGAGGAGGAAATTGCCAACGCGATCCGGCTGTCGACCCAGGCGATCAAGGCGACGCAGTCGCCGGACGGCTACTGGCAGGCGGGCGGGGTTGACGACAGTGTCCAGTTGACGGCGTCGTTCCTGGAGGTGCTGGCGCGGCAGGGTGCGGACCTGACGGAAAAGCCGATGCGCAAGGCGATGGAGTGGCTGGCGGAGCAGGAGCCGACAACCACGGCGGCGGTGGCGCAGCGGCTTTCGTTCCTGGCCCGCTATGGCCGTGCGGAACACCGGCAGACGATCGCCAAGGACGTGATGCGGCTGAGCCGGGCGCAGTTCGACGACGGCGGTTGGAACGAGAGTTCAGCCGACGACGTGCAGAAGGACCGCAAGCTGCATTCCGCGAACCTGCCGACGATGTCCGCCTGCCTGGCGTTGTACGAGGCGCACTACGCCGGCGTGAAGGCCGATACGCGGCTCTGGCGCAAGGCGGCGGGCTACTGGCGGGACGCCCAGGCGCGGGACGGCGGTTTCCGGGCGATGCTGGACAACTACGGCGGACTGGGCGAGGCCACGACCACGGCGAACACGGCGATGGGGCTGGGCGGCCTGCTGGTCACGCTGGACATGGCCTTTGCGGCCGGGTCGCCCTGCCGGACCCGGTGCCGATGAACGTGGCCCGGATCGGTG
>ERZ795053.6346-NODE-6346-length-11805-cov-6.913702_pt1 | contig 11805 bp, 10 predicted proteins | sample MGYA00375137_ERZ795053 | MGnify/ENA primary metagenome ERZ795053 (study PRJEB30182, sample SAMN05720284) | activated sludge metagenome | isolation source: Anaerobic digester | place: Hong Kong | collected 2014-12-17 ... | reverse complement strand
TCCTCCTGCACTTTCAAGCGACTTTTTCTTAACATGCGTCCCCCTTCAATTATTTGGCCTTGGTCTGGGTCTTCAAAATCTCAAGAAATTCTCTTGTGCTCTCTTCAACGCTCAGAATAATGGCCGATACTTTAGCGGTGAAATAGTTGTAAAACAGGTTGACCGGAATAGCGATAGTCAGACCTGTAGCTGTAGTGATCAACGCTTCGGAGATACCGGAGGCCACGACAGTGGCTTCGACGCTTCCCGCCATGGCGATAGCATCAAAGGCGTGGATCATGCCGAGAACTGTCCCGAGGAACCCGATCATGGGGGCGACTGTAAAACCGGTCACCAAAAAGGTCAGGTTCTTCTCAAGGAAAGCCAGCTCTGTGTTGGCTGTGCTCTCGATTGACTTTTCCACTTCATTCATGTCCCCGCTCGTCTGCTGGAATTTCAGCAAGCCGGCTCTCATGATAGAGGGTACGGGGCCGGGAGTGACTTCGCACACTTCGATCGCTTCATCAACGTTTCCCTGAACGAGGTGAGATTTGAATTCCACGAGGAATTTCTTGGCTGACCTGGTCGCTTTGGCGTAGACAATAAAACGCTCAATAATAACGACTAATGATAATATTGCCACCAGGGCAAGAAGATACATTACAGATCCACCTCTTACAAAAAGTTCCATCATAATAAAAACCTCCCTATTCTGTTTTTTCAATTATAATAACCCCAAAATCAGAAGTCAATAAAAATATTGAAAAGCCAAGACAAAAAGCCTGAAACTCTTTTTTATTGTTTTCAGGGCACTTAACAATTCTGTTCGTTTTGAATTATTTTAATATAGTGCCTGATTTAACGATTCAGCTGCCCCAGGGCCGGTCTGATCCTCCGGGCTGTCCAGAGAGCCCCTGCTGTCTTGAGTAAGTCCAAAGGAAGAAAGGGGACCACCCCGTATTTAATGACCAGGCTCATGGGGAAATCTCCCTCCATATAGATATTCTTCACCCAGTAGAGCCAGGCGCCACCCGTCAGGTAGATCACGCCCAAACCGGCGGACAGGGCCACAAATCCGCCTGCCACAGTCTTCGCCCTGGGATAAAGGACCCCGGCCAGGGCCCCGCCCAGGACAAACCCTGCCAGATAACCGAAGGTAGGTGAGACAAGGTACCCCGGGCCGCCGCCTCCTGAAAAGACCGGGAGTCCTGCCAGGCCCAGGAAAATGTATAGGAGGGCCGGAAGAGCCCCTCTTATTCCAAGCAGCGCCGGGCCCAGGAGGGCGAAAAAGACCTGAAGGGTCAACGGGACCCCTCCCGGCAAAGGAATCCTGATAAAGGAACCGGCGATGAGAAGAGCCGTCAAAAGTGCCGTGACAGTGAGACGTGAAGCCGGCCTTTTCATCCTTCTCCTCCCAGGCGGATCCAGGCGCCGTGTCTTTTGTGGGTCTTATCCCTTCTATAGCTGAAAAGGCCCGGCGTACAAATAGTGCATCGGGGATCCACCGTGATCCGAAAGCAGCCCCTTGAGACAAGAATGTTCTTCAAATATCCGGGGATATCCAGGTAGATCTTCCCGCATCGCCTTTCAATAAAGGGAGTCATGTTTTCGGGAAGAAGGGCAAAAATATCTTCCCTGACCTCGTAACAACAGGCCCGGGCTGACGGAAAAAGATGAACAGACAGTTCATCTGCCCCGAACCCCTCCCGCGCCATGATCTCAAGTCCTTTTTCCAGGATACCGGCAGCAGCCCCTCTCCATCCTGCATGAAGGATCATGGCAGGCCCCTCATCGCTCCAGAGCGCCACAGCTGTACAGTCCGCGACCCGGACCATCAGCGTCAACCCGCGGATCCGGGTCATCAGGCCGTCACAAGGCCCGAAGACACCCTCCTCAGCGACCGTCAGGATCTCACTTCCGTGTACCTGACGGCATAGCGCTACAGGCTTGAGAAAGGCCGGGACATCCCCCGAAGAGAGGTCTTCAAGAAGAAAACCGGTCTCGGCCACACTCAATCCTCATATTTCGGCCAGCAGCAATGCTTATATTTTTTCCCCGATCCGCAGGGACAGGGGTCGTTTCGTCCCACTTTAGCTGTCTTTGTGATGGTCTTGGTCTTCCCCCGCTCCCCCATAGCCGCATTTGTCGTCGTGCTGTATTCCAGGCGAGCGGCTTCAGCTTCAGGAGAGTTCTCCTTCTTTTCCACGGCGACATGGAAGACAGCGCGGATGATGTGGTGTTCGATGGTGGTATCCAGCTGGGAAAACATCTCAAAGGACTCTTTTTTATATTCAAAGAGAGGGTCTTTCTGGGCGTAGGCCCTGAGATTGATCCCCTCCATGAGATTATCTATGGCATAGAGATGCTCCCGCCAGTTCCTGTCGATGGTGTCCAGCATGACCAGGCGCTGAATATTCCGCATGGTCTCCTCTCCGAACTCCGCTTCACGAAGATCGTAGAGTCTCTCTACCCCGGCCATGACCATGGCCTTAAGCTCTTCACGGGAGGGATCTTTATCCGGGTCAAAGGGGAAACGCAGAGCGAAATATTCCAGCAGATAATCATTAAGGCCTTCGTAATCCCAGTCAAAGGAACGGATATCGGGGGGACAATAGAGATCCAGCCCCTCATCCACGACTCGCTCCATAATATTAAAGATCTCGTCTTTGAGAAGATCCCTGCGATGCACCCTCAGGCGTCCGTCCTGTCCGGCTTCCAGCAGTTCATACTTTTTCAGAAGGTCCGTCAGGAGCCTTTCAAACCCAAGCTCTTCGATGGTTACCCGAAGCTCTTTCTCATCGCGGAACTCTTCTTTTGAAAGAGCTTTGAAGAAGGAAGCGATGTAAGCTGTCTCCAGGACAAAGTTCCGGTTCTCATAGATCACGGCACGCTGCTTGTTCATGACATCATCATATTCCAGCGTATGTTTCCGGATCTGGAAATTGCGATGCTCCACCTTTTTCTGAGCGCTTTCGATCTGCCGTGAAATAAGAGGATGTTCTATGGCCTGCCCCTCTTCCATGTTGAGCCGGTCCAAAACAGAGATGATCCTGTCGGATCCGAAGAGGCGCATGAGATTGTCTTCAAGAGAGACGAAAAAGCGCGAAAGTCCGGGATCCCCCTGACGTCCGCTTCGTCCCCGGAGCTGACGGTCGATCCGCCGGCTTTCATGGCGCTCTGTGCCGATGACATAGAGGCCGCAGGGGACATCATCCATACACTCTTTGATAGGCCGTGGAGGCTCACCTTCATGATCCCCGCCCACAAGGAAACACTCTTCACACTCTTTGACTCCTGCCCCCAGTTTAATATCGGTCCCGCGCCCCGCCATATTGGTCGCGATGGTCACAGCGCCGGCTTTCCCGGCGTCGCTGATGATCTCCGCTTCCTTAAGATGGTTTTTGGCATTGAGGACATTAGCCCTGATCCCTTTCCGTGTGAGCATCCTGGCAAGAAGCTCGGAATCCTCCACAGAGACCGTGCCTACAAGAATAGGCTGGGAAGAGGCGTGCTTCCGTTCTATTTCATCGATTACGGCATTGAACTTCTCTTTTTTCGTCTTGAAGACAAGGTCGTTGTAATCAAACCGCCGGACAGGCTTATTTGTAGGGATTACGATGACCTCCATCCCGTAGATCTCCTTGAACTCAGCGGCCTCTGTGATCGCCGTTCCGGTCATCCCGGCCAGCTTGTCATACATCCGGAAAAAATTCTGGAGTGTGATGGTGGCAAAGGTCTGGGTCTCTCCTTCGATGGTGACCCCTTCCTTGGCTTCCAGGGCCTGATGCAGTCCGTCGCTGAAACGGCGGCCGGGCATGAGGCGCCCGGTATACTCGTCTACGATCAGGACTTTGTTATCCTGGACCACATACTCTACATCCTTTTCAAAAAGGGAGTAGGCCCGGAGAAGCTGGGAGACAGCGTGAAGGATCTCGCTTTTTTCAGCGTACTCCCTCTGGACTCTCCTTTTTTCCTTTTCCCTCTCCTTTTCATCATCTGTCGTCTCGTCGATACGGGCAAAGGTCTCCCCGATGTCTGTCAGTTCGAACAAAGCCGGGTTATCCGGGGACAAAAAGCGCCGTCCGTTTTCCGTCAGGTCGGCCACATGCCTCTTCTCATCGATGACATAGTAGAGATCCTCTTCAAGGAGATGAAGGCTCTTGTCTCTCAGATAGGCCAGTTCGGTATCCCCGATCAGCCGCTGTATCCTGGTCTCCTGTTTCATCTTCATCAGCTGTTTGTGTTTGGACAGCCCTTTTTCCGCCGTCAAAAGAAGCTTGCCGGCCAGCCGTTCCTCCCCCTTCTCCAGAGCCTCCTGGGCTTCCCGGACTAGGCGGGAGACCTTGTCCCGCTGCTTCGAGACCAGGGCGCGCACCTTCGGGTTAAAATCCCTGAAATAGGAGTTGTTGCTTCTCTGGACCGGGCCGGATATGATCAGCGGTGTCCTGGCTTCGTCGATGAGGATGGAATCCACTTCATCAATAATGGCGAATTCCCTGTATTTCTGAACCTGTTCATCCAGTGACCAGACCATATTGTCCCGGAGGTAGTCAAAGCCGAATTCGCTGTTTGTCCCGTAGACGATATCTTTTGTATAAGCTTCTTTCCTCTCGTTTGTGTCCATCCCGTTCTGCAGACAGCTCACCGACAGCCCCAAAGTCTCATAAAGAAGCCCCATCCACTGGCTGTCCCGAAGGGCCAGATAATCATTGACAGTGACCACATGGACCTGGCCTTTAAGGGCGTTCAGGTAAGCGGGCATCGTCGCCACGAGGGTCTTTCCTTCTCCGGTAGCCATCTCAGCGATCTGTCCGTCATGGATCACCATGCCTCCGATAAGCTGTACATCAAAGGGGACCATATCCCACTCTTTGTCATGCCCTGTGACCCGGGCTGCTGCTTTTGTGTCTGTAAGATACCTGCAGCCTCTTTTGACAAGAGCAAAAGCTTCGCAAAGGATATCGTCTGTGGTCTTTCCTTCACGGAGAGCTTCTCTCAGCTCTTCTGTCTTCTTTCTGAAATCTCCGGGGTCCTTCATTGTCCCCAGGAAAATCTCATAAAAGCGGTTGATCTCATCAACACGCTTGTTGTAGCGTTTTACTATCTTTTCCTGGTAATTGCCAAAAATCGCCTGAAAGATGTTTGCCATCGTTGTCACCTACCTTAATACTTTAAGTGGATTAATCGTTTCGTTATTTATCCTGACCTCAAAATGGAGATGAGGGCCGGTCGATCTTCCGGTAGACCCCACAAAACCGATAATGGATCCTTTCTCAATAAAATCACCTGTCTTCGCACTGCACACACTGAGATGCCCGTACCGTGTGGAAAGGGCCCCTCCATGGTCGATGATGATCAGGTTCCCGTACTCTCCCGCCATCCCGCTCCATAAGATCCTTCCCCGTTCCGCAGCGTAGACAGGAGCCCCCATACTGTTCCCCAGATCCACAGCATTATGAAAATAGCTCTCCCCTGTGATAGGGTCCCATCGCATCCCGTAGTAAGATGTAATATGCCCTTCCCGCACAGGGTAGATAAAAGAGAGTCCCCGGTTAAAGACATACCGGCGTATCAGCTCGTTCTCCTCTTTGGACAGGACCCCGTCCAGATTGTCGATCTTTTTATGGAGAGACGAATAGACCGAGGAAAAAGCTTCAAGGTCCCTTTCGTTGAAAAGCAGACGGACCTGTTCTGCCTGAGAGCCCCCGATCCCCTCTTCACGGATCTCTCTGCCCCCCTGCAGCCGGGCCACGTGGGTCACTTTCGCTTCCAGTTCCGCATAACGTTCTTCAGCATCTCTTTTCCAGTTCAAAAAAGTAAATGTAACCCGGCGGAATTCCCCGTGCAAAGACTCCATCTCCCGTCGAAGTGCGATATTCTGTTTTTGAAGCCACGAGTTCTCATCCAGAAGCGGAGCCGTGTCGCATTTGAGTCTGTGATACTCAGAAACCCACATCCCCGCAAGAAACAGCCCTCCCGTAAAGGCCGTGATAAGCAGGATCACTCCGATACGGAGCCATCTGTGTCTGATGGAAAAGCGCTTGATCTCCGCTGTGTCTTCACCGAGGATGAGGATATGATAACGTCTATTGTCCATGAAGACGTGTCACACCCCTCAAGACCTTGTTCTCTTCGGGAATGAGATACTTCATAGGGTCTTCCAGTTTGCCGTTATGGATAACTTCATAATGAAGATGTGTGCCCGTACTGCGTCCGCTGTCCCCCATCGTTCCCAGATATTGCCCTTTGGAGACATACTGTCCTTTTCGCACGCTGATCGTGTCCATATGGCCGTACCGGGTCTCGTAACCGAACCCGTGTTCGATCATGATGACATTGCCATAGACCCCGAACCACCCGGCAAAGACCACATAGCCGTTGGCAGCGGCTTTGATGGGAGTCGACGGCATATTGGCTATATCCAGTCCTGTATGGAATTCACGCTGTCCGTTAAATGGGGATTTCCTCCAGCCGAACTTCGATGAGATCCATCCGTCGGCGGGCCAGATGGTGGGAACATGCTCCCATTTCTGCACGCTGTTCTCCATCTTTTCCACGACACGGTAGAAACCGCTTTTCAGAAGATTCAGCTTGAGCTCCACCTGGGAAAAGACGATATTGAAATCGTTGGTCATTGAGGATTCATCCACTCCCGACAGGTCGTCCGCTTCGGATAATCCGATCCCGCCCATGGAGAGGTTCTCTTTTCCCTGAAAGATCGGAGGAAGGGAGTTCAGGATAAGGACATTATCGCAGATCTCCTGCAGTTCCACAAGTTTTCCGTCGAATTGCCCCAGTTTTTCTTCCAGTCTCACATAGTTCTGCTTCAGACTTTTATTCCGTGTCTTGAGTAAAGCGATCTCCCCTTTCAGAGCGGCCTTCGTCAGAGGCCCGGAGATATCGACAAGTGCAAAGATAATAATCAGCCCCGCTCCCACAAGGACCGTCCAGAAAAGAGAGACAGGGATCGAGATCTGCCAGACGCGTCTGTTGGAAGGAGGGATGACCTTAACGGTAAATTCTTTCATCTATCGTCCTTTGGAATAGATTTCATTAGTAATGACCAGCCCTCCGGAAGAACGCTCCACGCGGAGAGGTGTTCCGGAAGCCGTCTGCCCCCCCGCCTCCCTGAAGAGACGTATGATCTTTTCCACATAACTCATGGTCTCCGGATAGGGCGGGACTCCCCCGTACATCTCCACCGCAGCCGGGCCGGCATTGTAGGCAGCAAGTGTCAGGCGGAGATTGCCGCTGAAACGGTTGTACAGAGACTTGAAATAACGGACCCCGGCATAGATATTCTCTTCGATATCAAAGGGGTTGGATACCCCCAACTGACGGGCGGTCTCCGGCATAAGCTGCATCAGGCCCATGGCCCCCACACGGGAGACGGCATACGGTTCGAACTGGGATTCCACCTGGACCATGGCCGCGATCAGGCGTGAATCAACATTGTAATGACGGGCGGCTTTCCGGATGGTCTCATAGATAGATCCCCCCTTTTCCCGCAAGGGGGCTGTGCTGGCATACTGATATCCGGAACGGAGAGGAGCCTCCTTCATATCAGGATCCTCTTCTTTTATAAGGGACATGGTCTTGGTATCTGCCTTCTGGATCACGATCTCTGCCTGAAGAGACAGTGTGACGAATAAGAGAAAACCAAAGATCCCCGGCAGGCGCATCATTCTCCTAACGAAACAGGTTTCAGCTGTTTCAGATCTGTAACAAAGGCCCGGACAAGGCCTGTATCATCTCCGGCCACAACAGTATCCCCCCAAACGAGAGGAGTCCCGTGGACAGGCCCGCCCATGGGCCCTTTCCAGACCAGTTCTCCTTTTTCGGCATCCAGGGCATAGAGTGATCCGTCATAACTCCCGATATAGAGGATCCCGTTTTGGAGAGAGGCCCCTGATCTGACGACTCCTTCCGTGGCGAATTTCCAGATTAGAATCCCGCTTTTTTTGTCCAGGGCATAGACATGATGGTCTTCTGCCCCGACGTAGACGGCTTTTCCCCCTGTAGTGACCTTGCTCCCGATCTCTTTTTGGGCCTCAAAAGTCCATAGCACTTTCCCGGTGGCTGTATCCAGGGCATAGAGCCGATGATCGTCACACCCCACATAAAGTACTCCCTCGGAAAGAGCAGGGGTCGAATAGATATCGTCTCCCAGCTTTTTCGTCCAGAGCGGTTTGCCTGTTTCGGTATCAAGTGCATAAACCGTGTCATCCAGAGAGGCTGCGAAAAGGATTCCTTCTCCCAGGGCCGGACCGCTCCAGACGGGGTTTTTGGTGGGATAACGCCAAGCCATCTTTCCGTCGTTTTTCCTGACCGCGTAGACAAAACCGTCCATGGAGCCGAAATAGACCTTTTCTTCGTCACTCACGGCCTTGGAAATGATCTTCTCTCCTGTTTTGAATTTCCATATGATCTTTCCGGTGGCCAGAGAGAGCCTGTAGAGATACCCCTTGAATGTTCCGATGAAAACGGAATCGCCCTCTACTAAAGGGGCAGCGGCGATCTCATACGCCATGGGAGCCCGCCAGGAGAGTTCATGGCCTGGATAGGGGTAAGCATAGATATAAGTATCTTTTGAAGCGATGAGAAGGATGTCTTCGGTGCCGGACGGAGAAGCTGTAATACTGCCTCCGTGCTTCTTTTCCCATGCGATCTTCGCTTCGAGGGGAAGATTCTTTTCAAGGTAGGTGACCTGGGGGGGAGGATTATCCCCTGGCGGGATAATATCCCCCTGAGGCCCCTCTCCAGGGCCCGAATGCAAATAGCTACGGATAAGGTTGAATATCAGAAAGGAAAGGAGCAGAACAGCAGCCAGGACTCCCAGAGCTCTCCAGGGAATCATGATCCCGGGTGCAGAAAATTCCAAAGTCAGGGTCAGGACTTCAGACTGGCCCAGACCGTCCTGCTCATAGGCTCTTTTAGACAGTTCACGGGCAGCCACCTGGATCGTATATTCATCGAGGATATCGGCAAAAGGACGTTCAGAGACTGCTTCAGCGATATTTTCCGAGACGACTGCGATCTTGTCTCCCGGGAAAATGGTATATTCTCCGAACTGGACATGCCCTTCCCAGTGGCAGCGGTCATTGCTCTCTCCGTTCACATGCCAGAGCTGGTCTTTCCGGGACAGAAAGGCCTTATAACGGTCGGTGGTGGCAAAATAGAGGGTCTTATGGGAAATGATCCCGATAAAAAAATCCCCTTCCTGGGCCAGATCCCTGAGAGTCAGTTTCAAAGCCATGAGGATCCCTGTCTTTTCGGTCCGTTCCAGGTACTGGTCGATGACCGAGACGACCCACTCTTCCTGGATCAGCGGATTGGCAATCACAGAAAAGAGGTACCCATAGCGGGACATATCTTTGCGGGTATAGACGTTGTGATAATGAAAATGCTTTTTCCCGAGGGTCTCACTTTTAAGCGGGATCGCTTCGCCCACAATAACCGGATATTTCGCCATAGTTTTTCCCTCCTTTGATAATTATATAGTAAATCCCTTCTATATCAAGACTTTTCAACAGCAGAAGGCTATCTGCCTCCTTTCCTGTTGCAATGCCTCTCATTATGGGTATAATCCTTTTTATGGTGTCTTTTCTTTGTGCAGCAGCCTTTTTCAGAGCAGAGAACGCACCGGGTTATATTTCAGCTCTTCTGGAACTGGCCGGAAAAATATCCTCTTTTATCCTCTCAGTCAGGTTTTCTCTGGAGGAGCGTTTTCTTCTGCTGACCAATGCCCTGTGGCTTTTTCTCCTGTGTGTCACCCTGGCCATGGCAGTCTACCTCGTTTTCCTCAGCTACAAATATCTGGATACCGTCAAGTTCCGGGCGCTCAGAAGCTTTTTCAACGGCAGTCCCTCTCCCTGGGTGATCCTCATCGTCAATATCGCCGTCAGCCTTGCTTTTTTCCTGGGAGGCTGGATCCTGGTCTTTTTTCTGAACCTTCATAACTTTACAAAAAAAGAGCTCCGGACTCTCACTATCTGGGCCCTTTTTATCTTTATCCCATTCGGGGTCACTGTGACACATGCAGGCTGGTTCGACGCCGTGGCAGCCCGCTCTCCCCTGGCGCTTTTAAAAGCTTTTGACCGGGAGGATATCTCCCTTTTAAGGGAATACCGGGAAGACGCTTTTGTCCGGGACAACCCCCTCTATCTTTATCTCATGGCCGCAGGCCGGAGGACTCCCGCTGAAGGAACCTCTAACAGGCGGACAGCGTCACTCCTTCAAAGAGCCGTCGCAGGGGGCTATGAGTCGGCAGCTGTCTACAATAACCTCGGGAACGCCCTGCTCATGCTGGATTCTTCAGAACAGGCTTTGGCCTATTATGAACGGGCACTCTCGGCCGCCTCCCGCGATCCCGTCATCCTCTACAATATCTCCCAGTATTATCTCTACCGGGATGACTATGATACAGCAAAGATCTTTTATGACAAAGCTTTCGCCGCCAAGGGGCAGCTCGAACTCCCTGTACTGGACTGGGAGAATATCATCCTTCTTGAAAAGAAGATCGCTCCATCTTTTGTCTGGCATTCGTTTTTAAGGGATACCGCCCGCTGGGATTTTCCCGTCAAAGCTCTCTCTTACAGTAAGCTGGCCTTTTTCCCGGCCTTTTCTGCGATCCTGCTTATCCTTATCCTGTTTCTCTTCCCCCTGACAGTCAACTGGGCCTCGTTTGTGAGGTGTGAATCTTGCGGCATCCCCATCATACCGGGATCTGCCACCACTTCACACCGGGGACGCATCTTCTGTTCCCGTTGTCATCTCATGCTGCCTGTCTATCTTCACCAGAAGGCCGGAAGTCATTCCATGGCCCGGAAGATCGATACTTTAAAGACCTATTTCATCAACCTGATCTACCCGGGGAGCGGCTATATTATTCAAGGAGCTACGGTCACAGGCTCGATCTGGCTCTTTTTGACAACATCTCTCATCACCACTGCTCTTTTCAGCCGTTATCTCCTCATTTCCGACCTGAGGGCGATTTCTGCACTGAATGACCTGCTCCTCTTCTATCCTCTCTTTTCTCTGGCTTCCACGGTGATGCTGCCGTTCTTTGCCAGGAGGGGCCTATGATCGACCATCCCGTCCTTCTGGATTATTCCTCCTTTAAAAAAGCCGTGGAGAATATATCTCTTCTTGAAAAGACAGGCACGCTGGATATTCGCGATAAAAAAACAGGACAGTCTTATTATTTTTATATTAAAAACGGAGAGATCATCTATATCGAGGAGCATCCGGTCTGCCTTGAAAACAGGATCGGCGACACCCTTCTGCGGCAGGGATTGATCACAGAAGCCCAGCTCCAGCAGGCCCTGGAAAAACAGAAAAAGAATACCTATGAGTTTTTGGGAGACCTCCTATTGAAGGAGGGGTATATCTCCCCCAGGGAGCTGCTGGCATCGCTGACTTATCAGATCGAGAATGTCCTCTTCTCTATCTCCCTGATCCGGGACGGTGAGTTTGTCTTCAGAGAAGGCGAGACTCCCGACAGGATGCCTCAGATCCCCTACACGATCACTCTCAGCAACCTTCTTCTGATCTTTCTGAACTCGTCGGAGATCCTTGTCAAAATGCCATTCCTCATTGAAGGGCTCGATATATCTCTGAAAATCGACTCTGTAGCAGTCAACATCCATCAACTCAACCCCATGGAACAGTCAGTGATCGACGACTTCAGAAAAGGCCGTTCTATCAAGGAGATCCTCGAGAATGCCGAAGAGACCAATCACATTACCATGTTGAGTGTCATCGCCGACCTCTATGACAGAAACATTCTTCGTCCTCCCGGCGAGAACATAAAGAGTCAAAGACAAA
>ERZ795053.6345-NODE-6345-length-11805-cov-6.979830_pt1 | contig 11805 bp, 3 predicted proteins | sample MGYA00375137_ERZ795053 | MGnify/ENA primary metagenome ERZ795053 (study PRJEB30182, sample SAMN05720284) | activated sludge metagenome | isolation source: Anaerobic digester | place: Hong Kong | collected 2014-12-17 ... | reverse complement strand
CATCCCCCTGGCAAAAATCAGGTCAAACCGGTCCCATGCTCATGGCAGACGACAGGGTACGCCGAGTTCGTCGCGAACCTTGCGCCACTGCTTCCCGAAATTGTTCGGGTCCCGGAGGATGCTGGCCGTAGAGGGAAAGATGACCCACTGCTGTCCGAGGAAGGGACGGCTCCGCCGGGCCGTGAGGGCGTCGGCGGCGAACTTGGGCAGAGGCACGGTGCGATAGCCGGCGTCGGTCTTGGGCTCGGGGAGCCGCTTGAGGCCCTCGCCCTTGGCCCGCACGACTTTGCCGGCCACGCTCAGCGTCGCGTTCTCCTCGTCGAAGTCCTCCCAGCGCAGCGCGAGCAGTTCCGAGCGCCGCAGGCCGGTCGCCATCAAGACCAGGACTGGGTCAACCAGATCCAACTCGCGGCAGTACTCCGACTCTGCAAGCTTCGCCCGAAGATCGCGGACTTGTTTCCCGTCGAGGGCCGGAGCTCCCTGGGGTCGTTTCTTCCGTTCGATCGACTCGACATCCCGGGTGGGATTCGTGCTCAGCGCGTTGGCCATGACCGCCAGCTGCAGCGCGCCGGCCAGGATGGTCTTGGATTGGCGGGCCATCGTCGCGCCGTGAGACTTGTTCATGGACCTAATGGCGGCGTCGATTCGTGCTGCCGTCGCCTCGCCCACCCGGAGCCCGCCGATGAAGTTCTTGAGTTTGGTTGCGTTGTAGCGGTAGGTCGACATCGTTGCGGGGGAGCGGCCATTCTCCTCGAGCCGGGTGAGATGGCGCTCGACAAGGTCATAAACCTTTGTCTCTGTCGTTACCTCACCCGACATCGCCAGTCGCCTTCGCTCATTTAGAGCCTCGATGAGCGCGTCCTGCGCCAGCTTGCCGTGCTTGTCGTACTCGTCAGCCGAGCCGAGCCGCTGAACCACGCGGGTGACGCCGTCAAGGTCCCGGTACCGGCACCTGGCCAGCCAGACTCCATCGCCCTGGTAGATCCTCGTGATCTTCCCGTGGGCGCCGATACGGAGCTGCGGTCTGCCGGGCATTTCGTCCTATGGCCCTCCCTGGTGGTGGCTTCCGGCAAAACGCCGTCTCTATAGAGAGAGTCGGGCATGGTGTCAGTTACAGCAACCATGCGCGCTGGGTACCTCCCGGCTCTGCCGGACCGGCTTTCCCGTACCTGCTGGTCGGTTCCCATGGCTTCCATTTCTTCCGGGAATCGTTCGGTTTCGGCCCGCCAAGAGAGGCGGAACTGTTCAAGATTGCCGGCGCGTTGCCGTTCTTGTCGGACGTTCCCTCTAGCGTCTCTTCTGTTGCCGCGGGTGCCTGGGGAACGCCCGAAGTATCGTGAACGCCCAGGGCCAAGCGTGACCGACCAGTGCAAGGGGGGTGCGATGGATCGCGTCGATCATCATTCGCTCGTCGGAGAGGCGTTGATGCCGCTGATCGACGGGTTGTCGCCGTTCGTTGCCAAGGTGTTGACGCCGATCGTGCCGCCCGGAACTCAGTGGCCGGATTTGCTGCGGGCCAAGGATGCTGCCAACGGTCGCCGGGGTGGCGAGTACCGCACCCACGATTTGTCACTGATGCTGCGGGCGATGACCGAACGTCTCGGAAACGCCGGATATCCGTTTTCTCATCATCTTCCTCGCCGTGTTGAGAACTACGTGCGGGAGTTGCGTGAGATCCGCAACCAATGGGCGCACAACGAGAAATTCACCGCCGAGCAGGCGTATCGGGCTCTGGACTCTGCCGAGCTTCTGTTGTCCGCGGTCGGCGCCGATGACGAGGCTGCCCGGGTCGCACAGCTCAAGGCGAAGGTGTCGCCGCTAGCCCAAACTCGGCCGACTGCCCAACAGTCGGTGGCCTCCGAAGCGGGGCCATTGGCGACCGAGACATTTGTCCGGGACCCCGGACAGGTTCCGATGCCGGGAGTCGGGCCGCGGATTGAGATCGCCGCTGTGACCGACCTCAGCTATGCCATGGCGCATTGCCGGATTCCCGTTATTGAGAGCATCGTCATCGACGGCGCCACGGACAGCGTCCGGGGCGCGGTGGTCGAGGTCGACGTGGTCAGCGCCGACGGCTCCCACGGCGGCCCGCGCGAGGTCAACCTCGACCTCGCTGCCAACCGGCCCACAGTGCTGCGCACGGTCGACCTCAAGCTGGACCCGGCGTCGATGCTCAATGTCGACGAGCAGCGCCCCGGCGCTATTCGGGTGGTGTTGCGCGACGGCACGGGGCAAGTGCTCGGCGAGGCGGCCCAAGACGTGACCGTCCTCGCCGCCAACCAGTGGAAGGCAACCCCGCCACAGTTGGCACTGGAAGTGTTGGCTGCCTACGTGCAACCCAACTCGGCGGCCATCGCGGCCCTGATGCTCGAGGTCTCTGATCGCCTCGCGCAAACCACCGGTAACTCGGCCATCGACGGCTATCAGAGCGAGAACCCCCTGCGGGTGGACGCGATCGTCGCTGCAGTGTTCGACAGCATGCAGGCCCGCGACATCCGCTACGCCGAACCACCCGCGAGCTGGGGGGACGACGGTCAGAAGGTCCGCACCCCGGCAGAGGTACTCCAGGGCCGGCTGGGCACCTGCCTGGACACCACCCTCACCCTTGCCGCAGCACTCGAACAGGCCGGTATCAACTCGACTATCTGGGTGCTCAAGGGGCACGCCTGCCTCCGCTACTGGCGCAGCGATTCCGCGCTGAGCATGGTCTCAAACACCGAGATCGTCGATGTTGTCAATCAGGTGGATCTCGGAAATATCAGGTTGGTGGAAACCACGCTGGTTACCCACGATGCCTCAGAGGCGACCTTCGCCGACGCGACCAACGTTCCACGCATCAAGCACCTTTCCGGTGATTTGTCGGACATCATCGGCATTACCGACATCCGACAGGCTCGCGAGACGCGGATCTTCCCGCTGCCCAGCCGCGCCATCGACGGCGACGGCAACGTCGTAGTGACCCAATACGAACCGGGCGCCGGACGCGTCATCGCGCCCTACGTGGCGACCCAGGCGCAGACTCGGGCCAAGGACGCTGAATGGGTGCCACCCCGAATCCTGCAGTGGAAGAACGCCCTGCTGGATCTCAGCCTCCGGAACAAACTCATCAACTACACCGAACGGGGCGGTTTCCGCGTCGAGGTCCCGGGCCCAGTTCTAGGCCGTTTCGAAGACGCGGTCAATGCCGGCGACGAAATCACCATGGTCGCCTCGGACGAGGTCAAGAGCGTCGATGCCGCCCGCGGCATCCGGTTCGGGCGGGATTTGCCCGAACGCGATCGCGAGCTCCTGCTGGCCGATAAGCACAGCGCGTACATCGACATCACCGCCGCGTCCTACCAGACCAAGTTGCGGTACCTGGCCAACAAGGCCAAGACGATCGTCGAAGAGACTGGTTCCAACAACCTCTATCTGGCATTCGGCATGCTGAATTGGCGCTTCAGCGACCGCGATCTTCGCTCACCCCTGGTTCTGGTGCCGGTCACTCTCTCCACGAAGAACCGGGGCCAAAGCTATGTGCTGAGCATCGACGAGGCCGGTGCCTCCACTCCGAACTTCTGCCTGTTGGAAAAACTGCGGGTGGCGTTCAACATGCAGATCCCCCAGCTGGCCGAGCCCGTCGAGGACGCATCAGGCATCGACCTGGGGGCAGCATTCGACGCGGTCCGGCGCGCGATCGCCGAAGCGGGTCTGCCCTTCCGTGTCGAGGAAGTGGTGCATCTGACGATCCTGCAATTCGCCAAATTCCCGCTCTGGAAAGACCTCGACGAGTCCTGGAAAGAGTTGTCCCACAACAGTTTGGTCAAGCATCTCATCGAAACACCGCAGCAGCGGTTCACCGATCCCGTAGCCGACAATCCCGACGTCGACCTCGACCAACTCGGTACCGCGGTGCCGGTGCCTGCCGATTCTTCACAACTGCGTGCCGTCGCAGACGCGGTCGGCAGGAAGACCTTCGTCCTAGAGGGCCCGCCCGGAACCGGTAAGTCGCAAACCATCACAAACCTCCTTGCCCATGCGATGGCCACGGGGCGGCGGGTGCTGTTCGTCGCCGAGAAGCGAGCTGCCCTCGATGTCGTCAAGAAGCGCTTGGATGCGATCGGTCTTGGTGCACTCTCGTTGGACCTGCACGACAAATCCGCCCGGCCGGTCGCCGTGCGAGCCCAGATCAAAGAAGCCCTTGAAATGCGCGTCAGCCACGATAGGGACCTGCTGCGGACCCAACTACAGACGGCTGAATCCAGTCGCCGCAGTCTCGCGCGCTATGCCCAGCGGCTCCACGCCCCCAACGCCGCCCGCCAGTCTCTGTATAGCGCGCGGTCCAGAGAGTTGGCCGCCGATCAAGACGTCACTCCGTTGGAAGTGCCTCAAGAGCTCGTCGCCGACGCCGAAGAAGACAGCATCGACGAACTGGCCCGTGTCCTGCGGTTCCTACCCGAAAAGACGGAGCCCGCCCACCCTCGCCCCGACCACCCATGGAGCTTTATTGACTTCCCGCCCCTTGGCGGGTTGGACGCCGGGGCGATCCACGTGGTGGCTCTAGCGTTCGACACAGTGCTTGCCGACCTTCAGCAGGCCGGGATTTCGCTGGAAAGCCTCTCGCGCGCAGGCAGTCCTGAGCGGCTGGACTATTGGGCCCGTCTCAGCGCAGAGCCCCGGTTTCCGCTTGTTGCAGTAGACGCGCTGCACACGCCTTCGGGCCAGGAGCAACTTGCCGCCATCGAATCACTGCTGGCGGCCATCACGCAGACGCCGCCGGAGTGGCTCACCACCGTTTCCCCGTCGGCGATGGACCTGGACCTTCCGGCTATCCATCAGGCGGCGGTGGCTGCCGACGCCTCGGGGTTTTTCGGCCGCAAGAAACGGCGCCGTGCGGTGCTCGGGCAACTGTCCGAGGCGCTCACCGTCGACGCCGCCACCGTTGATCTCAAATCGCTGTCCCAACTCACCGCTCAGGTCGGCCAAACCCACGCCCTCGTCGCCGACCTGCGGGCGCGCGTGGCCGCGCTTCCGGTGCAGGTCTTCAGCTCATCCTGGAATCCCTTCGACGCTCAGCAAGCGGCTCAGCTGCGGGGAGTTATCAATGCCGTACGCCGACAAGGTGGGGTGCTGTCGGCGCAGCCCGGCGACGTGTGGGTGGCTGATCTGCGCGCGTCGTACGCCAACACGGCCCAAGGCCAGCTCGCCAACCCCTTACAGCAACTTGCGACGAGCTGGGCAAGACTTGCCGAACTGACGGGCGCATCGCCGACCGAACAACACAGCTGGGCTGGCGACCGCTCATTTCTGCAGAAGTGGTGGGACACCAGGGGCACCCGCCGGCTGGACACGACGGCCTCCATCGAGAGGTGGGTGGAGCTGATCAACCACCTCGAGCCGCTGCGGCGGGCCGGAATGACTGCGGCGAGGTCCGGAATCCTCAACGGCAGCGTTGACGCCGATGACGCCGCGCTGGCGTTCGACCGGGGCGTCGCGCAGGCCTCAGTCGTGGAGCGCCTGCAGGCAACGTCCCTCACCGATTTCGACGTCGCGGCCCATGGCAAGGCCATCATCCGTTTCACGTCCAGCTCCGCCGCGATCCGGCGCGAGTTGCGCCGATCGATTCCTGCGGAGCTGCTGGCGCGCCGGACCTTCAATACCGCGGCGGTCAGCGGTCAGGTAGGCGGGTTGCGTCGCCAGTTGGACCGCAAGAGGGGCGGTATGACTGTGCGGGTACTGATGCAGAATTACGGCGATCTGATCACGCAGGTCATGCCGTGCACCTTGATGAGCCCGGATTCGGTGGCCAGATTCTTCCCGGCTGTTGGCGGCCTGTTCGACATCGTGGTGTTCGACGAGGCATCCCAGATCCGCGTCGCCGACGCCATCGGCGCCATGGGGCGGGCGAAGTCGGTGGTCGTCGTGGGGGACAGCAAGCAGATGCCGCCCACCAGCTTTGCCGAGGCCAGTGCGGCTATCGACGAGGACGAGGACTACAACCCCGATGTGGTTGTCGACGAAGAGTCGATTCTTACCGAGTGCGTTCAGGCCCAGGTGCCCCAGCAGTGGTTGTCATGGCACTACCGGAGCCAGGACGAGTCGCTGATCGCATTCAGCAACTTCAATTACTACAACGGCAATCTGGCGTCCTTCCCCGCGCCGCTGACGGCCGACTCTGATCACGGCATTTCACTGGTACGCGTAGACGGCCACTTCGAACGCGCGGGGCGGGGAAAAACGCTGCGGACGAACAGGGTTGAAGCCGACGCCATCGTCGCCGACATCCGCCGCCGATTTGATGAATCACCGGGCCACGCACCCTCGCTGGGAGTCATCACGTTCAACGCACAACAGCGGGATCTGATTGAAAACTTGTTGCGGGACTCCGGTGACGACCGGATTCCAGAAGCTCTTGACGCGCCGGACGGCTTGTTTGTGAAGAACCTGGAGAACGTTCAGGGCGATGAGCGGGACACGATTCTTTTCTCGGTGGCATTCAGCCGCAACGGCAATGGTGTGTTGCCATTGAACTTTGGCCCACTGTCGCGGCCCGGCGGCGAGCGCCGTCTCAACGTTGCCATCACCCGTGCGCGCAGCGAGGTGGTGCTCTACAGCAGTTTCGACCCGTCTGAACTGAGGGCCGAGCAGACCACTCAGGTGGGAACCAAACACCTGAAGGCTTATCTGGAGATGGCCGCGCGCGGCGTCGAGACGGTCGCCGAGGGCGGCGGGAGGCTGCCCGTCATCGACCGTCATCGTGACGACATCGCCGAGGCACTGCGAAGCGAAGGGTTTACCGTGTCCACCGATGTGGGGTTGTCGGACTTTCGGGTGGACATTGTCATCGCCGACCCCGATGACCCTGGGAGGCCTCTGGTCGCTGTTCTGCTCGACGGAGAGACATGGTTCGAACGGCAAACCGTCGCCGACCGTGACGGACTTCCCGTCGACGTCCTGGCCAACCTGATGAAGTGGCCGGCGGTGGAACGAGTCTGGCTGCCGGAATGGCTTCACCACCGATCGGAGACCATCGCTCGGCTGCGTGAAGCAGTCGAGCGGGCTCAACAGCTGCCGGCGCGTCCCGAGGCCAACCCAGAGCCGGCGCAGCCCGCTCCAAGGAACACCAACTTCGACGTCATCGACCGAAGATTCTCGACACTGAAGTCGGCGTCGGCGACGCTGCCCAACACAGCATCGCCCAGAACCCACCCCATGGTCATCTCGCACCGGGAATGGGTCGTTCGGCCAGCTGGGGACATCAGCGTTCTGGACCAGCTTCCCGGGCCGATGGCTACCGCCAATGTACGCAGGATCATCAACGCTGTTATCGAGGCCGAAGCTCCTGTCCATCAGAACCGATTGGCCAAGGTCGTCGCCGGCGCCTACGGCCTCAATCGAGTCAGCGAAGATCGCCGCCGAGCCATTCAACGCGCCGTTCCACACGAATACCGGCGGCCAGATGGTGAAGACTTCTATTGGCCGACTGATGTTGACCCGAAGTCTTGGCGGCTGGTTCGCCGGCCAACGGTAGGGGAAAGCAGACCGCTCGATGAGATCAGCCTCATCGAGATCGGCAACGCCATGCTCGTCGTGGCCGAGGAGTCAGGCGGTTCGGGGAAGGACGAACTCAAACGAGATGCCCTTGCGCTGTTTGGCGGACGTCGTCTGACAGCCGCGGTGAACGCGCGTTTGGACGAGGCGATCGAAAAGGCAGTGGCTCGAGGGCTCCTGCGTCTTTCGAGTGCGGGATTCTTCATCGCATCAACCGATTGATGAGCAGCGATAACTCGGGGCTCATCACATGAGTTCTCCACTGAACGGCTGCGCTAGGGATGGCGGCGGGCAGTCAAGAAGACAGCAGATGGCACGCTTGACCGAAATCGGTGTCGTCGTCGGGAGATGCCGCCGATCGCTGAACCCCGGCGACAAATCCCGGCCGAGGTGCCGCTGCCACGCTAACCTCGGCTCCTGTGGGGGTGTCTCCGGAATTCGAGGCCGATCAGTTGTCGCCGACGCAGCGTTCGATCATTCGCCGTGCCGTTCACGAGGCGATGGCTGAGCATGGCATCGAGTGGGCGATGCGCAACACCTGCGCCGAGATCGAAGAGAAGTACGGGATCTCCTACGACACCGTTGAATACCTGCTTAATGACGAATTGCCCGTCGCGCTTCCCGAAGAGTTCCTGACCACGGGGCAAAGGAATCGAATTCGGCGAGAGTTTCACGCCGCAATGTCGATCTCGGACCCTGACCAGCGGGAGCGCGCCGCCGCCGAGGCGGTGAAGGAGTCCGCCGAGTTCTTCGGGATCTCCGAGGACGCCATCCGTTCGGTTGTCGGCGCCGACGGCGACAGCGTTCCGCCAGCCCGCCAGCGCGGAGGTGCGGCCGTTCCCGCCGGCTCCCCGTATTTGCCCGAACCCGGCCAGGTCGTAGAGGTGCGCGGCTCGACGTGGGCGGTCGCCAACGTGGCGGCGCAGGGTCTGCCGCTCAGCCCGGCTGACGACGCCACCGCCAAGCTCAACCACATTGTCGATCTGCAGTCCCTCGATGAGGATCGGCTCGGTGAGCAGCTGTCGGTGATCTGGGAGCTTGAGGTCGGCCAGACGGTCACCCCGCCCCAGGGGTTGCCGGAGCACATCAACCCGGAAGGTTTCGACGACCCCGCGACATTGGCCGGATTCATCGACGCGATGCGCTGGGGTGCGGTCACCTCCGCGGACCCGAACCGCTATCAGGCGCCGTTCTGGTCGGGCGTGGCGGTGGAGGCGTATCAGCTCGAACCGCTACGGCGGGCCTTGACCAGTCCGCGGGCCAATCTCCTGCTCGCTGATGACGTCGGTCTGGGCAAGACGATCGAAGCGGGCCTGGTGCTGCAGGAGTTGCTGCTGCGGCATCGCGCCCGCACCGCGGTAATCGTCTGCCCACCCAGTTTGGCGCTGAAGTGGCAAGACGAGATGCGCGACAAGTTCGGGTTGCAGTTCGTCATCGTCAACAGCGAACTGATGGCCCAGGTCCGGCGCACCCACGGTCTGCACGCCAACCCGTTTCAGCTGTATCCACGGGTGATCGTGAGTATGGCGTGGCTGCCGCAGGTGCGTTGCCAGCGGCTGCTGCGTGACGTCTACACCCAGGCCGATAATCCGAAGCTGGGCAAGCGTTTTGCCTTCGACGCCCTGATCGTCGACGAGGCCCATCACGTGGCGCCGTCGAGTCCGTCGGCGATCGCCGGTGGCCGCGGCTACGCGGTGGACACCCAGCGCACCGTAGCGGTGCGCCAGCTCGCCGACAAGTGCGAGCACCGCCTGTTCCTGAGCGCGACCCCGCACAACGGCTACCCGGAATCGTTCACCGCGCTGATGGAGATGATCGACCCCCGCCGGTTCTCCCGCGGCGCGCTGCTGGACTCCGCTGCCCTCAAGGACGTGACGGTCCGCCGGCTCAAACGGGACCTGAAAGGCAAGGGATTCAAGGACCGCGAGGTGAGAATCCTTGACTTCACACCGGAGGACAGTGAGCAGGAGATGTTCTCCCTGCTCGATGACGTCGTCACCCGCAGCGCCAAGCTTAACGGCACCAAGCCCGGCGGTGACATCGTCACCATGCTGCTCAAGAAACGATTCCTGTCCAGCCCCTTCGCGTTCGGGATGACGATCAGCCACTACCTCGACACCCGCGCCGGCCGCGGCCTGAGCGATGACGACTACAACGACATCTTCGGCGAGGGTCAGGCCGACGAAGAAGAAGGTTTGTGGGAACACGACGAGGCCGAGCGGCTACGGGAGTCGAAGGCATCTGACCCGCTCAGCGCCGCCGAACCGGGGCAGCTGCAAAAGCTCGCCGACTGGGGGCTGGGCTACGAAGGCCGGCCCGACTCACGGCTGGAACGGCTGATCACCTTCCTGGACGCGGTGTGCCGGCCGGACGGCAAGCACTGGACGAACGAACGGGTCGTGGTGTTCACCGAGTACGCACACACCCTGGGCTGGCTGCAGCGGGTGTTGACGCAGCGGGGCTACGCCGAGCGGCTGGCGGTGATCGAGGGCGCTACGCCGACGGAGGACCGCGAGCTCATCCGCGCCCGGTTCACCGCTGACCCGGCCAAGGAACCGGTGCGGGTGCTGCTGGCCACCGACGCCGCGGGGGAGGGTATCGACCTGCAGAACCACTGCCACCGCCTGGTCAGCTTCGACATCCCGTTCAACCCATCAAGGCTCGAACAGCGGATCGGCCGCATCGACCGCTACGGCCAAACCGAAACACCCGAGGTGTTTCACTTCCTGCCCGACAACAAGTCGTCCACCTACGCATCCGACGCGGACTTCATGGGCCGCGTCGCCAAGAAGATCGCCCAGGTCGAGGTCGATCTGGGTTCGGCCAATCAGGTGATCGGCGAGGAGATCCAGGAGCACTTCGCGCGACGCAAACCGGCCAAACGCAAGGCCAAGCGCGTCGACACCAACGAGGTGATCCAGGCCGCGCTGGCCGGGGGTATCGCGTTGAACGCCCGCCTGACTGAGTTGGAGCGCGGCTATGACGCCTCCCGCGCCGAGTTGCACCTGGAACCGCAGAACCTGCGCCGGGTCGTCGACACGGCGCTGCGGATCAACCATCAGCTCCCGCTGGAACCGGTCGGCGACACCCACACCGACGCCGAAGTCTTCACCGTCCCTACGCTGAGTCCGGGGTGGCAGGCCACCCTCAAAGGTTTGGACACCCGTCTGGAGCCCGGTGTGCTGCGGCCGATCACCTTCGACGCCGCCGCCGCCGAGGGCCGCAGCGACCTTGTGTATGTCCATCTGGGACATCCGATCGTGCAGAAGGCGCAACGGCTCCTGCGCCGCTCGCTGTGGAGTGTCGACTCGACCCTCAACCGGGTGACCGCCGTCGTCATCGACGACCTGCCGGAATCGTTCGTCGCGGCCGTGACCCGCATGGTGCTCGTCGGACGCGGCGGTGTACGGCTGCACGAGGAAGTGTTCCTTGCCGGTGTCCGGTTGCGGGGACGCCGCGCCATGGCCGAGGAGAAAGCCGAGAAAGCCCTCGACCACGCCCTCGACGGCGACCGGCTCACGCTCGCTGATCGCCGGGTCCGCAACGAGCTGTGCGGCATGTGGAACACCCCGGACGCGCCGCTGCGTACCCGCCTGGAAGAGTCCATGCACTCCCGTGCCGAACGACGCCACAAGCTGGTCATGGAGCAGCTGGAGAAACGGCAGGCTTCCGACACGCAACGTGCCCGCGACATCTTCGCCGCGTTCCGCACCAATCTGCGCGAGTCCCTGAACCTTCTGCGCAGCAAGGACGCCGAAGCCCAGGCCACGCTATGGGCTGATGAACAGCAGAAGCAGTGGCGCCGCGACATCGAAACCATGCAGCGGCGCCTCGCTGAACTCGATGACGAAGAGGCCCGCGAGATCGCCGCGATCACCGACCGCTACACCGAGGTCAAACCGCACACCACGGCGGCGGCGGTCGTCTTCGCGCTGACCGCCGAGGATGCGAAAGGAGGGCTGCACTGATGCCCCCTAGCAGGCAACGGCAACGCCCCACCCCCAGCGTGTCGGATCTGCACCGGCAATGGCTGGAACTGGTCGACACCGACGGCCCCTTCCTGGCCATCGCCCCGATCAAGCGGGTCTGGCCCACCGGCATGCCGAGTCTGTCCGGTGAACGCAAGGACGCACTTGGCTACGCACGCAAGGACTTCGAAGCCGCCTGGGAGACCCTCGACCGCACACCCGCCGATGGGGCGGCGGTGGAGGCCTACGGTATCGCCCGCGACAAGTGGTTGGAAACTGTGCTGCGCGACGTGGCCGGCTGGGCGGA
>ERZ795053.6342-NODE-6342-length-11808-cov-3.868034_pt1 | contig 11808 bp, 10 predicted proteins | sample MGYA00375137_ERZ795053 | MGnify/ENA primary metagenome ERZ795053 (study PRJEB30182, sample SAMN05720284) | activated sludge metagenome | isolation source: Anaerobic digester | place: Hong Kong | collected 2014-12-17 ... | reverse complement strand
CCAGCGCCGGCAGGATCAGGCCGAACTGGATCGCATATTCCTGCGCCCATTGCCGCGCGAGCCAGCCACCGCGGGCGGGTGTGCCGACAAGCGGCGCCTGCAGGCAGGCGAGATCCGGCCCGGCATGGGCAAAGGCCTCCGCCGCAGCGCACAGCTGGCCGGGATGCGGCCGGTCCTCGGCATCGTAGACAACCACATAGGCGCCGGTCGCCCGGGCAAGGCCGTAATTGAGTGCACGCGGCTTGGTCTGCGGCGCGCCCGGCGGCAGCACGACCAGCTCCGTGCGGGCCGGCCAGTCCTGCGCCAGGATGGCAGCTCGTGTCACCTCATCGCCGGTCTCGATCAAGAGCTTTATGTCGAGCAGATCCTCCGGATAGTCGAATGCCGCGACTGTGCGAGCCAGCTGCGGCACGCAGGCCGCTTCATCTTTCATCGCGATGAGGATCGTGTAGCCGGGCAGCAGTACCGAGATGCCCTGTCGCGAGGGGCGTGCGGGCGCTGGCCAGAATGCAGCGCCCAGCAGCACAAGCCGGAACACCATGACCGCCAGGAAGAACACCATGGCCGCCGCCAGCAGGCCCGCGAGCAGCAAAGCCGGAGCCGCGAGGCCAACAAGCCCGGCGACGCCGGCAAACCGGGCAAAGACCCTGCCCTGGTTCGCGGTCACGGTCTGCCGCGCTGACAGGTGCGGTGCACGCCTTGCCAGGCCCGAGGCCGCTGCATCCGCAAGCTGCCAGTCCGGCGGTGGCGCAGCCGGACCCGGCCGCGCCCAGCGCGGTGCCACACTCCCCCAGAACCCATCAGCACCCATTCTGGTAGAAAAGCGGTTCTACCGGCAGAATTCCACAGACCACAGGTTGAATTTGTTTCGTTTCCGAAATGGCTCGCGCCAGAGGCGGCGAAATTCGCCTGTCAGGAGGCCGGGCCGGCGGGAGGCAAAAGATCGAGGCTCAGCTGCATCGGCGCTTGCGGTGCCTTGCGCGCCCGCCCCGGCTTGCGGCCGCTGAACGGAAGATCCGGCTGGCGCACATCCTGACCTGCCCTGTCACGCGTCCCGTCGTGCGCAGAGATGGGCGGGCGCCTCAGGAGGGCAAGCCGTTCGCGGGCTTCCCGGCCAGCGGCAACATGATCCAGCATGCGCATCGGATAGGTCTGCCCGAACACGATTCCGGCGCGGGCGAGGTCCGCTTTCGGCGCCTCCCAGGGGGCGTGCAGGTAATGCGTCGGCAGGGCCGCAAGCTCCGGCACCCAGCGGCGGATGAAGGCACCGTCCGGGTCCATGTCCTGGGACTGCTTGACCGGATTGAACACGCGTGGCGTCGCAGCACCGGTGAACATCACATGCGCCTGCACCTGCGGGTAATGAATGCCTGCCTCGAAATCGGTCAGCAGGCCGGCCATCTGCGCGGCCGGCCGGCCCGGATCCATCCAGAGGTGCCAGGCTGCAAAGCCGATCAGCTGCACCCGCATGGATGCGCTCAGCCAACCCGTCGCGTTCAGCGCGCGCATCGCAGCGTCGATGAAAGGAAAACCGGTGCGGCCCTGCAGCCAGGCTTCAAGCCGCGGATCGCCCTCGGCTGCCTCGGGCCGCAACCCGTCGCGGGCGGGCGGGACGGGCCGTCTGTCGAAAGATGTTCCATCCTCCACGGCCTGCAGGCTGCGGCTGCGGGCCTGAAGACGAGCCAGGAAACCGTCGAGCGATTGCGTGAAGGTCGTGTCGCCATCTTCGGCATACGCCACACGCGCCCGCCAGGCCGCCTGCACCGCTTCCCGCGCCGAGACCGTGCCAAAGGCAAGGTGCGCCGACACGCGAGAGGATATGTCCGCGGCCTCCGCCGGATGCGACAACGCTTGACCGTAACGCCGCCCCCGGCCCGAAAGGAAGCTGCGCAACAGCTCGACCCCCGCGGCCCGCCCGCCGGGCTGGCGCTCCGGACAATCATCGGGGCCAAGTCCGAAATCCTCGGCAATCGGCCAGGGCGCAGAAGGCACGTCCGCCATGGGGATCGTGTCAGGCGCCTTCAGGCGCGGGCGCGACATCAGCTCGTTCCAATGTGCGGCCCAGGCGTCGCGATGTGCGCGGTCCTGCAGAACGCCGGTCTGGCTCTGCTCGCGGAGCGACACACCGGCCTGCAGCGCCCAGCGGCGCACGGACCGGTCACGGTCATAAGCCCATTGCAGGCCGGTTTCCTCATGCGTGTGAATGGCGGCAAGGCCGTGCCGGCGATGCAGGTCCGCCAGTACCTCGGCCGTCCTGCCCGTGCGCACGACGAGCCGGGCGCCGCGCGCCCTCAGCGCTTCGTCCAGCTCTGTCAGGCTCTCCACCAGGAAATCGAACTGGCGGCGGGACTGTTCCGGCAGGGACCAGAGGCCCGGATCGAATATATATAGAGGAAGGACTGGCGCGCCGCTCGCCAGCGCCGCCGCGAGGGCTGCGTGGTCGTGGACCCGAAGGTCCCGCCTGAACCAGACAACATGAAGTCCACTCATGGAACAAAGATAGAACATTTGTTCCCGATGTACAAGAGGAGGCCTGTTTGACGGGCCGATCTTGCCCGAAGGCACTTTTTTTACGCGGGGATGCATCCGGACGCCGCCCGCGATGCATCTGAATCTAAGGAATCGAACGTGAACCGGTATTCATGGGCTTGCAGTTCCCTCGACCGGCACCATATCGAAAAACAACAAAATCCAACTCCCTGAAAAATCTAGAATTTATCTTTTTTCGATAATTTAATATTGAAAAACGATAAGACCTGTCCTATATTGATTTTGTCGGCGGCGGGATGGTCCTGCCGGGACAACAAACCAAGAAGGACTTTCAGAAATGACCCCCCGCGTTCGTCACAGTAACCCCGAGATCGCTGCGCCTGCCGCACCGATGGCGCTCGCCATCCTGACCGGCAGCCAGACGCTGCTGTCCCGACCGGCCAATGACGAGCCCGGCCGGTACCGCCAGAGCCTCCTGGTCCGCCGCCGCAAGCGCGTCGTTCGCCGCGACGCCCACTAGCCGGCAGGACGGCGCCGCTGCCCCCCCGGTCAGGTTCCCCTTCCTGACCAGCGGCGCCGTCCGCCTTTTCCAGAGAATACAGCAAGCAGGATACCCATCATGATACGCCCCCTCATCGCCGCCGCCCTCGCCATTGGCATCACCGCCCCGGCTTTCGCCGCGTCGGACCAGTTCCGGATGAAGATCGACTACAATCGCGCCGCACTCGATGCGCCAGCCACGGCGCAGGCCGAATACGACCGCATCAAGAGCGATGTGACCGAGCGCTGCGCGAAAGAACAGGCCGATATCGGCCTCGCCACACCGATCGCGATCCGCTTCTGCGAAAAGCGTACGATGGACCGTGTGGACCTTGCCATCGACCATCCGGCCTTCACGGCTCTGCATCGGGCTGATTACAGCAAATAGCCGTCAGAAATCCGGCAGGCGCCCTTCGCCTCTCTCCCCTGACCCGGTGCCTGCCGTATCCCGCCGCCCTGCTCCCTCCAAGGCAGGGCGGCACTTTTTTTGAGGTGCAGCGGGAAATTGTGGCGCCGGCCTAGTCGATTTCGACTTCGCGGAAATCCTTGGCGCGCAGCAGGGCGGTCAGCCTGAAGGCCGCCGGAACGAAACTGCCATCCTCTTCGCGCTCGAACAGGGCGACACAGCTGGTCGGGAATTTCTCCGACAGGCGCAGCGACGCGTAATGGTCGAGGCTGCCGCCCTCTCGCAGGATGTCGAGCGCAAAATCGTGGATGCCGGGATTGTGGCCGATGACCATCAGCGTCCCTTCCCGGTCGTTCTGCTTGACCACATCGGACAGGCCCCGCACGCCGCACAGGTACAGCGCTTCCATCGGGCGCACCTTTTCGCCTTCGAACACCTTGGCCGCTTCCGAACAGGTCTCGCGCGCGCGCCGCGCGGTCGAGACCAGGATATGCTGCGGGCTCCAGTCCATCGCGACCAGTTCCTCGGCGATACGCCGCGCGTCGGCATGGCCCTGCTCGGTCAGCGCCCGCCCGAAATCGTCGATCCCCTCCCCGTAGGGCTCGGTCTTGGCGTGACGCATCAGGATCAGGCGTTTCATCGTCAGGTCCGGAACTGGAAATGCGCGGCGCCCCTGCGGCCCCGTCGCCGGTTCAATTCACTTAGGCACCAATTTCGGCGAGGAAATCAAGTGACAGCTCCGGGCAAGATCACGGGCAAGGGCAGCCACGTCACCCGGCAGGCGATTGCCCGCCGTTGCCATTCCCCAGCGCGGAGATCAGAGCGCCATTTCCATCTTGCCGTTGACGAGGGCCGAATAGTCTTCGACCAGCGCCCCGGAGATCTGGCCGGGCTTGTAGCGATGCGCGCCGATTTCGGCGACAGGCGTGATCTCTGCGGCGGAACCGGTGATGAAGCACTCCGAGAACGTGGCCAGCTCGTCCGGCATGATCGCGCGTTCGACCACCTCGATCTGGCGCTCCTTTGCCAGGCGGATCGCCGTCTGGTGTGTCAGGCCGTTGAGGAAGCAGTCCGGCGTCGGGGTGTGCAGCACGCCGTCGCGCACGAAGAAGATGTTCGCGCCGGTCGCCTCGGCCACCTGGCCGCGGTAGTCCAGCATCAGGGCATCGGCATAGCCGGCCCGCTCGGCCGCATGCTTGGACAGCGTGCAGATCATGTACAGTCCCGCCGCTTTTGCATGGCAGGGTGCCGTGTCGGGGGCCGGGCGCCGCCACTCGGCGTGCGTCAACCGGATGCCCTTCATCTTGTCGGCGAAGTAGTCGCCCCAGTGCCAGACCGCGACGGCAAGATGGATCGTATTGTTCTGGGCCGACACGCCCATCATCTCGGAGCCGCGCCAGGCAATGGCCCGGACATAGGCGCTGTCGAGGCCGGACCGGGCGAGCGCCTCACGCTTGGCTTCCTCGACCTGCTCCACTGAGAAGGGGATGTCGAAGCCCATGATGCGGGCCGAATTGTGCAGGCGCTTGGAATGGTCCAGCGAGCGGAAAATCCTGCCATTATAGGCGCGCTCGCCCTCGAACACCGACGAGGCATAATGCAGTGCATGCGTCAGGACATGGATTTTCGTGTCGCGCCACGGCACGAATTCGCCGTCCATCCAGATGTAGCCGTCACGATCGTCATATGCGGTTGCCGGGGTTGCGGCCATGTCTTTCAGCGCTCCTCGCTTGAACTTCTTGTGTTTTCGCGTTCATTTCACCGTATGGCACCTGACGTCAACCTGAACCGCCCGTTCGATCCCCGCCTCTTCCTGATGGACCAGGAACTCGACAGGGGGGTGGGCCTGTTGCTGGCTGGCGCAGCCGAACTGACGAGAGCCGCGGAAAGCGCCCGGAGCAAGGCAGGGCTCAGCAAGTCAGAAATGCAAATTCTCATGGCTATCCGCTACCGCCCAGGCCTGACCGTTTCAGAAATGCGGGAATCGCTCGGCATGACCGTGCCGACCTTCGCCCGCATCCTGGGCGCGCTGGACCATCGCAGCCTGATCGAGAAGGCGAAAGGCACCGAGGATGCGCGCCAGCGCACGCTGACCCTGTCCGATGCCGGCGTCACGCTGACCACGCCGCTCGCCATCGTGCTGCGGGAGCGGCTGCGCCTCGCCTTCCGCAGCGCCGGTCCGGATGCCGTCGATGGCACGCGCCGCGTGCTCGATGCCCTGGTGCGCTGATGGGCGAAGCCGCACATATCCTGGTCGTCGACGATGACGACCGTATCCGGGACCTGTTGAAGCGCTACCTGACCCGCGAAGGCTATCGCGTGACAGCGGCCGGCAATGCCGAAACCGCCCGGCGCCTGATGGAAACGGTCGCTTTCGACCTTGCCATCCTCGACGTGATGATGCCCGGCGAGGACGGCTTCTCCCTCCTCTCCGGCATCCGCAAGGGCGCCTCGAAGCACACGCCGGTCCTTCTGCTGACTGCGCGCGGGGAGGCCGGCGACCGGATCGAGGGCCTCAAACGCGGTGCCGACGACTATCTCGCCAAGCCGTTCGAGCCGGAGGAACTCTCGCTGCGCTGCGCGGCGATCCTGCGCCGGTCGCACCGGGAAGTGCCGCCGGAGGAGCTGGAAATGTCCGGCCTCGTCTTCAATGCCGCGCGCGGAGAGCTTCGGGCCGGCGACGAGCGCATCCGCCTGACCGATGCCGAACTTCAGCTGCTGACCGTGCTGGCCGCGCGCGCCGGCGAACCGGTCAGCCGCGAGGACCTCGCCGAGCTGACCTCCGCCGGCATGGAGCGCTCTGTTGACGTCCAGGTCACGCGCCTGCGCCGGAAGATCGAGCCGAACCCGAAGGAGCCGGTCCATATCCAGACCGTCCGCGGGATCGGCTACCGGCTGATGCCGGACTGAACCCATGCTGCGCCTGCGCGACATCACCCCCCGCGGCCTCTACGCCCGCAGCCTGCTGATGGTCGTCCTGCCCGTCGTGCTGATCCTCATGCTGATGACCTGGTACTACTATGACAGCCACATCTCGGAGGTGAACCGGAAGCTGGGCCAGGCCATCGCGCGGGATGTCAGCCTCGTCCAGGACTATTGCGAGCGGCAGAGCGACTCGGGTCTGGAGAAAGACGCGATCGGCACGCGGCTGGACCTCACCTTCAGCTGCGACGCGCCGGGCGGCCAGCCGGAAGCCGAGACCTTTCTCGAAGCCTTCTCCTACCGGAAAGTACTGACCGAGGAACTCGCCACCCGCCTCGGCGTACCGGTCAGCGTGGGTCTCAGCTCCAACGATTCGATGATCCACATCCGTTTTCCGGCCTCCGGCAAGACGGTGGAAGTGATGATCGAGCGCAAGCGCGCCGTGACGATCACATCTCACTTCTTCATCATCTGGGTCATCATCTTCAGCCTGCTGATGGTAGCGCTGGCGATTGCCTTCCTCAATCAGCAGGTGCGCTCCATCCTGCGCCTGTCGGAAGCGGCCCGCGCCTTCGGTCGGGGGCGCGACGTGCCGGGCTTCCGCCCGTCTGGGGCCAACGAGGTGCGCGATGCCGCCCGCGCCGTGATCGACATGAAGAACCGGCTGACCGCCTTCGCCGAACAGCGCACCGCCATGCTGGCCGGCGTCAGCCATGACCTCCGCACCCCGCTGACGCGCCTGAAGCTCTCCATCGCGATGATGGACGAGACGGACGAGATCAGGGCCATGAAGGCCGACCTCGACGATATGGCAATGATGCTCGACGAATACCTCGCCTTCGCGAAAGGCGAGGATGGCGACGAGACCGCCCCGTTCGACCTTGCCGTGCTGGTGCGGGAGATCGCCGCCGGCTTCGGGCGCAGGGTCAGCGTTGCCGGTCCCGGATCGGTCCGGATCCGCGGGCGACGGCTGGCCCTGAAACGGGCCCTGACCAATCTCGTGTCGAACGCCGTGATGTATGGCGGCGACGTGCAGGTGACGCTCGTTGATGGCCCGCATGCGGCGGAAGTGCATGTCGACGACAATGGTCCCGGCATTCCGAAGGAGCGCTATGAGGAGGCCTTCCGCCCCTTTTCGCGCCTTGATGAGGCACGCACGCAGAACGCATCCGGCACCGGCCTCGGCCTGACCCTTGCCCGCGACACCGCCCGCGCCCATGGCGGGGACCTGCGCCTCTCAGAAAGCCCGCTCGGAGGCTTGCGTGCCAGCCTCCGCCTGCCCCATTGATCGTCTTCCAGTCCGCACCAGAAAAAGCGCCATGCCCGACAAACCCGCCAAGCTCATCGTCCGCAATGCCGAGTCCCGAGACATTCCGGGGATCGTTGACGTCTCCGAACGGGTCTACGGGCACGGTATGGGCTACGGGCCGAGCGAAATCCTCGGCCAGATCAACCGCTTTCCCGACGGCCAGTTCGTCGCCGAATACGAAGGCCGGATCGTCGGCTACTGCGCGACCTTCATGATCTCGGGCGAGGTGGCGCTGAAGCCGCACAGCTGGACCGAGATCACCGGCGCCGGCTACGCCGCCCGGCACGACCCCGAAGGCGACATGCTCTACGGCATGGACGTGATGGTGCACCCCGACTACCGGCGCCTGCGCATCGGGGAGCGCTTCTACCGGGTACGGAGAGAGCTCTGCCAGTGGCTGGAACTGAAGGGCATCGTCTTCGGCGGGCGGATGCCCGGCTATGCCCGCCATACGAAGGAATATCCGGACCCGCAGGACTATGTCGAAGCGGTGATGGAACAGAAGCTGAAGGACCCGGTGATCAATTTCCAGCTGCGCCAGGGCTTCCGGCCGATCGGCGTGATGCGGAACTACCTGGTCGGCGATGCCCAGTCGAAGGATTGCGCCACCCACATGTTGTGGGACAATCCGCTGGAACAGGACAAGATCAAGGCCAAGCCCAGCCTCGGCGACACCGCCCTGCCCGAACGCGTGCGCCTCGCCACGGTGCAGTTCCAGATGCGTCGCATCAATTCGATCGACGAATTCGAACAGCAGATCGAATATTTCACGGACATCGCGTCCGACTACAAATCCGACTTTGTCGTCTTCCCGGAACTGTTCACGCTGCAGCTCCTGTCGCTGGAGCACAAGCCGCTCGGCCCCGTCGAGTCGATCGAGAAGATCAGCGAATACACGCCCCGCTTCATCGCCTTCATGGAAAAGCTGGCCGTCTCCTACAACATCAACATCATCGGCGGCACGCATCCGAGCCGGGTCGAGAACGGGGACATCCTCAACATCTCCTACGTCTTCCTGCGCGACGGCTCCGTGCACACCCAGCAGAAGCTGCACCCGACTCCGTCCGAACGGATGTGGTGGAACATCAAGGGCGGCAAGGGCGCCAACGTCATCCAGACCGATTGCGGCCCGATCGGCGTGATGATCTGCTACGATTCCGAGTTTCCGGAACTCGCCCGCCATCTGGTCGACCAGGGCGCCCTCATCCTGTTCGTACCGTTCTGCACCGATGAGCGCCGTGGATACCTGCGGGTCCGCTATTGCTGCCAGGCCCGCGCCGTCGAGAACCAGTGCTATGTCGCGCTCTCCGGTGTGGTCGGGAACCTCCCGAACGTCGAGAACATGGACATCCACTATGCCGAAAGCTGCATCCTGACCCCGTCGGACTTCCCGTTCGCGCGCGACGGTGTGGCCGCTGATACAGCCCCCAACACAGAGACCATTGCGCTGGCCGACCTGTCCCTGTCGGACCTGCTGACCGCCCGCCAGTCCGGCGCCGTCCAGAACCTCAAGGACCGCCGGTTCGACCTCTATTCGGTAAGCTGGAAGAAAGACGGCTGATTGCCGCCGCAGAAGTGGTTGCGGCCGGTCCCCGCCCCCGGCTAGTATTCGCCTGCCCGGGGAGGAGGAGACGCATGATCCGCATCCGCACCGCCGCACTGGCTGTCCTGCTGAGCTGCTTTGCTGCCTGTGCCACACCGCCGGAGACGCCTCCGGCGATTGCCCCGCCCGCACCTGCCGCGGAAGCCGAGCCGGCCCCGCCGCGCGACCTGCTGGTCGAGCTGGGCGATGCCGAAGCGGCCGGCGACACGGCCAGACAGGTGGAGCTGGCGCACGCGCTGATGGCCGATCCGGCCAGCGACGAGGCCCTGAAGCTCAATCTCGCCGACCTGCTCGCAATCCTTGGAGATCCGGACACCGCGCTCGCCACCTACCAGGCCGCCTATGACGCCGAAGCGGCGCTCCCGTCGCCGGACTTCACCCGGCTCATCGACCTTGAGGCCCGCATGGGCGAGATCGCGATCGATGCCGGCCGGAAGGACGCGGCCACCTTCCACACCGGGCGCGCCGTGGCACTGGTCAACGACCATCTCGGCGCCGACCATCCGCGCATGGCCCCGCTCCTCGCCTTTGCCAAGGCCAACGATCTCGACCTCGGCCAGATCGCCAGGGCGGGCGGTCTCTACACCGCTGAGGAAGCCGATTCCGTTCTCGGCGACTCGGTGGACCGGGCCCGGTCGGACGAGGAATTCGCCGCTGCCGCAGCCCCCGGGGAACCCATGGTCCGCGAGCTCGGCGAGGAAGCCGACTTCGATCTCGTCAGGGTCTTCTACGGAACGGACCGCGCCCCTGCGCCGGTGAAGCAGATCGACATTTCCGGCCGCCCGGTGATCGACCCGCGCACCTATTACAGCGCGACGCGCGGGCCCCTCGAGACCGGCAGCGTCATGGTCTCCGTGCCGCGTAACCGCAATATCGGTGAGGTTCCAAAGCCGAGCGTCCTGCGTTTCGAATTCCGGCCGGACCCCGCTCGGCACGTTATCCTGGGAGACATGAAAGTGTTCCCCGGCATGGACACGTTCGTGAACGAGGTGAAACTGGAACTCGCCAAGTCGAAGCGCCGCGAAATCTTCGTCTTCATCCACGGCTACAACACAAAGTTTTCCGATGGCATCGAGCGTACGGCGCAGCTCTCAACCGATCTCGAAATCGATGGTGCGGCCGTTTTCTATTCCTGGCCGTCCGCCGGCAGCCTGTTCAGCTACCGCGCAGACCGGTCGCAGATCAACGACGAGGCCGCCGCGGACCTTGAGAACTTCCTGCTCGTCCTTTCCGAGAAGACCCACGCAAAACGCATCAGCGTGGTCGCGCACTCGATGGGCAACGAGTTCCTCGTCAAGGCGCTTGAAAAGCTCGCCGAGCGCCAGCCGCAGGAAAAGCTGTTCAATGAAATTGTCTTCGCCTCTCCTGATGTCGACGCCCAGATCTTCTCCGACATGGTGAAGAATTTCGGCCCGCTGGCCGACGATCTGACACTGTATGCAAGCTCGAAGGATCTCGCCCTTCAGGCCTCACGCCGCTTCAACGGCAAGGGCCGGCGCGCCGGGGACTCGACCGATCCCGTCCTGCTGCCCGATCTCAACACGATCGACACGTCCGCCGTCTCCGATGGCGGCCTCGGCCATTCCGACATTTTCGGCGGCGCCTTCCCGGACTTCCAGGCCATCCTGTGGCTCAGCCTCGAGCCTGACCAGCGCTGCCTGCTCGGACGCAAGGAAGAGGGCAATGCGGTAGCCTGGGTGCTGGGCAGCCCGCGCACTGAATTCTGCGACCCGAAAGCCTTTTCGACGGCGGTGACGACGATGCGGCGCGTCGGCGTCGAGGAATCGGCCAGCGTGCTCTCGGCTGAGGCCGCAAGAGCCGAGTCTGACGGCGATGCCCAACAGGCATCGCTCTGGGAATCTGCGCTCAAGATCGTCGAGTGGCTGGGCATTGCCGGCCGGGTCGTGCCGGCCACGCCGCCTTCGTGATCGCGCTACACGCTGCTGGCGGAGTGGGACCATTCGGACCCGCACCGCCAGCAGCGTGCGCAACGCGGCGATGAAGGCCAGAGGCTGGTCGAGCATGACATGATGCTCAGCATGCGGAATGGAGATGAACGGCACCTGGTGGCCGAGCAGCTGGCGCATATAGTCGCCGACATCGTCCGGCATCAGGGATGAGTCCTCGCCGCGAATGATGGCCACGCGGCAGCGCGCGGACTTCAGAAGTTCGCCGGGGTCGCGGCCCGGATCGAAATGCGTCCAGATCAACGGGTCGAACTTCCACGTCCAGCCCTCCCCGTCGGCGCGCTTCAGGCTCCAGCGCGCGATATAGTCCATTGCGTAGAGGTTCTCGCATTGCTGCGGCGGGGCGAGGCGGAAACGGCCAAGGGCACCCGCAAGGTCCGGATAGACCCGGTTTGGGCGTCCCTTGCGGTCCGGTCCCCGATGGGGGCGCTCCGGCGGGTTCACCGGGCTGTCGACGATCACCATGCCCTCGAACCGCTCGCCATATTTCGCGCCAGTCACGAGCGTGACGAAACCGCCGAAGGAATGCGCCACGATGATCGGCTTCGTCGGCCCGTCGAAAAGGCCCGCA
>ERZ795053.6341-NODE-6341-length-11808-cov-4.523100_pt1 | contig 11808 bp, 10 predicted proteins | sample MGYA00375137_ERZ795053 | MGnify/ENA primary metagenome ERZ795053 (study PRJEB30182, sample SAMN05720284) | activated sludge metagenome | isolation source: Anaerobic digester | place: Hong Kong | collected 2014-12-17 ... | reverse complement strand
GCCAATCTGCTCCCATACTCAAAAAAGCTCCACTATTTTCGGCATATTTAAGAACAAATGTATTGTATAAATAATGATGTGAAGGCCCATCTTTTAAGAACTGCACGGCCAAAACCTTTGTTATTCTATCAAAAAAAAGATTGATAATCAGAACTGTCGAAACCATCGAAATATTTCGTTTTAAATTAGTCAGATTCATTTCCCTATTCCGTTATTTAAAATTATAGAACCACGCAAAACCACGCAAAATTTAAGCCAACAATAACAGACTCACCGCCATAACTCCCATTCCGGCAATCAACCCACCTATCGCAATATGGTGTTCACCATACTCCTCGGCGGTAGGTAATAGCTCATCAAAAGAGATATAAACCATGATACCTGCTACAGCACCAAACACTACTCCCATTGCCGCGTCGTTAAAAAACTGGCGCAAAATAAAATAACCGACTAATGCACCTACCGGTTCAGCAAGACCTGAAAGAAACGAAAGCGTAAAAGCTTTTTTACGGTTTTTTGTCGCAAACAGAATCGGCACCGAAACAGCAACCCCTTCCGGTATATTGTGTATCGCTATCGCAACAGCTATACTGATACCCAAAGCTGGATCAGCAATTGCGGCCATAAAAGTTGCCAACCCTTCAGGGAAGTTATGTATGGCTATTGCAAGAGCCGAAAACATTCCCATGCGTAATAATTTTTTATTCTCACTATCAACACCCTGTTTAACACTTTTTAGTTCATGGGGATTTTCATAAGAGGGTATCATCTTATCTATAATAGCAATAACCGCGATTCCTCCAAAAAAAGAGGCGACAGTTGCCCAATGCCCCAAACGTTCACCATAAAAAGCAGTTAACGATTCCCGTGATTTAACAAAAATCTCTATCAATGAGACATAGATCATAACTCCAGCCGAAAAGCCCAGACTTAAAGCCAAAAAGCGGGGTTTAAAATCCTTAGAAAATAGAGCCATCAGACTTCCGAAACCAGTAGAGAGACCTGCAAAAAGAGTCAACCCCAACGCGAACCAAAAATTTTCGTCAATCATTAGAATTCCTCCATTATGAAATTATTATCGGTAATCACAATCAGTCCCAATATCGACTTCAGTCGTAATGTTTTTCTAGAAAAGGCTCATACATCATTACAGCATGGTTTTGAGTAACTTCGTAATCATCTAATTGCCGTCCATTAACGTCAAACTCTTTTCGAAAAATACGGTTATGCCTTACATAACCGCCCCAAAGTTCATGTGTAATACAATGTTCTTTCTGATAAACCATATAGCTAATTAATAACGGCTTATCCGAATTAATCATTCCATAGAGTCTTCCGTTCATAATTTTCAAACGTAATTGAAAGCAATTGTCTGTGTCATTATAAAGCTGCAAATCCCTGTAAGGATACACGCAGGTTGCACCACTTCCAAACGGCTGAGTTCTATTGCTATCCGGAAAAACATCATAACTGTGCCGGTAACGCTCTACAACTTTAAGTGGTGTATACAGACTTATCCAATAAATAAGATTTGAAAGCTGACAAAGCCCTCCCCCAGTACCCGATGTTAAATTACCATAAAATAGTACCATGCCGGGTAAATAACCCTTGCGTATGGAGGGTTTTCCAATCAATCGCCAATAAGAAAACTTTTGCCCGGGTTCTATGACCACACCATCAAGATTCTTTATCGCTATGCGCAGGTTCTTTTCCTTGTTCTTTAGCAATTCCAGATTAACCCCTACAAGCTCGCGATAAATCGGAGTCGAATGCTCATAAACATTATATGGCATATCTACATAATCTTTTCTATTTGCAAATAATCTATATTCAATTATCCAGCTAATATATCGTCTTACTGTATAATAGCATTTTCCAATACATATCCGCAAACGACTTCTTTTCACTGGGCGCATCATCTTTTTTCCCCACGCATAAGGTAATCAGGGCGAACTTTAAGAGGATTACGCCAATTATTTATTTTTTCAAATTCATCCGGAGCAAATTCTTTCAATCGCTCACAAAATATTCCAAAAAGATCTTCATCAAGATAAGTATAGCGTCCTTGTAAAAGAAACACCTTCTCAAGCTCCTCATTGGAAAGAAACCGTTTATAAAGTTTTGGTTCTACCCCATAAACCAGACGAAGAACCCGAGCACCCTCATATTTTATACCTGGAGCCCATGGTAACGCATCGAGACCAGTTTCGTATGTGAAGATTTCCGCAAGAGCCTTGTGCATAATGAAAAGTTGATAATCATTTTTAGTGACACCTAAACGTTTTATTAATTTTTGCGACATTCCATGATATTTTTCATAGGGAGGATCATATTTTTTGTAATCATAATTTATAACAAGAAACATAGAAAGGGCTATCATCACGATGACAAGAACCGGCAGAAATGATTTTGATTCAAAATGCATATTCACAAAGAAAATCAAACAAGCCAGAGGCACAAAAAGTTGAGCTCCAAGGTAAAAACGGTAACCAATTCCCGATGGATCAAAATTATAAAAAGGGAAAACTCCGAAAGTAATAATGACAAAAATTCCTGTGAAATAGAGAAATTTATGTTTCTCTCTTTTTATCAAAGATCTTACATAACTAATTATAAACAAAACAGAGCATAAATAGTAAACCAAAAGCTCTACACTCCACAGAACACCAGCCCGCTTATAAGAAATAATATTTAAAAATTCAAATACCGTAAAAATAAAACTGCTATTAAAAGCACCGGAAAAACGTTCAAGATCATAAACATGCAGTGTTCCTGGAAATGCTAATGAAACAGCAATTAACACTATTATAAAAAACACAGAAGAGATAAAAAGATAAGGAATAATTTGTTTCATCTTTTCCAGTAAAAGCGCAATAACAAATAGAAACAGCACAATAACAGCAATTCCACCACTGAATCTGTGAGTCAGAAACGTACATATAAACAAAATAATACAAACTACTGCATTCCTAATATCATTTTTGCTTAATTGTCCATTGCTGGCAGATTTATATACACTGGGTAAAAAATAGAGCATTGTCAGCAAAAAAGCAAATCCCAACATGTTTTTAGGAAATTGTGTAATAAAATATAACGATGAGCTACTAACAGCAGCAACTACACAGACGAAGAGAGCTTTTATGTAAAGAGAAGTATCGTTTCGATCTATTTTTTCAGGTTTTGTCTCTTTAATAATTTTAACGGATAGAAAATAAAGAGCTGTTATAAAGAAGGCTCTTATAAGAGCCGAAGCTATTTTGTATGAAAGAACATAATCGCGAAATATATACTGAACTACAATAAGAAGTGCATAAACGAGAGAATGATCTTCCGAGTGCATCGCTCCCTCGACAAACCAAGATTTAACTTGAACGATGTAAAAATAGCCATCCCAACCATTCGCATAGGGACTCTTGCAAAGAAGAACCATCGTTGCTATAAAGGTTGCGATAAAAATAATTAGAGCAATGACACGTTTCAAATCAAGTCCTGTTTTGATTTATTGTAGTTTAAAAGGTTTAAACAAACCCCTATCACTTTTCAAGTATTCCGTAGTTAAAGAGATATAATCGTGAAATATTTTTATTGAGTCGACATCTTCTTTTCCAGGTTCACCATCTTCCTCTGATCCACCACTATATGGGTCAAATTCATTGTCCATATTAACATAGTTCTCGATATTGTGAATGCGCCCAAAGATCTTGACTCGACCATCAGTTTCAATTTGCCAATTGCCGTCCGCATAACGCGAACGACTAACACCAGTCTCTTCAGAAACAAACCAAAGAACAAAACTTCCGTTTGATCGTAATATCAATGACTGATTAACATAATTATCTGTTTCTGATATTGTAAGTAAAAACCGTCGATCAACAAGTTTTTTATAAAGTTCGTTGCTGGCTTTTGCTTTTAGATTCTTTTTCTGAAGTTTTTCTAAACCACCACTATCTAAAACAAACGGACGCCCACTTTGTATAAACCTAAGCTCGCTTATCACGAGATCCTTGTATTTGGAGCCAGCGTATACAGAATTAATTTTTAGAGTAAAAGATTTACCAGTTAGAGATTCTTTCAGGTCAACTTTCTGAATTTCATAATCATGTAATTCGTAAGACGAGGCATCTTCGCCAGTTATTCCAAAAGAGAACTTTTCTACCCGCTCATTAGCCTTATAATGTTCATCCGATCTCTGATAACCATTCCATATTTTCAAAGAGTCAATTGTAACTTCTTTATCAAAATCAAAAACGATATATTCTCCCGTCCCATCACTTTCAGAATCTCCATCCGCCCATCCAAAATCCTTGCGTGAATCAAAAAGAAAGTCAACACTGTACGATTCAACTGGAGAAAGAGAGGATGACGCCTTTATAGTACCCGTCTCTATCCCTGGCAAAGCCAGAATCATTTTTTTATCCTGATCATTATAAAAACTAATATTTTTAATAGATACACTCTGATCGTCTTCAAATACACTATTATCGATTATTCTTAGATAAAAAGTCCTCACCTGTTTGTTTATATCCACACTCTTCTGTGAAGATTCATAGTCTTTGGTTTCTACACCATTTATATAAAGGCGATAAGATAAAAATGATTCAGCAACTGCATCGACTTCAACTTTCTTTATAAATATCGGCTCTTCAAATTGAATAAAAACGCCTTCATCTGGACCGGTTCCAGGCGATGTCACCCAAAATCCTTTAGAATTGTCATCAAAAAGCTGATAAGGGCTGTTCTTAGCGGCCGGAAGTTTAATTGATGTAGCATAAATATTTTCTACAACTGCATCAACCGGCTCGATAATCTTTTTTTTGGCACAAGACAAAACGGACAGAATAACAACAGATATAACAGCTATTTTTTTCATATTACCTTCCTCAACAATTACCGGCGAAATCTTAGACTATTTAACAGACCAAGGCCAAATATAATACTTTTTATTACCTGCAGCAGCTTTTTTGCTAAGTAACTTATCAAAATGTTGGTAATCTTTATTGCGCCAATCGCCACCCCAGCGCCATCCTCGTTTTTTAAACTCCGCCACAATTTTATCTTTTGCAGCTAATGTTCCCGGAGATGAAGGATCATATACTGCTCCTTCAGGATAAACAGAGTCTTTAGTAAAATAAGGATTTTGTACAGGATTTATATCTATAGCACACCCATAAGCATGCTTTGAAAGAGTCTTTGAAAAAGGAACAACTCTATAATTAAACGCAGAGCTATTATTCGCTCTCATGGACTTAAAATCGTCCCAAGTGTATACAGAAATCGGCTTTACCTGCTTAATCGCAAATTTTGTATCATAAATAATCTTAAAGACCGACTGCAGATCATCGGCTAACCTGAAATCAGCCATCAGTTGCCCCTTGTGAATCTTACCATCAAAACCGTAATAGTACACCTCAACAAGAGCCTGATTGGATAGTATCCATTCAGGACAATCAGGATTAACACCTTTCAAAGCCTGCTCACGAGTCATAGCGGAATCTACAACCAACGATTCTTCTGCTATCCCGGCGGCAGCGGAAAGGAAAAGAAATATACAAACAATTTTTGGAAATACTGAATTTTTCATAATATATATCACCTAATTAGCCAAATATGCAATTATACAGAGAGATAGGAAACCCCATCCCTTAAAAAACAGCAAATTTGGTTCTTTCTTCGTTAACAGATTAGTGAAGATTTTATATAGATTTAACTCTTATATGAAAATATTTATTGTGTCAACCATTTATCGGGCATTCTTTGTTACCACTTAACGATCCGACTATCTGCTTCATAAGCTCGCTGCTCTCATAAAGGTCCCGACTGCGCCCCTTGACCGATTCTGAATGACTCTGTAGCTCTTCAAAGGCCTGGTTTATCCCCCATAAAGCGTTAAATACTTCTGATATATCATTATCCCGTTCACGAACCATGCCAGTAATCATATCAATTTTGGAATTAATACCTGAAAAGAAGCTACGCATCTCATGCACAATTGAACGATAATTATCACTCTCTTCCATCAGCATCTTCATAATGCGTTTAAGAATATCGATCTCGTTACGTATGGTTTGAAAGGAATCCATCGCCTCGGAAAGAGCAGCAGCTCCCGAACTCACCGTAGATCCAATCTCATTAATGTAACGTGCGGCTTCTTTGGTATGCTTAAGAGTTGTATCCGACAAATTATTAATTTCGTGAGCAATTATAGAAAACCCCTGCCCTTCAGTACCTGATCGTGCAGCCTCAATACTTGCATTTAGTGATAAAAGAGTCAGTTGCTCAGATATATCCACAAGAAACCTGGCAACTTCTGTAACCTTTTGTGACGAACTTTCTATTTGCCGCATACGCTCGACAGTATTTTTCAAATCTTCTTCTCCACGAACAGAAAAGTTATGGCTGTCAAGAGTGTGCTTCGTTGAATGGTGAAGCTCTTTGTTAAGATTTACAAAACGATCGTGAAGTAGCGTTGCAAGATCGCTAGATTTAGCAGTATCTGATGTCAATTCGGCTGCAAGCTCATTTGTCTTTGAAAAAGCTGCCTTTATGCCATCCAAAAAGCCTGAAACCTGTTGCAGCTTAGACGACTCCGTAGCAATAGTGTCACTGATAAAAGCTGTGGTATTACTGAGTTCTCCTGATATAGCGTTAACAGTTACAGCATTATCCGAAACAGAATTTACAATTTGATGAAGATTCTCCATTATTTTGTTGAATATTGCGGCTATGGTACCGGATTCGGTACCAAGCTCGACATCAATGGCTGGGGGAAGTCCCTTATTATCAGCTACTGAGTTCATTGCACCCATGAGATCAAGCCACATAGTCCTAGCTCCATGCTCTGCAATATTCAACCCCATTTCTTCAGCCTCATTTGAAACACGCAGTATTTTGAGCATCTTGAATATATAGAAAAACAATAGTCCTAACCCAAACGACCAAACCGCACAGACAGCAACACCTATGAGCTGTACAACAAACGAACCACCTTTTGTTGGATTAGCTGCCAAAAATGGAATGCATAAAGTTCCCCAAATACCACAAAGAGCATGTACAGTGAAGGCGCCAACTACATCATCAATTTTAAACACATTATCCATTAGTCTGACGTTAACTACAACGATCAAACCGCTAACAGAGCCAATAACAAGTGCAGCCGCAGGATTAACAAGATGACAACCAGCCGTAACTGCAACTAGGCCTCCGACTACACCGTTAATTATATCTTCAATACCAGATCTTTTAAATCTGTTTAAAATCCAGGATAATAACAAAGCTGCTGTTCCACCAGCACATGCAGAAAGAGTTGTATTCACGACAATAAGAGGCATGGAGTCAGTCAAGGCAAGAGTAGAACCACCGTTAAAACCAAACCAGCCCAGCCATAAAATAAGTGTGCCTAAAACTGACAGAGGGAGATTATGTCCATAAATATGATTAAGTTTTCCTGATGCACTGTACTTATCTTTTCGCGGCCCCAAAACAATCGCACCAGCCAGACCAATCCAACCGCCAACAGAGTGTACAACTGTACTACCCGCAAAATCTATAAATCCTAATTGAGCCAGCCATCCTCCACCCCAGACCCAATGCCCAAAAATTGGATATATTAATACCGATATAATTACAGACATAAGCATATAAGAATGAAATTTGATTCGCTCTGCTACTGCGCCCGAAACAATGGTAGCTGCAGTTCCCATAAAAGCTATCTGGAAAAGAAAGAACGTATACTCCTGTGGAGTATTATAATTCTTAAGGAAAAATAAATCAGTACCTGTAAACAATCCTGCACTTCCAAACATCAAGCCAAAACCTACCACAAAAAACCCGATAGACCCAGCTATATAATCAACAAGATTTTTTATTGCAACATTAATCGTATTTTTTGATCTTACAAGACCAGATTCCAGCATCAAAAATCCAGCCTGCATAAAAAACACAAGAGCCGCCGATATGGTAACCCATAAAATATCAACATCACTTGCAAGAGCAACACCCGCTGATTCAGACGCACTTAATGAAAATGAAATAAAGACAATCAAAAGCAAACAAAGTTTCATATAACGACTCCTAGCATATAGGCCAAAATCAAACAAGACGATATTGACCTATATGTCAAGATACGTTATACCCGAATGTAAATATTCACGGACTATTTAACATTTATGTAACAGTGACTCATACATAATAAAAGCGAACACAGCCTTTAATGCTGATATAAGGAAACAAATTGAAATTTTTTAAAAAAATTTTAACAAAATCGAACATAATCAAGTATACATATATAGATAAATTTATGGAGGCGGCAAAATGGAAGTTACAGACTTTAGAACATCAATCGATGTTGAAATAAGTAGACTTGATAAAATTGAAGAATACGCGCAGAAATACAATATGGATATTTCCGATGTAATGAATACCGTTCTTGATATGTATTCGAAAAAACTGGCTAAGAATCCAGTATGCAATGATACTCTTAACCGGTATCATGAAAGAGGTACAGTTTATAAATCAGTACATATAAGGTTTTCAAGCATTTCTAAAAGGAAACTGAAAGACATCGCTAATCTTTACTGTTACAGCTTGTCGTACATGCTATTTCTTGCAATGGATTTCTTTGATGAGTTTATGATTGGGGTTAAGGAGTTTATTCGCCCCTGTTTTCATGCGGCTTTTGTACACACTTTTTTCGGGTTTCCATACTTCATAAACAGCTGGGGAATGAACTTTTTTGGAGATCAAGACCATTCTTCTGGACAAGAATCCGAAATTTTCTCTGTTTTTCTGAAAAATTTTATTTTTTCTTAATCTAAATACCAAGAAACATAAAAAGAAAACTACGAATAAAACAAAAAACCGCAACTTTTTAAAAAAATAGTATTACGCAATTCGGACTAACGACCGATCTTGTAATGTAATCTTAAAAAACATTACATGTTATCACGGATGATAACTTAATTTTCAAGGAGGAAAAGTAATGATTATTAACCACAATATCAGTTCTGTTTTCGCTCACCGTACGCTCAAGTTTCATGACTGGAACCTTTCAAGCGACATAGAAAAACTTTCATCTGGTATGCGTATCAACAAAGCTGGGGACGATGCTTCAGGTCTTGCGGTTTCTGAGAAAATGAGATCACAGATCCAGGGCTTACGTCAGGCAGAGCGCAACACAGAAGATGGTATGTCCATGATTCAGACTGCCGAGGGTTATCTTCAGGAAACTCATGAAATTATTCAGAGGATACGGGTTCTTGCGGTACAAGCAGCCAACGGTATCTACACACCGGAAGACCGTCAGCTGATTCAAGTTGAAATTTCAGAGCTGGTTGATGAGGTCGATCGTATTGCTTCTCAGGCCGAATTTAACAAAATGAGTCTGCTTACAGGTTCATTTGCGCGACTTCGCCCAACAGCATCAATGTGGTTTCATATGGGACCAAATATGCACCAGAGAGAAAGAGTTTTTATTGAGACTATGACAAGTGCGGCTCTGGGTCTACGTAACCCAACTGTTCTAACATTTATCTCGATATCAACACCAGGTAAAGCAAACGCAGTTATCGGTTTAGCAGATGAGGCTCTAAGGCTTATCTCTAAACAGCGTGCCGATCTCGGAGCATATTACAACCGTCTGGAACACGCGGCCAAAGGACTCATGAATGCTTACGAAAACACACAGGCATCAGAGTCCAGAATAAGAGATACAGACATGGCCGAGCAGATGTCATCATTCACAAGATATCAGATACTTACACAGTCAGCGGTTTCAATGCTTGCCCAGGCAAACAATAAATCGCAATCTGTATTAAAACTGCTTCAGTAAGTCTGAGCCAACATCGCAACACCACTACCCAAGCCGGCCTCCCAGTCGGCTTGGATTATTTATTAACCTCTAAAAAATTGAACAATGGAAAAAAAAGCCATTAGAATAGGTTGATGCACCAGATATATCAAAAGCGAAAACCTACCCATTGTAGCCAACAGTTTTACAGCATTATTTTTCTTTAAAAATTTCAGGTCAGGATGCATACCATTAGAATAAAATGTTTTCCCAACAGCAAGACCAACAAGGGCCGGCGCGAAATATGGGAAAACCGGATAATAGTCAGGCATTGCCCTGCCATACTGTTGTACTCCGGCCCATACAAGATAAAGGTCATGAGACGCCATGTGAAACAGTTTATATCCGATAAAAACAGTGACGACGGCAACGGCAATAATAATTACACGATTTATTCTCACGGCAAAGGCCGAAGCGATAACTGAAAACCCCAACAAATGTAGTATTCCGAAAATTATCATATATCCGGAACCAAACTGAAACAAGGATACCAATGAAATAATGGCAGCCCACATAAAAATCACAAGACCCCTTTTAATAGAAGACTTAACAAAATCATTATAATCTTTACAACGCCCATAGGCGATAGCAATTCCAATTCCGGCTGTAAAAATAAACAGTGATGCGATAAAACGGGCAAACCAGTACCAAAAGCCGTTATACACATCAATTTCGATATAGCCAAAATACATCAAATCCCATGAAAAGTGGTAAAAAACCATTAATAAAATGGCAAAAGCTCGCAAAGCGTCTATTTCAATATAGCGCCCCTTCCCAGAATGTATGTTTAACAAAAATTTTATATATTTCATAGCCAAATAAAAAAACACCTACAACAATATGTCAACACAAATCAATCCACATCTGCCAATTCAACAAAATCACCCATTTCTCTGGAAATTTCCTTCATAAAACCAATCAATTCATCGATCTTTTTTTTCATATATTCTATCTGCTCTTTAAGCTCTTTCCCTTTGGTCGCACCTTCTTCATATTTTTCATTAAGAATTGCAACAGATTCAACAAAATCCAGATAATAACTATTAAACCGGTCGCAAGTTTCCTTTGTTATCTGATAAATACGACTAGTAGAATCACTTTGCATAGTGCACTCTTTTAAGCTTAGAATTTTTCTCATCGGAATTCTCCTTACGGTTATTTTCATTTTAACTTTTGACTTCTTTCTATAAAGACTTATATTATGATTATTCAAAAGAAAATTCTTGATTTTTTTATAAATATTGATAGTATTGACAATATTGTTAAAAAGGCAATACATAGGAAATCTCAATAAGTAATTTTTTAAACAAGCAACTCGCGAAAAATTCATTTAGAATAGGCACTTAAACGGTGACACCTTCTAAAATACGGTTATTTTTCGAAGTTCTCTATAAATTAACTAAATATTTTGTTATGGCATTATTTTTTCAAGATAGTTGCACAAATCACAAAAACATTAAAACGGGTTAATCCCGCGGAGGCTTGTTTATGAAAAAAATTCTTAAAGTAGTACTTTTTACCGCACTTGCTCTATACGGTTCATCACTTTTTGCCGGAAGCATTGATTATCTTGGCAATCAGAGTGCCGAATATGTACGCATATACAATCGAAATGGAGCACTCGAAGGAGCAGATATCGCTCATTACAATCCCGCAGCAACAGCCTTTATGGCACAAGGATTTCATGTTCAGGCATCAAACCAGTTTCTACTCAAAAACTATGAGATCAAAAGCGATTTACCCACTGTAGAAGTTGCGGACGGATCATTTGAAACAACAGAGCCAACTCTGTTTTTGCCAAATGTTTATGCTGTTTATAATGGCGGAAAATGGGCAGCCTTTGCCTCTTTTGGAGTAACTGCTGGCGGAGGAACACTGGTTTATGATGATGGTACACCTGAATATAACGCAGGTCTGTATCAGGCAGGTATGGCAGCTTATGCAGAAACGGGCAACATAGCATA
>ERZ795053.6340-NODE-6340-length-11810-cov-5.414632_pt1 | contig 11810 bp, 8 predicted proteins | sample MGYA00375137_ERZ795053 | MGnify/ENA primary metagenome ERZ795053 (study PRJEB30182, sample SAMN05720284) | activated sludge metagenome | isolation source: Anaerobic digester | place: Hong Kong | collected 2014-12-17 ... | reverse complement strand
AGCAACGTCTGCTCCAGTTGATCGACCAGATCGTGCGCCACGGCCAGCGTTAAGTTCGGATCGACCCCGACGTGAAGATGCAGGCTCAATGTCTCGTCAATCGACTGCACCCACCATTCGTGGATCGTGACGCCAATCTCCTGAGCGGCGAGCCGGGTGGCGCTGTAAAGATCGGTCGCTTCCTCCGGTCCCCGTTCGGCTTCGGCATGAACGGTTACATCGCCGACGCCGGGGAGAGCGAGCAGGCGGCGACGGACTTCGTCGGCAATGGCGTTGGCCTCGGGCATGGCCAGTTGCGGCGAGACCCGCACATGCAGATCGATGGCGACATTGTCGACCGGCCCACGGCTGCGAATCCGGTGATAGCTTTCGACCCCGCGCACGTCAGCGACAATTTCACCGATATGTTCGGCATCCAATGGCGCGCGATCGACCAACGCCGGTACATTTTCGCGCACGGTATCGACACCGATCTTGCCGATGACACCGGCCACCAGCAGTGCCACCAGTGGATCGGCCCAGTCGTAGCCGAGCAAGACAAACCCCAGCCCAACCAGTACCGCCGCACTTACCCCAATACTGGCCAACGTGTGGCGGGCGTCGGCGCGCAACACTTCGCTCTCCAGTTGGGCTGCCTTGCGCAATTCCCAGAGACCGGCCACCGCCTGCACTGCACTGCTGAAGATCAGCGCCCCAATGCTCCACCAGTTCACCACCACGGGGGGTGGGTCAAAGAGTCGCTGAATGGCCCCGGTTGCCAACTCCCAGGTAGTGATGAAGAGTGCTGCCGCAATAAAGAGTGCGGCCAGCGTCTCGAATTTGCGGTGGCCATAGGGGTGGTCCTCATCGGGCGGCTGACTGCTTATGTTCACGGCCACCAAGCCGATCACGTTGGAAAGCCCATCGAAGAGCGTGTCCAAGCCGTCCGCGACAAGACTCAGTGCGCCGGTCCACAGGCCAACGCCCAACTTGGCCAGGGTGGCCAGCACGTTGAGCAAAAAGGTGACGATCAGGACGCGCTGGATTGCGCGGTAATTGCGTTGCATTGCAGGGGAATCCTTGTTCTCATAAGGCGGTAAGCCGTAGACATTCAGAAAAAGATTCGTGGCATGAACACGAGTCAAACAGAGTTGTAGCACCACGAATTTTTTCTGAGAAACTATGTAAATGAACCTGGTTGACAGACGGATGGAATCTTATTCACAGAGGCCACAGAGAAACACCGGCATTTTGCTTTTCATCTGTGGCTGGTTTCAGAACCAGATTGGCAATTCATGTTGGCAATCCAGTAACTTCTGTGAATCTTACCCACTTTAGCGCTTTCGCGATTATCTCAGCCCTGTACTGCGTTCACGAGTCGCTCGCACTCAGCAGCGGATAGAAGCGTATCGCCGGCGGCGGCGTTGGTACGCGCTTGTTCCGGTGACTTGGCACCGGGGATGGCCGTTGCGATTGCCGGATGGGAGATCACGTAACGCAGCGCGGTGGTCACCATAGCGGGGCCGGGCTTGATTACCTGCTTGAGCCGATCGACCTGTGCCACCTGTTCCAAAAATTTGTCACGGGCAGCGCCTTCATCGTTCCAGCCCTGGCGGACAGTATCCGTGAAGGTCGATGCGGCATCGTAGCGCCCTGACAGCACCCCTTTGGCCAGTGGCCCACGCACCATAACGCCGATGTTCTGTTCCTGGCAGTAGGGCAGGAACTCGGCTTCTGGTGCCCGGTTGAGGAGCGAATAGTCCACCTGAACGACGCTGCAGGTACCATTGACATTGAAACGCTTCAGCACGTCGAGGCTGTTGGTGGAAATGCCATAGGCGCGAATGCTGCCTTCCTGTACCAGTTGCTCGAACCCTTCGAGGTAAACGGTTGGATCACCGAGATTGGATTCATGACAGAGGCTTACATCGAGATAGTCGGTGCGCAGCCGTCCCAGCGAGGCATGGATGCATAGCCGCACATGGTCGGGATGGGAGTAGGCCAGTTGGTAGCCCATGCGGCGGCCCCAATTGCCCACTTTGCTCACCACATAGAGTTGATGACGAATGCCACCCAGTGCACGGCCGAGTCGCCTTTCGGAGAGGCCATAGGGAATGCCGTAGGCATCGGCGGTATCGATCAGATTCATGCCGCTCTCAATGGCGGCGTGAATGGTCGCATAGGCGGTCACATCATCGATCTCACCCCATTGATTGCCAATGTTCCAGGTACCCAGCCCAATCGTAGAGACTTGCCAGCCGGTCTTGCCAAAGGTTTTGACGCGCATTATTTTTCTTCCTGTTGCTAATACTACAACGAGATTTCGAGCAGTTCCAGGTGACTGTCGCTGCCCGGATCGAAATCCTTTCTACTCGGCTGCTCGTGGGCAGTGACAGTCACCTTCGCTAAGTCTTGTTGAGTACTAATGTCTTGTTGTTAACGCCTGTCGCGTGTTTTTCTGTGTCTTGATTACCCCTGCATGGTGGAGCAGATGCGCAGCGGCTGCTGCCACACTCAACCACCGGCAGCTATGTAACTCCTACCTGATTATCAGGCCGTTGCCAAACAGGGTATAATACCCTTATTCCGTCAACTTCTGTTAACAATGTGGATCTCCCCCTCAGCGGTAAGGAGCCTGTTATGAAATTTGGTTGTTGTTGCCCCATTGAAAATGCGGCAATTGCGCACGACGCCGGCTTTGACTACATCGAATGCACGGTGGTTTCCCTCTTGCCCGAGGCAACAGAAAGTATCTTTGCCCCAATTCTCGAAAAATATCAAGCATCGCCGATTCCAATTCTGGCTTGCAATGTCTTTTTGCCCGGCGATCTGAAAGTCGTGGGGCCTGAGTTGGATCAGCCGCGTATTCAAGCCTATGTACAGACTGCCATGCGTCGTGTCATGCTGATCGGGGCGGAAGTTGTGGTCTTCGGTAGCGGCAAAGCACGCATGGTGCCCGCTGGCTTTGAGCGGGCCACGGCCGAGGACCAGCTTGTCGATTTCCTCCAACTGGTGGCCAATGAGGCCGAACAACATGATATTACCGTGGTCATTGAACCTCTCAATCGCCGTGAAAGCAATATCCTCAATAGTGTACCCGAGGGGGATGCCATGGCCGCACGGGTCGACCGACCCGCGATCCGCAATTTGGCCGATTTCTATCACATGGAAGAGGAAAACGAACCATTGCGTAATCTGGTGGCGTGCAAGGAGCGCCTGGCCCATGTCCACGTCGCCGACAGTGGACGCCGGGCACCCGGCACCGGCAGCTATCCCTACGCCGAGTTTGTCGAGCAACTGCGGCTGGCGCAATACGATAGCATGGTCTCGATCGAATGTCGCTGGGAAGATTTCGCAACGGAAGCCGGGCCGGCCTGTGCCTATCTGCGCAAAGTGTTTGCGTAAGACGTAAGACGTAAGACGTAAGACGTGAAGCGTGAGTTGTAAAGCGTGAAACGTAAAGCGTAATGGCGCCTTTGAAGTTACAAGCGTTCCGTTTCACGTTTCACGTTTCACGTTTTACTCATCACCAATCGGCGACACTGCCATCCTGGTCGTAGTAGAATTCTCCTCCCAGCTCCTCCGTGTATTTGTGCATCTTCTGCACTTCCTGCTCATTGATCGCAAAGCCTAGCCCCGGCGTGTTCGGCAACTCGATGTAGCTATCCTGCACCTTCCACGGTTCCTGGACCACATCGACCAGATAGTCGGGGCCAACGCTCTCTTGAATCAGAAAGTTGGGAATGACCGCATCGACATGCATGCAGGCGGTCAATGCCACGGGACCAATCGCACAGTGGGGCATCACATGGATGTAGTAGACCTCGGCCATGTTGGCAATCTTCTTCAACTCACTAATACCGCCGGCGTGCGAACCATCGGGCTGAATGTAGGCCGCGGCTTGTTTCTCAAAGAGCGTGCGAAACTCCCAGCGGCTGAGCAGGCGTTCACCCGTAGCAATGGGGAAGGGCACGTGGTCGGAAACCAGCTTGAGCGCGTCAATATTTTCCTGGGGTGTCGGCTCCTCAACAAACATCGGACGCATTCCTTTGAGCTCGTGGCAGATCTCAATCGCCAGCGCCGGTGTCATCTTGCCATGAAAATCGAAGGCGATCTCCACGTCCGGCCCCACCCATTCGCGCATGAGGTAGGCCCGTTTGACAAAGTCATCGATGACCGCCGGCGGTTCATGGCCGCGCCATTTGCCGCCGGGACCACTCTTGAAGGCCGTGTAGCCGCCGGCTTCGCGTAGGAAATCGAGACGGGTCTTGGCCTGTTCCAGCCCTTCATCCGTCAGATCACGAATGCCCCAATGCGCGTAAACTCGAATCCGGTCACGCACGGCACCCCCCAGCAACTTGTAGACCGGCACCCCGTAGTGCTTACCGGCAATGTCCCACAGTGCCTGGTCAAGGCCGGAGAGCGCCGACATGAGCACATTGCCGCCGCGGAAAAATGCGGAACGGTAGATATGTTGCCAGTGGTGCTCGATCCGCAAGGGATCTTTGCCGATGAGGTAGTCGGCCAGTTCCTGGATGGCGGCCATCGTGCTCTGTGGTTTGCCCTCCAGCGTCGATTCACCCCAGCCGACAAGTCCGTTGTCGGTGGTAATCTTTACCAAACGCATGCGAGGTCGGGGAAAGTACTGCTCGATTTTGGCAATTTTCACGGTTCACTCCTTTGTTTTTTTGAATAGTAGCGCCATCGCCACAATGGGAAAATCAAGCTGAGAAAAACAATCTCATGGGGCAATGTGCTGCTACGGCATGTTTCTTGAGAGAATCAAGGCTTGTAATATGACGGAATGAGATGCATTGGACTATAATCATGTTTATGAATGACTACTCATCTTCGACCACCCCCCAACGACATCAACCGGCGGCTGAAAATTCATGGGTGGGTGTGAGTCGATGGCTGCGTACCGTTGGTCGGACGGTGCAAGGCCATCTCCTCCTTCTGGGCGGGGTGGTTCTGTTGCTTTGGCTCATCGAGGCTGCCGATCAACTTATCTGGCAGGAATCCCTCGATTTCTTTGGCATTCGGCCACACACCATGAGTGGCTTACGTCACATTCTTTTTGCTCCTTTTCTTCATCGTGGCTTTGGCCATCTCCTGGCCAATACGGTGCCCTTTTTCTTATTGGGTTGGCTTGTCCTCCTGCGTGGTATTGGGGAATTCCTCTTTGTCAGTTTTCTGGCGGCACTGATTAGTGGCGCCGGCATTTGGCTCTTTGGTATGACAGATACAATCCACATTGGCATGAGCGGCGTGATCTTTGGCTACCTGGGCTTTCTGTTGGCCCGCGGCTACTTTGAACGCAGTGCCTTTGCGATCGTGTTGGCGATTGCGGTGGGTTTGCTTTATGGCAGCATGGTCTGGGGTGTGCTACCGTTGCAGCCCAACATTTCCTGGCTCGGTCATCTTTTCGGTTTGCTTGGCGGGGGCATTGCTGCTTACTTCCTGGCCAATCGGTAGAGTACTGTGCGTCGCCATGGCACAGCAGACCAATGCGCGCATAGGTAGGGGGCACAGCGAATTTCCAGATGACGCGTATTGTACCTGACGATCGACTTCTCGGCTAATCGGAAAACTTTGACAGTTTTCCAGGCTCAGTGATAGAATGCAGTGGATGTCATTGCCCCTAGCAAATCTGGGCAGAAATTCAGTAGACAGTTGTCAGTGGGCGCATAAACTGGTTACTGCTGACTGATAGCTGCCCACTTGTTTACGCCGCAGTGTACTAGTGGAAATGCATCGTTTGGTTCCGAAATTGGAGTCGTATTCATGTGGATTCAAATCTATGCAAGCCACCGAGCATAATTTTTCATCTACACAACGGTTCAAGCAATTGGCCGGTACCGATGCCGCCACGGAAGACGCCACGCTATCGGCGCAACACCGTTGGCTACAGCAACGGCTGTTAGAAGCGCCCAGCAGCCGTTGGCGACTGTACATGCGTCTCCTGCGCCCTCGCTTTTCGCTGGCGCTCTTTGCTCCCACGCTTTGCGGTGCTCTGCTGGCCATCTGGCAGTTGGAACCGGTTCCCTGGGCTGCGCTCAAACCAGTTCTTCTCCTGCTGCTGTTTGGCAGTGGGGTCACTGTGTTGGGGGTAAACCTGCTCCATGAATTACATGATTTCTGGTGGGCGCAACGCAGCAACAACGTCCAGTTGAAACAACCCATCTACGCAACGGGCTATCATCTGTTGGCGACCGGACAGATTTCGCCAACGGTCGTTATGTGGCTGGGCTATGGGTTACTTTGGTTGGGGTTGGGCTGTTATTTGGGCCTTGTCGTGCAGCGTGGCTGGCCGCTGATGTTTTTCTATGTGGTGGGTCTGCTGCTGACTTACACTTATAGTGCCCCGCCGGTTCGATATGGGTATTGGGGCTGGGGGATCGGTGAGCTTGGGATCTTTTTGGGCTATGGGCTGTTGCCGCTCTTGGGTAGCTATTATATTGTCGGCCACCAGTTGACAGAGATGGCCCTCCTGACAACCATTCCTTTTGGGATAGCCGCCGTACTGCTTCTGGGCAACTACAATGTGCTCCATCATCGCCGTGATTGGTTGATGCACAAGCGGACCAGCGTCGTGGCTGTGGGGCTCAACCGGATCTTGTCGGTTCATGCTATCGTCACCTTGCTCATCTATGTCGCATTCCTGTGCATTGTCAGCTTGGCTCATCTCCCTGTAATCGTCCTGGTAACGTTGGGCGCATTGCCGCTGGCCATGCGCATCTACAGCGAACTGCGCGGTGATGAAATCGAGTTGGAAGCGAGCTTCATGCTCTACCGTGCCACGGTCACAGGCATCTTGTGGACAACGTTGCTCTTCGGGATTGCCCTGCTGGTTGACCGGTTTATTGGCTGAACGCGGTGATTTGCCCCCCTCAATCGCATGCTTTGATCGCTTGTGCACCCTACGCGTAAATTCCGGCGTAAAGAAGGCCATCGTAACAGCGCCTGTTTCCCAGCGGTAGCCGGCCTTGTGTAGGTATTTACGCCAAACTGTACTAGTAAATCCGGGCAGAAATAAGTAGAAAGTTAAATCGCCTGCTTAGCAGAGGGAAACGCTACTTATTTCTGTCCAGGTATTTACGCCAAACTTGTACTAGGTAAACGTGCTTGCCTGTGTCCACACCACCGTCTACGACAACGACAGAGGGAACTGCAACATCTACGGTCCTGACCCGGTCGGCGTTTTATGCGCTGGCAGAATACTGTCGCGACTATGCACTGGAACTTGCCGCCCACGATCAGACCCGTGTTAACCTCCAACAGTGCCATCAATTTAACCAGTGGTTTCGTCAGGTTCGCAACTACCCGGAACTAGCCTCCTCACTGCGCTCCTTAAAAAGTGCCCGCCCCATTGCACGCTGGCAAGTGATGACGTTGGCCGCCGTCTGTGGGGTGGTACTCTTTTTTGCATTGGGCAGCCGTTTTCCTCGGCTCACCCATCTGTTTTTTGTCTCGGGATACTTTTTTCTCCTGATAGGACTCTATTTTGTTCCGGAACGACTCTATGGTACAACAGTTGAACAGATCGAAGGGAAAGTTTTGCGCGTTGTCGACACATTGGAGACGCTTTTAATGAGCGGATCAATGGAATTTACGGAAGCGGCCTTTTTTCAAGTCAAAGAAAATCTGCAAGTTGCCCGCCGTGAGCTTCGTCAACAGATTGATCTGGCGCATCGACGCTGGCGATAAAGCTATTACCTAAAATTTCGGGACTGTACCACAGTTGTGTAAATGGCTGCAATCCACACTGGGCAGCCTGCCTGTTTACACACAGACTGAGATAGTCTCCAAATTTCTGTTCGTTTGTCAGGGAGTTTCATGGCTGTTTCGCAACCATTCGTCCGCTTGGGACGCTTTCGTAATCATCGGTTGGTTCTTGCACTGTATACCATTTTGGCGCTGCTCCTTTCCTGGCCGCTTCTTCCCCGCATCTTTACCCATGTGCCCGGTGTGGCGCAGTGGGCTTTCGATGAGTCAACGTTTCTCTGGAACATCTGGTATTTCAAGTATGCACTGATCGATCAGTTGCAGAGCCCGCTTCACAGCGAACTGATCTGGTATCCCCTTGGCATCGATCTCATTCTTTATACCTATAACTTTTTTCACGCGATCATTGCCCAACCACTCCTGGTAGCTGTCAACCTGCCCTTTGCCAGCAACTGTGCGTTGCTCTTCAGTACCATCTTCAGCGCCTACGGCACCTATCTATTGGCCAGCTACTTGCTCGCGCGCCATTCACGCTGGGCAGATGCCAGCTCACCAACACTCCTGGCTATTTCGCTTCCCGCCTTCACTGCCGGTGCACTCTACGCCTTTGCATCCAACCGCGCCATCTATGCCGCCCTCGGTCACTACGACATGGTTACCACCCAGTGGATTCCCTTTTATGCGCTCATGCTGTTGCGCACCTTGGACAACCGACTGACCAGCACACAACGGCGCAAAGCCGCCGCACTCGCCGGTCTCTTCTTTGCCTTTGCCGGCCTGGCGGAGATGATCACCGCTCTGTTTCTGGGCATCTTTACTGTGATTGTGCTGGTGGTCTATGGGAGCAATCGACAACTCTCGCTGCGGACCTTGCCGGCCACAGGGGGGTATCTGATCATCACCGGAGTCGTAGCGGCCATTGTCTGGGGGCCAGCGCTCGTGCCGATCCTCATGCAGTTTCTCACCAACGATTTTTCGCTGCAAGGTTGGGGAGAGGCAATTCCCCTGAGCACTGATCTCCTCGGTTGGTTCACACCCACGGCGCTTCATCCCCAGTGGGGCACACCGCTTGTGCCGGAGTTGCGCCGTATCCAGGAGCGCGCCCTTTCAGAAGCCGTCGGTGGTTTCCGCGATCTGAACACCGTCTTCCTTGGTTGGGTTTCGCTGATAGTGGCGCTGCTTGGTTGGCTCCGTTACCGGCGACAAGTGCGTGTCTGGCTCTGGACCAGCCTGATCTTTGGTATCTTTACGCTCGGCCCCTTTTTGCAGATCAACGGCCGCTATCGCTTTGACCTCGATGGCGTCGAAGCGACCTTTCCGTTGCCTTTTGTGATCTTGCATTACCTGCCGATCATCAAAGCGAACCGCGCGCCCAATCGCAACAGTGTCCTGCTCATGTTGGGGCTCGCCATCTTGGTTGCCTATGGCGTCGCCTGGCTCATGTCTGCTTTTCACCGTTGGTTGCAACGTCGTAACGCTGCGCCCGCACTTCTCTCTCGTCTCGCGCTGCTTCCCCTCTTACTCGTTGGTGCGATTCTCTATGAACATCTTGCCCTGCCGGCACCTCTCTCCGATGCCCGTGTGCCGGCGGTCTACGAAGCGATTGCCGCCGATCCGGCACCGAACAGCGTTTTACAGATCCCACTTGGTTGGCGCAATAGCTTTCGTGTCTTTGGCGCCGAACGAACCCAGTTGCAATATTATCAGACCGCCCACGGCAAACCCATGCTCGGTGGCAACATCTCGCGCGCACCGGCATTCAAGATGGGCTACTTTGAACGGTTGCCGCTCTTTCAGGCGATCCGCACCGTTGAATTTGGGGGAGAACTGAGCGAGGAATTGCGGGCTGCCGCCCAGGCCGAAGCCGCGGATCTCCTCTATCTCTACAACACGCATTATGTGTTGCTCTATCCACCGATTCCCGAGCGCAAGCCCTATGCCGACAACTGGCAGCAGACCTGGGACTTTGTCAAAGCCACGTTGCCCCTCGAAGCCGAGCCTTTCTGGACCGGTGACGGCATTGCAGCCTATCGCGTGATGTCGTCGGAAGGCAGCGACTCGTTCCGGGTGGATCTGGGTGTGCCGAATACTTTGGCCTACCGGGGCGAAGGGTGGGACGATGCGGTGGAAGATGCGCAGTATGGCGAAACCACAATTTGGGCGACGGCCGTTGCCAGTCGGCTGTTCCTGCCGCTGCGCCAGATCGACTCGGCTGTGACCTACGAAATCGCCTTGCGTGTTCATCCCTATCTCTATCCCGGCAGTGCACAACAGCAGGTACGGTTGGCGGTGAATCAGTGGCAGGGGGATGCACAGACGCTTGTCGATGGGTGGAATGAGGTGCGTTGGCAGGTGCCTGGCAGTGTCTTGGTTGATAGCTTGAATCGCATCGAATTGCAATGGGCCTGGACCGCTGTGCCACGCCAGGTCATTGGGGGCAGCCGGCAGATCGGGACGACCGCCATCGAGCTACCCATCGATGTTGACTTAACGGCCTTTGCTGACGGTGGTTGGATGGCGCTCTTTGATGAAATGGGAGAGCAGATTGATGGTTCGGCGGGGCGACGTGGGGTCAACATAACGGTGCTCGCTGCGGACGGTGAAATTTTCGACAAGGTGGGGTTTGATACCGAGGCCAACAGGTTTGAAAGTGAGAAATTGGCCACATACCTGGGAAACGTGGCACCCGGACAGATTGTCTTTGTGGTTAGTTACGGCAACGCCACCGCCCATCTCACCGCAGACGCCGTTGCGGCCTTGCGCAACCTGGGGGCAGACCTTTCGCTTGAAACCCTGCAAGGCCAACACTTTGCCATTGTCGGTATCCAGGGCCAAGCACCCGGTAGCGCCTCTGTCGTTCTTGACCCTGAACGAGCCTTTCTCCGCCTCTCGCTGGAACGTGACCGCCGTTCCCTGGCCGCCGCAGTCGACTGGATACGGATTGATCCTCTGATTGAATAGCGGCGACTTTCTCTTGTGCATCGCAGACCATCCACCTTCTATAGACGTTCAGATAATGTTTCGTTGTAGGCACCCAAAGGGTTCCCGTCCCTTGCGGTTGCCCTACTCCGGGACGACCGCAAGGGATTGCCCCTACTGACACGGATCTTTTTCTGAACATCTATAGTATTAGGCAACCCTGAGCCACAAAAATTAAGTTATGTGATGCCGTTGGCGGAATTGATCGACCATTTGCCAGGGCAGTGCGCTGGTCCGCAGGCGCAAGAGCGTGTAGAATGCTTTGAAGATTTCGGTGCGGCTGATTTTGCTGATGCCCATGCGCCGGTTGACAAAGGTGATCGGCACTTCGCCGCAGCGGAAACCGGCACGTTGGCAGTGGAAAGCCATTTCGATGAGAAAGCTGTAGCCGTTGCTGAAAATTGCTTCAAGATTGATCGTTTCGAGCACCTGGCGCCGGTAGCAACGAAAGCCGGCGGTGCAATCCCGAATCGTGATGCCAAGAATGGTGTGGGCCAACCAGTTGGCGCCGTAACTGATCAATTTGCGTAGGAATGTCGAATCCACAATGCGCCCACCGGGGACATAGCGGCTGCCGACCACGAGATCATAGCCTTCGGCGGCTTTGGTGAGTAGGCTGGGCAGTCGTTCCGGATCGTGGCTAAAATCGGCATCCATGGTGCAGATGTAGGTGTAGCCACGGTGCAGCCCTTCGTAGAAACCGGCTTTGTAGGCAGCGCCCAATCCCTGTTTCTCAGCGCGGTGCAAGACATGGACACCGCTATCCGTCGCGGCAAGTGCGTCGGCAATCCGCCCCGTGCCGTCAGGTGAGTTGTCGTCGACCACGAGGATGTGAATATTGCCGGGCAGGGTGCGCAGTGCAGTCACCAATGCTTCCAGATTCTCCGCTTCGTTATAGGTCGGCACGATCATCAACGCCGAGCCGTACCAACTCATGCTATCCGGCGTGAAGGTCTGTGGGAGCGAACGGGATCCGGTTGGGGGCACGGCATCACCGGTGGCCCGAAAAGGTGTAGTAGACATAAACAGAGATTATTCACGAAAGTGGGATGCTGGTCAAATTGTAATGGCTAGTAAATCCCGGCGTAAATAAGTAGACAGTTTTCAGTCAGCAGTGATCAGTGAGC
>ERZ795053.6338-NODE-6338-length-11811-cov-11.720568_pt1 | contig 11811 bp, 9 predicted proteins | sample MGYA00375137_ERZ795053 | MGnify/ENA primary metagenome ERZ795053 (study PRJEB30182, sample SAMN05720284) | activated sludge metagenome | isolation source: Anaerobic digester | place: Hong Kong | collected 2014-12-17 ... | reverse complement strand
AAAAATGTTTGTCCAACAGGATGGCATGTCCCAAAACTAGCGGAATGGGAAGAACTTTTTGCTTTTATTGGTGGTGTTGATTGGATATCAGGTACAGAAACTATATTTAAAAAAATGGCAGAACCCGGTTTAGTTGGTGATGGTGGATTGTGGAGTTATCTTCCTTTTACGCCAACTAATGAAACTGGATTCGATGCTCGCCCTGCAGGAGGAGCAACAAACCAAGGTTCTTGGATGTTCCTAGACATCAATGCAAGTGCAAATTTCTGGGCATATGAATCATCTTCTCCACGAATGATTACTTTTATTGGTGGTGACGGTATGGTTACATCAAATGAAGGAACTTCTACCGATGCATACAGTGTTCGTTGTGTAAAAGATATTGCAAAATAATTATTACAAATTAATTACATCAAGGTTGCCATTTTTATTTGGCAACCTTTTTTTTCAAAATACAACTAGGTTAAAAACAGATTAGATAGATTTTTTAAAATCCACTATATTTGACATTCGTAATTTTAGAAATAAGATACTATGGATTTTATTGAAGAGTTAAAATGGCGTGGAATGCTCCACGACATTATGCCCGGAACCGAGGAACATCTAAAAAAAGAAATGACGGTAGCGTATATAGGCTTCGACCCAACTGCCGATTCGTTACATGTTGGAAGTTTTGCTCAGATCATGCTTTTAAAAAGGTTACAACTTTGCGGACACAAACCAATTGCATTGGTTGGCGGAGCAACGGGAATGATTGGAGACCCCAGTGGAAAATCTCAGGAGAGAAACCTGCTTGACGAGGAAACCCTCCAACGTAACCTGAAAGGAATAAAAAATCAACTTTCGAAATTTCTGGAATTCGATTCAGGAAAACCAAACGATGCTGTTCTAGTTAACAATTACGATTGGATGAAAGGGTACGACTTTCTTCATTTCATTCGAGATATAGGAAAACACTTAACCGTTAATTACATGATGTCGAAAGACTCTGTAAAAAAACGTTTCGGAGAAGATTCCCGAGAAGGCATGTCGTTTACAGAATTTTCGTACCAACTGGTTCAGGGATACGATTTTCTCTGGCTATACCAAAACATGAACTGTAAAATGCAAATGGGAGGCTCCGACCAATGGGGTAACATTACTACCGGGACCGAACTAATCCGCAGAAAAGTTGGAGGCGAAGCATATGCAGTCACTATTCCCCTTATTACCAAAGCCGACGGTTCCAAATTTGGGAAAACCGAGGGAGGCAACGTTTGGCTCGATGCCAAACTAACTTCACCGTACAAATTTTACCAATTTTGGCTTAATTCTACTGACGAAGATGCCGAAAAGTATATTAAAATATTTACGCTATTAGATAAAACAACCATCGACAACTTAATAGCAGAGCATAGGCAAGAACCACATCTGCGAAAGCTTCAAAAAGCACTTGCGCACGAACTAACCGTAATGGTTCATTCCGAAGAGGACTACCGTAAGGCCGTTGATGCTTCGGAGGTTCTTTTTGGAAAAGCGACTACCGAAATGCTCAGCAGCATGGATGAAGACACCTTCCTTTCGGTATTCGAAGGCGTTCCAACCTTCGAAGTTAAAAGGGAAAGTGTTGTTAATGGGGTTCCCCTTTCAACCTTAACCACAGAACTAACAAAGGTCTTCAACTCAAAAGGAGAACTCCGAAGATTGGTTCAAGGCGGTGGGCTAAGCATAAACCGAATAAAAGTTGAAGATGCTGAAATGTCCGTTAATGAAAAATATCTTCTAAACAAAAAGTATATTTTAATTCAAAAAGGGAAAAAGAGTTACAACATCATACTGTTGGCATAAATTCTTCGTTAAACATTAACAAGACTCTTAAGGGGTGTAAACCCCTTAAATGTTAAATGTAAAAAACTTTGTTAACAACTTAAACTTTTGCTACATGTCGAAAAAACAAAAAAAACTAAACCTCGACACCGTTGATGTTATACAAACACTGTGGGCATATCGTAAAATAGTATTCATAATCAGCATTGCAGCATTTGTTCTTTCCATAGTAGCCAGTTACTTAATAACACCCAAGTTTAAATCTACGGCAATAATTTTTCCTCCTGTTGCCAATCAAGTATCCAAAGACCTTTTCACCGAAAACATACAGGAGGGAATAACTGTTTTTGGCGAAACACAAGAAGCCGAACAGTTTTTACAAATCCTTACATCTCGCACCCTAAAAGATTCTGTTATAAAAAAACTAAATCTTGTAGAACATTGGGATTTAAAACCGGGGAAAGGCATAAATGCTCGCACCTATGCAAAGTTTGATCAAAATATCAACATAAAACCAACTCGCTATCAAAGTGTAATGGTAGAAGTTCTTGACCCAGATCCGGGAATGGCCGCCATCATAGCCAATACCATTGTTGATTTTGGCGATAAAATTATGCGCTCCGTAAAAGCGCAAATTGCCCAAAAAGCCCTAACTGCTCTCGAAAAACAATACGAATTGGGATTAGGAGAAATGAACGCATTGGAAGATTCGCTAACAGCAGTAATGGAAAAAGGAGTGGTAAACTTACGGTCTCAAAGCGAAGTGTATTATAAAGAGTTAATAAAATCGAAAGGGAAAAATTCGGAAACAAAAAACCTTGGCAGGCCTCTTAAAAACCTGGAAAGATACGGAAGCAAAAACGAACGCTATAAAATGGAAATCAACCAAATGTCCATACAATTAGCCCAACTAAGACAAGATTTAAAGGTAGCCAGAGTGGAAGCAGAACAGGAAATTCCCAGCCAATTTATTATTGAAAAAGCTATTGCATCGGATAAAAAAGCAACGCCTAAGCGCGTTATCATTGTTGTAATTTCAACGCTCGCTGCCGCCTTTTTCACAATAATGACAATCATTATTATGATTTTCTTCAAAAAAATGGCAAATAAAATTGCAAGCGAACAAGAATAATAGTTCAAGGGAAATTTCGGTTTTATCCGATAAGCAATCCAAAGCAATAATACTAGGATTAGGCTTAACATTTGTTACATTAAACGCTTACTTTATAAGTCGTGAAATTGAAGTGCTAAACCTGTTACCTGTAATTTTAGCAATTACGTTAGCCTTTATTTTTCAACCTAAACTCTTATTTTTTTTAACGATTGGGCTTACCCCATTGTCGATTCCTTTAAGCGAATTTTTTCCAGGCATAGAGTTTAACCTGTGGTTTCCAACGGAATTGGCCATTTCCATATTTTTTATACTAATCATAATCAAATCCTTTTGGGACTTACACTTTGAAAAGGCTTTACTGAATAAAGGTATCTTTTGGGCAATTATATTTTATCTGGGTTGGCTTATTGTCTCAACAATATCTAGCGAAATGCCCATTGTTTCGGTTAAATATACCCTGCTTAGAATTATATACCTAACCGTTTTCTTTTACTTACCCTACAACCTATTCCTTCAAAAAACAAAAAACTATGCAAAATTCTTTGCATTCTTTCTTACAGGATTAACAGTTGTTATTTTTATAAGCATAACAAAGCAGGCAAGCCGTGGACTATTTGACAAGTTTGTTGCGCATGGCGCTTGTAACCCATACTTTACCGATCACACTTCGTATGGTGCTGCATTGGCATTTGTAATTCCCATTTCATTCGCATTTGCTTTCACTGCAAAAAAACAACTAATACGAATAGGATTATTTCTCCTATCAACTATCTTTTTAGCCGCACTAATTTTATCCTATTCCCGAGCCGCATGGCTAAGTCTTATAGTTGCTTTCATAGTATGGATCATTTGGCGACTCCGTATAAAACTTAGAACATTATTTCTTATTTCTGTAGTAGGTGTTCTTCTGGCCTTTTCATTTCAAAACAGCATAATTCAATGGTTCGAAAATAACACCACAGCATCCAGTGGCGATATTAGGCAACACATCCGTTCGATTGTGAACATTAAAACCGACGAGTCGAACGTAGAACGGCTAAACCGATGGACCTGTGCAATTAGAATGTTTAACGAAAAACCGTTTCTTGGATGGGGACCGGGAACATACATGTTTCAGTATTCACCATTCCAGTCATCGTATCTTAAGACACGAGAAAGTTCCGATTTAGGGCAAAAGGGAAATGCACACAGTGAATACCTCGGCTTGCTCTCGGAAGCCGGATGGCCTGCAGCCATGTGCTTTTCGCTGATAATAATTCTTGCCATAACCTACGCCTTTCGCGCAATTGCAAAACTTAAGGTTGGCAGCAAAAAAAGAATTTGGCTATTAGGCGCTGTGCTAGGATTAATTACCTATACAACCCACGCCTTTATGAATAACTTTTTAGATATGGATAAAGTTGCCGCAATTTTTTGGGGAAGTATTGCCTTTATAACAGCAGTATCGTCAAAACTTGATCAAAAAAGTTCTCAGAAAAAATCGAATCCTAAAATAGAGATGTCATCAAAAATTTGATTTTCTCCCTCACCACCGATCCCTCGAGCCGAAGCAATATTTGCAATAATCTGATTTACTCCAAGCGGTTTTACTATTTCGTGCTCAATAATATTAGTATTGTATTCCACCCGTCCATCTTCTTTTACCGATTCAACAAGTCCATCAGTATAGCAAATCAACACGGACGACTGATTAACGAGAATTGAACCCTGATTCATTACAGGAATGTCGTCGAGCATGCCCAATCCTACACAACCACTTGTAAGGTAATTTATTTGTTTGCTACGCTTATTTAATAATAACGGAGGGTTATGGCCAGCGTTAATATACTCCAAGGTATGCTTTTCCGTATTATACTTTCCTATAAATAAAGTAATAAACTTTTCGCCTTTGGCTGTAGCCATTACCCGTTCGTTAAGCTTCTCTACCAACCTTGGCAATGGAATATCTACCGAAAACAAAGCTCTTAAGTTTGCCTGAAAATTAGACATAAGCAAAGCTGCTGAAATACCTTTTCCAGACACATCAGCAATACAGAAACCAAATTCTTTTTCGTTAAGAGTAATTACATCGTAGTAATCACCACCAACTTCGTGATGCGGGTGGTAAAACGATGCGATTGAAATATTGGGGTAAACAGGCATACTGTCCAACGATGGGATAAGCATGGCCTGCATTTTAGAGGCCAATTCCAACTCTTTTCGTATAGCTTCCTGTTCCAAACTTTTATGAAATAATCGAAGGTTTTCGATTGCTACAAATATTATAATGGAAAGTGTTTGAACAAAGTTTAAATGTCGAATTGTTGCGCTTACACCTTTCTCGTATTCATTTGTATCTCCTATAAGAACGTAACCCACCGGAATATTATTCTGTACTACCGGAATAATTACATCGAGTTCCAACAATATTGGATTGTCGGACACCCCCACAAATGTAATTTCATTGAAAGGCAATAAATCTTTTTCAACAGAAATGCTATCCACCACCTTTTGTGGACAATTACTATTGAGCAACAAATCCCAATGGGCTTCTTCCTTTTTATAAAGTAAAATTCTATCTATGCCTAAATCATCATTAAGCATGGAGCGAAAGCGATCGATTAACTCCTCCGTTTTAAGATCCGCGCTAATTGCTTGAGCCATGCCAAGCAGCGCATTTAACTTAAACGTACTGAGTTTTAACCTATTCTGGGAAGTTGCAACAGACATTTTTCGATAAAAAATTAACTTATTCCAATGGAATAAGTTAATTAAAAAAATCCAAAATCAACTAAACGTTTAAAAATATATTTACTTAACACGTTCCGAATATGCACGGGTACGAGTATCTATCTTAATTCTATCGCCAGTATTAACAAATAACGGAACATTAATAACAGCACCTGTTTCAATAGTTGCCGGCTTTAATGCTGTTGATGAAGCCGTATCGCCTTTTAGCCCCGGTTCAGTATAGGTAACTTCCATTTCAACAAAAGGAGGAAGTTCACATGTTAAAATATTATCGTTATCTGCCTCAACCATCATTTCAACATTTTGTCCTTCTTTATACAAATCGGTATTTTCAAGTTGCGACTCGTTAAGCATAATTTGTTCAAAAGTTTCCTGATGCATAAAATGATAGCCCGTATCGTCCTTATAAAGGAATTGGTAAGGCCTACGCTCTATCCTAACCACGTTGATTTTAACGCCAGCATTAAAAGTATTCTCGATAACCTTCCCATTATCAAGGCTTTTTAACTTAGTTCTAACAAAAGCCGCACCTTTACCCGGTTTTACATGCTGAAATTGTACAACGGTATAAAGTTTACCGTTGAATTCTATAAATAACCCATTTTTAAAATCCGCTGTTGTAGCCATAACTTTTTTATTAACAAAATTTTTGCAAAAATAGAAAATGAAAATAAAACTAAAAAATAATTAAAAAAACGAAAACGATGTTGTCTATTTCTTTTTTACCAAAGAGATAAAAGGATTGGCCAAATTGGAATAACTTTCTAAATCGCAATACACAGCACCAACAAATATTTCGAATTTAACACGAACCGGAATAAAGTTGTTGTCATCGGAAAACCATATAGTCATATCATCCTTCGATTTAAAAACTCGTCCGGTTAATACTACCGGCATAAATTTAAGGCAACGAACTTTTCCTATATCTGTCTTTATTGTTTCCCGTCCCTTAAAGCGCACTATTAGCGGGTACTTTTCGTCTGTAAAATACGTATCAATTCTGTACAACTTATCCAACTCGGGTTCTTGCCCTAACATATTGCGCCGTAAGTAGTAAAACGAAGATAAAATATCCTGACAGCCCTTGCTAACAACAATTTTTCCTGTTTTGGAACTTACAACAATGGAGGAATCCTTCCTACTCCAATGGTCCCAATCCTGTGTGCTATAATGTCGATACTTATTCTCATGAATGTTCCTAATTGAAAATAACGGCCAACCTGTTTCAGGGTCAATAAAACTTTCGTAAATGTCATCAACATTGTAAAGTGCATTGGCAATTCCTACGGTTTTCCCATTTAGGTAAAGGTGCAGAGCAGTTTTTCCCTTATAAGTCTGAGAATCCACTTGCAACACGGCTTCTCCACCACTAATAAAACCGTAATATATTTCGTACTTCAACTTCTCGCCCGCTTTAAAGGCAACCTGCTGTGCTCTTAAAGCACTGCTACAGAAAATAAAAGAAACGAAAAGGAGCAAAAACGCCCGATTACTTTTGACTTGGCAATACTTTATTTTTTCCTTTAACTGCGACAAAGTTCTTAAGATAAAAGGGTTCGAAATAAGCAACATCTTTAAAGTCTTTTTCCTCATATGCTAACATTGCAAGAGGCAACATGAAACGTGCCGACGGACTAAAATCATCTACAAACATTGCATTTGTATTAGATATTACCTCACGACACTTAGCCGCTCCATTGCCGAAAAATACAACTTTTTTACTTTTTAGCCTACTTTCAAACGTACTACCATCAACTACCAACGCTTTTACTTCGGTTAAAGGATGTTTTTGAAAATTGAACAAAGCGGTATAAACTTCCATTCTTCGGGCATCAATCATAGGGCAAAGAAAAACCTCTTCCCTTCCAAATTGATTTACGTTGATATAATCGTCTATTCCATAAACCATACTCTCTAAACTGCCAACAGCAATTAGCGGTTTACTTATTGCATAACAAATTCCCTTTGCCATGGAAACACCGATACGCAGCCCAGTATATGATCCTGGGCCTTTGCTCACTGCAACCGCATCGATTTCGGGAAGTGTAACTTTTTTCTCGTTACACAAATCGTTTATTAAAACGTTAAGTAAAGAGGAATGCGCTTTTTCATCGCAAACCTCCTTTACTCCTAAAATTCCTTTTTCGTTTCCTAAAGCAACCGAACAAACATTCGAACCGGTTTCAATACAAAGTATTGTTGGCATAAACTTTCCTCTTACTCATTTTTAAACAGCATTCCCTTATCCTTAACCTTGTTAACCAGCGAATTATTTTTCAACTTGCGTGAAATTGCACTATAAGGAGCAGTAACAACATCTTCGTCGCCTTTTATTCCTTTCAGAATTTCGATATACTGATTATCCTGAATACCAGTAGTAACCTCAACAATACGAGCCGTATCGCCACTGACGATAAACACTATTTCCTTAGGCTTCGACAAATCCTCTTTAACCTCCGTTTCTTTATCGCTTACAGCTTTAGGGTTATCATCAACCTTTTCGAAACCACCTTTAGGTTTCGTACCGGTAGTGTCATTCCTCGAAGTTACTGCTAAAATTGGTACACAAAGAACACTATCTTTAGTCATGGTCAGAATATCAACAGTTGTTGACATTCCCGGACGGAATGGGCTTGTTTTTGAATTTGTAACCAAATCCTTATACGATTTTTCCAGCAAGAATATTCTAACCTCGAAGTTTGTAACCTGATCGGTGGAAGTTCCTTCAACATTTGCCGTATTGGCAATTTGCGTAACAACGCCCTTAAACTTTCTACCCAAGTAAGCATCAACCTCGATAAGCGCAGTATCCCCGCTTTTCACCTTCACAATATCATTTTCGTTCACGTCAACCCGAGCCTCCATCCTGTTCAAATTTGCTATACGCATTAACTCGGTTCCTGCCATTTGAATAGTTCCCAATACTCGCTCACCCAATTCGACGTTAAGTTTAGACACAGTTCCAGAAATTGGAGAGAATATGGACGTTTTCCGCAGGTTTTCTTCGGCCTCTTTAACCGATGCTTCTGCGCTTTCCTCGTCGAACTCTGCCGCTTTTAGTTCAGCCTTTGCCACATCATAATTGGTTTTAGCCGTCTCGAAATCCGATTCGGAGATTGCCTTTTGATCAAAAAGTTGCTTATTCCGATTGAATGCCAACTCGCTTTGAGCCAACTGTGCTTTGGCCTGTAACAACCTTGCATTGGCCGATTTTGCAGAAGCAATGGCTCTATCGCGAAGCGAAATATATGTATCGGGCTTAATTTTTGCCAAGAGAGTTCCCTTTTCAACCCAGTTGCCCTCCTTTACAGGTAATTCTATAATTTCACCCGAAACTTCTGAACTTATTTTTATTTCCACTTCCGGTTGAATTTTTCCATTGGCCGTTATAAACTCGGTAATAGTACGTCTTTGCGGCTTCTCAACATACACCGCAGTTGTATCGGGCTTTCCAATCCACCCTTTTTTCTTACCTATAACAACAAAAATTATTATCAGCACTAATGCACCAACCAAGTATTTAAGGATTCCTTTCTTCATATCGGGACAATTTTATGAGATTTAAGTTTAAGTTATAATTTGATTGGATTACCCAGATAAAAATCTAAAATCTTTACCTTAAAAACGAACTCGTACTTAGCCTGCAACAAATCAGTATCGGCCTTTGCCAAGTTATTTCTCGATGTTGTATAATCTAATGCCGTAAGCAATCCTAAATTGAATTTATTTTCGGTATATCGAAACGATTCTCTAGCCGATTGCTGGCTTTTAATACTGGCAGACTGTTTCTTTTGAGCAGCCAAAGCATCAACATAAGCCTGTTGAATATCCTTATAAAGATTATTTTTTTGCGTTTCGAGTGATAGTTTAGCATTTTCCAGTGAAATTTTAGCTTGAGTTACCGCTGTATGTGCTGACCAGCGGTTAAAAATTGGAATACTTAAACTCAAACCAAATGACATCTCTGCATTATTTTTTATCTGAGTAAAAAAGGGATCGGTACTAGTATAAACATCTGACGACTTAAGATACTTTTGTACTCCGGTTCCATAGCTACCAAAAAGTGTTAACTGAGGGAAATATTCTCCTTTTGCAATCTTCAAATCTAATTCGGAACTGCTAACACGATATTGTGCTGCTAAAATTTGAGGTTTACTTTCAACTGCAAAACCGTAAATATTCTGAGGTTCTCCAGGAATATCTAGTTTCAACGAATCCGAAATTTCTGGTTTAACTATCGAAAAGCCTTCCGGACTTTTTATTTCTAATAATTGGGTAAGATTAAGGGTGTACATTGCTAAAAGGTTTTGTGCATCAACTAAAGTTAACTCATCTGATGCTTCCAAAGCTTCCACTTCATACAAATTTCCTTCGGGCAGACTGCCTGCATCTACTAACAATTTTGTACGTTCAACCTGAAGTTGCGACTGTTTTAATTGTCTTAAAGCATTCTCAACTAATTCTTGTTGAAAAAGAATTTGAAGGTAATCGGCAACAACAGTAAGTGTAATATTATTCTTTATCGCTTCTACATCCATTACACTTGCTTTAAGATCAAATTGTTTCTTTTTGACTGTGTTTATCACCTGAAAACCATTAAACAAGGGCATATTGCTGCTAAAAGAAAAACTTGTTGACATTAAATTGCTTTTTTCCTTTGCATTAGTATTATAATTTGTTACACGCCCATAGTTATACGCATGGTTTGCATTTGCACTAAGATTAGGAGCAACATCAAACTTGGCACCAAGCAACGAAGCCTCATTCGATTTTACATCTAATTCATATTGCTTTACCTGAAGATTATTATCTATTGCATACTGAATACACTTTTCAAGAGTCCATGGTTCCTGTAGGCGTGCGGTAAATGGCAACATAATAAAAGCCAACAGGAAAGTAAATTTTGCTTTTAACTTCATAATAAATTAAGGGAATTATAATTTCTACTGATGAATTCTAAATTCTTTTTTATTAAGACATAAAACTACTACATGGGTTTAATTTTCTTTCGAAATTATTACATTTTAAAGTTAGAATTGAAATTGCATAGTTAAAAAGTGGTAAAACAAACGCTTTATTATCTAAAAATAAAAAGTAAAAAGCAAATTTAAGCCGATTTATTTTTTACAAAAAAGTTTTTGTCCTTCGAACATCTTACATCAAACTAAATAACCCTATTTTTGTTTTTAAGAGAACTATATGCATAAAGTTAAACATATACCGGAAAATCCAGCACTGCGAATAAAAACCAGCACTGCAGCAATTCCCGTCGTAGTAGGACTTGGCGTTATCTTCTACATGTTTAGCCGCGAATTTAACCCTGAGGCATTTACCCTTTTTCATTTTAGCTATCATGCAATTTTTTGGATATTTATTGCAGCCCTATTTATGGTAGGCCGAGACATTGGCTATACACTACGGCTAATGACCCTTACCGATGGAAAATTCCGTTTCTGGAAATCGTTAAAAGTAATCATGCTGTGGGAATTTACATCGGCAATAACGCCTTCGGCGGTTGGCGGAACAAGCGTTGCCGTAGTATATGTCAACAAGGAAGGGCTTACCGTTGGTCACAGTTCGGCAGTGGTAATGATTACCTCGTTTTTGGATGAACTATACTTTATAGTAATGTTTCCATTAGTTGTTCTAATTGCTGGGACGACCAACCTGTTCGACATTGGAACTTCGGCTTCGGGCATAGGAACAAACGAACTTATTTGGTTTAGCATTATAGGATTTTCCTTGAAACTGGCATGGGTGCTGGCCCTTTCGTATGGGCTGTTTGTAAACCCTCGCGGATTAAAATGGCTTATCCTGTTGATTTTCAAACTACCATTACTTCGTCGGTGGAAACATGGGGCAAACAGGGCCGGAAGCGATATAATTTCCAGCTCAAAACATTTCAGAAACAAACCCTTTTCGTTCTGGCTTAAAACTATTGGCTATAGCTTCCTTTCGTGGACTTCTCGGTTTTTGGTTGTAAACGCACTGCTTATCGCTTTTTTCCCAGTAAGTAAGCATCTATTAATATACGCCCGCCAACTGGTTATGTGGATCATGATGCTCGTTAGTCCAACTCCCGGAGGAAGCGGTTTTGCAGAGTTTGTATTTACTCGATATTTATCGGAATTCATTCCGGTAAATGCAGCACTTGTAGGCTC
>ERZ795053.6336-NODE-6336-length-11813-cov-4.336282_pt1 | contig 11813 bp, 12 predicted proteins | sample MGYA00375137_ERZ795053 | MGnify/ENA primary metagenome ERZ795053 (study PRJEB30182, sample SAMN05720284) | activated sludge metagenome | isolation source: Anaerobic digester | place: Hong Kong | collected 2014-12-17 ... | reverse complement strand
CACAAGGAATGCTCCTCCGCATCTTTGAGGTTGATACGGTCCACAACGTTGTACACCTCCTCTCGGGTATCCTCGCTCTCGTATTTGCGGCACGGGGAACCCACATGGCCCAGGCGTTCAGCAAGGTCTTTGGAATCGTGTACGGACTTGTGGCCATCATCGGATTGATGTCGCCAACGGTTCTCGGACTCTTTGCTGTGAACGGTGCGGACAACATCCTCCATATCCTTCTCGCGATTATCTTCTTGGTACTCGGATTCAAAAAGAGTCACCAAAAGATGGCGATGCCAATGCAAGATCACACCACCATGTAGGCGGTGTTTTTTGTTTGGTCTTTTGAAAAAGGTTACTTTTTCGTATACTAACGGCAGTTCGCTTAAGCGAATCTAACTACGAAAATCTATGTTAAAAGAATTCAAAGCGTTTGCCGTCAAGGGCAATATGGTTGATATGGCTGTTGGTATTATTATCGGGGGTGCGTTTGGTACCATTGTGAAATCACTCGTTGATGATGTGATCATGCCAATTATTTCAGGTATTTTTACCCTTCCTGACTTCTCAAATCTTTTCTTGGTACTGAAGGGTACGGGAGAGAGTTTTACCTCTGTCGATGCTGCCCGCGAGGCCGGAGCGGCCGTCTTGGCCTATGGTTCGTTTATTAATGCGATTATTGCGTTCTTGATCGTTGCCTGGGCTCTCTTTATGGTGGTAAAGGGAATTAATAAACTAAAGCAGGAAGAAGAAGCCACCCCTGAGGCACCAAAAGGTCCGACTGAGGTTGAGCTTTTGGCTGAAATTCGAGATACCCTCAAACAGCGATAACAAAAAAATCTCTCACATCGAGAGATTTTTTATTCCTGGTGACCGAGGTGGTGTTTATTTGAGATATCATTTCGAACCGGTGCTTTGTCAATGATGTCAACAATTTCATCAACATCATCAGTGATGACATACAGATTAAGGTCTTCTTTGTTGATGGTTGATTCGCCGTCCCGGAGGAGAACTTCTTTAAAAAATTCCTCAAGAGGCTTCCAAAAATCAGAGCCAAAGAGAACAATCGGCGCATCGGGAATTTTTTTTGTCTGTTTGAGGGTAAGGATCTCAAAAAATTCGTCCAAGGTCCCAAATCCGCCCGGCGCGCAGACGTACGCCTCGGCAGCATAGGCAAGGACGACCTTTCGTGAGAAAAAGTGATGAAAATCAACCGAATCGTTCAGGTACGGATTCAAGGCCTGTTCCATCGGTAATTCGATGTTAATCCCAAGAGATACGCCGTTTTTAGCCTCGTAGGCGCCGCGATTGGCAGCCCCCATAAGTCCGTGCCCACCGCCGGTCACGACAGCGTATCCAAGGTCAGCGATTTTAGCAGCCAGTTGCCTGACCGGTTCGTAATAACGACTATTTTCTTCGAGGCGAGCTGATCCGAAAATGGTAATGGATTTCTCGTGTCCTTTGACCAAATCAAACCCACGCCTAAATTCAGCATCAATGATGCATAGACGTGAATCAGTGATATTATCGCCGTTTTTTGCGATGCAGTCTTCGGTGATCTCTTTCAAGCTTTTTCTATGATTGGTATTCATACGAGGTATTGTAGCACGGACACTTGTCTCATTGTGGAACCAGAGCAGACTCTGCTATACTTGTCCCATAATGTCTAGGAATGCTAACCGTAAGGTCGTTAAACGTGGAGGTCAGGAAGAATTATTCGTTCCCGAAAAATTATGTGGATCGATCAAGATGGCGGGTGCTGCCGACAGCCTAGCTGACCAGGTCTGCGGTATTGTCGCTGACAGCATCGAATCAGGAGTCTCGACTGATAAAATTTTTACGACCACTCGGCGTTATTTAGCGAACTTTGATCCTAAAATTGCCGCCTTGTATGCGCTTGAACGTGGGTTAGGTGCTTTGGGTCCCTCTGGATTCCTCTTTGAACAATATGTTGCATCGTTGTTTCGTGAAATGGGATATGACGTCAGGATGAATGTGTACGTGTTGGGCGAAGGCGTCGAACATGAAATTGACGTCTGGGCTGAAAAAGGGAACGTTGTCTTTATCGTCGAGGCAAAGTATCGAAATGATTACAAGACCAAGACGCACATCAATACCGTGATGTATGCCGACGCACGCCTGGGTGATATTAGGCGCCGCGCGAACAAGAGCGGCGACCACCGTGAGTACTATATGTGGGTGGTGACGAACACCCAGTTCACCGAGGCCGCGGTGAGTTACGTCGGACATCGTGACCTGCAACTTATGGGATGGGATTATCCTAAATACATCAACTTGATGAAGATTGTATCGGACAAGAAACTGTATCCGGTAACGATCTTGCCGTCGATTACTCAAAAGGCCCTCAAGGGTCTTGCAGCTGATGGTATCGTGTTAATTAAATCACTAGCAGGGATGAAGGCGGCTGATTACGTAAAGCATTATGGACTTTCCGAGAGTTTGGCAGAAAAGCTCGAGAGGGAAGTCGCCGAATTGGTAGATTAGCCGAGGATAGGTCATTGACCTATTTTTTTGTTTGTGGTTTCATATTCACAACATAACTTTTAATAAAATACGTCATGTTTGGTGAAAACTTGCTTAACTCTTCTCCTAAGGAATTCCAAAAATTCCATGAGAGAATTAATAAAAAACTTAGGAAGATAAAGACCAAGACAAAGAGAACAAAAAACACCGTCTTAAAATCTCTTATTCCTAATAATGAAATTATTAAGGCTACTCTCTATGGAGATACTGAAATGATCTAAAAGCCCATCTTTCCCGGGCTTTTTTTATTGGTCTTCGGGTATATAATGAACCTGTTATGACACATACTTCAGAAAGCACCTACAAAAATATTCAGGGTGCCATTAGCAAGGCGGGACAGGATTTAGGCTTTTCGGCAGCTACCATTGCCGATATGACCGAACCTTATAATGTTATTAACCAGACGGTATCAGTCGATGGCGTCGGAAACGTCGATATGTATCGCGTTCAATATAATAACGCCCTTGGGCCGTACAAGGGAGGAATCCGGTTTCACCCAGCCGTTGACCTTGACGAGGTAAAGACTCTGGCGATTACCATGATGTTGAAATGTTCGCTCGTCGGGATTCCGATGGGTGGTGCCAAAGGTGGTGCGACGATTGATCCGCGTGATCTTTCAGATGCGCAGATCGAAGCCGTTGCCCGCGCTTGGGCTAGAACCATGGCACCGTACATTGGTGTTGATAAAGACATTCCTGCACCTGATGTAAATACGAACGGACAGACCATGTCGTATATGTTAGATGAATTCGAGAAAACCGTTGGTCGATCAGAGCCTGGAGTCATTACCGGTAAACCTATTGCATTAGGAGGATCACAGGGTCGCGAACAGGCGACCAGCCAGGGTGGGGTATACGTCCTTGAACACCTCCTCACCCATCTACCTGATCGCGCAGGTGACAAACGTGTGATTGTTCAGGGATTTGGAAACGTCGGATCTTTTGCCGCGCTTATTTTGGCTGAACGAGGGTTCACCATTGTTGGGGTCTCTGATTCAAAAGGTGGTGTGTATGATCCACGCGGACTTGATGTCGTAGCTATCGCCAAGGAAAAAAATAGTAATCGAACCAGTCTTCAGGATCTCTTTGCCTCAGACGATGAAGTTCAAAAGGTTACGAATGAAGAACTCTTGGTTCTTGATTGCGATATTTTAATCCCGGCAGCCCTCGAAGGTCAGATTACCGTCGAGAATGCTGCTGATATCAAGGCGGGCCTTATCCTTGAACTAGCGAACAATCCAACCAGCTCTGAGGCAGATCTCATCCTCAAGGAACGTGATGTTATAGTGGTTCCCGATTTCCTTGCAAATGCTGGGGGCGTGACCGTGAGCTACCTCGAATGGGTACAGAACCGACAACAGTACTACTGGACAGCCGAAGAAGTCGACCACAAACTAAAACCAATTATGACCACAGCTAGTGAAGCCGTATACCAGACCTCGATCAATTCATCATTGACCCTACGAGAAGCAGGTTTCAGATTGGCGGTACAACGCATTGGCGAAGCGGTTGCCTTGCGTGGCCGAGTCTAACATGAAGCGCGCGTTCCTCATTGCTATACTTTTGGTTGTTTTTTTGTGGGGTGCCCCGTGGCTTGCCCTTGGGCTTGCGACGGTGTTTGGATTTGCTACGCCCGGTCGATACTACGAAATATTGGTTTTTGGCTTTTTCCTTGATGTCGTATACCAACCTTTGATAATCGTTACGCCATGGTTGTCGGTCCCACCATATACCTTGCTCGGAGTTGTTCTTTTTGTCATGGTGACCTTGGTAAAGAAACGAATGAATTGGTATGCCTAGACCTTGGTTTAAACGTCGGTATCGAGACTACGAAATCGAACCCGACCAAATTTTCCTCGATGATGCGAATCTCTCCAACCTCGATCGACAACAGTTCGAAGGGGTGATTGAATCACCCATCAGAAACCGTAGTCTGCTTGCTTTGGGCGGGTTCTTTGTCTTGGTATTTCTCTTGTTCTTGGGACGCCTTGTTGTCTTACAGATTGCTGATGGGCAGGATTTTTTTGCGCAGTCAGAAAATAACCGTCTCAGGCAGGTACCCTTGTTTGCTGAACGTGGGATTATCTACGATCGAAATAATGTCGAGATCGCTTGGAACACCAGACCTAACGAGGGGGATGATGCGACATTCTCATACCGGGCCTATACTCCTCTTTCCGGTCATGGACACCTCCTTGGTTACGTCAGTTACCCCCAGAAAGACAGCTCGGGTAATTTTTGGCGTTACGCTCTCGAGGGTCAGGCGGGATTGGAGAAAAAATACAATGACCTTCTTGCTGGAGTGAACGGTGCCGAGTTGATCGAGACTGATGCGGGATTAAACGCAATATCAACCAACACCATTGCGACCGCCATTTCGGGCGAGAATCTGATCACCACCGTCGATAGTCGCATTCAACATAATCTGTACGAAGCCATTCGCTTGCAGGCCGAGGCTGGCGGGTTCCAAGGCGGGGCCGGCAGTATCATGAATATCAGAACCGGTGAATTAATCGCCTTTACCAGTTATCCTGAATTTGATCCCTACACCATCGCCGAAGGTGACGATGTCGAAGCTATCAGAGGATTCTTTAACGATTCCAGAAAGCCATTCTTAAATCGTGTGCTATCTGGTGTGTATTCACCTGGTTCGACGGTCAAGCCGTTCCTCGGGATTGGCGCTTTAAACGAAGGCTTGATCACCGACCAGACGACGATCCTCAGCACTGGACGGATCGAGGTACCGAATCCATACAACCCATCAGCTCCGTCTGTTTTCGTTGATTGGCGATCAGGAGGTCATGGTGTCACCGATATTTATCATGCGATTGCTGATTCAGTAAATACGTTCTTTTATGCGATTGGTGGGGGGTATCGCGGGCAAGAGGGATTGGGTATTTCAAGAATCGAAGAATACGCACGTGCCTTTGGTATCGCCGAACCGACTGGCATTGATTTTGGGGACGAAGCCCTTGGCACCATTCCGAATCCTGATTGGAAAGAAAAAACTTTTGCTGATGGTACGTGGCGACTTGGGGACACCTACAACACCTCGATCGGGCAGTTTGGCTTCCAAGTGACACCGATCCAGATGACCCGTGCGGTGGCTGCGATTGCAAATGATGGCATTTTGGTTACCCCCATGTTGATCCGTCAGGAACCTGAAAAGACTCCCGTACCAATTGATATTCCAGCTGAAGATTACGCAATCATTAGGCGCGCGATGCGTGAGACGGTAACTACTGGAACATCCGGAATCGTGAATGTACCGGAGGTTGCGATGGCAGCAAAAACCGGTACCGCCCAGGTCGGCGTTGATAATGAATTCTACAATTCATGGATCGTTGGATTCTTCCCATATGACAACCCGCGCTACAGTTTCAGTATCGTCATGGAACGCGCGCCTGAATGGAGCGACGGGTCGGCAGGACGCGCGATGCGTGAATTTATCACCAGAGTCACCGAAGATTATCCAGAGTTTTGGCAGGATCCTACCCTTGATTAAAAGACAAAGCACCCAGATATGAAGGGTGTTTTTTGTAATGAAGAACCTTCTCGTTCGTTATATACTGTGTAGAGAGCAATATATTGCTGTCTTTGCTTTGTTCGTGTAACGATTACCTATTCTATGAAATTAAAATTTTTAGCTGTTCCTGCAGCCCTCCTCGCCCTTACCGCGACGGGGGTATCAGCAGAAACTGATTTTGATACCAATATTGAACATCTGATCCAGGAGGTAGATGCTATTAACGCCGATGATTCATTCGATACCGATGTTCATATAGGTTCAACCTTAACTTATCAAGAAACCCTTCGCCGTGGAGCAAAAAATGAACGAGTTCTTGAACTTCAAAAGAAGCTCAAAGAACTAGGGTTTTACGATCGTGCGCTCGACGCTGACTTTGGTTCAGGGACCTTTGCCGCCGTTCTTGCCTTTCAGCGAGCGCGTGGTTTGACCGCTGACGGCATCGCGGGCCCAAAGACTTTTGCAGAAATTATCTCATCTGGTGAAGGATACACCTTGCCACCAATCATCCTTGATGACAGCTGTACAGACGAATACGAACCGGTTTGTGGTTACCTTATCACTTCGACCTGTACTGATAGTGCTGGAGCCGTTGATTCTGATTGTGAACGAGTAAAACAATCAACAACCTACTCAAACAAGTGTGAACTAAGGTCAGCCGGAGCCACCTACCAACATGATGGCGCCTGCGAGTCGACAAAACCAGTAGAAGATGATGCTCGGCATGATTACATCAAGAAGATGATTGAGCGACTCGAGAATTATATCAAACACCTTGAACAACTCATTGACCGAATTGAAAACAAGATCAAAGAACTTGAATCAGAACTGTAAAAACCCGTTATGATAATCCATGGTTATCCTGGGTTTTTATTTTAAGCTGATAACCTTGCGTAAAATGATCATGAACCTATACTTGGCTACATGGAACGAGAGTTTATTACGAAAGCAAAAAAGGATGAACTTGAGGCTGAACTCGAGGAATTGAAAACTACGAAACGTGCTGAAATTTTGGAACGTCTGGCGTTTGCCAAATCTTTGGGAGATTTGTCAGAAAACGCGGAATATCATACGTCCAAAGAAGCTCAGGGCAAGAACGAAGCCCGTATTAGTCAAATCGAAGCTATTTTGAAAAATGCCGAGCTGGTCGAGGCAAACGATGATGGATCAATTAGTCTCGGATCAACCGTCGTCGTGGTGAAAGACGAAAGCAAAGAAACGATCACCTATCAAATCGTTGGTAATGAAGAAGCAGATTTTTCAGCTGGAAAGATTAGTTTTGAATCCCCGTTAGGCAGCTCCTTGATGGATAAAACCGTTGGCGATCAGGTGATCGTCGAAACCCCAAAAGGATCGACACGTTATACGGTCAAGGAGGTGAGATAAAAAAGCGATGAATCGCTTTTTTATTTGGTCCTTTTGAGGATTACAGGTACATCCGCACCCTTGGGAAAAAACAAATGTTTGTTTTTTCCCAAGGGTGCGGGTAAACTAATCCCATGGCATCACTACAAGAATTAAGGCAGGTACGCCTCGAAAAAATTGAACAACTGCGCCAGGCAGGTATGGACCCGTACCCAGCAGATGTTACGGTTGATCAGACCCTTGCCGAGGTGGTAGGTGGTTTTGCCGAGGGCAAAACCACCTCGATCGTTGGTCGCATCATGGCAATTCGCGGAGCCGGCGCGATTTCTTTTGTGGTGATTGATGACGGTACCGGCAGCTTCCAGGTCGTGCTTAAAAAGGATGACCTTGATGAAGCGGCGCGTACACTCTTTACCGACACCGTTGATGTTGGTGATTTTGTTTGGTTTTCTGGCGAACTCTTTACGACGCAGCGAGGTGAACAGAGCCTCCTCGTTCACGAGTGGAAAATGACAGGAAAGGCACTCTTGCCGCTACCGGATAAACACGCTGGTCTTCAGGATCAGGATGAAATTTATCGCAAACGCTACCTGGATACCTTGACGAATGAAGATTCACGTCAGGTCTTCAAAACACGTTCAAATATCATTTCAGCGATCCGCAGGTTTTTTAATGATCGCGATTTTATGGAAGTCGAAACACCTATCCTGCAAAACCAGGCAGGGGGTGCTATGGCGCAAACCTTTAATACTCATCACAACGACATGGATATGGATATGGTGTTGCGAATTTCATTGGAACTAGAACATAAAATGATCATGGCCGGTGGCTATCCACGTATCTACGAAATTGGTAAAAATTTTCGAAACGAGGGTTCTGATCCAACCCATATCCAAGAATTCACCATGATAGAGTGGTACGCAGCCTACCAAACCCTGGAACAAAACATGGTGTGGACTGAAGAATTGATCAAACAACTCGCAAAAGATGTTATTGGAAAGACGACCTTTACCACCTGGGATAAAGATGGAAAAGAGGTCGAGGTGAACCTCGAAGGCGATTGGCCACGGCTTCGTTTTCCTGATCTTCTTGAAGATAACGCTGGCCTTAATATCGATGCACCGCTCGAAGAGCTGCAATCAAAAGCGCGCGAATGGGGAATGGATGAGAAAGAAATTGCCAATACCGGTCGCGCGAACCTGCTTGATTTTATTTACAAGAAATCATCTCGAAATAACATTATTGGTCCAGCCTTTGTGGTTGACTATCCAGGAGATCTTAAACCGCTCGCCCAACAAAATACTGACGGCACCGCACGGGTAGCTCAATTAATCATCGCTGGTGCTGAAATTACCAATCAATACGCTGAATTAGTGAATCCGATCAAGCAACGAGAACTCCTCGAATCACAGGCTGCTGCCAAGGCTGGGGGTGATGCCGAAGCGATGGATATCGATGAACGGTTCCTGACTGCCATGGAACACGGCATGCCACCAATGACGGGATTCGGAATGGGAATTGACCGTCTGGTTGCATTCTTGACCGAACAGGACAACCTACGTGATGTAATTTTCTTCCCAATCCTCAGATCAAAAGATTAAACACTTAAAAAGTGTTTTTTGTTTTTCCTCAAGCCTCGTGTACACTGTAGCTAATTCATGGAACGTATTATGCGACTCTTTAATAGAGAGTTTTCACAGATATCAGAGGCCGCGCTGGTCCTCGGATTTTTTACGTTTTTATCACAAGTATTAGGAATTTTTCGTGACCGTTTCCTCGCAGGAAATATTGGTGCGGGAAGTACCCTCGACGTCTATTACGCAGCCTTTCGCGTGCCCGACCTCCTTTTTACCTTTGGTGCGGCTTTGGTATCGGTATCAATTTTGATGCCATTTTTGAAAGAGCGCCTTGAAGCTTCACAACAATCAGGACGTCGTTTTGTTGATGAAATTTTTACGGTGTTTTTTACCTTCATCACCGTAGCTGCCCTCATATTATGGTTTTTAATGCCGTTGATCAGCAGCAAACTTTTCCCAGGATTCACGCCAGATTTGTTGGCCGATACGATTGTTCTATCACGGATTATGTTGCTTTCACCGATTCTCCTTGGGGTTTCGAATCTCTTTGCAACGATTACCCAAGCGTCGAAACGATTTTTTGTGTATGCGGTTGCTCCTGTTTTTTATAACCTTGGGATTATTGTCGGAATTGTCGCTTTCTATCCAATATTTGGCCTGGTGGGGCTTGGGTATGGTGTCGTGTTCGGAGCCGTGCTCCACGCCCTGGTTCAATTACCCGTGGTGATAGGACAAGGATTACGACCGCGATTTACCGGACGTATTGATTGGGCGCACATTGGTAGGGTCGTTGGGCATTCTCTACCACGGACGGTTACCTTATCCATGTCAAAGGTCGTCTTTTTGGTATTTGTATCGATTGCCTCGACCCTCGTCCCTGGTGCGATTTCGGTCTTTAATCTTTCGTATAACCTTCAATCGGTACCTTTGGCAATTATCGGTGTTTCGTATTCAGTGGCGGCATTCCCAATTTTGGTAGATTTCTTTCATCAGCAAAATCATGAAGAATTTCTTGCGCATGTGATGGGACCGATCAGGCAGATTGTTTTTTGGTCTTTGCCAGTCGTGTCACTGTTTATCGTCTTGCGTGCTCAAATTGTCAGAACGATCCTGGGTACTGGAAATTTTGATTGGTCTGACACTCGATTGACGGCTGCATCACTTGCTCTTTTCATCGTGTCGGTGGTCGCGCAGAGCATCGTCCTTCTTTTGATCAGGGCTTACTACGCATCAGGACGGACCTGGAAACCGCTATGGATTACGCTGACCTCGTCAGTATTAACGGTTGGTTTGGCTTACGTATTTGTGTACCTTTATAATTTGTTACCAGAGGTTCAAAATTTCTTTGAAGTCTTATTAAGGATCAGTGATGTTCCAGGATCAAGCGTGGTGATGCTTTCGCTTGCGTATTCGGTAGGTATGTTTGTGAATCTGATTCTTCTTTTGGCAGCGTTTAAACAAGACTTTCCATATCATGGAGGTTTTGGTATTCGGCGTAGCTTCAGACAATCATTTACTGGTTCGCTCTTGATGGGTTTGGTGGCTTACTTAACCTTACAATCAATCGAACCATACATTAACCAGGCTTCAACCATTAGTGTCTTTATGCACGGGCTTGTCGCTGGGCTTGTAGGTATTATTACTGGTGTTCTTTTCTTGTGGTTGGTTCGAAACGAAGAAATCAGGATTTTCACCCGTGCCATTCGAAGGAGGGTGTGGCGAGGACCTATTGTTCACGACAGCGGCATGTAAAAACGAACCCTTCGCAGGTTCGTTTTTTAACGTCCAGTGACGAGGATGTCTTGGTAAGCTTTCAATTCATCCCATTGGCCAGCAGCAGCCATCTTGGCCTGTTCTGACCAGGTACCTGGATTTGTCACAATACCGCTACGTTGAAGCATCGCTGATAAGTTGCTAGTCGGGGTTCCTGCGAGTTCACGCCAGGTGTAAATGCCGTTTTCGTTCAATACCTCATGTACCTTTGGTCCGATACCTTCGATGACTTCAAGGTCATCACGTGTCGAATAACGAGGGGCTACGGGAGTCTGATAACGAGGAGTCCGAACCAGGGTAGGTGATACGACTTCGGGTATATATTCTACGTAACCATAATTACGACGAAGACGTCGTCGTGATGGCACCGCTCGGTATCGATGAAAACGACGGAACCAATGTCCGTATCCTCGAAGGCCATAAATGGTCCACCCAACAGCTATTGCCGCAAGGAGAACAACCGCAAGAGATAGCGGGGTCATGGTGATAATTGTGGTAGTGAGCCAAGTCATACAATCATAAATATTACTTATTATTTTATATTTGTAAACTATCTGTCAGAAATTATTCTTACATTCGTACCAATTTAAGAATAAAGATATTGGGTTTATAAATAAGAACTTTCTGGTAGGATACAGATCATGAACCTTGCGAATATTCGTAACTTTTCGATCATTGCTCATATTGATCACGGAAAATCGACCTTGGCGGATCGCATGCTTGAGATCACAAAAACCATTCCTGAACGCAGTATGCGGAATCAGGTCCTTGATTCTATGGAATTGGAACAAGAGCGTGGTATTACGATTAAAATGCAACCCGTCCGTATGGAGTACGACTACGACGGAACTACTTATGCACTGAATTTGATTGATACCCCTGGTCACATTGATTTTTCGTATGAAGTGTCACGAGCGCTGAAGGCGGTTGAAGGATCGATTCTGTTGGTTGATGCTACCCAGGGTGTTCAGGATCTTAGGTTTCGCGCGGGGTCAGCCGGTGCGGTCCTCGCCCACCGCCTCAGCGCCGACCCGGCAA
>ERZ795053.6334-NODE-6334-length-11816-cov-9.014455_pt1 | contig 11816 bp, 11 predicted proteins | sample MGYA00375137_ERZ795053 | MGnify/ENA primary metagenome ERZ795053 (study PRJEB30182, sample SAMN05720284) | activated sludge metagenome | isolation source: Anaerobic digester | place: Hong Kong | collected 2014-12-17 ... | reverse complement strand
GGCCCCCGCCGTCAGCAGGTCCGCCCCTCGGGAACGCGCAGGTCCTCGCGCGTATCGACGATGGCCTCGACCGCGGCCTCGAGCGCCTCGACCACGGTCTCGAGCGGCATCGTCGGCGTGGTCGCGGGCTTATCGACCGCCTGGGCCGGCAGGTAGGGCACGTGGACGAAGCCGGCGACCGTCCCGGGCCTCGTCCCGGGCAGTCCCCTCGCCACGGCGTGCAGCGCCAGGTACATGAGGTAGTTGCAGACGTAGGTGCCGGCGCTGTTCGACACGCTGGCCGGTACGCCGCGCCCGCGGACCCGGGCGACGACGGCCTTGATAGGCAGCGTCGAGAAATAGGCCGCCGGGCCGTCGGCGCGGATAGGCTCGTCTATCGGCCGCCGCCCCTCGTTGTCGGGGATGCGGCCGTCGGCCACGTTGATCGCGACGCGCTCGACGCTGAGGTCGCAGCGGCCGCCGGCCTGCCCGACCGACAGCACGGCGTCCGGGGCGTGCAGCTCCAGCGCCCGTTCCAGGGCGGGGCCGCAGGAACCGAAGGCCGTGGGCACGAGCAGCTTGACTATCTCGGCGCCGGAGACCGTATCGGGCAGCCGCTTGACCGCCTCCCAGGCCGGGTTGATCGCCTCGTCGCCGAACGGCTCGAAGCCGGTAATCAGTACGCGCATCTGAACGCTCCTCCGCCCCAGTGTAGCACGGGACCGGCCGTCCCGGGCGGCCGAGCGTCCGGGCTTGACATGGTTTGTTTGTTTATAGTAAAAAATATATCGATAAGACATATCAAGAACAACGCCGACGCGCCGACGCTGAGCGGCGGCCGGCGCGAACGATAAGGAGCCATAGATGACGCTGAGCGCCTTTACGGAGGCCAGGCGGTTCGAGGCGGTGGTGGCCGTGCTCGACCGCTACGGCCGGGACCCGTCGCGGCTGATACCCATCCTGCAGGCCGTGCAGGACGAGTACCGCTACCTTCCCGAGGAGATCATGACCTATGTGGCCACGGCCCTCGACATATCGCCGGCCAAGGTGTACGGGGTGGCCACCTTCTACGGCCACTTCTCCCTCGAGCCGAAGGGCAAGCACGTGCTCAAGATATGCGACGGCACGGCCTGCCACGTGAAGGGCTCGGGCGAGCTCGTCGAGGCGCTGCGCGCCGAGCTGCGCCTCGAGGGCAAGGCGAAGACGACGCCCGACCTGCTGTTCACGCTCGAGACGGTCTCCTGCCTCGGGGCTTGCGGGCTCGCGCCGGTGCTGGTCGTCGGGGACGACGTGCACGGCCTGGTCACGAAGGACGAGGCGCTGCGCATCGTCAGGGATATCAAGCGCGAGGAGGCGTCCGATGGCGGGAAGCGATAAGGGGCGCATACGGCCCGGCGAGCTCGAGGAGATAGCCGCGGCCTACGCGGCCGCGAGCGGCGCGGTGGCGCGCCGCGTCGTCGTGTGCGGCGGCACCGGATGCATCGCGAACGGATCGACGCGGGTGTTCGAGAAGCTCAGGGCCGACCTCGAGGCGGTCGGCGAGAAGGTCGTCGTCGAGCTGGACGTCCACGACTGCTCGGGCGCGTCGGCCCATCTTTCCAAGAGCGGCTGCCAGGGCTTCTGCCAGGTCGGGCCGCTGGTGACGATAGAGCCCGACGGCATCCTGTACACCCACGTGAAGGAAGCGGACGTCGACGAGATCGTCGAGGCGACCTTCGGCCGGGGCGAGGTCGTCGAGCGGCTCCTGTACCGCGACCCGGTCTCCGGCGAGGCCAAGCGGGGCAAGCGCGACATCGACTTCTACGCCAGGCAGGAGCGCCGCGTGATGCACGACTGCGGCGCCATCGACCCGGAGGACCTGAACGAGTACATAGCGCGCGGCGGCTACAGGGCGGCGCGCACGGCGATCTTCGATATGGATCCCGCCGGGATCTGCGCCCTGGTCAAGGACTCCGGCCTGCGCGGCCGCGGCGGCGCGGGCTTCCCGACCGGCCGCAAGTGGGAGCTGGCGCTCAGGCAGGCGAGCCCCGAGAAGTACATTATCTGCAACGGCGACGAGGGCGACCCGGGCGCGTTCATGGACCGCAGCGTGCTCGAGGGCAACCCGCACGCGGTGATCGAGGGCATGCTGATAGGCGCCCGCGCGACCGGCGCGACGATAGGCTACGTCTACGTGCGCGCCGAGTACCCGCTCGCGGTGGAGCGCGTGCGCAAGGCGGTCGCCGCGGCCGAGGCGGCCGGCTTCCTGGGCCGCGACGTGATGGGCTCGGGGCTCGACTTCGAGCTGCGCGTGATGGAGGGAGCCGGCGCCTTCGTCTGCGGCGAGGCCAGCGCGATGGTGTCGTCGATCATGGGCAACCGCGGCATGCCGCGGCCCAAGCCGCCGCGCACCGCCGAGAAGGGGCTCTGGGGCATGCCGACCGTCGTCAACAACGTCGAGACGCTCGCCCAGGTCGCCTTCATCGTCGAGAAGGGCGCGGCCGAGTACCGCCGGCTCGGGACGGCCGGGTCCGCCGGCACCAAGACCTACGCGCTGACCGGCCACGTGGCGAACACCGGCCTGATCGAGGTGCCCTTCGGCGCCACCCTGAGGCACGTCGTCTTCGATATAGGAGGCGGCATCCTCGACAGGGACGGCAAGCCGGACAACGGCGCGTTCAAGGCCGTGCAGATAGGCGGTCCCTCGGGCGGCTGCCTGACCGCCGAGCACCTGGACGTGCCGATGGACTTCGACTCGCTCGGCGAGATAGGCGCGATGGTCGGCTCGGGCGGCCTCGTCGTGATGAACGACTCCACCTGCATGGTGCAGATGGCCCGGTTCTTCATGCAGTTCACCCAGCGCGAGTCCTGCGGCAAGTGCGTGCCCTGCCGCGAGGGCACCCAGCAGATCCTGGCCCTGCTCGACGACATCATCGCCGGGAACGGCTCGCTCGAGACCCTCGACCTGCTCGAGGAGCTGTGCGAGAACGTCGCGGCCAGCTCGCTCTGCGGGCTCGGCGCGTCGGCCCCGGCGCCGGTGCTGTCGATGCTCAGGCAGTTCCGCGCCGAGTACGAGGCCCACGTGGTCGACAAGCGCTGCCCGACCGGCCAGTGCGCGGCCCTGTCGCCGCTCCGCATCGACCCGGCGCTGTGCAAGGGATGCACCGCCTGCGCCAGGAAGTGCCCCGTCGGGGCTATCGTCGGCGCGCCCAAGCAGGCGCACTCGATAGATCCGGAGAAGTGCATCAAGTGCGGCGCGTGCATCGCGGCCTGCAAATTCGACGCTATCAAGAAGGGGGCGGCATGAGCGGCTTCGTGACCATAGACGGCATCAAGGTACCCATCGAGGGCGAGCCGAACCTGCTGGCGCTGTGCAGGAAGGCCAACATCGACATCCCGACCTTCTGCTACCACAGCGAGCTATCGACCTACGGCGCCTGCAGGCTATGCCTAGTCGAGATCAACGGCAAGGACATCGACGCGAGCTGCGTCGTGCCGCCCAAGGACGGCATGTCCATCCGTACGAATACGGCCAGGATACGCTCGATGCGGCGGATGAACCTGGAGCTGCTGCTGGCCAACCACAAGCAGGACTGCCCGACCTGCGACCGCTCCGCGAGCTGCAAGCTGCGCGACCTGTCGGCCAAGATGGGCATACGCGACGTGCGCTTCAAGCGCCTGCGCGACGATAGGCCCAAGGACGACGGCTCGGTCGCGCTGGTGCGGGACCCGAACAAGTGCATACTCTGCGGCGACTGCGTCCGCTACTGCTCCGAGATCCAGGGCGTCGGGGCGATAGACTTCGCGTTCCGCGGCTCCGACGTCGTCGTCAGCCCGGCCTTCGGCAAGTCGCTCGGCTCGGTCGACTGCGTCAACTGCGGCCAGTGCGCCGCCGTCTGCCCGACCGGCGCCATCGTGCCGCGATCGCCGGCCGAGTCGGTCTGGAAGGCGCTCGACGACCCGGACGCGATCGTCGTGGCCCAGGTGGCGCCGGCGGTCCGCGTCGCGATAGGCGAGCGCTTCGGCCTGCCCGCCGGAGCCGACGCGACCGGCAAGCTGGCGACCGCCCTCCGCATGCTCGGCTTCGACCGCGTCTACGACACCGCGTTCGGCGCCGACCTGACCGTCCTCGAGGAGGCCGGCGAGCTGCTCGGCAGGCTCGAGCGCGGCGAGCGCCTCCCGCTGTTCACCTCGTGCTGCCCCGCGTGGGTCAAGTACGCCGAGCAGTTCTATCCCGAGCTGCTGCCGAACCTCAGCTCGTGCATGTCGCCGCAGGCGATGATGGGCTCTATCATCCGCGACGACGAGGCCCGCAGGGCCGCGGCTCCCGCCGCGCTGCCGAGCTCGGCGGCCTCGGGCGCGCTCGGCGCCGGCGCCGAGGCCGCGCGCGCCAGGGGCGGCGTCGCCAAGCGCGTCGTCGTCGTGTCGATCATGCCCTGCGTCGCCAAGAAGTACGAGGTATCCAGGCCGGAGCTGTCGCGGGACGGCGGGCCGCTCGTCGACTACGCGCTGACGACGGCTGAATTCGCGTCCATGCTGGAAGAGGCGGGCATCCGTTTCGCCGACCTGCGCCCGGGCGCGATGGACCTGCCCTTCGGCTTCGCCACCGGCGCCGGCGTGGCGTTCGGCAACGCCGGGGGCGTGGCCGAGGCCGTGGCGCGCTACGTCGGCTCGCCGATGTCGCCGCTGACCGGCGCCGCGCTCGAGTTCGCCGACGAGGCGCCCGGCGGCGGCATCCGGTCCGCGACGCTCTCCGCGGGCGGCCGCGAGCTGACCGTCGTGTCGGTGCAGGGCCTGGCTAACGCCAAGGCGGTAGCCCGCGGCGTGCTCGACGGCACGCGCAAGGCCGACATCGTCGAGGTGATGGCCTGCCCCGGCGGCTGCGTCGGCGGCGCCGGCCAGCCCATAGGCTTCAAGCCCGGCGCCGTCGCCGAGCGGCGGCTCGGGCTCGCCGACGCCGACGGCGGCCGGGAGCTGCGCGCCTCGGGCGCCAATCCCTTCCTGTCGCGATTCTACGCCGACGTGATAGGCGGCGCCCCGGGGTCCCGCAGGGCGCGCGAGCTCCTGCATACGCGCTACTCGAGCAAGAAGCGCATCCAGGACACTAGCATCCCGCTGGTCCGCGGCGGCGCCGCCGAGAAGGTATCGGTTAAGGTCTGCGTCGGCACGAGCTGCTTCCTGCGCGGCAGCCAGGCCGTGCTGCGCGACGTGCTCGCCGAGGTGGAGCGCTCCGGGCTGCAGGACCTCGTCGACGTCAGCGCCACCTTCTGCTCCGAGCGCTGCGACAAGGGCCCGACCGTGCACGTCGGCGGCAAGACCATCCACAAGGCGGACGCCGCCGCCGTGATGGCCGCGATCCGGCCCCTACTGGCCTCTACGGCCGTGGCTGAGGCGGCCGTATCGTTCAGCTAGGGCGAGCCTGCGGCCGCATAGCCTGAATCAGGCGTTCACGGGCTATCCTCCTTGCCCGTGAACGCCTTTTTAGTATACTCGTCGTATCGAGGAGGCGTCGATGAGGAGCCTGTACGACGAACTGTCCGATAGACTCGCCCTGGACCCGAGCCTGACCAGGCGGAACGGGCCGCGGCAGGATATCGGCATACTCCTGTTCTCCCAGCGGGACGATATAGCCGCGCTGTGGAAGGCGGCCGAGGCTCGCCTCCTCGCCGCCGCCGCGGCCGGTTCCGCCGTAGACGCTAGCCTCGAGGCCGCGGTCGAAAGCCTCCGGCCGCTGTTCGGTGAGCGTTGAGCCCATGTCGTCGATAGGGCGCCAGAAGGCCACGGTCGCGTTCATGATACGCTACTACTGCCGCAAGAAGCACGGCGGTCCGGAGCTATGCGACGCCTGCGGGGAGCTAACGCGCTACGCGCTGGCCAGGCTCGACTCGTGCCCGCACGGAGAGAGGAAGCCGTCGTGCTCGCGGTGCGCCATCCATTGCTACGCGCCGGAGCGGCGCCGGGCTATCAAGGACGTGATGCGCTTCGTAGGCCCGAGGATGCTCTATCTGGCCCCGCTCGAGTTCATGCGCCATCTCCGCGGCTCGGGGCGCTCGGCCGTTTCATGAAGCGGTAGGCGAACGACGCCGACAGCTCCGGCCCGGCCAGCCAGCCGGCCAGCCGCCTGAGCCGCCAGACCGGGCGCGGCATCGATATCCAGGCCCCGGCGATCGCGTCCCGCAGGCAGGCCCGCGCCGTCTTGTCCGCCGGCCAGCCGCGCTTGACCTCTTTCCTGGCCCCTCCCGACGCGACGAGGGAGAACTCCGTGGCCACCGGTCCGGGGCACAGCGCGCAGACCGATATGCCGCGCGCCTTCCATTCGGCGGAGAGCCCTACCGAGAGGCTCAGGGCGTAGGCCTTGCTCGCGGCGTAGGCCGCGAAGCCGCCGAGCGGGGCGAAGGCCGCCAGGCTCGCCACGTTGATCACGACCGAGCCGCTCGCCAGCAGCGGCGAGAAGCGGGCGCAGCATTCGGTCAGGGCCCTGCAGTTCAGGTCCACCTGGCCGAGCAGCCTGTCCGTATCCGTCTCGTCGAGGTTCCCGTAGGTCCCGTAGCCGGCGTTGTTGACCACGACCCGCAGTGGCTTCCCGGTCTCGGCGGCCTTGGCCGCGAGCGACTCGATGGCCCCCGGGGCCACCAGGTCGGTCGCGACCGCGCGCACCGTCAGCCCGGGCGCCGCGCGGCACAGCTCCGCCGCGAGAGAGTCCAGGCGGTCGGCCCGCCTCGCTACGAGCCACAGTTCGTCGAAGGCCGGGAGGCCCCCGTAGCGCGCGGTCCCTGCCGAGGCTCCGGCCAGCTCCCTGGCGAAGGCCTCCCCGAGCCCGGACGACGCGCCGGTGACTATCGCTATACCGCTGCTATCCATGCGGCGATACTAGCCCCGGGCGGCGGCGCTGTCAAAGGGCGGGCCGCGCTGGGCTCGGCCGCCGTACGCGGTACGGTCGTCACGATGGAGCTGATAGGAGATATGAACAAGCCTTTGTATACATAATACCGACGGTCATGTCGGTATTGCGCTTTTTTTAACGCATCGTGTATACTGCATCCGTGGCATGAAGCCACCCCCGCCGGGGCATGAAGCCCTCGTCCTCCTTGCTAGCTTTCACTCGGCCTCGCATAGCTCGTAAAGGCGTATAGCCTCGGCGGCCGCGACGGCCTACGACTCGACGACGATCGCGGAGGTGTATCATGGACGCAGGATTATGGAATAAGGCGGTGGCCTTCCACGGCCACGAGTGCCCCGGGCTGGCGATAGGCTTCAAGGCCTGCGAGGCGGCCCGTTCGAGACTGGGGCTCGGCGCCTCGCCCGACGAGGAGATCGTCTGCGTGACCGAGAACGACGCCTGCGGCGTCGACGCCGTCCAGGCCCTCCTGTCGTGCACCTTCGGCAAGGGTAACCTGATCTACCGGGGCACCGGCAAGCAGGCCTTCTCGTTCTTCGAGCGATCGAGCGGCAGGAAGCTGCGCGTCTGCCTGAAGCCGGGAGCCAAGCCCGCGCCGACCCGCGAGGAGCGCATGCGCGCCATACTCGACGCGCCGGTCGACGAGCTGTTCACCTTCTCGGAGCCGTCCTTCGACCTGCCCGAGCGCGCGAGGCTCTTCGGGACGGTCGTCTGCTCGAAGTGCGGCGAAGGGGCCCCCGAGCACATGATGCGCCTCGAGGACGGCGAACCGGTCTGCCTCGACTGTTTCAAGGACTATACGCGGGGCTGGTGATCCGCCCCTGGGACGCTGAAAGAGAGAAGAATACCGATGAATACGAAGAACCTGAGGATAGCGGCGGTTATCGTCGCGATGGCGCTGACCATATCGTCGTGCGCCAAGGAGGACGCCGCTATCGAGCCTCCCGCGACCCGCGCCGTCACCGACGCGTTCGGACGGCGGGTCGAGCTGCCCGGAACGGTCAAGACCGTGGCGGCTATAGGCGGCGCGTCACGCCTGCTGACCTACGCCGGCTGCGCGGACATGCTCGTAGGCGTGACCGACCTGGACAAGAAGCCGTCGTCGGCTATGCCGTACTCGGTCGTCAACGCCGAGCGCTTCGCCGGCCTGCCTTCGGTCGGCAGCGGCGGCAGCAACGACACGACCTACGACGAGGCCATCGTCGGGCTCGCCCCCGACGTCATCTTCGGCCTGTCCGAGGAGCGCGTCCGCGAGCTGGCCGAGAAGACCGGCATCCCGACGATAGGCCTATCGGTGACCGGCCCCTTCGACGGGTCGCTCGCCGCGTCGCTGGCGCTGATCGGCGAGATCACCGGGAGCGGGGACCGCTGCGCCGAGCTCGTCGCCGCGCTGGAGTCGTGGGCGGTCGACTTGGATGCCCGGACCCGCGGCGTGTCAGATTCGGAGAAGCCGACGGTCTACGCCGGCGCGATCAGCTTCCGCGGGGCCCATGGCTTCGACGGTACGATGGCGCACTATCCGCCCTTCGAGGCCATAGGCGCCAGGAACGTCGCCGACGAGACCGGCCAGAAGGGCGCCTTCCTCGTCGACCCCGAGAAGGTACTGGAATGGGATCCGGACGTCATCTTCCTCAACCCGACGAATATGTACCTGGTCGACGAGGACTACGCCAAGAACCGAGCTTTCTACGACGGCCTGTCGGCGGTCAAGGCCGGCCGCGTCTATTCCCAGCTGTCATATAACTATAACTACACGAACATCGAGATAGCCGTGGCCGACGCCTACTACGCCGGCACGGTCATCTACCCCGAACGCTTCGCCGACGTCGATATCGCGGCCAAGGCCGACGAGGTCTTCGTCGCGATGCTCGGCGCCCCGTTCTACGGGCGCCTCGCGGCCGACGGCCTGGTGTTCGGGCCGATCGCGCTCGGGGACTAGGCCCATGGATACGAGGCTCGCGTACGAGGGCTACGTACGGCGCAAGCGGCTGTTCGCGGCGGCGCTCGCGGCCCTGACCGTCGCGGTGGCGGTCGCGGCGCTCTGCGCCGGCTCGTCCGGCCTCGGGCTCGGGGACCTGGCCGCGGCCCTGGCCGGCAAGGCGTCTAGGCGCGTGTCGGTCGTGCTGTTCAACATCAGGCTGCCCCGCGTCGTCACGGCCGTCGTCGCCGGGGCCGGCCTCGCTTCGGCCGGCCTGGCGATGCAGGGCATACTCAAGAACCCGCTCGCCTCGGCGTCGACCCTGGGCATATCCCAGGGCGCCGCGTTCGGGGCGTCCTTCGCCATCGTCGCGCTCGGAGCCGGGCTCCAGAACCAGAGCCTCGACGGCGTGACGATCCTGAACCCGTACCTGGTCTCCGCCTGCGCGTTCGCCTGCTCCATGCTGTCCACCGGCATCGTGCTCGGGCTGTCCAGGCTACGCAGGGCGACGCCGGAGTCGATGGTGCTGTCCGGGGTGGCCCTGAGCACGCTGTTCGCCGGCGGAACGACCCTGCTCCAGTACTTCGCCGCCGACGTGAAGGTGGCCGCGGTGGTGTTCTGGTCGTTCGGCGACCTCGGGCGGACGAGCTGGCGCGAGATAGCCGTGATGTCGGTCGTCGTCGCGCTGTCCCTCGCGTACCACCTCGCGAACCGCTGGAGCTACAACGCGCTGCAGTCCGGCGAGGACCAGGCCAAGGGGCTCGGCGTCAACGTCGAGCGGAGCCGCCTCGTCGGCATGCTCGTCAGCTCGCTGGCCGCGGCCGTCGTCGTCTCGTACGTTGGCATCATCAACTTCATAGGCCTCGTCGCGCCGCACATCGCCAGGCGCTTCGTCGGCGGCGACTACCGCTACCTGCTGCCGGCCTCGGCGCTGACCGGCGCGCTGCTCCTGCTGCTCGCGGATACCGCGGCCAGGCTCGTCGTCGCCCCGGTCATCCTGCCGATCGGCGCGATCACCTCGTTCCTCGGCGCGCCGCTCTTCCTCTACCTGCTGTTCAGGCGAAAGGGAACGTCATGATATCCGTGGACGGATTGGATTTTTCCTACGGCTCCGGCGCCGCGATCCTCGACCGCGTGGCCTTCGACGCGGCGGCCGGGCGCTGCGTCGCCGTCCTCGGCAACAACGGGGCCGGCAAGAGCACCCTCGTCAAGTGCGTGGCCCGGATACTCGAGCCGGGCTCCGGCTCCGTATACGTCGACGGCGAGGACGCCGCCTCGCTCGGGCGCAGGGAGCTGGCCAGGCGCGTGGCCTACGTCGCGCAGCGCGGATCGCACGACCGCCTGACCGTGTTCGACAGCGTGCTGCTCGGGCGGACGCCCCACATGGGCTACGAGCCGGGCCGCGAGGACCTGGACATCGTCGCGTCGGCCATAGACCGGCTCGGGCTCGAGCCGCTCGCGCTCCGCTACGTGGACGAGCTGTCCGGCGGCGAGGCGCAGAAGGTAGCCCTCGCCCGCGCCCTCGCCCAGCGGCCGAGGACGCTGCTCCTCGACGAGCCGACGAGCAACCTCGACCTGCGCAACCAGTACGAGACGATGGCGATCCTGCGCGACGAGGCCGCCCGCTCGAATATGTGCGTCATCGTCGTCATGCACGACCTGAACCTGGCGCTGCGCTTCTGCGACCGCTTCCTGTTCATGAAGGACAGGACGGTGTACGCCTACGGCGGGCCCGAGGTCGTCGACGAGGGGACGGTGCGCGCCGTCTACGGCGTGCCGGTCGCCGTCGAGACCGTCCGCGGGGTGCCGGTGGTCGTGCCTATGCCGTCGTACGGCGAAGGGCTCGGCGAACCGGGCGGCCTCGGTCGCCGCCTACCGGTCGCCGAGCCGGAAGAGGAGTCGGCCTAGGCCGTCAGCCGCCTAGGCTCGGGCGGCTATCGCGCCCGCGCGGGCGAGCGCTCCGTCGATGTTGTCGAAGATATTTTCCTCGCCTATCTCGGCCGATATCCCGATGGCGTCCATCGCCTTCCTCGGCTGTTCCCTAACGCCCGACAGGATCAGCGTCGTGCCCCGCTTGGCGCAGGAGCCGCGGAACGCCGCCAGCGCGTTGATGCCGGTGGCGTCGATGGACGGCACCCGGCGCATCCTCAGGATGAAGGCCTTGGGCGAGCGCTCGACCTGCTCGAGGGCGTCGCGGAGCAGGTCCGCGGTGCCGAAGAAGAACGGGCCGTAGATCTCGTAGGCCTCGACGCCCCTCGGCAGCGCCAGCGGCGGCTCGGCCTTCCCCGCGCCGTCTAGCGCGCCCGCGGCGGCGGACGGCGCGTCGGCGTCCCGCCAGTCCTCCACCGGCCGCACGTAGGCCGTCTCGGTGACGCGCCTGATGAACAGGAACACGGCGAGCAGCACGCCGACCTCGACGGCCACGGTCAGGTCGATGGCGACCGTCAGGCCGAAGGTGACGAGCATGACGATCAGGTCGCTCTTCGGCGCGTAGCGCATCTTGAGGAAGTGCCTGAGCTCGCTCATGTCCCAGGCGACGACCAGGAGTATGGCCGATAGCGCCGCCAGCGGTATGGCCGACGCGAGGCCGGATAGGAAGAGCGTGAAGGCGAGCAGCACGAGAGCGTGCACCATGCCGGATATCGGCGAGGTCGAGCCGTTCTTGATGTTGGCGGCGGTGCGCGCGATGGCGCCGGTCGCCGGTATGCCGCCGAACAGCGACGACAGTATGTTGCCTGCGCCCTGGGCGACCAGTTCCATGTTGGCGCTGTGCTTGTCGCCGGTCATGCCGTCGGCGACGACCGCGGATAGCAGCGACTCTATGGAGCCGAGGAGCGCGATGGTCACGGCCGACGGGAACACGGCCCTGATCGTCGCCCAGTCCGGTATCGGGGAGCCGAAGGCCGGCAGTCCCCTAGGGATGGCGCCGTAGCGCGAGCCTATGGTCTCCACCGGCAGCTTCAGGAGAAAGGCGGCCGCCGAGGTCAGCGCTATCGCGACGATGGCGCCGGGGATCCTCGGCGCGAAGCGCCTGATGACGAG
>ERZ795053.6333-NODE-6333-length-11817-cov-6.395766_pt1 | contig 11817 bp, 13 predicted proteins | sample MGYA00375137_ERZ795053 | MGnify/ENA primary metagenome ERZ795053 (study PRJEB30182, sample SAMN05720284) | activated sludge metagenome | isolation source: Anaerobic digester | place: Hong Kong | collected 2014-12-17 ... | reverse complement strand
ACGCTGAGGTTCTCAAGCTGCTGAACGAGCAGCTGACCAGCGAATTGACCGCCATCAACCAATATTTCCTGCACTCGAAGATGCAGGACAGCTGGGGCTTCACCGAGATCGCCAAGCACACCCGGGCCGAGTCCATGGAGGAGATGGTCCACGCAGAACGGATCACCGACCGGATCCTGCTGCTCGACGGACTGCCGAACTATCAGCGGATCGGGTCGCTGCGGATCGGCCAGACCCTCCGCGAGCAGTTCGAAAGCGACCTGGCGATCGAATACGAGGTGGTCGCCCGGCTCAAGCCGGGGATCGTCATGTGCCGGGAGAAGCAGGACGCGACGACGGCGACGCTGTTCGAGGAGATCCTCGCCGACGAAGAACAGCACATCGACTACCTGGAAACGCAACTGCAGCTGATGGAGAAGCTGGGTGAGCAGCTGTACTGTGCCCAGTGCGTGTCACGCCCGCCGAGCTGACAGGGTGTGAACGCCCCGACGCAACGGGACTAAAGCTCGCTTCCGACGCCGTGATGCACGCGGAAGATGTTCTCGGGATCGACGGTGCGCTTGATGGCCAATAGTCGCGGGTAGTTGGATCCCCACTGGTTCTGCTGCCAGTCCTCCAGGAAGAAATCCGCTTCGGTGGAGTAGCTGCCCGCTCCGGGAGTTACGTCCTTGATCAATTTCATCGCCCGGTTGAGCGTATCGGCCTGACCACGGGCCCGCTGTTCGTTTACTTCGTGTCCCGGCATTCCGGGGTACGCGTACTGCTGCGCCGCGGCCATGATCACCAGCGCCGCCGCCTGGAAGCAGCCCGGATGCAGGGCCGTTTCCTCGTCCCGCGCCCTGGCCTCCGGGTGTTCCCCGCTCAGGCCCTTGTTGACCTGGAAGATGAACGGCCGCAGACGTGATGCCTCGAAGAAGGCACCGGCAATCCCCCCGGGATCATCGCGCATCAGATCGGTTGCGATCCAACGGGATTGATAGCCGCCCCAGAAGGCACCGAGTTCACCCTGATTTCCCGTCCACCAGAATTGGTACTCGGGTGCGTTCGGTCGCGGATCTCTGGTGATGAAGTCGGGGTCCACTCGATCCCAGTAATCGGGGTTCCACAGATCCTTGAAATCGAGGAATTGGAACTTGGGATCGACGGTGTATTCATCAGGGCGGCTGCGGAATTGGTCGGCGAACTGCTCGAGGACAGCCCGGCCCTCGGGCTCCGGGAGATCCAGGAATGTAAGCCGGAAGCCGAGCTCGTTGTCGGGCCCGAATGCCACCGACTCTCCCCAGTGCCAATTGTCAAGAGCAGCTGGATACAACGCGACGAACCGTTCGATCAACTCGCGATACCCGGTATCGCTTGCGGCCTTGATCGAACCCGTGACGATCCCTACCGTCGACGGAATCGGATGAGTCAGAAGAGTCACCCGACTGACGATTCCGTACGTCCCGCCCCCGCCGCCGCGCACCGCGAAGAACAAATCCGGTTCGGTGAATTGGTTGACGGTGCGAACCTCGCCATCGGCCGTGACGATCTCAGCCTGCACGATCCCGCCCGAACCGGTCCCGTACCGCTTGGAGAACGGGCCGAAGCCGCTGCCGAAAGTGAACCCGCCACAGGCTCCCACGCTCGTGCAGCCGCCGCCGGCGACGAATCGCCCGGCGGCGGTGGCGGCCCGATAGGCCTCCAGCCAGCGCGTTCCGGCTTCGACCGTCATGGCATGCACGGAGGGGGTTCCGGTCGGGGCGCCCTGCGGCACGAAGGCGTCGTGCATGGTGATCTCTCGCATGTCATGGGTCCAGACCAGCAGCGAGTCCGCGGCGTTGCTTCGTCCCAGGTAGTCGTGGCCGGTTCCCTTCACGACCAGCTTGACGCCGTTGTCACGAGCGAAATTCACCGCGGCGACGATATCGTCGGCCCGCTTGGCCCTGACCGCCTTGGGGGAAGCGGCGGCCTTCCAGGCCTCGTACCAACCCGTGGACTGCAGAGCGCCGGGCTGTTCCTCGTTCCAGAACGGGTTCTTCAGGAGTTCGAAGACCTCCGGCGTGCCATCCCGCCAGGGCAATGATGTGCTGATCAAGCGGTCGCCGACCCGGTCCTGAAGTGCCCGCCATGTCTCGGGTGCCGGCCAGGCGGCGGCTGGGGCGCCGGAGGGCTTGCGCGCGCAAGCGACAGAGGACACCGCCGCCGCTGCCGCGAGAAGGGCACTGGTTCGAAGCATCGACCGCCGTGATAGCCCAGCCATACGACGCACCCTAGATCACGCCGAAACTCAGCGGATCCCGTATCTGCGTGAGGTATGGCAGTGGTGATCCAAAGACGTTGACCACAAATGGATTTCAGCTTCCCAATTGCGCGCATTTCGCCATGGCGCGGATAGTCTCACCGCCCCACTCCGCCCCGTGAACACGGAGGCCCGAGTCATCACCGGCGATTCCGCGGGCATCGGAGCCAGATCCGTCGGTCGCTACGGGTAGAACATGGATCGGAGACCACCACACAGAGCGGGAGGGAGGGTGGGTGAACTGATGCGAGATGACGACATCCTGACCGGGGAACGGGGCAGATGGGGCGAGCCACCCGAGTTGATCGAAGACGTCGAAGTTGATGAGGATGACGATGTCGAGTAGCGGGCCAGGGGCGGATTTTCCCTTTGATAGTGGCGTTCGGCCACCAAAGGATCGCCAGAACGGCGGCTCTGGCATGAACGACGCCTGCGAATCCTGACCGAACCACACCGCGCCGCCCGCTGACGGCGGTCGCCCGACCCACGGATGCCACCCGGGAGCTGGCGCACACTGGAGGGCATCGAAAGGGAGTGAACATGGCACGTTATGCGACGAAGGTGAGGACCGCTCGGACTCCGCAGAAGGCGTTCGCCTACATGGCCGATCTACGGAACTTCACCGAGTGGGACCCTGGCGTGAAGGCTGTCAGGCAGTTAGAGGGTTCGGGCGGCGGACTGGACGCGGTGTTCGACGTCACCGTCGCCGGTCCAGTCCGCGACCTGACCTTGCGGTACGTCACCGAGGAGCACGACGCCCCGCGAAACCTCCTTGTGGTGGCCCGCAATCTCATCTTCACGTCGGTCGACAGGATCACGGTCGAGCCGGATGGCACCGGTTCAGTCGTGACCTACGACGCAGACCTCCGACTGAACGGCCTCCTGCGCATCGGCGACCTGGGGCTGCGGCTGGTGTTCGACAGGATCGGTGACCGGGCTGCAGCCGGCCTGCGCCGAGTCCTCGAGGGGCAGGCGGGCTGACGTCGCCGGCTATTCAAATTCCTGAACCGCATCCAGCTGCGGCGATGGTGTGCCCCCAGTCGGACTCGAACCGACACTGGGCGGATTTTAAGTCCGCTGCCTCTGCCAATTGGGCTATGGGGGCTTTGCAGCTCAGAGCATACTTCAGGCCGTTTCGGCCTTTTTCTGACGTCCCGAGTACCGCAGTGATACCGCAGTACTGTCGATGGCCTTGCCCAGCGCATCGGCGACACCGCTCAGATCATCGTTGAGCAAGTGACCGTAGCGGTCGAGCGTCATCGCCGCCGTCGCGTGTCCAAGTAGCCGTTGCACGACCTTGACGTTAGCGCCTGCGCTGATCGCCAGCGACGCCGTGGTGTGCCTTAGGCCATGGGGTACCAGCCCCTCGATCCCGACTTCGGCGCACGCATTGTCGAACGCCCACCGGTACTCGCCGAGCGGCAAGAACCCGCCTTTGCGGCTCGGGAACACCAGTGCATTCGGATCGGTAGGCAATTCAGCGTGAAGCCGCTTCCACACAGGTTCGGGTACCGGCACGTGGCGATCCCGCTTCGTCTTGGTCGTTGACTCGACGATGCCCTTACCGGTGACCGCGGTCGCGGACGATCGCACCGTGAGCACGCGGTCACCCACATGCCGGCGCCTCAGTGCTACGGCTTCGCCGAACCTCAGCCCGCAGTAGCCGAGGACCAGCGTCAGCGTCTCGAACCGATCGGCAGCCTTGGCCAGCATCAACAGCTCGGCATGACTCAGATACCGCCGCTCACGCTCGGCTTGTTCGGGAAGATCCTCATCCCGCTTTATCTCCAGAGCGACGTTCTTCGCGACCTTGCCGGTTCGTTGCGCGTATTTGAGGACAGCGCCGACGAGCTGGTGCGCCTGGGTGATCCGGCTTGCCGACAGACCCGCGCCTCGTTGCCCACCATCGACAGACAGAGCGCCCAGCCAGGTCGAGTACGACTCGTAGTCGAGCCGTTTCAGCGGGACGTCTTCCCACTTGGGCAACACCACCGTGTCGAGCAACGAGCGATACCCTGCAACGGTTTTCGGCTTCCGATGCTGTTTGGTGGTGAACCACTGCTCGGCGACCGTGCCGAACGTTTCGGCACTCTTGCGGGGATCGACATACTCACCGCGCTGAACGTCCGCAGTGAGACCGTTCAGATAGGCCTGTGCATCCGGCTTGCGCTGGAAGCTCTTGGTGCGCTCGGCTCCGGTGGCATCAACCCACCTGACGCGCCAGCGCGACACCTTGCCGTACACCGCGGATCTCTCGGTGCGCATCGTTCCGTCCGGATCTTTGACGCGCTTGTGCCAGCGGTCGTCGATACCCGCTCGCTCGTTCCGGGTGATCACGAATCGAACATACCGCAGTAATCCGCGTCATCCGTCCGCTTTGCGATCCATCGTTCTTCGACCTTCGGCCTACTCAATCCGAAGCAGCATGACCGGAAATACTTTTCGGTCAATGTGGCTGTGGTGGTGGACACGGCGCCATAGCCGCAGTCACTGTTGGCTCAGCCAAACCAACCGTAATTCAGGAGGAATCTGATGGAATTGCTAGGAGCCAAGGAAGTCTCGGACCTGACCGGTGTCCCGGTTGGGACGCTGAGGTACTGGCGTCATTCGGACATCGGTCCAGCGAGCTTCACCTTGGGCCGCCGGGTCGTTTATCGACGCGATGAGGTTCTGCGATGGATCTCCCAGCGGGAGAGCACAACCCGGCGCGGAGGCGGCGACGCCGCGTGACGCCGACGAATGAGAAAGACCTCGGGGTCTAGCCGAGGCCTTTCGTTCGAACCACCCGATTACCCAAAACGGAAGTTCCCCATGAGACTAACCCGTCATGCCGGCCTGCGGAAGCACCACAGGCTTGATTGCCTATGAGCAGCAACGCAGATAATGACAAGAAATCCGTCGCCGCACGCCTGGTCACTATGGCCCAAGAACGCTATCTCCTCGGAGTTTCCGAAGACGGCAAGCCCTTCGGCGCCGAACGCAGCCGGCCCCATCTGGCGATACTACTGCGCGCAGGAAAAGCTGGCCTGCGCGCCGAGCTCGCCTCCCGGTACTTCAATGACACCGGGACCGTTGCCGGCGGCCAGGCCCTCACCGACGCCACGCTGGTCCTCGAAGGCTTGGCCGCCAACCAGCCCCCGGAGAAACTGCACCTGCGCATCGCCGACCACCACGGCACGAGCTACATCGACACCGGCCGACAAGACGGAAAGGTCATCCGCATCGGCCAGGGTCGATGGACAGTCGCCGACTCAGCTCCGGTTCGGTTCTTGCGGACAGCGCTGACCGCCGAGATGCCTCTCCCACCCGCCAACGGTGACGTCAACAAGCTATGGAACTTCGTTAACGTTGCCGTCGAGGACCAACCCGTGTTGCTTGCAGTGCTCATCGCTGCGCTCGTCCAGTGCGATGTCCCGCACCCTGTGTTGGCGCTGTTCGCCGAGCAAGGCAGCGCCAAAACCACGACGACGCGCATGCTGGTCGATCTCATCGACCCCTCCTCTATTGAAGTGCGCCAGGCGCCCCGCGACGCCGACTCGTGGGTGACCGCTGCCTCCGGTTCCTGGGTAGTGGCCCTGGACAATTTGTCCGCGATCCCACCGTGGTTGTCGGACTCGCTGTGTCGAGCTGCGACAGGCGACGGCAACGTCAAACGCGCGCTCTACACCGATGCGGACCTCGCAGTGATCAAGTTCCGCCGCTGCATCATCGTTAACGGCATCGACGTCGGCGCAATACGTCCCGACCTCGCCGAACGCATGGCAATGGTTGATCTGCGACGCATCGAACGCCACATGCGACAGTCTGAGGCCACTCTGCGACAACAGTGGCGCACGGCTCTACCAGGCATTTTAAGCGGGCTCCTCAACCTGGCCGCCACCGTTCATCAACGCCTCGAAACCATCGTGGTCGATGATGCGCCACGCATGGCGGACTTTGGTCGCGTGCTGGCGGCCGTCGACGAACTTTTGTCGACTCATGGCTTACGCCGCTACATGTCCCGCGCAGATCAGCTCGCGGAGGACAGCTTGTCCGGCGATCTCTTCATCGAACAGCTGCGCCACCACATATTAGAACCGCTGCGCGGACAGTCCGGTGTCGACCTGCTCGCCCTCTTCACCCCGACAGGCGATCACTGGCGACGCCCCAAGGAATGGCCCAAGAACGGCCGCGATGTGACAAGCCTGCTCCGTAGACACGCGCCGGCGCTGCGAAACCTGGGATGGGCGATCGAGAACGACGGAGCCCGCAACCACCGCAACGTCCTGCTGTGGACCATCTATCCACCACACAAAGATGTGGCTGCCCATCAAGCCTCGCAGCCCTCGCGTCCCTCGCTGCTACGGCCCAGTCCCCCCGCAGCGCCCGCCCGAGAGAACCCGACCACTTCTAGCGCCGACGAGCGCCGCGACGACCTCTCCGCATAACGGCACCCCGCGGTCCAGATTCGACGAGCTGTCGGTGCCTGCAGGCAGTATCAGGAGCAGCCGAGAGGGAGCAGCTGCGATGAGCCTTGATGACGACCTGGAGAACTTGGCCACTGCCGCGGTCAGCGATTGGCCCGAGATCGTATTCTCCGGCCGGCTTGATGCGGCGATCCGCGACCTATACCGGACGCATCTGCGGTTCCCGCCATCCTGGACCCCGGACGAGCGCGATGAGTTCATCGAGGAACGCGCCGACACCGAAGCCCAACGATTGGCCACCCGGTTCGACGACGCCATCGACGTCATGATCGACGATTTCGGCCGGCAGAACGGGTACTTGCCTCATCATGAGTACGCATCAACGATGATCACCAAAGCACGAAAGGACGCCGTTTACGAGTTGGAGGCCAGCATCGAGTACCTAGCCGATGACCTCGCTCAGACGGTTACGCACACCGCTGGCCGTACCGTCGCGAGCATGACCGGGCGCAGTCCCGCCGCACGACGTCCCCATAGAAATGGCCCTCGCCGAATCAGCTGACTTCTCACCAACTACGGCGCGGATGAACGGCATTGGACAGGTCACGGGCAGCCGTCAGCGTGGCACGATCAAGTTTCTTGAGCCGAGCCTGCTCTGCCAAGCGAGTAAGCAACCCGCGTAAAGCCTCGCCATCGTCCAGGACCCTGTTGGCGGCATCCACCGGTGCGACGGGCCGGTGCGGCTCGGGTGTTCCCGCAGATTGCTTCTGCGATGCAGCGGCTTTCGGGACTTCGATCACGCGAATCGGCGCCCCGTATCGCTGTGCGGCGATACGGGCCGCCGATGCGTCCCGACGACACGTATCCGAGCAATACAGCCGGCGTCGGCCACGTCTAGGAGTGGCGTCCTCATCGAGCATCACCGCATCGCAGCGGACACACCGAGTCGGATCGTAGGCACCGCCCTCGCTCTCATTTCTTTCAACACCATCACAGATCGGATCATCGTTGACTGCAGCGCCTTCGGGTACGACATCAGCAGCTCTCGAACGTGCTGCCGGGGAGATTGCCGAATCATGTCCACCCTCGCCCCCGGCCCGGCGCAGCTGTGCCTGAATCTCACGGACATCGACACCGACAAGCTCAGCGATCTGCGCGAAGGTCAGACCACGACCACGCATCTGCCCGACCAGCGCCTGCAGACCACGAAAGTGACCGGCCCTGCGCTTTACGGCATCAGCACGGATGTTCTCCGCCGCCTGGTCAAAACGCTTGCGCTCCCATGAATCAACAGCACCGACTCTGTGCAGCATTGCACGGATCGACTCGGCATCAGACGCATTGGCGCGATCCCGCCGAGCCCGCGAAGCATTCTTCTTGCGCTGCAGTTCGACCGCCCGATACCGGGCCTTCAGCTTCTCGTTCGCTCCCATGCCTGCAACCTACGAACCGACGGACGAAATAGTCCACCACCACAGCCACATTCGCCTACAACCCAGATTCGTGTGCGTTCGCCAACAGGCACAGCCCCGAGGCCTATGTAGCCACCGGTCAAGGCGCGTACGACACAGCCAGCCGAAGCTCATCGACTTCCAGGCCCGTTAGGTGGGCGATGTCGGCCAACGATTGTCCGGAATCAACCATCTGCTTCACCTGCTTGCTGTACGTGCACAGAGACATGGTGAGTTCCGCCGAAGCCTCAACGCGCTCATGGTCATCGATGTCATCGCCAGCCGCCGAGAGAGTCTCGAGCTTCCACACTTGCACCTCGGCAACGCCAGCCAGTGCACGTGTGAGGATCACGCCATCGGCCATATTGGCCAACTCCCGTTCGGCGTCGGCATTGTCGGTACGCGTTTTTCTATCCACGGCCGAACGATAGGACCCCGCTCCTGTCGGCGGCCACCACCACAGCCATATTCGCCCAAAGTAAAGCGAGCCAACGACAGGCTCCCCGAGGGCTACTCAACCGCACGTGATCCCGACGTGCCGTTTCCGAGGGCGTGTTGCCGCCTTCACGCACGGCCAAGCGGCAACGGCCAGACAGGCACACACCTCTTGCACTCCGGGGCCAGCACGATCATTCAACGACGGACGATATTCGGGTAAAGATCCTCGGCGCGGACACCCCGCGCCCCAAGCAGTGCGAGACCGCGGATGGGAGGAGTTGCCTGCGAGACACCTCACGGACGTAGGGGGAAGAGTTCTCAACGCGGGAAACGGCGGTCCGAACGCTGGGGTGGTGCACTCACTTTGCCGGCACGAATCGTCACGCGGATGCCCATGGAATCTGCGCACACGGCCTCGCCGATGACGGCGCCGAACGGCCCTTCGATGCCATCGCCGACGCGATTTGCGAGAAGGCGAAAAGAGCCCGAAGACCAGCCGGCTGGACGCTGTGATTTCGTTGTGCCTAGCGAGCTAAGCGCGCGGGGCGGCCCGTCTTCTTGGTGGCGATCTTCGACTCTTTGGCGTCGCTATCGGTCTTGCGGTGGGCGGCGAGGAAGTCATCGACGATGTTCGCGCAGTCATTGTGAGTGATGGTGCGAAGCCCGGTCATTCGGGCGAAGGCGAGTGGTCCGACGAGTTGGCAGAGCGCCAGTTCCCGGTCGAAGTCGTCGAGTTCGGCTTGTGCTCTCGGGCTGGTGAGTATGGCGTCAAATGGTTGACGGTACTGGTCAACGACTCGGGCCCGTAGCGCCCCGGATGTGTGGCGCTCATCCGCTTCGTTAGTGGAGCCGGTGGGCCCCAATGAGAGCCACGCGAGTGTCGTGACATGCAGCGGTGCGTCGTTGAAGAGTGCGGCTTGGCGGCTGAGCAATTCGATCAGCTGCTCACGGAGGGGTCCGCTGGTCGGTGCCGGAGTGGTCACTTGCGGAAGTAGGCGTTCGAACGTGGCTGCGAGCAAATGCGACGAACTGTGGAAGTGGCGGTACAGCGTGGTTCGGGCCACTTTGGATGCTTTGGTGACGGCATCGATAGTGACCGCTTCCACCCCACCGGTGCTCAGTAGCGTTGCCGCAGCATCCAGCAGCCGGGTGCGTGACCGGATGCGCCGCGGGTCCACGTCATCGTCAGGGACTGGCGCTGACTGACTGTTGCTCACTCATTCACCTCGGGCGGTCGATTTTCACGCGATGTTGTCCTGGCAGTCTAGCAGTGTGGTACTAACGGTAGCGCAGCGAAACCGATCGTATTGGGGGGTGATGGTGCCCAAAAGCGTGTTGCCGCCGGAGCGGCTGCCCTCGCACACCACGACCTGCATGGGTTGCGGCCCGGACAACCCTCACGGACTGCGGCTAGTGGTGCATCGCAGCGGCGACGCGGTGTACACCGATGTGAGGTTCGACGAGCGGCATATCGGGGCCCCGGGCCTGGCTCACGGCGGGGCAGTGGCCGCCGCATGTGATGACGTCCTGGGCTTCACGTTGTGGATCGCCGGCACCCCGGCGGTGACCCGCACCCTGACGGTCGAATATTTGCGGCCGGTGCCGCTGCATCAGACCCACCGGATTACTGCCCACATCGTCTCTCGTGAAGGGCGGGCGCTGCATGTCACGGCGACAGGCACGGGTGAGGGTGGGATCGCCCGCTTCACCGCCAGTGCAGTGTTCATTGTCGTCAGCCCTGAGCACTTCGCCGCACACGGCGATGTCAGCGCTTTCGGCGATCTTCTGGAGCAGTTCTCGCGCCGCGGCGGTCTGGACCCGGGGCCGTCATGACTTTCCCTCAGGCGCGCAGCCGCGGGAAAACCCTGCCTTCGGAAGCGAACTCGGTCGCTGCAGAGAAGCGGGCCGCTAACGCGTCGCGTTCACGCGCCTCCGCACGGCGCCGGGAAACGATTCTGGATGCAGCTTTGGCCGTGGCCGCGGCCGGTGGTTACGAGGCGGTTCAGATGCGGACGGTTGCCGAGCGGGTCGGCATCGCCGTCGGCACGCTTTACCGCTATTTCCCGGCGAAAACCCACTTGCTGGTAGCAGCGCTGACGCGCGAGTTCCGTCGACTCGACTCGGCCGGCGACTGGGCGGGTGGTGAGGGCACACCGCTGGAACGGCTCGAACGGCTCACCGCACATCTGCATGACCGCTGGCAGCGCGACCCATGGCTGACGACGGCCATGACACGGGCCTTCGCCGTCGCAGACACCCGCGCCGCCGCGGAACTCGACCGCGCGGCCGATGAGATCCAGATCCTGCTAGCCCGCACGCTCAGGGGCGGCGAACCCACCCCCGCCGATCTGCACGTCGCTGGGGTCATCTCCGACATCTGGTTGGCCAACCTCGTGGCCTTCAGCGGCGACCGCGCGACAGCCGCCGACACCCGCGAGCGCATTGACCGAGCCACCAGGCGCGTCGTGACCAACGCTGCTCGGCCCACCGCCAACCGATAACGATACTACTGGTATCGCAGCGCTACTTAGCGTACTCTTTGGGGATACGGCTCAACGATGCGTCGAAAAGAGACTGCCATGTACACCCAATGGATCGAAAACCTTGTCGTACAACGCCTCTCGCTGCATGGCGGCCTGGTTCTGGATTTCGATGACTACAACGAAATCGTCATCTCCTGCCCCCTGCTATTGACCCTTCCGGCCGTCGGCACCTACCCCATCGAGGCGGTGCGCATTGACCCCCTCAGGATCGCGACCCACGAACGCCCACTGCTGAACCTCGCCGGCGCAGTGTGCACCCAGGCCTGTTCTAGCGACGATGGAGGACTACACCTGAGCTTCTCGCGCGGACATCGCATCGATGTCGATCCCGACACTGAACAGACAGCGTGGGAGCTCTATGGCATGCGCCACGGCTACATGGCCTGCCTACCTCAAGGACGGGTTCGCGTGGTCCGCCATGACCTCCCCGACACCGACGACGCCAACATCGTCAACAGCGCCACGCAATCATCGGCGGGGTCGGCGCGGCAGAGCCACTGATGCGGCCGCGGACGCGGCGACGGGTCGACGTGGGCGGCAATGCGTGGATCAGGTTGAACGTGGACCGGACTGCCCTGGCGACATCGAGGCGGGCGAGCATTCCCCGATGATGCTGTCGAGGTTTTGCTGCACGCGTTCCGCAGCGATGCCGACCGATGGTGAATACAGCATGATGTGGTCGAGGACGCCGTCGTAGCGTC
>ERZ795053.6332-NODE-6332-length-11818-cov-8.983168_pt1 | contig 11818 bp, 10 predicted proteins | sample MGYA00375137_ERZ795053 | MGnify/ENA primary metagenome ERZ795053 (study PRJEB30182, sample SAMN05720284) | activated sludge metagenome | isolation source: Anaerobic digester | place: Hong Kong | collected 2014-12-17 ... | reverse complement strand
GCTATCGCCTATCCAAATGGCGACTATTCCGACCGGACCGTGGAGATGAGCCGTAATTCAGGCTTTCAGTGTGGAGTGACGGTAGACTATGGTTTTAATTCAATGACCTCTGACCCTTACCGCTTGAAGCGGTTGAGTATTAATGACACAGGGGATCTCAATGAGTTAATCGTAAAATCCTCAGGCTTATGGGGTTTTTTAAAAACAAGAAATGGAAAAAAGAATGGATATACACCAGTTGTCGAGTTTTGAAGATTTAGAAAATCATCCGCTGAAAAATGCATTGTCTGCATTTATCGATGGGCACCCGGCGAGTAACTTTTTCCAGGGATTAATCCATTTTGAGTTTTCACAGGATATTCCGGAATCAAAGCCTATTTTAATTTTCGCCAATGAGGGTGACCGGGTGACCGGCTCGCTGCAAGGCACCATCCAATCGAACGGCAACGGCCTTAAGTCCTGGTTGTCCCGCAGGATTATTGTGTGGGGTGGGCCTCTGGTCGAAGAAGGGAGCTCGTCAGTGTTAAATGCACTGTTGGACGAACTCCATCGATTTGCCGCTGGTAAGGCATTGTTCATCGAATTCCGAAATGCTTTTGATACATCCAGATGGCATGATGTTTTTGCTAATGCGGGTTATGAATACAGGCCACATCTGAATTATCTGGTGAAAACGGATACACAGGAATTGGTCAAGCAGCGAATGAGCAAAAGCCGGTGGCGGCAAATCCAGTCTTCCCTAAAAAATGGGGCGGAAATTGTTGAGCCGGAGAATGAGAACGATGTGATGGCATTTTACCAGATTCTGCTCAAACTTTATGAGGAGAAAGTGAAGAAGCCGCTCTATGCTCCGGATTTTTTCCTCAAATTCTGGAAATCCAAATCAGGCAAAATTTTCCTGGTTAAAAAAAACGGTGAAGTATTGGGCGGTATCGTCTGTCCTATCCACCAGAACCGCATTATTTACGAATGGTATGTCTGTGGGGAAGATGGTAAGGAAAAGGGCATCTCACCCAGCGTGTTAGCTACCTGGGCTCCCATCGAATATGCCTTGCAGAATGGACTGGACCACTTTGACTTTATGGGAGCAGGTCAGCCAGACCAGGCTTATTCGGTCCGGGACTTCAAAGAGCGATTTGGAGGGGATCAGGTCTGTTATGGCCGCTACCACCTCATCGTGAATAAGGCTTTGTATCAAGTTGGTAAACTTGGCCTTCGGGTCTATCAAAAAGTGATGTAACATGCGCGTATTATTTGACATAGGACATCCAGGTCATGTACACCTGTTTAAAAATCTAGCCTACAAACTCATTGAAGATGGTAGTGAGGTATTGTTCACCACCCGCGATAAAGAGTTTGAACTACTCTTGCTGAAAGCGGCAGGATTGCCCTATATTTCATTGGGACCTCACTATAAAACCATGACAGGTAAGATTTGGGGCCTGGTAAAATATGACCTCAAGTTGTGGTCTGTAGCCCGAAAATTCAAGCCAGACCTACTGGTAAGTCACGGGTCGATTTATGCGGCTCATGCTGCGTTTCTGTTGGGGAAAAAACATATGGCCATGGAAGATACTGGCAATATGGAGCAGATCCGCATCTATAAGCCTTTTACCGATGTCATCATTTCTCCAAATGTATTGCCCGCACAACTCGGCCCCAAACAGATCCGTTACAATGGGTTTCATGAGCTGGCTTATTTGAGGCCGGAATATTTCACACCCGATCCATCAGTCTATCAGTGGTTAGGACTCGAAGAAGGCGAACCATTTGGTATCGTCCGGTTTGTCTCCTGGAATGCAACGCATGATATCGGCCAACGTGGGCTTACGGCAAAAGATAAATCAGAGCTCGTTGCCCGGCTTGGTAAACAAATGAAGGTGTTTATCTCATCCGAAGCGAAGCTTCCGAAGGAGTTGGAGAAATATAAATTCAGGATTGCTCCGGAACGGCTTCATCATGCACTTCATTATGCATCAATCGTGGTGAGTGAGGGATCTACCATAGCTTCCGAAGCTGGAGTTCTGGGTACGCCTGCTATTTATATTAATTCGAACCCCATGAGTTATTGCCAGGAACAGGAGCGCTATGGCATGGTGTTTAATACGACCGATTCGAAGAAGGTTTTTTCTTTGGTCGATAGTATCCTGGACCAGCCGAGAGACAATTTCCGCATCCGGAGAGAACGAATGTTAGCCGAAAAGACGGATGTAACCGCTTACCTTTTCGATTACATACATAAACATTACGGTCGATCCGAAATTGTCAGGCAGCCCGCAAAAACGCCAGCGGCTGTAACCAAATAACCACCCCAAAAACCGATAACCGGATGCTTTTTAATTCCGTCGATTTTGCATTGTTTTTCCCAATAGTCTTTCTGGTCTTTTGGCTCCTGGCCAATAGGAATATATTTTTAAGAAATTCCTTTTTACTGGCGGCCAGTTACCTGTTTTACGGCTGGTGGGATTGGCGGTTTCTGTTACTAATCCTATTCAGTTCCATTGTAGACTATCTGGTGGGACTACAATTAGGTCAAGCCGATGCTCCAGCCAAGCGGAAACTACTGGTGGGCATCAGCATCGTTACCAATCTGGGATTGCTGGCATTTTTTAAATACTACAATTTTTTTGCAGAAAGTTTTGTCGATGCATTTTCATTTTTCGGACGAGCTATTCAGGTTAACACCTTAAATATCATTTTACCGGTAGGCATCAGTTTTTATACGTTTCAGACCATGAGCTATACGCTGGATATCTATCGAAGAAAATTAAAGCCGGTCCACGATCCGGTTGCTTTCCTGGCTTTTGTAAGCTTTTTCCCACAGCTGGTCGCCGGCCCCATCGAGAGGGCCTCCAATTTGTTGCCTCAGTTTCTGGAGATCCGGCATTTTGATGAAGCAAAAGCATCGGCAGGGTTCAAGCAAATCGTGATGGGCTTATTTATGAAAACGGCCATAGCGGATCGACTTGGATTGTATGTGGCCGCTGTTTATGGAAATGTAGATCACCATAACGGGATGACCTTTATGGTAGCAACCGTGTTTTTTGCCATTCAGATTTATTGTGATTTTGCCGGTTACTCGCTGATTGCAATCGGATGTGCAAAAACACTGGGATTTGACTTGATGGACAATTTCAAGCGTCCCTATTTCGCTCATTCTTTCAAGGATTTCTGGAGTCGTTGGCACATTTCATTGTCCACCTGGTTCAGGGATTATGTTTACATCCCACTGGGCGGAAGCCGTGGATCGGAGGGGCGTACTTATGCGAATCTTTTTACCACGTTTGTTATCAGTGGCCTCTGGCACGGTGCAAACTGGACGTTTATTATTTGGGGCGCGTTGCATGGGTTTTTTCAAACAGTTGAGAAGGCCCTGCAAAACGCGCAAAGGGTACGATTACCCAGATCTGTATCGATAGTCCTAGTATTTACCCTCACTTGCTTTGCCTGGATATTTTTCCGGTCAGCCAGCGTGCCTGAAGCATTTCAAATCATTGAGCGAATAATACTTCATCCGGGACACAGGATATATACCGGTGACCTCGGCATCTTCAGTTTTGCGCTACTAGCCATTCTATTTTTACTGATTACTGAATGGATCGCTGAGTTCAGGCCAGACTGGACCTTGCTGTATCATCGCTCCTATGCTGTCCGAGTATTCAGCACCAGTTTCTTAATCCTGTATATGGCTGGACTGGGTGTATTTGATAATAGCCAATTCATCTATTTCCAATTTTGATGGAGTTTATACAGATAAAGGGTTTAGTTAGGAAGGTTTTCCTATACCTGATTATTCTGACAGGAATAGATCAGTGCGCTGGGGCTTTGTTGGACCTTGCACTCAATCACTCACCGGATGGCCGTTATTATAAAGCAAAATATTCGCTTGAAGATTGTGAAGAGGATATTGTTATCATCGGCGATTCCCGCGGAGAAATGGATTACCTGCCAACGGTCTTTGAAGATAGCCTGCACATGTCCTGTTGGAATGCCAGTCGGGGTGGTCAGGGATTGCCCTACTTCAGGATCATGCAGGAAGGCTTGTTAAAGCGCTATACACCAAAAATCATTTTGTTCAATGTAGAAGATAATATGCTGGAAATGCCCACGGACTACGAACGGGCGGGATTTCTGCGTCCATTTTACCAGGATCATCCGGAGATCAGACCATTTATTGATGAGATTTCGCCATTGGAAAAATGGCTGATCCGTTCTCGGTTATATGCCTTCAACTCCAGTTTTTATTACTTGTTCAGACCCTATATTTTTCATAACCTCGATGGAGATCTTAAAGATCATGGCTGGAAGCCACGTTATGGGTCCGTAGACCCGGAGGAGGAACGTGCATTCACCACGGAGTCTGAATTAGCCCCGCTCGATCCGATGGCTGTTCAGCTTTTTGAGACCTTTATGAACCGATTTAAAGAGGCTGGGGTGAAAGTTATGATCGTCACGCCACCCAATTATAATTTACAGGTAATTACTTCATCCACTGATCAATTTGTAGCTAATTATTGTAAACAGAATCATATTCCTTTATTCCGGTATTCAGAAAATATCCCCTTGATCACCCATTCTTCCTGGTATGGAGATCGTGATCACCTGAATCCGGAAGGAGCAACTTATTTCACACAAAAAGTAGCTCACAAGATCAAAGATGCATTTGACCTGGTCGAAGACCCGGTTTCAGTTATTGAATTTGAGTGATTAGATAACTTCCGACAAACCAACAATTCATGATGTACCGTTTTTTAAAGTTTATGCGTAGAAGCTTTGCCACGCGCCTTTACCAAAAATATCAGACCATTGATCCTAAAGCACCTATAGCATCATTTACTTTTGATGATTCCTACGGGTGCACCTTTGAAAATGCCGGAGATGTATTGTGGGAAAAAGAAATGCGTGGCACATTTTACGTGTCGTTTAAGTTTCTTGGATTAAAGTCCCAGCCAGGATTTCAATTAGCCCAATTAAAAAGAGCAATCAATCAAGGACACGAAATTGGGTGCCATACCTATGGGCACATTGATTTAAGCCAGGTGAGCAGAAATAAAGCGATCCAGGATATCGAATACAATCAACACCGTTACCAACAACTTTTTCCCGGGATGAAATTTCAAAATTTCTCCTTTCCCTTTGGCTCGGAAACCTATCCGATTAAAAAATATGTCGGTGAACGCTTCTGTTCAGCCCGGGGTAATCGGCATGGCATCAACTTCGGGAATGTAGACATGGCTAATTTAAAGTCCATAAAACTGTATGAATCCAAATACACGCTACGCGATATTGAACATAAGTTGGATCATGCCCTTGAGCACAATGCTTGGATAATCTTTCACACCCATGACGTTCAAAAAAATCATACGCAATATGGCTGCTCTCCTGAATTTTTAGAGCGAGTCACCGATGCATGCCAAAAACGGGCATTTGATGTACGCTCGATCGAAGAAGCGCAAAACTTGTTATTTAAGCCGATCCACAAGCTTCATTTTTCGAAGGTAGGATCTTGATACGATCGAAACATCCCGTTCCGAATTAAGCTAATGAATTTTAACCTAATAAGTAATCGTACGACCGGTACGCAGTCGTGATGAAGGATTTTACGACCAGCAGTTATCGAAAATTATTGGATGCACTTATCCATGAAGGGTATGCATTTCAGACAGTCCGGGACTTTGTGAGGAGCCCGGCAGGAAAGGTCATTTTACTACGACAGGATGTAGATGACCGAAAAATGCATTCGCTGCATTTTGCCCGTATACAGCATGAATACGGGATACAATCCACCTTTTATTTCCGTGTTGTGCCGGAAAGTTACGATCCGGAAGTTATCCGGGAAATAGCCTCTATGGGACATGAAATCGGGTATCATTACGAAGACATGGATTTTGCCCATGGGGACCCGGTCAAGGCGCTGGAATATTTCGAAAAGCATTTGAACAAGTTGCGGTTAATTGTCCCGATCGAGACCATTTGCATGCATGGCAGTCCCCGGAGTAAGCACGATAACCGGGATATCTGGAAATCCTATGATTATAAGAACTATAAGATCCTGGCAGAACCATACCTGGATCTTGACTTTCAAAAAATATTCTACCTAACCGACACCGGACGCCGCTGGGACGGATATAAGGTCAGCGTGCGAGACAAGGTAAAATCGAATTTTAATCTTTCTTTCCATAGAACGGATGAAATAATTGAATCAATAAAAAGCGGTGCATTTCCGGATCAGGTTATGTTCAACTTTCATCCTGAACGATGGACCGATAACAGCCAGCAATGGTGGAGGGATTATTTTATTCAAAAATTAAAAAACACGATAAAATATGTATTGATAAAACTGCGAAAAACCAACTAAGAAAACAACCAGACCAACCATACCAACCAACCACTCCCCACTGATCTTAAACCATTTTCGAAACCAGTTTATAAAAAGTATGCACCATGGCAACTCAACAGTTGACTCTGCCTGGGCTTGCGGGTTATTTGACCCCCAATGCTCTGGAAGATACTGCCACTAGCTCTCCTGTATTAACTATTACCACTACCAATCCTACTGTTTTAAGACGGGAAAGGACGTACCGGAAGGCGTTAAGGCAACGTGTTTCGGATAACGTGCTTCAATTCATCGAAGAGTATGCCGATCTCGATACTGCATGGGATATGATGCTGTTAGAGACCGGAACACCGATCAATCCGATGAATATTAATCCATGGTTTGCAGATTATGAGGCTGGAACCGGGTGTGTCGTCAATTTAATGCGTATTAATGACATGCGATACATCAATAAAGTGTTCGAATCAGTCAATCATATTTTGCGAAACAATGGCTATTTTATTGGTTGTGTGCAGACGGCAAGTCAACGTAAAAAACAATTTTTAGAGCGTATCCCCAAGCCGGTAAAAACACTGGTGTATTCTTTTGATTATTTGGTAAACCGGGTATGGCCCAAAATGCCGCAGCTGAAAAAATTGTACTTCCGTCTAACAAAAGGCAAAAACCGGGTTATATCCGAAATGGAGACTTACGGGCGCCTCATGTCCTGCGGTTATAAAATTGTGGATACAATTCAGGACAATGGACTATTGTATTTTGCGGCGTTAAAAACCGGGGAGCCGTCATTTAATATGCATGCCAGTTATGGCCCTCTCATTGCACTGAACCGTCTGGGTAAGAACGGAAAAGCCATCAAAGTGTATAAATTCCGGACGATGTACCCGTTTTCGGAATATTTGCAGAAATTCATTTACGAGGCATATGGTCTACAAGCAGGCGGTAAATTCAAAAGTGATCCTCGTATCAACACCGTAGGAAAATTTCTCCGTAAATATTGGCTCGACGAGATACCGATGCTGATCAATTTACTGAGGGGCGACATCAAATTAATTGGCGTTCGTCCGGTCAGCAGCCATTATTTAAGTTTATACCCGGAGGATGCCCGTGAATTCCGTAAACATTTTAAACCAGGATATATCCCTCCATTTTATGCTGACCTTCCAAAAACCTTCGACGAGATCGTTGCTTCAGAAGTAAAATATTTGAAGGCCTATGAGCGCCACCCGGTGCTTACCGACCTCAAAATTTTAATTCAATCGCTCTATAACATCATCATCAAAAGAACACGAAGCAATTGATTTCTTAAACCAACCATCGAATTCCTTACACAGTCAGAGTGTACCCCCCTTCGGCTGTGTTCTACTTTACCCCCCATTTTTATTCTTCAAATCTTCCCGCACAGCCACAACCCGGACGTACTATCCTTCCTGCTGGGTTGTGATTCCCCAACGTGTGTCTTTTTTTATTATGATTAATTAGACCTGAATATCTCCAAATTATTGAACCCTGTTCCGGGGAACGAATCCTGGATCTGCTTGGACTGAAACCATTGCTCAAGGATGGTTTGATAGATATTCCGGATATCGATAGCCATCGGTAACCCTGCCTGATCAGGCACTACTTGATCGATCGCAGGATGTGATCCGATCACCGTCGCATGGACAGCTCCTCCAAAATAAAAGAGTGCTGAGGCATCCCCGTGGTCGGTGCCACCGCTTTCATTGGCCCGGATTTGTCGCCCAAATTCCGAATAGGTCAACCCAAAGACATCTTGATCGAGGCCTTGTCGTTTTAAATCCATCATAAAGGATTGGATGCTTCGGCCAAGATCATTCAGCAATTCCGGATGTTTACCCTGCTTCCCATCACTACCGGACATCACTTGTTCAGCATGCGTATCGAAACCGGATAAATTAGCAATGTATACCTGGGTTTCCAGTCCTCCGGAGATCAACTGTGCGATGGTTTTTAATTGTTGTCCCAGATCGCTGTCCGGGTATTCTGTACTATTTTTCCCCAGGCTGGCCGCCTTGTGGATGGTTTGACCAAAATTTCGGGTCTGTCTGATGGTATTCAGGATGTATTCGACCTCTTCCTGGTGTCGTTCATAGTGTTCTTTGGATTTTGCCAGCGCTTCAGGAAGTTGATTTAAACTCCATGGATCGACCAGGGACGTAGAAAAATTGGACACTTCTCCCTGGCAAGTGTTGCTGACAGCATACCCCATCGTGATGGCATACGGATGCTTAAGCTCCGGATATTCCTGCCAGTCCAGATTCCTTCCCAGCCACCCGGTTTGCCAGATTTTATCGGAAGGCGATCCGGAGGTCATAACATCCATCGACCGGAAATGGGATCGATTCGGCAAAGGATAGCCTACCGCCAGTGCGACTCCGAGCATACCATCGTTGTACAAATTTTTTAATCCAACTAAGGCGGGATGTAATGATATGTCCTGCTCAAGCGCAATGAGTTTGGATTCCGGTACCATGATGGTACTCCTTGCCCGGTACAACCGGTCGTATTGAGAGACTGGAATTACGGTATTTAATCCGTCGTTACCCCCATTTAGCTGAATCAGTACCATTTTACGTTGATTGGAACGGTAGAATAGCGATGTACTGGGGAATAGTTTCAGGCCATTCATATGTAGCGGAAGCATGATGAGACCTGATGATTTTATAAATTCCCTTCGATTTAACATGGTCATTCAGGTTAGCTGAAATTCTGGCAATGTGGTCAACTTCTTTACGATTATACCGATTCGTTCTTTTAGAATGACCAGAATACTTTCCTGATCATCGTGGTTAATCAGTTGTTTCCAGGTTAAACTGTCCCGGGAGCCGTCCAGTAGGCGACTTAATTCAAAAATGGATGTTGAGGACAGGGGTACGGGTAATAGAATTTTGGTAATATTTTCCGTGAATAGCACTGCTTCTTCTGACCAGTCGGACCGGTCCAAAAGCCGCTCAGGGCTCAATAGCATACGCGGCCCATTGCCTTCGAAGGCGGGGTAACCTTCCTCTAAAAAACGCTGAACAAGCTCCATTCTTGGCGAAAGTGTCGCCGCATTCAGCCAGTGCCTGTAATAAAGCGGTGCCCGGTAATACGCATCCCATCCCGCTACCTGAGGTAATTCGTACCAATCCATTTGCAATCCCCGGACAAGATCAAACAAGCGATACCAGGCGTCATATCGCTGGCTCAATGGTAATGGGATGGTAATACTAAGCGGACGGACCAGGGAAGTCAGGAGATCCAGCGGATTCTTAAGCATGGTACCCATGACGTTGATCTGATAAAAATGGGAGCTCTGAAAAAGTGCCTGGAGGGTTGGTGTCAATTCGTAATCGGAGTTCCGCAAGATATCAGCCAGTGGCTGAATAACTTCTTGTTGAGTTTGTTCATCAATATGCGCATCCACAAACCAACGGTAAAGACGGGAACACAGGTTAACCGCCGTTGCGGGATGATCCAGCAACATTTCAAGGACCTCTTGATACTCGTTCATACCTTGATCCAAAATAACCTGATGATTCAATCGGTGTGAAAGCTGTTTGGATTCCCGATCATGGCGATCCGGTATAAATTGAGCCTCCGGGTTTTGACCGACTTTGGTGGCCAGAAAACCGATGTCCTGCCATCCAGTCAGGCTCCTGGCCAGGGCTTTCACATCTTGCTCCGTATAGTTTGTGTAATCCCCTGGTCCTGCTAATTCTCCCTTTCCCAGAGTAAATAACTCCAGCAACTCACGGGCATAATTTTCATTGGGCGCTTCCTGGTGGTTGCGGTTCCCGTTCAGAAAGACCAGCATAGAAGGGTCGATGGTCATGGCGCGTATCAGAGCCCGGAAATTTCCAGTAGCATGCTGGCGTATGGTCGTTGTAAAGCGGTACAGGTAGCGGGGATCTTCTATTGCCCGTAAAGCGAAATGATTGTGCCAGAAAAGCACCATTTTCTCCCGGATGGAAATCGCATCATCCAGAATCAAACCCATATTCCATGCAAAGAGACTTCTACTTCGACGGGCCATTTGGGTCACATGGATGTTTTCCTGGTAGGGGGCTGAGATCCAGGTTTTACCAATGGAAACCTGAGGTTCATGGTCACCCTTATAATGGAGTGGGGGAGCAGGCATTTCACGGTTGGTCAGTAAGGTGTTTATCGTTGCTTTCATCCCATGTGAAACAGCCCAGGATATTTGGCGTTGATCCGGTCCAAACAAAGTACGACGCAATAAATGACCAGCCCGGAGCAGATCCCAGGTTCCCTGATAGGGAGTCAGTGCTGAGGTGTTATGAAATGGAAATGGAGCGGTCATTGTTCCGGGTAAATAACATCAAAAAAATGCGCTCAAGTTCATTCTTGCCGCGATTAATAGGTTTAACGATCCCGGAATGACAAATTGCGTGGGTGGTACAAAAGATCCTTAAAGTTACGGGTTCTAAGGCAGGCAGTCAAGTTCAATAAATGAAACCCGGACCAGAAATTCTTTCCTGATCCGGGTTATGTAGACGGGGGGAATAAAGATCTGATTAATACAGATAAGCCAGGGCAACCTTATCGTATGGAGTAAAAGGTCTGCTGCTTCCATTGGTACAAGATAACATCCAGCTTCCATTGCCAGCTAAGTCCGCGGTTGCAGGTGTTCCTTGGATTTGGTTAGCTCCTATGCTACTAGCTCCTTCGTCAGTTGGGCTACCACCACAACTGATACTGCGATCATAATAATCGGTATGACGGAACCCAATGCAATGGCCTAATTCGTGCGCCATGATGGTGGCGATCCCAGCTTGCTGTATATTATAACGGGACTGGAGGATACCACTCATTTTGACTTCGCCATAAGGATCACCTGATGCCGTGGGGAACCCTGAGGAGCCTAAAATACCCTGACGTTCTTCTCCCTTGGATAGACGGGTGAACACGATATCCGCATTATTGGATTGCGAGGCTCTGGTGAATGAAATTGTCAGATTCTCCGCATTATACCGGGCTATGGCTTCATCCAGTGCGGCAACATAAGTAGCACTAAAGCCACTCGTGCCCTTGTTGCCTCTTCCTCCTCCGGATGTCTCTACCGGAATGTAGATGGAAATGGTACCGTAATTTGCGGCATTGACCAGATTGTTTGTGCTGTATTGTTCTGCGTCAGGTACCGTATGAATAGCTGGCGTACTGGAAAGGAATTCTGGAGTAATGATGATGTCCCGTTCGATCCGGTACCCTTCAGCAATAACTTCAATTCCATCCGGATTGAAGCCCAGTTTTTCCAGTTTGGAAATGACTTCGAGTGGAACCTCCTTGTTTTGATTGAGTTGGTCTTTTTGGCAAGACACGGCGCCTAGCATCAACAAGGTAAATGCCAAAGCGCCCAATGAGAATTTTTTCATAATGAGAGATTTTATGATAATTATTACATGAGAGACTTAATTGGAACAACCTGGTAGCTTGGTAAAGGATCTATCGAATTAACGAGGA
>ERZ795053.6324-NODE-6324-length-11828-cov-5.736940_pt1 | contig 11828 bp, 13 predicted proteins | sample MGYA00375137_ERZ795053 | MGnify/ENA primary metagenome ERZ795053 (study PRJEB30182, sample SAMN05720284) | activated sludge metagenome | isolation source: Anaerobic digester | place: Hong Kong | collected 2014-12-17 ... | reverse complement strand
CTGTTAAAATTGAGAGCAAAACGTTGGCCCAGGTACCGTATTGGCTAGGGTCCGGTTCGTTTCGGTCGGACTAGAGCGCTTTTCGATCCGATGGAACGGAACCGGCGCTCTAGCTTCTTGTTTGGTCGCATTTTCTTCGACGAACCGGTGTCCACTTCGTCGGAAAATGCTCTAGCTCTTGTGAATCCGAACACCAAATGGCGCATGGCCCGTTAGATCGACACTTGGTCTAATCCAACGTGTTTCTCAGGCAACCGAGCCATTTCCGGTTGGCGCCTGGAAGGTCCCATCCAACCTTCTTCCCATCAAAATTCTGGTCATGAGTGACCTCACTTCCTACGCCTTGATGCGACCCGTAACATTATGCGATTCGTACCTCGCTGCCCTATCCCTCCACCTCAGCCACGGCACCAAATCTCACCCCAGCCAATTCTCCACCTGCAACCCTCGCACGCGCTTAAACTCGCGCACGTTGGCCGTGACAAGCACAAGATCGAGCGCCAGCGCATGGGCGGCGATCAGCAGATCGTTCGCGCCGATCGGTCTGCCCGCTTTCTCCAAAACCACCCGGACCTCGCCATACCGCTCATCAGCCGGCGCCTCCAAGGGAAAGACGGCCAGCGCTCCCAGCACTGCCTCCAGTTGCCTCACCAAGCGAACTGAGCCCTTCTTGGCCGCACCGTAACGCAGTTCGGACGCAACGATGATGCTGGTTGCGATCCTATCCTCGCCGACCTTGGCAATTTTTCCCGCAACCCTGCCTTGCGGATTTCGCACCAGATCGGACACGATGTTCGTGTCGAGCAGAAAGCGAACGCTCATAGTTCGACGGGCTCGGGCGGCGCGTCGTCAAAGGGCGCAAAGTCCTCTCTCAGCGGCTTCAAGTTGGCCAGTACCGCGAGCAGCGATTGCGGCGCGACGGGCTCGATCACCAGCCGCTCGCCCTCCTTGCGCATGATCGCTTCGTCACCAGAAAGCTCAAATTCACGGGGAATGCGAACCGCTTGATTGCGCCCGTTCTTGAACAGTTTAACCCGGCGTTCTGCCACAACCCACCTCCTTAGATAGGCATATGCCATAGCATATGCCTATCAAAAGCGCAACGGCTTAGAGCGCCCTACTCCAGAACAATGGGTCCGCAAAATCCTCATCCAAAACGATACAGGCAAGTGGACGCAGCGCTGGATATGCAGGCCATATTCATGTGAAGGCCGCACCGCATATTTCGTCACAATTGACGCCCCTTGCATCCGCCGCGAACAGTGGCATCATGTCAAAATCGTCAACAACCGAAAGGAGGTGATCCGATGTCGAGTGGGATTTATGAGGCTGCGATGTCGCGGTCGCTGGATTTGACGCGGCTTCACCTCCCGGTGACTGGCTAGCGAAAAGATTTGGCTGCAAGCGCGTGGGCATTGCCCATTTCGCGCCTCGTTCCACGGAGGGCTGCCCCAAGGGCAGCCCTTTGTTGTTTTTGTGAGGAGGGGTGGCAGGGTGTTGTGTGTGGAGCTGCGCTGCGCGAAAGCATGCTCAAGCCTGACTGAACCGCGCTCGAGGTTCCCGGAGCGGGCAGGCGGGGATCAAGCCGGCTCCGTCGTCATGACGACAAAACCACGCTCGGTGCGCGTTTGGGCGCGCGCTGGCTGATCCGTGGTGAGCAGCGTCATGCCAGGATGCATATGGGCCTCGACAAGCGCCCGCCCCTTTGCATCAGTGGAAATGCGCTGGATGACATGATCATCGCCCCACAGTGAATTGCCCCGCGCGCTTGCGTCGTAGGAGATCTCCTGCCAAGCAAGACCGCGCACGCTTGTATCAGCGCCCTTCAGCATGAAAACATTGGACCCAAGCGGCGCGGCAGGATCGCGGATTGTCACAGGTCGCTGCGCGACGACCGCGCCATTGACCAGCAAAATGCCCTGCATGTCGGCAGAACTGACGACGATCGATGCGGGCGCGGAAGCTGTCGTGACATGCGCCGCCCAGTCCGCCTGCCGCCCCTTCAGCTTCGACTGGACCTTGTCGAACTCGCGCACCGCATAGTCGGCAAGCACCAGACCGGGATGCACGACATTCCTGGGCTGCGAACTGGCATTGGCGATGATCACCGGCGTGCCGACATGAGTGACGCCGAACAACAGTTCGGAAAACTTCATCGGCAGCCGGATACACCCATGCGAAGCGGGATAGCCTGGCAGATGCCCCGCATGCAGGGCAACGCCCGACCAGGTCAGCCGGTTCATGTTCGGCATCGGTGCATTGTCATATGTGGAAGAGTGGTGATGCTTGTCCTTTTCCAGGATCGTGAAAACACCGGTCGGTGTTTCGTGTCCCTTCTTGCCCGTCGAGCATGTCGAAATGCCGATGCGCACGCCATTGCGATAGACATGCACCAACTGGTCTGGCAGCGAGATGATGATCGAAACCGGCCCCTCCACCGAGCGTTCCGGCTCCCATTTGAAATCACCCGGTTTGACCGCGGCAATGGTCTGCGTTTCAGGTTCGCTCAAAGCCGGACTGCCCGCGAGCGATACCAATCCTACCCCCAATCCACCGAGCACCAGTTCGCGCCGCGTTACGTTTGCCATCGACACCCTCTCATCCATAAGTCCTCGCCTGTAGACCCATTGGCTGGGGCGCAATAGGCAATCCGAAAAGAACCATCCATGATAATCGGTGTGGACCTCGCATTGCCCTCAAATTTGAAAAGCACCTCAACCACCAGACGTTGCATCTACGCGAGCGGCCACAATTTTCTGCGCTTCGCCAGTCACTTTCGCGAACATCTTTTCGATCATAGTTCGCTGGATAATCGCGAATTTTCGTGGCTTGCAGCACAATTTGGGTGCGATTCTGCCACACGTAGGTCACGATTCGAGATCGTTGCCATCGCAACTATGGCTCGCCGTCATTCAGTCTGGAAGATTAGGCCCCCAGAGCGCTTCCAAGTACGCTTCAAAGTACGCTTCCATGAAAAGGGGTCTCCCATGTATCGATTTCTCAGCTTGGCCGCTGCGTCGCTGGTCGCGGTTACGGCGTCGGTCAGTGCGGTGTCAGCAAAAGATTGCAAGTCCGACGTCGTCATCGCCGAGGGCGAGCCATACCTGTCGCGCTCACTTGGCGCCTATCAAAGCTCGCTGTTCGCGTGGCGCAAAGCCGCCGAGGCCAAGGCTGGGCCAGGCTTCCAGTCCTGGCGCGTTGCCGAAGATCGCAAGATTGATTGCGAGCAGATCAATGTCGATGGCAAGAAGCGGTGGGTCTGCACCCGCTCCGCGCGCCCGTGCAAGAACGCCCTAGCCGGCGCAATTGGTGGCGATAAGCCCAAGTTCGACCGCATCCTGCGCCGTGGTGACAAGGGCGACGACGTCAGGAAACTGCAGGAAATTCTGAACGAGCTGGGCTACGAGATCGAAGTCGACGGCGATTATGGTCGCGGCACCAAGGCAGCTATACGCGACTTCCAAAAGAAAAATAACCTGAGCGCGGATGGCAATTTCGGTCCGAACACCGCCGAGGTTCTGCTCTCCAAGATCTGATTGATCTGACCTTTGATGAAGGCGTAAGGGGAGGCCACCAGCCTCCCCTTTACTACTTCTCATTCATTGAAAATGTCTCTTTATCAACATGTTGCCAAGTTTAATTGACCTCACCACTAATGCCATGGTGATATGTGGGCCAGCCGCCGATCTTGGTCAGCAACAAGACCGTGCGCCATCGTCGTTCAACAATTTTGTTCAACAATAGGAACTGGCTTCATTGCGTATCATGAGCTGCCTCAATCGATCCGCTGGGGGCGCATGTGTGGGGTTGGCGATCTTCCTCGCCATTCCGACTGCAACGGCGTTGCCCCTCTCACCAGCCAATACATCACCCCTCACCGCAACGGGTGACCAGGTCATCATCGCGACTGCCGGCAAGAATCACCATCGCAAGGGCCGCCACCATCGTCACGCCCGCGACGTCGAGGTCGACGCACTCACCACATATGTGCGCAGACGCGGCCGCAATGTGGACGTCGAAGCGCCCTTCACCTCGGTCCAGCGTTCGCGCTCCAGAGTACGTGTGCGCGCGCCCTTCGTAGATCTGTGGGTGCCCCGCCGCTGATTGACGTGGCCACGCCGACAAAGCGCCGGCATTAATCTCAACTCACTGACAACCGCACCGACGCGCGATGCCTGTGGCGTGCGTGTCTCCGCACAACTGCCTTTAACGTTCAAGGTACGTTTGGCTTCGGACATCATAACAATGGATCCGAGCCCAAGACCATTTTGCAACGAAGTAAACGCCAGTTCGTCGCAGGACATGCGACAAACCAGGTGTGCCGCACAAACAACCCCGCACACCGAATTTCTTGCCCAACGCAATCCAATGACGCACACGCTCGACAAGCTCTTGCCGAAAATGCATGGTTCAAATGATAAGCGGCCGGAGAAATCCTAATTTTTACACGACGGTCGCCTCATCGATGGCATCATGCTCGGCGAATGCAGCCGAATATGCTCCCATATTGTGCTTCAATCGAGTATTGCGTTCAGGAGGAATTAGCGTGTTTGGCCGTTCAAGCTCGCCGCCCGATCCGACCCGCCCCGCCGATATGAAGTCTCCGGCACCATCGCCGGGTGGCTTTATCCAATCTAACGAACCAGCGGCCACGCCCAAGCCGCCGTCTGTTCCGATGATGCCGTCCTCGACCACGCTTCCCACATCGGTCATCGGCAAGGATCTCCATATTGGCGGCGAGAAAATCATCATCGTCTGCGAGAGCCGTCTACAAGTGGATGGAGAGATCGTTGGCGACATCGCAAGCCGCGAGGTCATTATTGGCCAGACAGCGAGCGTCACCGGCTCAGTTGCCGCCGAATCCATTGAGGTCCTGGGCAACGTCAACGGCGCCATCAGGGGCATGCGGGTAGCGCTGAAGCCGTCAGCAAAAGTGGATGGCGATATCGTCCATCAGATCCTGACGATCGACGAAGGCGCTCATTTCGACGGCCGCGTCCGCCGCGCCAAGGACGACAATGAGGTCAAACCCATACTGGCCCTGCCGACGTAGCTGCTGGGCTTGCTTTGCAACGCCGATCGGGCAAAACGCCAGGAGCCTCCAGGAACCCAATGACCCGCGATGGAAGCGCTCGCGCCTCTATCGCGGTATAATTGAAATCGTCCAACAAGGCACGAGCGCAGACCGCCTCGTCCGGGCATGGCTCAACGGGACCAGAAGACGTGGCTCTCAATGTAGCCGGCGCTCAATCGTGCCGATGGTGGCTTCCGAATCCCGCGTTTTACATAACCCCGGCCCAGGGACCGTACCGGGGTGAAAGCCGTCATGGCATGAATTGACGTGAAAATCAGCGCGCAAAACCAGGCACACCATCGCGGTAATCTGCGCAAATGTTGCTCACGCGCGTATCAAATCCCATGAAGCGACACACCTCGGCCTTCCTGTTGGGATTGTTACGGATCGTTGCCGCGCTAACCCGCACACCATATTCCCTGGCAACCTTCGCAAGATAGCCGTCCTGACAATATGGCGTAGCGAGCTTCCGCCCCTGCACAATCTGGTATTCACCTTTGCAGTTGATTGCGTAAGCCGGCGAAAGCGACACGAATACTCCCGCGGCGATAATCACAACCGGCAGCACCTGGCGGGTACGACGGCGTGAGAAATTTTGAGCTGCAGCCATCGGGCACTCCTTGATCTTGCTCGTTCTTGACGCTGATAAGGCAATCTGCCTTGTCTTTTGACGGTCGGCATCAGTTTGAACCGTACCTTCCCAAGCCATTTCGCCTGCGGCGGCTCCGACTTGGGAAACCGGCCGCCGAGCGCATCGGGGTAGGGTTGGCGACAAGTCCGCCGCGCCACTTCCAGAAGATTGCGCTCCGCGCCAAGAACATCAAGTGGAGAGCCCAAATAATGTTGACGGCCTATGAGATCAAAAATGGCGAAATTTGCCGCCGCGAGAGTGTTGAGGGCGCGACCGGCATCAATGTCTGGATCGATATGATCCATCCAACGCCCGAGGAGGATGCTGCTGTCGAACGTCTGCTCGGCCTGTCCATCCCAACCCGGGCGGAGATGCGCGAAATCGAGGCATCAAACCGGCTCTACGTCGAACAGGGCGCATTTTTCATGACCGCCATTCTAGCCCATTCCATTGATGGCGGCACACCGCAGTTCGCGGCGGTCACATTCATTCTCTCGGGCAACGCGCTGGTTACCGTCCGCTATCTCGAATCGAAGGCCTTTCCGCTCTTCCTCGCCCGTGTCGAGAAGCGTGACGCCGTCTGCGATACCAGCATCTCGATCCTCACCGGCCTCTTGGAAAGCCTCATTCAACGCATGGCCGACCTCATCGAGCACATCCAGGACGAGGTCAACCGCATCGCCGGCTCCGCCTTCGATATCAAGGGCGGCCAGCAAACCCGCACACGCCGTCTTGACGTCATGCTGAAGACCATCGGCCGGTTGGGTGAGATGGCTTCCAGGGCAGAAGAGAGCGTCACCTCACTGGAGCGTCTGCTGCTGTTTCTTAACCAGGCCATGAAACTTCGCAACGATGATGCGCGTGATGTACGCCGCATCAAGTCCGTGCATCGCGACGTCCGTTCCCTTTCCGAGCAGCTGCACTTCCTGTCTGACCGCCTCACCTTCCTGCTCGACGCGGTGCTCGGCATGATCGCAAACGAGCAGAACCAAATCATCAAGCTGTTCTCCGTGATGTCGGTCATGCTCATGCCGCCGACGCTCGTTGCCTCGATCTATGGCATGAATTTCAAATATATGCCCGAACTGGAGTGGCTGCTCGGCTATCCCTTCGCGATTGCGCTCATGGTGGTGGCCGCCATGATCCCGTTTTACTACTTCCGCCGCAAAGGCTGGCTGTGATGCAAAATGGCGGCACAATTTTCGACGCCACGTCATTGCCACCAAGCCACCACCCGCTCCACACGACATGCTCGCCCGTAACCCCATCACAAAAGTGAGCCTGAGATGCTCCCCTGGCAAGTTCCCCCATCACGCAGCGGGGCCCGACCAACACCAACACGCCTGATCCTGTCGGAAACGGGACAAGGCGCCTCGATGTTGCTCCACGTTGTTGCTGAGCACGCATTACGGTGACCACGATCACGGACCACGGCAGCAGATTCTTCGTACATGGCCCCTATGTTTTGACCTTACATATCGATATGAAGAGCATGACCTGCGATGAGCAGACCATCATCATGCCATCGGTGGGAACACGGGAGCGCGAAATGAACATTGACCGGATCGTTATGGCTTTTGCTGGTATCGTCATTCTTGCCGGCACAGCTCTAGGCTACGCCGTACATCCCTATTGGCTGGCCCTGCCGGCCTTCGTTGGCCTCAATCTACTGCAGGCGGCTTTCAGCGGCTTTTGCCCCTTGGCCAAGATCCTGCGCGCCGCCGGAATGAAACCGGGTTGTGCTTTCCCTTGAGGTAAGTCAGAGGCAGCATACCCTGCCGCTTGGTTGGCGCTCATCGACGTATTTTTGCCGCAATGCACTATCGCGTAATTGCATTGATCACGCGCAACTGCGACCTGCCGTCGCGCGGCGCTCACACAGTTTTTAAATTTATCCTTCGAAATCAGATACCTAAAATTTGATGTTAACTAATGCGTCTATTTCGTGCGTTGACCGCCCCGAAGTCCTGATGCTCTCGTCACGCCCGCCAGAACAGACTTGTCGATATGCACGGTGGCTGAACACGTTCTGGTGTTCGGCTCAACGGGATTAAATGTCCATGCGGGGGCACAAGCGGTAGCGCTTGCACGCGTGGGCAGTCGGGGAAAAATAATGCGATTTTTCACCGAAAGAGGCGTTCGCGCCCCCTCTCCGTTGTGCACTGCAACGCCACCGGAATGATGGAGTATTTTATGCGCACGTTTGTGATCGCAGCAACAGCCGTGGTGGCGGTTGGAATGTCCAACATGACTCCAGCCAATGCAACGCAATGGCGCTGCATTGGGGGACATGTGGCTTGCAGCACCAGCTCCGGCAGTACAGCTCCCAGCAAACTTGGCTACAAGCCCTCATCCCACAAGAAAGCTCATAAGAAAGCCCACAAGTCCGCCAGCAAGAGGTCGTATCGGCGCGGTGGCAAGAAGCGGCATGTAACCTACAGCGGTTCAGGCGCCCATGGTGGCATGGCATCCTACTACTGGCAGCCCCAGCGGGTCGCTTCGGGTGGCTGGTTCAATCCCAACGCACTGACCGCCGCCCACAAGACGCTGCCCTTCGGAACCAAAGTCCGCGTCACCAACCGGCACAATGGTAAGTCGGTCGTCGTCACGATCAACGACCGTGGTCCCTATGTCAAAGGCCGCGTCATTGATCTGTCGAGCCGCGCCGCAGGCGTGATCGGCATGAAGGGCTCTGGTGTCGTCCCGGTCTCTCTCTCAATCGTCGGTCGCTGATCAGCAGCTCAACGACCTGGACTAATCAAATCTTGCAATGCCCCTGGTCGCCCGCGGCCGGGGGCATTGCCGTTTTCAGAAAATGCCAAAACAACGCCGCCACGTCCTCCAATTGCCACACCATTCAGCCAAATCGCACCCAACCGCCTTGAAGCAAACAGCTTTCCGGAAAAAACCAGCAACTTCCGATAAATCTGGGTTAGGTTAACCCTCATCGCCGGCTCGGGCTGGCTGCAACCATCCCAAACGCACTCCGGTTCGATGCCCCACAATCATTCAGCCCCACGTGATCGCGACGCCGCCATTGCCGACATCCGCAAGGCGATGATCGAAAAGAAGCTGACCCAGGCTGAACTGGCGGATGCTGCCGATTGCCACGAAAAAACGGTCCAGAACCTGCTCGGCGGACGTTCGGTGCGCGACCAGACTTTGTTCGACGTTTGCATGGTTCTTGGCCTCGACTACGAACGCGTCAAGGCCGACTGGGACGGCTCGCCGATGAATGGCGCCAACGAGCCGATGGATCTCAAAGGCGAAGGCGGCCTGGTGGCCCCTATCTATATGGGGGCCTATACGCGCGCCGCCGTCGATCACTACATCGGCTCCTACCTGACGCTGCGCCCTGCATTTTCGCTTCCGAGCGTCATCATTGCCTACCGCACGGATATCATCTGGGACCCCGAATGGCCTTCGCTCTTGTTCGAGGAAAGCGGACGGCCCGATGCCACATACTCGCATCGCGGACGCCTCTACATGCCCGCCTCGTCAAGTTTCATTCACCTGGTCTCACTGACCAAGGGCGCCATGCGCATGGTGCTCGTCTCCCAGGTCGATCGCCTGGGTGCGATGCGCGGCCTCATCACGACGCTCAACAAGCAGGGCGCCATGTTGATGCCGGTTTCTTCCCCAATCGTCTACCAGCGTCAGGATGAATTTCAGTCGGGTTCGCTCGGACAAATTCCCCCCGAGCATCACGATCACCCACGCTACCGCGCACTTCTCGAAGAAACCATCGCGGATGGTTATGCCAAAGTTGTTGAGCGTTAGAGCGCCGTGCGCTCGATCGGAAGCAATTTCTGTTTCTCTAGAGCACCGTGGTGCTGTACCGCCCGGCTTAAGCGAACCGAACAATTCAATAATTCAACAACGCGGGGTGGGGCTCAAGAGTTGGGCATTGACGCCACTCACGCGCGCCGCGCCAGTGCACCCGCAGCCTCTGGCGCCATCAGGTCGCCAGCTTGTCCTTGCCCGTGCCGATCGGCAGGTTGTTCCTTGACGACGTCGCCAAGGATCCGCTCGCCAAGCCGTGCGCTCTCTCTGCGCCCGACGTCATTGCGGTGCCGGTCGAGCCACTTGTGCGTTTCCGTCCGCCCGGCACCGTGCAGATACGTGAACAGCCCCCAATCGGGCTCCATCTTCGTCTCGTGCTTCAGCGCTGCCGTATAGCGGCCTGCATCAACGAGATGGAACCGGTGCCGCCGCACCTTGCTGGCGAACGAATTACGACTAAACCAGATACTGCCTGCCTCGCGACGCAGCGCCTCGATCAATTCGACATCGCGCTGCAACGGTGCATTGAACGTGATGTGGTTGACGTGTCCGGAAATCTCGCGCACGCCGGTCGGCAGTTCACGGCGCTCACGCGGATTGATCATCACCAAAAGCGTATCAGAGACCGGACTTTCCCGTGTCAGCGTGATGAGATCGGGATTGGCCGAAAAGCCGCCATCCCAGTAAGCCTTGCCAGCAATCTGCACGGCGCGCTGCAAGGTTGGCAGGCATGCCGACGCCAGTACCATCTCCACGCCCAGCTCATCGGCCCTGAAGAAACGCGCCTGTCCCGTTGCCACCTCGGTTGCCGCAATCACCAGACCGACCGGCGCTTGTGTCCTGATGCGTTCAAAATCAATCAACCGGACCAGCAACTCGCGCAATGGATCAAAACCAAGCGGATTGAACTCATAAGGCGACATCAACCCGGCCAGTTGACCGAACGAAGAGCGCGTCAGGCTGTAGAGAAACGGGTTGAGCCGAAGCAGGTCGGGCACACCTGCCTTATAGACAGCCTGCCACACTTCGCGCAGCTTCTCGCGCGCCCCTTCGCGTCCCCCCTCGGCAAGCCCGGCAGCCAGCGCAACAGCATTGACGGCACCTGCACTGGTGCCCGAGACCCAGCCGATTTCAAGCCGTTCCTCCTCAAGCAGCCGATCAAGTACGCCCCACGTGAACGCACCATGCGCACCACCACCCTGTAACGCCAGATTGAGTTTCAACGCGCGTTGAAAAATAGCCACTCTGCCCCCTTGAGCGACGCCGCGCCGCACGGCCCACCACCATTGCCAAATTCGCAAAGGTGTTGGACGCCATCATGTCAGGGTCTGCTTGGCCAATACAATCGGCACGTGGTCTAAGGTCGCAACGGCGACGCTGACACCGAACGCTGCCGCAAGCCGCTCGGGCGTTACCACATCACCCGAAGGTCCCGCGGCCAACACCCTGCCGTCCTTCAATAATACCGTCTTGTGACAGTGTCTGAGTGCAAGCGAGATGTCATGCACGGCCACAATAACGGTGTGTCCTTGTTGGCTCAATCGCTCCAAGTGAGCAAACAGCTGCAGTACATGGCCCATATCAAGCCCGGCGGTCGGTTCATCGGCAATGAGAATGTCCGCCTCCTGCGCCAACGCGCGCGCCTGCAGCACCCGTGCAAGCTCCCCCCCGGAAAGCTCATAGATAGGACGATCGGCAAGCTGATGCAGATCCATCGCCGACAGCGCATTGGCGATGGCAGCCTCATCGCGAGACGAGACCTCATGGGGCAAGCGCCCGAGCGCCACGACACGGCGCACCGCCAGCGGCCAGTGCACTTGTCGATCCTGCGCGATGAAGGCAATACGCCGCCCGCGCGCGCGCGCGTCCAACGCAACAATATCATCGCCATCGAGCAGCACGCGCCCGTCGCAAACAGGTACCAGTCCGGCCAGTGATTTCAGCAGTGTCGACTTGCCTGCCCCATTGGGACCGATGACCGCAACCAGTTCGCCGCGTTCGGCCGATACCGTGACATCATGGAGCACACTACGGCGCCCGAGCCGCACGCAAATGCCCTGCGTCGCCAGCCTCATGCTCCGAACTCCCGCCGCGAGGCCAACACCAGCCAGAGGAAGAACGGAGCACCGATCAGCGCGGTCAACACGCCAAGCTTCAGATCGCCGGCCGGCGATAGCAGCCTCAGTGCAATGTCGGCCATGAGGATCAGGCCCGCACCACCCAGAAAGCTCGGCACGAGCAGACGACCCGGTTCATGGGCCACGAAAGGACGCAACAGATGCGGCACAACAAGACCGACAAAGCCGACGCGATGCTGATCGCAGAGTTCTGCCAGAGGGA
>ERZ795053.6322-NODE-6322-length-11828-cov-15.285993_pt1 | contig 11828 bp, 6 predicted proteins | sample MGYA00375137_ERZ795053 | MGnify/ENA primary metagenome ERZ795053 (study PRJEB30182, sample SAMN05720284) | activated sludge metagenome | isolation source: Anaerobic digester | place: Hong Kong | collected 2014-12-17 ... | reverse complement strand
ATATCCGGTGAAACGAACAGATATCCCCTTCCCGCAAACCACTCTCTGAGTAAACAATTGCAATCGATTCCAGCAAAATTGGAGAATACAAAGAAAGAGGATACAACCGATGTTCATGAAAACAGATTCGTGTCTTTTGTCCTGAATGAAGTATTATTTTTCTGCTCACAAATCAAAAATGCCCTGAATCAGTTCAAGGATCAGCGGGAATATCACGAAGTAATCCGTTTAGAGGAAAAAATCAATGCCATTTTGAAACACGATCTGTTCCGAGGACTTTCAGATGCCACATATATTCCATTCAACAGCCCTGTTCTTCAAAGACGGGAGGGTTATCGGGAAATACTGAAATTCTGGCTTCAGTTTGAACTGGCAGCACAACTGATTTGGCGTGGCGGAGATGAAGTCTATCAGGCGGGTAAACGGGACGTAGCGGTATTATATGAATATTGGCTTTTCTTCCAATTACTGGATGTCATTAAAGAATTATTTGAAATTCAGCCGGAATCTCTGGAAAAGTTGTTTGAATCCACAGAAAACGGTTTGAACTTAAAATTAAAAGCCGGCCGGCATCTATTGCTTAAGGGTGTTTACAAAAATCCTGCCCGGGATTTGTGTGTGGAATATCACTATAACCATGTTTTTTCCAAAACAGAAGATTACAGAGGTGTCGGATCATGGTCGGAACAGATGAGACCGGACTTTACCCTGTCACTCTGGCCGGAGGCCTTTACAAAAGTTGAAGCTGAACAACAGGAACTGATGGTTCACATCCATTTTGATGCCAAATATAAAATCCGCAAGTTAACCGAAATCTTTAGTAATGGCAATGAGGATTTAGACCAGGATAAGGAACAGGAGAAAAGAGGGGTTTATCAACGGGGAGATCTTCTTAAAATGCACGCCTACAAAGACGCCATCAAACGTACAGGCGGGGCATATGTATTGTATCCGGGTAACAGCCAAAGGAAAATTTTCAGAGGCTTTCACGAGATTATTCCCGGGCTTGGTGCATTTGCCATCAGACCGGATGCTGATAACAGCGGGATTGAGGAATTAAAGTCTTTTCTTTGTGAAGTAGCGGAACACACCATCAATCGCGCCTCAAAACGGGAAACGCTTTCTTATTATAAATTCAGCACTTACCGGCAGAATACTGATGAAGTAAAAGAGAAAATCCCTGAATATTATAATGTGGAGATAAAAGACAGAATCCCTCCACCGGATAAAATTTACGTGCTTGTGGGGTTTTATAAAAACAAAAAGCATCTGAATTGGATTTTGGAAAATAAAGTCTATAATGTGAGAAGAGAAGGCAGGGGAAAGCTCGCCATTACCGATGAAGTTTTGCAATCCTGGTATCTTCTGCTTCACACAGCCGGAATGCTCAAGACAGGCTTCATCTTTCCCAAAACATCAACACAACCTGATATAAAGTTAAAAACAGATATGATAGCGATGAATTATCCGACACCCCGGCATGACAGTTACTATCTTTTTGAGTTTGAACCCAAAATTGACAAAAGCTTCAACAATGCAAAGTGGGATATCAGCAAGTTGAAAAATTATCAGTCAAGAAGACAGTCTGGATATCCTTTTACAACAACGTTGGCGGAGCTTATGAGGGTAAAGCTTTTGGTTTAATTTGTTGCTGGAAAATACCCGTTTAAAACTGTTTCCAAAAGTTTAACCTGTTATGATTATACTAGAGCAAGAATCGTTGGTCCAAATTAACTAAAAAACAGAGGATTTATAAACATGGATAAAAGAGAAGCTTTAGAGAAAGCAAAAGTATTTTTCTGAGTTTGTGATTAAAAAGTATCATCCGAAAAAAATAATCTTCTTTGGATCATATGCCAGGGAAATTATAGAAATGATAGTGACATCGACATGATTGTTGTTTTTGACAAAATCGAAGGAAGATTTCTCGAAAAAGAAGTGGATTTGTTCAAGTTGAGAAGGACTATTGATGAGAATATCGAACCGGTTTGATATCAAAGGGGTTAAACTTTTTTAAACATCATTTCCACGGTTTTTTCGGTAAATCTTTCAGAAAAGGCTTTTCAAACTGCTCAAACAACTCTTTGGGCGTAGCGCCTCTGTTCACCCATTTTCGTATGTTGTTGTTGGAATAATTAAGCATATCGTTGAACTCGGCCAGTGTTTTTTCGCCTTCAAAGTTGTAATGCATGCTGTTGAGGATTTTGAAAAGGTCACTAGGTCCGGAATTGAATTTAAATGCCGCTGCCATTCTAAAGATCATTTCTTCGGTGGCTTTAGGGTTCAGACCGCCTTTGTATGTGTTGAAAAATGCAGCCAGTTGTTTGTAGGCTGGAGTGGTTTCATCGATTAACTGGTGGGCATAGATTTCGATTTCATCCATAGTCGGTGTGTAATAGGGTTTGTTTGCCGTCTGTTCCAGCAGCTCATCCACTTCAAATTCGCTGATGAGACGGTGTACAATATACTCACCGTCAAACCAATAATGGACCTCTCGTTTGTTCATTTCTTTGCAGAAGTCAACCGCCTTTTTCTCGGCCATTTTCTCTTTTTGATTGTACTTGTTCCAGATATGCAAAAACTGCGTTAGCGAATAACAACCATACAGATTGGCAAGCGCCGTCATGAAGAAATCAACTTTTTCGTTGTTAACGGCTTTAAGGGCTGCTTCATCAACGTTTGAAAGAAGAATGTCGTTTAGAGGCTTATGGAGAATGATATGCTGTTGTTTATCTCGTCCGGTTATCAATAGGATATAGCCTCTTTGGAAAAGCATCTGCCCGTCTTTGTGTTTCAGCTTGTATGATTTTGAAAGGGGGTCTTCTTTCAAGTATTCGATCATATCATTCTCATACCAGTCAGCGTAATAGTTCACAATAATGGAGGTATAAAACAAATAGTCGCAGATTAAAAAGTAGTCCATGTCATGTTTGAAATGTTCTTCAAGCACATTTCCCACTTCATCAACGATCTCTTCTTTCTTCATGCTTTGTTTGACATCCAATCCATGGGCTTGTCCAATTTCTAAGAGCTGTTTTTTAGTTATTTGCTGCAGGTTGAAGTTGATACTTTTTTTAGCGTCCATATGCTGATTATAACAGAAAAAAGGGAAAAGAACTAAAATAGCCTTGTGATATAATTATTCACTTGATTCCTACAAAAGGAGTGGTTAAAAATGAATAGGAAGATATTGTTGGCTTTATTGTTGATGGGTATTCTTTTTACGATGTCTGTTATGGCCTGTACAACTTTGATTGTAACCAAGGGGGCTTCTTTGGATGGGTCTGTTTTTGTGGGGCATTCGGATGATGATCATTTTATGGATCAACGCATTGTTTATGTACCTGCAAAAGATTATCCGGAAGGAGCTAAGAGAAAAGTGTATGCAACGGCAGCCGCTGTCGGGGAATTTCCACAATTCAACACGTTTTTCTATCCCAGACTGGTGGACGGATTCCGGGCACCGGCGTATGCTTCGGATGCGTATCCGTTAACGATTCCTTTGGGTGAGATTCCACAGGTTGCACATACGTATGCTTATTTTGATGGAAACTACGGGATTATGAATGAGCATCAATTGATGTTCGGTGAATGCACCAATGGTTCCAAGGTGACGCTGGATCCTCTACCTGGTGTGAGGCTTTTTTATTCTTCGGAGTTGTCTCGTGTGGCACTTGAAAGATGCAAGACGGCTCGTGAAGCGGTGGAGTTGATGGGAGAACTCATTGACACTTACGGCTATTACGGAACGGGAGAAACATTGCCGGTTGCTGATCCCAATGAGGCTTGGGTGTTTGAAATGGCACCTTCTCCTGAAGAAATAGGTGGTTTGTGGGTGGCAAAAAAGATTCCAGACGGTGAGGTTTTCGTTTCCGGGAATATCTTTCGGATTCGTGAGGTGGATCCGGATGATCCGGATATGCTTTATTCCAAAAATCTTCATACAGTTGCAGAAAAATACGGCTGGTGGTCTCCTGAGGAAGGGTTGTTGGATTGGCTACCCACGGTGAGTTTGGGCGAATACAATCATCCTTATTATTCTCTGAGGCGGATCTGGCGTTTGTTTGATCGAATGGCTCCTTCTCTTGAGTTATCACCCTGGGTGGAGAATGGGCTCACCCGTGCGTATCCGTTTTCTGTCAAACCGGATGAAAAACTTTCTTTGCAGGATGTATTTTCCCTTTTCAGAGATCATTATGAAGGCACAGAATTTGATCTGACCCAAGGGGTTGGAGCCGGACCTTTCGGCAATCCAAACCGCTATTACGGCGCTTATGACGGTCAGGGTGATGTGGGGGATCCTTCCAAAAAGCTGGAGGGAGCTTGGGAAAGACCCATTTCAGTGAATTATTGTGGGTATGTTTTTGTGAATCAAGGAAGATCACATTTGCCCGATCCCATCGGCGGGGTCATGTGGATGGGGCTGGATAAACCTTCAGATACTTGCTTCATGCCATTTTATGCAGGCGCAAACGGTCTACCATCGATTATCGAGACTTATAGTCCCTATGATTTTGACCATAACAGCGCTTGGTGGGCCTTTAACTTTGTAGCTAATTGGGCTGAGAAGAAATACAGCTATATGCATCCGGAAATAGCGGCAAAACAGGCTTACCATGAAGAAGCATCCATTGATTTGCTTCAGCAAACGGATCAAAAGGCTTTGGATTTATTGAATGAAAATCCGGAAGCGTTGGCTGACTTTTTAAGACAAGTATGTTCAAATAATGCTGAAAAGGTTGTGGCGGATTGGTGGAAGCTTTCGGGCTATTTGATCGCCAAGTACAACGATGGGTATATCACAACTCCGGGAAATGCGGCCCAACCTGTTGGATATCCACGTGAGTGGTTGGATAGAACGGAGTGGGTTGACGGGCCTGTTGAGTATTGAAAGTTTTGAGAAAAATTAGCAAAGCAGACTTACGGAACAAGCCTTGGAGTTATTAACTTCAAGGTCTGTTCCCATCCACCAGCCTCAAGTGAGGCTGGGTTTTATTTTGTTTTCGCCATCCTGAATCCGAGATAAGGCGCATTGTATACGGGTTCGAAACTTATTCTGTTGAAAACGATACAACTATCTGCTAAGGCGTTCCAGGAGCCTCCACGAGCGGTTCTGCGGGTCCCTGTTGTTGGGCCGGTGGGATTTTGAGAGGGAGAGAGGCTGTAATAGGTATCCAGATACCAGTCGTGACACCACTCGAAAACGTTGCCGCTCATGTCGAATAATCCGATTTCATTGGGGCTTTTTCCGCCTCCCATATGAGTTCCCTTGCCCGATACGATGGGATAGGTTACTTCGAAGGAGTTGTCCAGGTACCAGCCGAAGTTGTCTAAAGTATTGCTGCCGGCAAAAAGAAAATCGGTGGTGGTGAAGTAGTCGTTTTCAGCGCCCCTGGCAGCGTATTCCCATTCAGCTTCTGTGGGTAGTCTAAATCCTTCCACCTGTGTAATGCTTCGGGCTTCTCTTGAATCAGATGTGATGAGTTGTCCGGTTGTGACATTATAAGCTTCATCTAAGCCCTGTTCCCGGCTCATCCAGTTGCAATACTCGATGGCTCCCCACCAGGATATGCTGTGAACGGGGTAATTAGTCTTTCCCGGAGCGATAAGTTGAAAAATCCCCCCCACATTGGCAAATTCGCAGTATATGCCTCCCATTTCGATCAATTGGTGACCATTCATCCACCCGGTGGGTGTGACGGGATTGTTGTTTAAAAACTCCAGATAATCCGCATTGTTCACTTCCAAACGCTGCATATAAAAATCATAGGTGAGTGTCACCTGATGTTGGGGTTTCAGTGGACTGCCAGCTGGAGAAAGATTCCTGGTATCTCCCATCCAAAAATTCCCATTTGGAACAAAATTCATAAAGAGGGCATACGGGTTAATTTCCACTTCACCGATGCCACCTCCTGTTGAACAGGAAATAATCAGCATTGATAAAACAATCACTATCATTAATGCAATAGATCTTTTCATAATCTTTACCTCCAAAAAATTACATATTCGGATTAAAAAAAGCTTAACCTCATTATAGCATAACAAAACGGACTTTCAATCAAAAACCCTTTGAAAGATCGCATCACCTTCCTCAAAAAAAACAGGGCACTCCGCTGGGTGCCCTTCTAATCTCTTGTTTGACGTTTCTGATGGTGATCGTGTGAAAAAAGCTTATAATAAAAGGTCTAAATCGAATCCTGCTGTGTGAGCGCTTTGTTATCTGCTTTGTCCGCTAAAAGTTCCACAACAATGCCGGCCGGTTGTTCGATTAATTCTTCATGCGCAGCCAATCGGGTCTTGTCCGCATGCTTTTCCCAATTTCCCTTGGAATACAAAAACATTTTTATGATGCCTCGAAAAACCATATCGATCATCATCCCGGTCCAAGCACCCAACAAACCCATGTCAAAGAAACGAACCAACAAAAAACCGACCGGAACACGGATACCCCAAATAGCGATAAAAGTGATGAACATGGGTGTTTTCGTGTCACCAACACCTCGGAATGCACCGGTCATGACAAAATCCGTTGCCAAAAAGAATTGGAAAAGCCCCAAGATTCTTACCGGTAACGCTGCTTCTGCCATGATCACCTGATCTGAAGTGAACAGCATGATCAGTAATTCAGGGAACAAAAGGATTAAAATACCAATGGATACCATGAGAACCGAACCGATGACCCAACCTTGCCGGACCACGCCCAGCATGGTTTCTCTCTCGTTTCTGCCGTTATACATACCCACCAGCGTAGTTATGGCCACTGAAACACCGAAGCCTGGCATAAAGGAGATGGATTCGATGTTGATACCGATACGGTGTGCGGCATAAGCCTGCTCTCCTGCCATCAGCAGAATATTGGCAAACACCAGGGCGCCCATGCTAAAGATCAGATTTTCAAAGGCTGTCGGAATCCCTATTTTCAATATCTTTTTTATCCGCTGCACACTGAATTTGATCAGGCCATAGCCCATCATGGTAAGCCGCTTTGATTTCAAACAAGCTAACAGGAGAATGGCTGTACCCACAAAACGCGATATAACCGTGGCAACGGCTGCACCTTGAGCGCCTAATTCCGGAAAACCCAAATGGCCGAAAATCATGACATAGTCCAAAAAGACGTTGACCGCATTGGCTATTCCCACAGCTATCATGGGTGTTTTCGTGTTACCGCTTCCTCTTAATACAGCGGAGAGGATATACATGGAGGAAAAGCCAATACCCCCATATAAAATGATCTTCAGGTATGAATCGGTAATCTGTAAGATCTCCTCACTAACACCCGGAAAAACCACCAGCATCTTGGTGGAAAAGAAGGCCGTCAGCGTAACAAAGATGCCGATAAAAACAGCCATATACAGAGAATTCCAGGCTGTCATCCGAATAGATTTTTTATCGCCTGTTCCATACGCATTTGAAATGAGAACCGTCGCACCGATAGCGATGGCCATAAAAGCGGCTTGGAAAATGAACAACAACTGATTGGCCATCCCGGCAGCAGTCATGGCTGTCCAGTGCAGATGCCCTAAAAATGCGGTGTCCACAATTCCCAAGATCATCTGCAACACATTCTCACCCATCGCCGGAAGCGCCAGGGCAAACACATCTCTTCTTATTCGTTTCTTTTTGTCACCTGTCAAGTAGTTCTTAAATAAAGAATATTTTAACTTCATGCTGTTATTTTACAACTCACGCTGCAAAATAGCAATAACAGTTTAAAGATAAATTTGTTACTATTTTTTGTAAGGACTCCGAACATTACAATCGACTTTCCCTTCAAACAGATCCTCGCTAGCTTTAACCTGTAATCATGCGGATTTAGAATTATTTTTTGCGTGTGTATGCTATAATCATGCTTATTGCACTATACAGTGTAACTGACCTCTTTGTTTTTACCAGAAGCTGATTGGCCGTGGTTTGCTTTAAGGAAAAAGCCGATTAGATTAGATATTCTTGAATGACTTCGACTGTTTCTTTCACTCAGCCTTGTATATGAACCCACCAAAAGCCTTCTTATCATAAGCTTTTCGGGTGGCATCAGAAATAAAATCATGAAATTTCTCATGTATATAACAAAGGGAGGAACCCATGGAATATCAGCAAGAAAGTGTCATTATTGTCGACGGTTATTCTACTGGCGTTTTTTACACGCCTCTGCTAAAAAAAAGTGGCGTGTCCGTTATTCACGTCCGTTCAACCCCGAATGATTTGAAAGCACCCATAACCCAGATAGCCGATCAGGCCCTTGAGAAAAACGCTTCTTATTATTCAATGTGTTTGGACGGCTCACAGCCATTAGATCTGCTCTGTGAACAATTGAAATCAACTAATCCGAAAGCAGTCATCCCGGGGTGCGAAACCGGGGTGGAGTTAGCTGACCAACTGGCTAATCGTTTAGGTTTGGCATGTAATGGAATCTCTTTAAGCCATGCCCGGCGGGATAAATTTAAAATGTACGAAGCCTGTTCCAAAGCAGGGGTACCTATTTTGGATTATGGTCTCTTTGATTCGCTTGAATCATTGCAAAACTGGGTAGAAAAGAAAAACAAATTTCCGATTGTGATCAAACCGGCAAGAAGTGCCGGAGCTGACGGTCTGCATTTCTGCCATAATGGTGAACAGGTATCTCAGGCTTTTATGAACATCATCGATTCTACAAGCATGTTTGGAGAAACCAATCAGGCCGTTATCGCTCAGGAATTTGCCCGTGGATACGAAATCGTTGTGAATAGCGTTTCCTGCAATGGTTGGCACCGTATCAGTGACCTTTGGAAATACGCAAAGACAGAAACCGCAGACGGCCACTCAGTCTATGACGGGGTTGAGATCGTGGAAGATTTCGGAAAGGATACCGAAGCGGTCCTTCAATATACACGATCGATTTTAGATGCCTTACAAATCACAACCGGTGCTGCTCATACGGAAATTATGGTAACGGAGAACGGACCCGTTTTAATTGAGTGCGGAGCTCGTCCCATGGGCGGGAGCTTTCCGCAGGAGATTATTCACAGCTGTTTGGGCTATACACAACTTGAATTGAGCATTGATGCGTATTTATCCCCCGACGACTTTCAAACCCGCTGGGATTATCCGTATGCTTTAAAGCGATATGCCCTTTTCAAGTTCTTTTCCTCACCCAGAAAAGGCGCCCTTGAAGCCATCCCCGGTGCAACTTTGCTGGCCGGACTGCCTTCCGTCGAGGGCGGAAATTTCATCGACTGTATCGAAACAGCACAGGTTGATCGAACCATCGATTTACTGACTTCGCCGGCACAGATCTACCTTTGCCACGAAGACAGGACGGTCGTTCATGAAGATTTCCACCTGATTCAGTCATTAGAGCGAGAGGCGCAAAATCTTCTTTTTGAAATGGCTCCCCTCGATCAGGGCCGCAATCCTCAATGGTTTTTGGAATTACCCGATGACGTATGGCTTAAACCCGAGGAAAACGGCAAACCAGATGCGGATATCATCTGGGATGCTTTGCAATTACGTGAAGGGATGGAGGTACTGGACTGCCCTTGCGGCGATATGCGAGTGGGCTTGCATTTGGCAATGCGAGGCGTGAAATTAACCGGAGTTGATGTCAATCCAAGCTTCATTGAAAAGGCACGCAAGCGTTTTCACGATGCGGGATTAACCGGAGAATTAACCATCTCAGATATGAGGGATCTTCATTACAACAACCAATTCGACGCCATCGTCAACTGGTTCAACAGCTTTGGTTATTTTGATATCGAAACGGATTACTATGTGCTCAAACTCTTCCACAAGAGTCTTCGTCCACAAGGATTGCTGTTAATCGAGGCCCCGAATCGGAAAAACATCATCAAAAATACCCGAAATATCAAACAAGAGGATGGTCATGAACTGATCCGACGCTGGGATGAACTGACCGAAAGGTTGTATGCCCCGGTAGAAATCTCTCAGAACGGTAAAAAAACAAACGTGGTGATCGGCACCAGAATGTATTCCCTAACACAATACCAGTTGCTGTTCAGAATTGCGGGATTCGATTTGGTGAAAGTCTATGATGAACAATTGAATCCGTTTAGTGACGACTCACAACGCATGATATTCATTGTCAGAAAAGCCTAATAGGGCTTAACAAAAGGGGATGACGTGTTGAAACGAAAGATCGGTTTATTCGAAGCCAGAGACCTGACAACGGGAGGGATTTATAGAAACCTTTTCGCTATGGCCGTGCCAACTGCCTTAGGTTTTTTGGGTCAAACGATTTATGATGTCGTCGATATGATTTGGCTGGGAAGAATCTCCACAAAAGCCGTTGCCGGTGTAACGGTTTTTGCAACCATCTTTTGGTCGGTGGAAGCGCTAAATGAAATCATCGGCATCAGCTCCGTCTCCCTCATCGGGCAGAGCTATGGTGCAAAAAACACAGCCAGAACCAATCGGATCATCGAGCAAACCCTAACCTTCAAGAGCCTGGTGGCTTTGATCGCCATGGTTATTCTTTTACTCGTTCTCAAACCCTTATTGGGCTTTCTCACACAAGACAGCACCGTCCTAAAAGACGCCATGGACTATGGATACATCCGGATCTTCTTTCTTCCGATCATGTTCTCCTCCTACACCGTTAACACCGCCTTACGCTGTATCGGAGATGCGAAAAGCCCCATGCTGATCATGTTGTTTGCTGCCTGTTTGAACATCGTGTTGGATCCTATTCTGATCTTTGACAAAATCCCCGGCACATCCATCCCCGGATTGAATCTGGGTGTTTTCGGCGCTGCACTCGCCACGGTCATTTCCACTTCCATCGCCGTCGCCATTGGATTTTATCTGTTGTATTCAGGAAAACGGGGCGTAAAGATATCCCTGAAAGGATTGTTGAAACTAGACTGGTCCATCGATAACAAACTGATAACCATCGGCTTGCCAACTGGTTTTGAATTGCTGAGCCGTAATATTTCCTGGTACATCGCCATGAAAATCATCGCCTCATTTGGCACCGTTGCAGTCGCCACAATCGGAATCGGCACACGCTTTACCGGCTTATTGCTGATGCCCATACTGGGCTTATACGTAGGAAGCAGCTCCATCATCGGACAAACCCTGGGGGCTAATAAAATCGATCGCTCAAAAAAGACGGTTAAAGCCAGTGCCGTGCTGGGAATGCTGATAATGGGCGTAGGAGGCATTTTTGCCCTGTTATTCCCCGATTTGATCATGCGCATGTTTATTAACGAACAACCGGTGATTGATCTGGGCAGAAATATGATCCGCATACTCGGACCCGGAATGGTATTTCTGGCAGCCTTTTACGGATTCTCCTCAGCCTTTGGAGGTGCCGGCTATATGCAGCCATTTATTAGCTCAACGATCATCAGTCGATGGTGTTTCATGATCCCGTTACTCATACTCCTGATCGTCTTGTTGAAATCCCCAATCGAAGCCATCTGGATCATCCTCATCCTCACAGACGCAGTAGCTGCAGTTGTCATGATGATCAATTATAAACGCGGAAAATGGGAAATAAAACGAGTTTAAGTAGGACCTGGTGTTGGAATACACACCTTGAAGTTTTTGCTTCTCAAAAACTTCAAGGTGTGTATTCCAACACCAGGCCAGTAATCCAAGGGGACAGACCCCGTGGTAACTAATTAGAAACCGTGGATTCCAGTTTCTTCAAATCCAGTTGATTGTCTTCCGAATAGCCTTTTAATATGTTGTACAGGGCTTTTTCGGTTGGAGGTAAATCATTTGAGCAGAGAGCAGAGAGAGCAGAGAGGGACGGTTCTGTTTGCGGATGAACCTCAAGAGTTTTGGGGTTATAACGTTACTCGCTCATCACGCATATTCCTCAAAAA